>Ga0315910_10003443_pt1 | contig 13460 bp, 12 predicted proteins | sample EdamamesoilMG_FD_204470 | JGI IMG/M metagenome (GOLD analysis project Ga0315910, IMG submission 204470) | Garden soil microbial communities collected in Santa Monica, California, United States - Edamame soil | ecosystem: Environmental > Terrestrial > Soil > Garden | place: USA: California...
GCGCTATTCCTTCCTGCGCTGGGGGCAGAACGCCTTCCGCAATTTCAAGGTGGTGCCCCCCAACACCGGCATCGTGCACCAGGTGAACCTGGAATACCTGGGACGCGTGGTGTTCGCGAAGGACGGCGCGGCGAAGGAAGCCTATCCGGATACCGTCGTCGGTACCGACTCGCATACCACCATGATAAATGGTCTGGGCGTGCTTGGCTGGGGCGTGGGCGGAATCGAGGCCGAAGCGGCCATGCTGGGCCAGCCCGTCACCATGCTCATTCCCCAGGTCATCGGCTTCAAGCTCAATGGTCAGCTGCAGCCCGGCGCCACGGCGACCGACCTGGTGCTCACGGTCACCGAGATGCTGCGCAAGAAGGGCGTGGTGGACAAGTTCGTCGAGTTCTTCGGCGACGGCCTGGCCAACCTGCCGCTGGCCGATCGCGCCACCATCGGCAACATGTCGCCTGAATTTGGCAGCACCTGCGCCATCTTCCCCATCGACGAGGAGACCATCCGCTACCTGAAGCTGTCGGGTCGCCCCGATGACCAGGTGGAACTGGTAGAGGCCTATGCCAAGGCGCAGGGCATGTGGCGGGTCAAAGGGCAGAAGGCTGCCGACTACACCGACGTTCTCGAGCTGGATCTCGCGACGGTGGAGCCCAGCCTCGCCGGCCCAAGCCGGCCGCAGGATCGCGTGCCGCTGCGCACCGCCAAGTCCGCTTTCCAGACCGCCTACCGCAAGCAGTCGGAAGAACGCGCGAAGAAGAATCCCGGCGCCACTGGCGCGGGCAAGGCGAGCGTCGGCGGGAACAGCTTCGAAGTGAAGGATGGCGCCGTGCTGATTGCCGCCATCACCAGCTGCACCAACACCTCCAATCCCTACGTGCTCGTCGCGGCCGGACTCGTGGCGCGCAATGCGCGGCGCGCCGGCCTCGGCAGCAAGCCGTGGGTGAAGACTTCGCTGGCGCCCGGTTCGCGCGTGGTCACGGACTATCTCGCCTCGGCCGGACTGCTCGATGAGCTGGCCGGCATCGGCTTTAACCTGGTGGGGTATGGCTGCACGACCTGCATCGGCAACTCCGGGCCGCTGAAGCCGGAAATCTCCGCCGCCATCAAGGCCGGCGATGTCATTGGCTGCTCGGTGCTGTCGGGCAACCGCAATTTCGATGGCCGCGTGCATCCGGAGATCAAACAGAACTACCTGGCCTCGCCGCCACTGGTGGTGGCCTATGCACTGGCGGGCACCCTGGACATGGACCTGAATACCGAGGCGCTGGGCACGGGCAGCAATGGCCAGCCGGTGTACCTGAAGGACATCTGGCCCACGCCACAGGAAGTCGCCGACGTGGTGCACAAGAACATCACCTCGGAAATGTTCAAGCGCAGCTATGCCGGCGTCTTCGACGGTGACGAGCGCTGGCGCGCCATCCAGGTGCCGGCGGGACAGATCTATTCCTGGGACGACAAGTCCACCTACGTGAAGAACCCGCCCTACTTCGACGGCATGACGATGAAGCCCTCGGGCTCCTCGAGCATCGTGGGCGCACGCGTGCTGGGACTGTTCGGCGACTCCATCACCACCGACCACATCTCGCCGGCGGGCAACATCGCCAAGACCAGCCCCGCCGCCCGCTACCTGATGTCGCAGGGTGTGCAGCCCGCCGACTTCAACCAGTACGGCGCGCGACGCGGCAATCACGAAGTGATGATGCGCGGCACCTTCGCCAACATCCGCCTGCGGAACCTCCTGCTGCCGGGCACGGAAGGCGGCGTGACACTGCACATTCCCTCGGGTGAGCAGATGTCCATCTTCGACGCGGCCGTGAAGTACAAAGCCAGCGGCACGCCGCTGATCATCCTGGCTGGCAAGGAATACGGCTCCGGATCCTCGCGAGACTGGGCCGCCAAGGGCACCATGCTGCTGGGCGTGAAGGCCGTGATCGCCGAAAGCTTCGAACGCATCCACCGCTCGAACCTCATCGGCATGGGCGTGCTGCCGCTGCAGTTCCTGCCCGGCCAGAGCGCGCAGTCGCTGGGACTCACAGGCAAGGAGAGCTTCGACGTGGTCGGCGGCAGCGATCCCACCCGCAAGACCGTGACCGTGACGGCTACGTCGATGGAAGGACCGCCGCTGACCTTCGAGGCGCGCGTGCGCATCGATACGCCGAAGGAACGCGAGTACTACGAGCACGGCGGCATCCTGCAGTACGTGCTGCGCCAGCTCGCCGCCGTGGGCAAGGCCGCCTGAAGGCGGCCGGCGTGGCTGGCCAGCCAGGCGCCGCGAAACCGCGGCGCCTGGCTGTCTTCGATCTCGATGGCACCCTGACGCGTGCCGATACCTTCGGCCCCTTCGTGCTCGGGCTTCTGGCTCGCCATCCGTTGCGCCTGCTGCGGGTGCCGCTGCTGACCCTTCCCCTGGCCGGCTATGCGCTGCGACTCGTCGGCCGCGGCGGGCTCAAGGGTTCGGTGATGCGGCTGCTGTTCGGTGGCATGACGCGAGACGCGGTTGCCGCGTGGGCGGATGAATACGCGAAACGTGTCGCGCCGGAGCGGATGTTTCCGGAGGCAGTGAAGGCGCTGCGCGCACACCTGTCTGACGGCGACCGCGTGGTCCTGCTGTCAGCCAGCCCCGACCTGTATGTGCCGCGCATCGGCGCCGCGCTGGGCGTGGATCAGACGGTCTGCAGCGAAGTTCGCTGGAACGACTCCCGCCTCGATGGACGCCTGTCAGGCGAAAACCGTCGAGGCGAGGAGAAACTGCGGGTGTTGCAGCAGCTCCGCCAGGCCTGGCCGGGCTTGCCCGTCACCGCCTACGGCAACAGCGAACCGGACCTCGTGCACATGTTCCAGTGCGAACAGGCGGTATACGTGAACCCGGAGCCCGCCCTGGAGAAGGATCTGGCCGCACGCGGCCTGCGCTGTGTGCACTGGCAGTAAGTGCAACCCCGCGCCGCCGCTTGGGCGTAACATCGGCGCATAGGAGTCCAGCATGACCTACAGAATTCCGCGCATCCTGCCATCCGAGATCACCTCGCCGGAGATCTTCCTCAATCGCCGCAAGGTGCTGGAACTGGGCCTGGCCGGCGCCGCACTTGGCGCGCTGGGACCGATGCAGGCACTGGCCGCCAATCTTCCTCCGGCCGGCGGCAAGTTCAATGCGCCGCGCAATGCCGCCCTGTCCATCACGGACAAGCCGAACAGCTTCGAAGACATCACCACCTACAACAATTTCTACGAGTTCGGGACCGACAAGTCTGATCCGGCAGTGCAGGCGCGCGACTTCAAGCCACTGCCCTGGAGCGTGACCGTCGATGGTGAAGCCGAGGTGAAGGGCACCTTTGCCATTGAGGACATTCTCAAACCTCTCGATCTGGAAGAGCGCATCTACCGGCTGCGCTGTGTGGAGGCGTGGTCCATGGTCATTCCCTGGACGGGCTTTCCGCTGGCGGAGCTGATCAAGCGATTCAAGCCCACGTCGAAAGCCAAATACGTGGAGTTCACCACGCTGAACGATCCGCGGCGCATGCCCGGCCAGCGCTACCGCGTCCTCGACTGGCCCTACGTCGAAGGCCTGCGCATGGATGAAGCCATGCATCCACTGACCTTCATGGCCGTGGGTGTATATGGCCAGGCGCTGCCCAACCAGAGCGGCGCCCCCATCCGGCTGGTGATTCCCTGGAAGTACGGCTTCAAGGGCATCAAGTCCATCGTGCGCATCCGCTTCACGGAAATGCAGCCGCGCAACAGCTGGCAGGTGGCCGCGCCCAACGAGTACGGCTTCTACGCCAACGTGAATCCCAAGGTGGATCATCCGCGCTGGAGCCAGGCCACCGAACGGCGGCTGGGCGGCTCCCTGCTGGGCAGTCGTGCCGCCACCCTGCCCTTCAATGGCTACGCGGAGCAGGTAGCATCGCTGTACTCGGGAATGGATCTGCGACGCAATTTCTGATTCCGCGTTGAACGTCACCGGCGCATACCGCTACATCGTCAAGCCGCTGACCTTCGCGGCCTGCGCCGTTCCCGCGGTGCTGATGACGCTCGGCATCCTGGCTGCCACTGGCGTGATCGCGCGCAGTCCGATGGACCTGGGCGCCGATCCGGTCAACCGACTGATCCACGCCTGCGGCATCACCGCGCTGAACCTGCTGCTGATCACCCTGGCAGTCACGCCCTTGCGGCAGATCACCGGCATGAACCATCTGGTCCGGGTGCGGCGCATGCTGGGGCTGTTCGCATTCTTCTACGCGCTGATGCACTTCACCGTGTATCTGTGGCTCGACCAGGGCCTGGACCTGAAGGCCGTGTGGGGAGACATCGCCAAGCGGCCCTACATCACGGTGGGCTTCACGGCGCTGCTGCTGCTGATTCCCCTGGCGGTGACCTCCACCAATGCCATGATCCGCCGGCTGGGCCGCCGCTGGCAGAAGCTCCACCGGCTGATCTACTTGATCGCCCTGCTCGGCCTGTGGCACTTCTGGTGGCAGGTGAAGAAGGACATCCGCGAGCCCCTGCTGTACGTGGGCATCTTCGCGGTACTGATGGGCTGGCGGCTGTGGCACCGCCAGCGCGTCAAAGCGAGGTCCGCGCCTGCCACAGCTCCGGGAAGAATCTGAGCTCCAGCGCCTTCGTCAGGTAGGAGACGCCGCCGGTACCACCGGTGCCACGCTTGTAGCCGATGATGCGTTCCACGGTTTTCATGTGCTGGAAGCGCCATAGCTGGAACCGGTGATCCAGGTCGATCAGCCCCTCGGCCAGCTCGTACAGGTCCCAGTCCTTCTCGGCGTTGTGATACACCCCCAGCCACGCGCCGGTGACCGCCTTGCTGGCCACATAGGGCTGGGAGAAATCCCGGTCGAGCAGTTCTGACGGAACGCCGTAACCGCGGCGGCTCAGCAGTCGCAGCACCTCGTCGTACAGGCTGGGCGCGTCCAGTGCCCGCTTCAGCCGCGCGTGGTCTTCGGGATCGCGCTGGTGCACGCGCACCATGTCCGCATTCTTGTTGCCCAGCGCGAACTCCAGCAGCCGGTACTGGGCCGACTGGAATCCGGACGACCTGCCCAGCGAATTGCGGAAGGCGGAATAGTCCGAAGGCGTCATGGTAGCCAGCACTTCCCACACGCCGAAGAGCTGGGCCTGGACCTTGGAGATGCGTTGCAGCGCCTTGAACGAGGGATCGAGATCATCCCGGACCACGCAGCGCTGCACGAACTCCAGCTCGTGCAGGAACAGGCGGATCCAGAGTTCCGACACCTGGTGCACGACGATGAACAGCATCTCGTCGTGTTCGCCCGAAGCGAGCTGCTGCGCGCCGAGGATGCGCTCGAGCTGCAGATATTCACCGTAGGACTGCGAAGTACCCAGGTCCCAGTGCACGGCCTCGTCGGTCAGGTCGATGCTGCCCCTGGTGGGTTGATCCGGCCGGTCGCCATTGGCACTCATTGCATGATCCTCAGCGGGGCTGCGCCCAGCCCGGGACACGACGCCAGGCGTGGCGCAGCTGTGCGTCAAGCTCCTGCCAGCGGGGCTCCATCTGCGCGACGCAGTTCCAGAAGCGGGACGAATGATCCATGTGCCGCGTGTGGGCCAGCTCGTGGCAGAGCAGATAGCGCAGCACGGCGGGCGGCTGGAACAGCAATGCCAGGTTCAGCGAGATGACCCCGCGGGTGGAACAGCTGCCCCAGCGGGTGCGCTGGCGACGCACGCGGACCGCAGAGAAACTCATCCCGTGCGTTCGCGCGAGATCCTCGAGCAGCGCCGTGAACGCCGGCACGGCGCGCGCCAGCAGCCAGTGGAGCAGGCGCTTGCGCAACTGCTCCTCGCTGCCCTCACCCCGCAGTTCCAGCATGCCATCGCTGCGTTCCCGCACCATCAGGCGGCCTGTGCCGCCTGCGCGGAACACCCGCCACTGCTCTGCAATGCCCGGCAGCTGGATGACGCCCGGCGGAAACTCCTGCTCAGCCGGCACATGCTCGCGCCGCCGCTGCAGGTGCGCACGTACCCATTCCGCGCGACTGGCCAGGAAGGACCAGGCACGCGCCTCGGACACCCCGCGGGGCACCACCAGTTCGACACGGCCCGAGCCGTCGATGCGTACGGCCACGCGACGCGCTCTGCGGCTGTGGCGCAGCCGCGCATCCGACCACTCCGTTCCGGCAGCCGCCGGCCACAGCGGGAGCTGCGTGGCGGCAGCCGATGGCTGCTTGTCGGCTATGCTCATGCCACGATGATAGCAGCGCCGCCGCCCGCCCTGATCGACATCGGGGCGAACCTCACCCACGAGAGCTTTGCCCACGATCTGCCGGAGATCCTGCGCCGCGCGCACCATGCGGGCGTCGCGGAGATGATCGTCACCGGCACCAGCGTCGCGGCCACCCGCGGGGCTCTCGATCTGCATCGAGCCGATCCGCATCGGCTGTTCGCCACGGCGGGGCTGCATCCACACCATGCATCGGAGCTCACCGGTGAAGTGCTCGCGCAGCTGCGCGAACTGGCTGCCGATCCGGGTGTGGTGGCCATCGGTGAATGCGGGCTCGACTACTACCGGAATTTCTCGCCGCGGGAGGCTCAGATTGCTGCCTTCCGCGCGCTGCTGGAGCTCGCCGTGGACTTGCGCAAGCCCGTGTTCCTGCACCAGCGCGATGCGCACGGGGATTTCATGGCCATCCTGAAGGAGTTTCGACCCGCGCTGGTCGACGGCGTCGCCCATTGCTTCACCGGACAACCCAATGAACTCGAGGACTGCCTGGGACTGGACCTCGCCATCGGCATCACGGGGTGGATCTGCGATGAGCGGCGCGGCCGGCACCTCCTGCCGCTGATGAAATCGATTCCGGCAGCGCGCCTGATGGTGGAGACCGATGCGCCCTACCTGCTGCCGCGTACGCTGACGCCAAAGCCCCGGACCAGGCGCAACGAGCCCGCGTATCTGGTGGAAGTCGCGCGGACGGTGGCGCAGTCGCGCGGCGAGCCCCTGGAACAGCTGGCGGCGAGCAGCACCGCTGCCGCGCGAAGCTTCTTCAGACTGCCCTGAGGCAGTGGCCCCTTACTCGACGAACACCTGCGCGAAGAAGCCGCGCCGCTGGCGCAAAGGACTGGGCGCCACCGCCGCGCACAAGGACTGCCAGGCGTCGCGGTAACGCGCCACCCAGTTCTGCGTGGCATCGGAATCCACCGGCGGAAATTCCGCCGGCAGTGAGTCCACCATCAGCGTCCAGCGCGGCAGACCTTTGGGAAAGCGGCCGCGACGGGTGAACAGGATGCGCCCTTCCACCGGCAGATCGCCGGAAAGCTGGCGCACGGCAGCCACGCGGTCGTAGAGCGCATGCTGGGGATTGATGAAGGTGCTGCGGTTGGCGCCGTTCATGACCGTCCAGTCCGTCATCTGGTCGCCGCCGAAGATATTGCCGCGAATGTCGCGCAGGTCGATGACCAGCACGCCGCGCGCGGTCAGCAGCAGATAGTCCACGTGCATGGACGCGCCCATGCCATCGGGAATGAGCACATTGCGCACGTACTCGCTGCCCACGTCGACGATGGACTGGTCCAGGCGTTTCCATGCAGCGCGCCGGCGCAGGGCGCGGATCAGGTAGTACAGCAGCGCGGCCAGCAGCACCACGCCCACTGCCGCGAGGATCATGCGGTTCTGCGCAGTATCGATGCGCGCCAGTGCGGACTCACTCACCGGTGGCATTCCTCAGGGCCGTCAGCGTCGGGTCGATCTCCCGGAAGGCTGACGGCAGCTCGTACAGCCGGCGCAGGTTTTCCGGCACATCGACATTGCCCACCAGCGGTTCGACGATCTCGCGGAATTTGGCCGGGTGCGCCGTGGATACGATCACCCACTGGTGCGCGGCCTGCTCGGCGGACGACAGCCTGGCGTGCACTTCAGCCGCGGTCGCCGTGTGGGGACACCACACTTCGCCGAATCTTGCGTGGTCGGCCACGATGCGCGCGCGGATCGCCTCGTCGTCGATGGAAAACGCCTGCAGCTGCGCGCCCAGCGCGGCCGCATCGGGATAGAGGGCCAGCATGCGTTCCAGATTGCTCGGATTGCCCACGTCCATGGCGGAAGCCAGTGTGGGGATGCTGGGCCGCGGCCGCAATTCCCCCGTGTTCAGGAAATCCGGCACCGTGCGGTTGGCGTTGAGCGCCAGCAATACACGATCGATGGGGAAACCCATCTTCTTTGCCCAGAGGCAGGCCACGGAGTTGCCCAGATTGCCGCTGGGTATGATGTAGGAGGCCGGTTGGCCGGTCTCCTGCCTGATGGCAAGGCTGGTGGCGGCGTAGTACACCGCCTGGGGCAGCAGGCGCCCCAGGTTGATGCTGTTGGCCGAGGACATTTCCACCCGCGCGCGCAGCGCCGGGTCGACGAAGGCTTCCTTCACCAGTCGCTGGCAGTCATCGAAGCTGCCGCGCACCGCGAGGCTGGTGACATTGTCGCCCCAGCAGGTGAGCTGCTGCTGCTGCGTGGGTGACACCAGTCCCTTCGGAAACAGCACCACCACTTCCATGCCGGGACGACGATGGAAGGCGGCAGCCACCGCGCCACCGGTATCGCCGGAAGTGGCCACGAGGATGCGCAGCGTGCGACCGCCGTCACGGGGAATACGCGCGAGGCTGGCGGCCAGGAATCGTGCGCCAAAATCCTTGAATGCCGCGGTGGGACCGTGGAACAGCTCGAGCACACGCAGGCTGCTGGTCGCTGGCAACTTCTTGAGCGGCGCAGGGAAACTGAAGGCATCGCTGGTGATGTCGGCCACCTGCGGCGCCAGCGCATCGCCCTGGGCGAAGGCGCCGATGAGCTCGCGGCCGATCTGCGGCAGTCCCGCCGGGGCCAGCGCCGACAGATCCGGCCATTGCTGCGGCACGTACAGTCCGCCGTCCGGCGCCAGTCCCTGAAGCAGCGCCTGACTGAATCCCGCGGTGGGCGCCCGGTGGCGCGAACTGTCGAACCTCATTCGCTGCTCACCACATGCGCTCCGCCCGACTGCACGGGCACGATCCACTTGTCGGTGGCAATGTCCTGCTTTGCGAACGCGCCCACCATGGCATCGCGCACCGCCGCGGTATCGCGCTCCAGGCACAGGGCGAACAGCGTCGGCCCGGCACCGGAAATCGAGCAGCCCAGCGCGCCGCGCTCCAGTGCGCCCGCGCGCACATCGGCAAAGCCCGGAATCAGCACCTGCCGCTGCTTTTCGATGACCACGTCTTCCAGCGACGCCTTGATCAGGTCCAGGTCATTGGTATAGCAGCCGGAGATGAAACCCGCCAGATTGGCGGTCTGCCACACGAAATCCGACATGTTCACGGTGCGGCTGAGGATGGCGCGCGCCTGCTTGGTCGAAACCTGCAGGTGCGGATGCACGATCACGGCATGGATCAGTTCGGGCACCGGAATCTGCTTCACCCGGGGATGATCGATGCCCACGGTCAGCACCAGGCCACCAAACAGCGAGGGAGAGATGTTGTCGGCATGCCGCGAGCCACTGGCCACCGCCTCGCCTTCCATCGCCACCTTGAGCAGCTCGATACGCGTCAGCGGCTCGTCCAGCATGGCATTGGCGGCCACCACCGCGGCGACGGCCGAAGCGGCCGAGCCTCCGAGGCCGGAGGCCAGCGGAATGCCCTTCTGGATTCGCATCTCGAAGCCGAAGTCGAGCTTGCGCATGGCCGCCAGCGCCAGCAGCGCCTGGCCGGCAGTGTTCTTTTCCGCTTCGAGCGGCAGGTCCTGCACCACGCCGGTGATGGACTTGATGGTGACGCCGCGTTGCGGCGTGCGCACCAGCGATACGCGGTCACCCACGGCATCCACCGAGAATCCGAGGATGTCGAAACCGATGGCCACATTGGCCACCGAACCCGGCGCAAAGGCCGTGACGGCGTTCGGACCCGAACCGGTCAGGGCCGGGCTCACAGCCGGGCTCCCAGGTAGGCCGACAGCCGCAGCAGGTCCGCAAACACACCGCCCGCGGTGACTTCGGGACCCGCGCCGGGTCCCTGCACGATCAGCGGATTGTTGCAGTAGCGCGCGGTGGCGAAGCGCACGACATTATCGGTCAGCGCGATGTTGGCGAAGGCATGTTTCGCATCCAGTTCCACCACGCCTACCGTCGCCTCGCCCTTGGCCGTGATGCGGCCGACGAAGCGCAGCACCTTGCCGGTCTTCTTCGCCGCCTCATAGCGCTTCTGCATGGCCGCATCGTACTTGGTGAGGCCATCGAGGAACTCGTCGATGGAACCTCCGGCCAGGTCCTGCGGCACCAGGCTTTCCACCTTCACGTCGCTCATCTCGAGCTTCAGGCCCATCTCGCGCGCCAGGATGATGAGCTTGCGCGCCACGTCGGTACCCGAAAGGTCATCGCGCGGGTCCGGCTCGGTATAGCCGCGCTGCTTGGCGTCGCGGACGATGGCCGAGAACGGCACGGAGCCGTCATAGACGTTGAACAGGTAGGCCAGCGTGCCCGAGAAGATGCCCTCGATGCTGTCGATGACATCGCCGGTCTCGCGCAGGTCGCGCAGCGTCTGGATCACCGGCAGGCCCGCGCCCACCGTGCCTTCGTACAGGTAGTGCGAGGCACCCGCGCGACGCGCCTCGCGCAGCGAGGCGTAGTACGGCAGTGCGGCGCTGTTCGCCTTCTTGTTGGGCGTGACCACGTGGATGCCGGCAGCCAGCCAGTCACGGTAGTGCATGGCAACGGATTCGTCGGCCGAGCAGTCGATGATCACGGTATGCGGCAGGTAGTCGACCTGCACATGCTCGACGAAGCGCGCGATGTCCGCGGCGGACTTCGCACCTTCGTATTCCTCGCGCCATCGCGCCAGGTCCACGCCGCGATCCGACAGCAGCATGCGCTTCGACGACATGATGCCGCGCACGCGCAGGTCGAGCTTGAACTCTCGCGACAGCCGCGCCTGCTCGCCAGCGAGCTGGTCGAGCAGCACCCGGCCCACGGTGCCCGGACCAATGATGCCGATCGACAGCGTGTTGGGCGACAGGTAGAAGCTGGCATGCGTGGCGCGCAGCGCGCGCGTGGCCTGCTTGCCATCGACCACCACGGAAATATTGCGCTCCGACGCGCCCTGCGCGATGGCACGCACGTTGACGCCTGCGGCGCCCAGCGCGTTGAACACCTTGGCTGACACACCGGGCGTACCCGCCATGCCATCGCCCACCACGGCCAGGATGGCCAGATCCGGCGAGGTTTCCACGCTCTGGATCTGCCCCTCGGCGAGCTCGCGCGTGAACGCCGCGCGCACCGTGCGCTCAGCGCGCTCGGCCTCGGCCTCGGGAATGGCGCAGCAGATCGAATGCTCCGAGCTTCCCTGCGAAATCAGGATGACCGAGATGCCTTCCTCGCGCAGCGCACCGAACAGCCGGTGCGCGGTGCCCGGCACACCGATCATGCCCGCACCTTCGATGTTCACCAGCGCGATGTTCTCGATCGTGGTGATGCCCTTGACCATCAGCGCCGAGGCAGGCCGGGCGCAGATCAGCGTGCAGGGATTTTCCGGCGCGAAGGTATTGCGGATGTAGATGGGGATGGACTGGTCGATGGCCGGGGCCATGGTCTGCGGGTGGATGACCTTGGCACCGAAGTACGCCAGCTCCATGGCTTCGTTGTACGAGAGCTGGTCGATCACCTGCGCGTTGGGCACGCGTCGCGGATCAGCCGACAGCACGCCGTCGACGTCCGTCCAGATATGGATCTCGGCGGCGTTCAGCAGCGCGCCGAAGATGGAGGCGGAGAAATCGCTGCCATTGCGGCCCAGCGTGGTCTGCACGCCCTGCGGAGTGCGCGCCACGAAGCCCGGGATGATCAGCGTGCCGTTGAATTCGGCGGCGCCGGTTTCGTTCAGGCGGGCGCGGGATGCCTCCCACTGCACTGCGGGTCCCAGCGGACCCCACTCCACCACCACGCATTGGCGGGCGTCCAGCCAGCGCACGCTGCCGGCACCTTTGCGACGGGCAGCGAGGTAGGCCGTGAACAGGCTGGTGGACCACAGCTCGCCGTAACCGGCGACCAGGTCGCGCACGTTCTGCGCGGCAGAGCGCATGAGGCTGGTGGTGTGGAGCACCCCTTCCAGGTCAGCACGGTCGCGATCGAAACCCTCGAGCCATTTGGCGGCGGCGGCAGGCTCCAGCAGGCCCTCGGCGATGGCGCGGTGCCGCTCACGCAGCGCCTGCAGCTGGTTGCCCACGGCAGGATCCTGCTTCTCCGCCTGGCTGACCAGGGCCAGAAGCACATCGGTGGTGCCCTTGGCGGCCGACAGCACCACGGCCAGGCGCTGACCGGGCCGCGTCTGGACCTGAGACTCGACAATATCGGCCACCTTGCGGAAGCAGGCGGCGTCGTAGACGCTGGTGCCACCGAACTTGTGAACGATCCAGTTTGCGGATTTCATCGCCGGTGTTCGAAGTTACTGTTTAAATGGGAAAAAACCCGCGAACTCTAAAGGTCGCGGGGCACCCACGCAAGCAAACCCGGGCACGGATCGAAGGGAAGATGAGCAGCGACAGCAACCTGCACACTCTGGTGCTGGCAGCCGGCTCGGCAAGCCGGTTCGGCTCGCCCAAGCAGATGGCCCGGATCGGCGGCCAGATGCTGCTGCAGAAGGCCGTGACGAAGGCTACGGAGGTCTCTGGCCATGCCGTCACCGTGGTGCTGGGTGCCTACGCGGATCAGCTCACGCAGCTTCTGCGTCACAGCCCGGCCACCGTGGAGATCAACCGGCACTGGCAGGAAGGACTGGCCAGCTCGCTGCGGCTGGGCATCCAGCGGCTGCCCGGCAGTTGCGAGGGCGTACTGGTGACGCTGGCCGACCAGGTGGCCGTCCGGAGCTTCGACCTCAGGCGCCTTGCCAGCGCCTGGCGGCGCCAGCCTGACTGGCTGATCGCGGCTTCCTACGATGGACACACCGGTGTGCCGGCCATCTTTCCGTCCTGGTGCTTTGCGGATTTCGCCGCACTGCGCGGCGATGCGGGCGCGCGCTCCATCCTGTCGCGGCATGCGGACCGCTGCCTCAGGATCCCCATGCCCAATGCGGCGGTGGATATCGACCGCCCCGAAGACCTGCTGGCCCTCGGAGAGGAAGGAGCGCAGCCGGACTAGCTCTTCGCCCCCAGCTCGCGCAGCGCGGCTGCCGTTTCCGGATGCGCCTCGGCGCCGGCAACTCCCGCCCGGCCCGTGCTGCCGGAACGCCCCATGGCGATGTCCAGCGGTGTGGTGCCCCGCCCGTCCTTCAGGTCGAGCTTTGCGCCGCGGCCGGCCAGGAAACGCACCACCTGTGTCCAGCCGAGCTGCGCCGCGCCATGCAGTGCCGTCTGGCCATTGTTGTTGGCCGCATTGATGTCTGCTCCGGCGTCCAGCAGAAGGCCGGCGGTCTCGATGCAGGGCGGCTCGTTGCGGAAGCGGCCGCGGATATCCACGGTGGCCCAGCCCACTCCAGCCGCCGTCATCAGCGGCCTC
>Ga0315910_10003444_pt1 | contig 13459 bp, 10 predicted proteins | sample EdamamesoilMG_FD_204470 | JGI IMG/M metagenome (GOLD analysis project Ga0315910, IMG submission 204470) | Garden soil microbial communities collected in Santa Monica, California, United States - Edamame soil | ecosystem: Environmental > Terrestrial > Soil > Garden | place: USA: California...
CTGACCGAGCGAATCCCTGAACCGGATGCCTTGCCACCAGGCGGGATCCACGGGCTGCGACAGATCCTCGCAGCGCAGCCCAAGGCTCAATTCGCTGTGCGGGCCGGTGAAGGCGTCGAACTCGATCTCGAAGGTGTGCTGCTCGCGCGAGACGCGCAGCTCGCGCCGCATGCGTACGCCTTTGGGCATGCCGAGCTTGAACGCGTACGTGCCGGGCCACAAGAGCAGCTTCGCGGGCTCGCGCGCCTGCTCCGCCTCCAGCTCGCAATCCGTGCCCTCGCCGTTGGGATCCGGCCCCTCGAGCCGGCGGCAGAACACGTACTCCAGCGCGACGGGTTTCCTGGATCGGGCCTCGACCACACGCAGCGTGACGTCCAAGAGCGCGCTCAAGTCGAGCTCGACCCATTGCTCCTTGGCGGGCAGCACCACGATGTCCCTGGCGAACTGCACGCGGCTCAAGACGAGCCGGTAGTTCCCGGGCGGCAGCCGACCGGCGTCCCAGCTCAGGACATGCGGGCCCTCGGCGCTGGAGCTCAGGTCCGACAAATTCAGGCGCTCCGGGCGCCGTGCCAGCGGATTCCAGGCATCCGTGGAGAGCACGAGCAGGGTGCCTTCGGGGATCTCCGTCCCTGGCGGGAAACGCAGCAGTCCGTGCACGCGCGCCGCAAGCTCCTGCGAGAGCGGTGCGTGCACGGGCACGGGCACTTCCGCGGTGGCGCCGGCCAGCACCTCGAAGGAGCTCTCGCCCATGACCAACACGGCTTCGCCGAGTTTTCCCGACTCGGCGCGCACCCGCCACGCTCCGGTTTGCAGCCCCTCGATCGCCACCTGGCCGCCATCGTCGAGCCTGCACTCGCCGCGCGCGCTGGGCGCGGGCGTGCCGTCGGCCTGCACGCGATAGAGGCGCAGGCGCAATCCCTGTCCGCGCGCCGACTCCGCGGGTTGCAGCGTGAAGCGCGCGCCGCCGCCAGGCCGCAGGCGCACGCGATGGACTCCCGGCGAGTTGTGATCGACCACGACCTTGGCCCACGCCGTGCCCGGTGCGCGAACGAAGTAGGCCCTGGTGTCCTCGCGCTCGTCGAGCACCAGCGGCGAAGGCGCGTTCTCGCGGATCACGACGACCGGAGTGCCATCTGCGCGGTGACGGGGCAGATCGAACAGGTCCTGTCGGTCCCCACCGGAGACGCACAGCGTCAGGCTGGAGCACTCCAGCAGCGGTTCGCCGGCGAAGGCGCGGATCGAGGACGCGCGCGCGCGGCAGTCGATGCTCACGCGACCGGGGCCGCGCAGCGGCGCGAGCTCCTCGAGGAGCACGGCAGGTCCGCCGTTCAGTTCCAGCGAGCTCAGGCGCAAGCGCAGTTCCTTCGATCCTCCGGCGGTCCAATCCGGCAGCCAGGCGCTGCCGTGGACGATCTCGAGCTGCACGCTGTTCCGGGCCGCGTCGGTCTCATCGTGCGCCAGCGCCCCGCCCGAGGCGCGCTCGTCCCAGCCGCCGGAGTCGAGCTTCAGCCGGAAGTGCAGCTCGATGCCCTCGCGCGGCGGCGGGACTTGGGCCGCGTCCTCCAGCGCCACGCGCGCTGCGCGGGAATCCTCGCCCGACGCGGGTCGCGCAAGTGCGTCGCTGCCCGCGCTCGTCGCTGCGGCCGCGGGAGGCGCGGCGGATGGAGCAGGGACAAGCTCCGAACGCGGTCCGCTCCAACGCCACAGCGCCAGCAGCGCCAGCAGCGCCAGCCCGACGAACAGGACCGGCAGCGATCGCTTGAGCACGAGCATCGCGGCCCAGATGCTAACGCTTGCCCGGGATCCGCGTTCAGGGACGCGCGCGCAGGCTCAGGTCCCCTTGCGCATCACCACGGTCTTGACCGTGTTGAACAGGATCGACAGGTCGAACAGCAGGCTCTGGTTCTTGATGTAGAACAGGTCGTACTGCAGCTTCTGCAGCGCGTCCTCGACCGTGTTGCCGTAGGGGTAATTGATCTGCGCCCAACCGGTCAGGCCCGGCTTCACGATGTGGCGCTGCTCGTAGTAGGGGATCTGCTGGCGCAGCGAGTCGACGAAGACGCGGCGCTCGGGCCGCGGGCCGACCAAGGACATGTCGCCCGCGAGCACGTTGAACAGCTGCGGCAGCTCGTCGAGCCTGGTCTTGCGGATGAAGCGGCCGCAGCGCGTGATGCGCGGGTCGTTGTCGCTGGCCCACACCGCGCCGGTCTGCGCCTCGGCGTCCGCGCGCATGCTGCGGAACTTGTAGACGCTGAATTCCCTGCCCTCGAAGCCCACGCGCGACTGCACGAACAGCGCCGAGCCCCTGGAATCCAGGCACACCGCGATCGCGGTGGCCAGCATCACCGGCCAGGTGATCAGGATGCCCAGCGTCGCGAAGGCCACGTCGACCAGACGCTTGGCGATCTCGCTCGATGGCGTGCGCGCGAAGCCGTCGTTGAAGATCAGGTAGGAGGGCCGCATCGACTCGACCGCCAGCTTGCCGGTGATGCGCTCGTAGACCGCTTCACGCTCCTTGACCGCGATGCCCGCCAGCCGGCAGCGCAGCAACTCGTCGGTCGGCAGGTTGCCGCGGCGGTCCTGCAGCGCGACCACGACCACGTCGATGTGCAGGCGGCCCACCAGGTCGAACAGCGGCTCGGTCAACGGCGGCGCCGCGGAGGTGTCCAGCTGCGCGAGCTCGTCGACGCTGGTCTTCTCCAGCGGCACGGGCTGCAGCAGCAGCCCGACCGCCTCGCGAATCTCGCGGCGCGCGCCGAATTGCGCCGGGTAGGCCAGGCTCTCGCCCTCGTGTCGGGCGTGGCCGTTGCCCTCGGTCGGGGCGCGGCGCGGCGCGCGCTCGGGCAGCGGCGCGCGCGCGCTGGCCGCGGACTGCGCCTCGGGGATCAACGCCACCAGCTCGTAGCCCGAGTCGGTGTGCTTGAGCATCTCCTCGGCCAGCGAGCGCGCGGCCTGCCCGGCGCCGAGCAGCAGCACACGCTCGTTGAAGTTCCAGCGCCGCAGCGCGAAGTGGAAGGCGTTGCGCCACAGGTACAGCAGGCCGAAGCCGATCAGCAGCGTGAAGACCAGCGTCTGCACCAGCTGCGAGTCCGTCAGCCCGGGGAAGTCGAGCACGTACTGCAGGCGCCAGAAGCGCGCCAGCCCGACCACGGCCAGCGAGACCAGGACCGCCGTGCCCGTCGAGCTCACGAAGCGCGATGCGCGGTCGAAGCGCGACATCGAGATGCTGAAGTCGTAGAGCTCGTTGAAAGCGATCGCGACCTGCGCGATCAGCGCCAGCAGGAAGGCGGAGATCAGGCAGCGCCACTGCGCTTCGTCGGGGCGCAGATTGCTCTTCGCCAGCTCGGTGATCACCGAGGGCGTGACCTCGCTCCACAGGTGCGCCGACATGCCCAGACCCAGCGCCAGGAACAGCAGCAACGTCTCGCTGAACACCAGCAAGGCCCGCCGCAGCGGCAGGTAGTGGCGAAGGACGCGAATCATGGTCCGAGCGGGGACGCGCGGCTGGCCCGCCCGCGGCGGGTGCTGCGCGCTCGAAGGTGTTCCCGTGCCGCGGCCCCGAACAAGAGTCGGGGCCCGGAATTGGTCCAGGTGCAGATCAAGGAGGAGCGACCGGGCACGCGGCCCGGCCGGAGGCTGGAGTCTATCAGCGTGCGCGCTTGCATTCGCCCCTCCATGGGCGAGGCCCGCGGAGCAGGCCTCATCGGATCCTGGAGCGTCCGCGGTTGAGGTCCCGCGCTCACGGCTCTCGCGCCGTGTTCAGCTCGCTTCGCCGCCGCGCAGCGGACCGCGGAGATCGCGGTGGTGCAGCACGCGCGGCGCGCTGCCCGGCGGGCCGATCCAGACCTCGATCAGGTCCAGGCGCGCCGCGCGTCCTGCTCCCAGGCCCGCGGCGGCGAGCGCATCGGCCGCGGCTCGCTGGCGTCGCCAGGCCTTGCGCCGGAATCGATCGGCGGGCCGCCAGGGCTGCGCGCACGCGCGCATCGAGGTCTTGACCTCGATGCACACCAGGCGGCCGGCGTCGAGCGCGACGAGGTCGACTTCGCCGGCCGCGGTCGGGACCCGCGAGCCCAGACAACGCAGGCCGGCGCGCCGCAGGAAGCGCGCGGCCAGACGCTCGCCAGCCCGCCCGACTTCCGCCGAGCTGGGATCGAGGTGGCGCACGAACCACGCCGGCGCCGCCGCCAGGCACAGCCGCCGCAGGCGCAGGATCAGGGCTTGGGCGAATCCCCGCCTTCGGTGTCGAGCACCTGGGCGATCGCCGAGCGCGAGAACTTCAGGCGCACGTCGTCCGCCGCCAGCAGCGTGATCGAGTCCTCGTTGACCGCCGCCACGCTCGCGAACATCCCGCCGGTGGTCAGCACCTTGTCGCCCTTCTTGACCGCGGAGAGCATCGCCTCGCGCTTCTTGCGCGCCTTGCGCTCGGGCCCGATCATCACGAAGTAGAACACCGCGACGATCAGGATCATCGGCATGAAGCTGATGATCGTGCTCGTCATCCCCGGGGACGGCTGGTCCGGACTCACGCCCTGGGTCTCGCCGGTCGTGGCCGGGGCCTGGGCGTTGTCCTGGACGAGCGCTGCAAGGGCGAGGAAATCCATGTTCGGGCGTTGGGCTAGGGTCCGGGAGGGGCCTTGGACGCGCAAGTTCGGCCTGTTTGCCGCCTGTGGTCTGACAAGGGGGCGAAGAGGCTACTAGAATCCCGGGCCGATCGGAAGCGCGCGCCGCGCAGGCCGCGGGCGCGGGGGCGACGCCCGACTCGGCCGCCGCCTCCTCGGGCGTCGATCCCTCCTTTCCCAAGCCCTTTTTCGCCTGCATGAGCGTGTCCGGTCCCTCGTCCGATTCGCGCGTCGTCGTCGCCATGAGCGGCGGCGTCGACAGTTCCGTGAGCGCCTGGATGCTGCAGCGCGAGGGTCGCGATCTCGTCGGGCTGTTCATGCGCAACGGCGTGCACGTCGACGCCTCGGACTCGCACAAGAAGAGCTGCTGCTCGGTCTCTGACGCGCGAGACGCGCGCATGGTGGCGGCCTCGCTGGGGATTCCCTTCCAGGCGGTCGACCTCAAGCAGGAGTTCGGCGAGATCATCCGCTACTTCCTGCGCGAGTACGCGCGCGGCCGCACGCCCAATCCCTGCGCGATCTGCAACCGCGACCTGAAGTTCAACCGGCTGCTGTCCTTCGCCGACGAGCTCGGCGCGCAGTACGTCGCCACCGGCCACTACGCGCGCATCGACGTCGAACAGGGCCGCGTGCGCGTGCGCCGCGGCGTCGACAGCTCCAAGGACCAGTCCTACCAGTTGTTCAGCGTCGCCGAACGTCACCTGGCGCGCGCCAAGCTGCCGCTGGGGGGGCTGCAGAAATCGCAGGTGCGCGAGCTGGCCGCCGAAGCCGGATTGCGCACCGCGGCCAAGGCCGACAGCCAGGAGATCTGCTTCGTGCCCTCCAACGACTACCGGCTGCTGCTGCAGCAGCGCGGGGCCGCCCTGCATCCCGGACAGCTGGTCGACACCTCCGGCCGCGTGCTCGGCCCGCACGCGGGCACCGAGCATTTCACCATCGGCCAGCGCCGCGGCCACGGCGTCGCCGGCGGCACCCCGCTGTACGTCGTGGCGCTCGATCCCTCGACGGGCACCGTGGTCCTGGGTTCGCGCGAGGAATGCCACGCGCGCTCGATGCTGGTCGCGGAGCTGAACTGGATCGGCTTCGACCCGCCGGCCTCGGGCGAGTTCCGCGCGCAGGTCCAGGTGCGCTACCACCACGATCCCGCCGAGGCCACGATCACGGTCTCCGGCGGCGTCGCCGAGGTGCTCTTCGACCTGCCGCAGCTGGCGGTCGCTCCCGGCCAGGGCGCGGCCTTCTACCGCGGCGAGCAGCTGCTCGGCGGCGGCTGGATCGAATCGAGCGTGCTGGTGAACTCCTGCGCGAGCGCGCCGTTCGCGAGCGAGATTGAGCGAGCGTAACGGTCAGTTGGGGCGTCGCGTGGCTCTGGCCGCGGCCGCCGCATTCGCGGTAGGAGCCTGGCTCGCCGCCCCGCTGCACCGCTCAAAGTCCGCGCGGCCCTGGCACGTGGTGCTCTTCGACCGCTCCGCCAGCGTCGAGCGCACGCGGCCCGATCACGCGCGCTGGATCGGCGCGACCTTGGCCGCCGAGCGCCGCACCGCGATGGCCGCCGACGCGCAGTTCGCCGCGCTGGTCTTCGCCGGCGATCGCGTGTGGTGGCAGCCGCCGCTGAGAACGGCCCGCGGCGGAGCTGCGCCGCCGGCGCTGGGGGATCCGCTGTCCAGCGATCTGGCCGGCGCGCTCGAGCTGGTGTGGTGGAGCGTGGCGCGCGAGGTCGGCGCCGGCGGGGGTGTGGTGCGCGTGTTCAGCGACGGACGCGCGACCACGGCCGGTGCGGAGTCTCCCGCGCGCGATCTGGCGCGGGCCGGTCTGCGCGTCGAGTTGCTCGAACCGGGGCCGGCGCAGCTCGAGGATCTCGCGCTGCTCTCGCTGCGCGCGCCCGAGCAGCTCGAGGAGTCCGCGCCGCTGGCCTGCGAACTGCGCGTCGAGAGCACGCCGGTTCCTGCGCGCGGGCCGCGCAAGGTCCGCGTTCAGCTCGAACTCGACGCCGGGGGCGCGCTGCGTACGCACCTCGTCGAGCGCACGCTGGCCGCCGGCGAGTCGGCGGCGCTGTGGCGTTTCGATCTGGGCCCTGCTCCCGCAGGCGGCGCGCGCATCGCGGCGCGCGTCGAGCTGCCCGGCGATCCGGTCCCGGAGAACGATCGCGCCTCGCGCTGGGTCGCGGTCGGCGGCGCGCTGCCGATCGCGGTCCTGGACGCGGGCCAAGCCACGAGCTTCCGCACCGATCCGGAGCGCTGGCCGGGATTGAGCTTCGTGCCGACCGCGCTCGCGGACCTGCCGGGTCGGCTGGTCGAGGTGCACGCGCTGATCAGCGTGGACGTCGATCCGCTGTCGCTGCCGCTGCCGCTGGTGGCGGACTTCGTCGCCGCGGGCGGCGGCTGGCTGCACCTCGCCGGCGCCAGCGCACTGCGCGCGGCCGATCGACCGCCGCAGGACTCGGCCTTGGCGCGCGACCTGCTGCCGCTGTGGCCCGCAGCGCCGCCGCGGCCGCAGCGCGACGTGCTGCTGCTGATCGACGGCTCGGGGTCGATGGCCGGCGACAAGTTCCTTGCCGTGCAGGACACCGCGCTGCGGCTGGCGGGCGTGGTGCCGCGGCACGATCGGCTGTGGCTGGCCTTCTTCGGCTCGAAGCTGGAGCCCTCGGTGCTGCTGCGCGGAGCCGACGTGCCGTCGAGCGCGGCGCTGGACTTCAGCGCGCGCTTCTTCGAGCGTCCGCCGGGCGGAGCGACCGACATCCAGGGCTCGCTCGCGGAACTCGCGCGCACGCGCGCCGGCGAGCCGAGGGAGTTGCTCGCGCTGCTCCTGAGCGACGGCCGCGACCCGGCGGCGACTGCCCGACCCGATCTCGCGCCGTTGCGCGCGCAACTCGCGCAATCGCGCATCGCGCTGCGCGCCTTCGCCTTCGGCGCGGACGCCGAGCAGGAGTTCCTGGCGAGCCTGCTGCCGCCAGGGCAATCCCCGACGGCGGTCGACGATCCGAAGCTGCTGGCCGAGATCGTCGCGCGCACGGTCGACGAAGAGCGCGTCCGACTTCGAAGCAGCGTGGTGCCCAGCTCCCCGAACGAGTTCCCGCCGGGCCTGCTGGCCGCCGAACTGGCGCAAGCCCTGTCCGGCGGCGCCCCGCCAGCCATCGAACGCAGTTGGATCGCCGAGGCCAACTCGAACTCGGGTTTGCTGCAGCATGCCGAGGGCCCGGAGCTGTTCGCCAGTTCCGCCTCGGTCCTGTGGCGCAGCGCCGAAGGCGATCCGCTGCTGGCCATGCGCGAGCTCGGGCTCGGCTACGTGGCGGCGATGGCCAGCACGCCCGCCTCCGACTGGGCGCCGTCGCTGGGCGAGCCGGCCGCGATCGGCCCGCTGCTGCGCGCGATCGCGCGCGGCGACCAGGCCAGGCATGCCAGCGCCCGAGCCAGCGTCGAGGATGGCGTGCTCTGGGTTCGCGACCTCGCCGAGTCCACGCCGGCTCGCGTTCGCGCCGTTCTGCCCAACGGAGCTGAGGCCGAACTCAGCCCGCCTTCGGCCGCCCGCGACCAGCCGCTGAGCACGCGCTGCGCGCCATGGCCGGTCGCCTGGGGCGCCCCGCAAGCGTGCGTGCTCTCGCTGCGCTCCCTGCTCGGGCTGCCGCTGCAGAACCTGGCCCTGGAGGTGCCCGGCGTCCGCGAGTTCGCCGCCCCAGCCCGCGAGCTGGACACCTCGGGGCTGCCGGCCGCGCCCCCGAGCCTCGCCCGTGCGGCCCATCCCGCCGCCCCCTGGGTTCTGGCGGGCGCGCTGGGCTTGCTGACGGCAGCCCTGTTCCTGGGCCTGGGCCGGCGCTAGGCCGGGCGTTCATCAAGGAAAGCCCGGCTGGCGACGATATCCACCGCGCGACCCCGTCGTGGGCGCAGGAGACCTGCATGCGATTCCAACGATTCTGTGCATCCCGGACGACCTACATGCTCTGCCTGACGCTGCTGCTCGCCGGCTGCGTGACCACCACCGAGGGCATGATCACCACGAAGAAGGCGCCGCAGGGGGAGTGGCTCGAACCCTCGCCGCTGCTGCGCCAGCAGATCGAGGACCAAGCCGAGCGCCTGCCCTGGACCCACGGCACCGAGCGCGTCGAGCAGATTCACTGGTTCGCGACCGTCGGCGAGCCGGCTTATCCCAAGCTGCTGCAGCTGGTCCAGGACCAGCGTCCCGGGGTTGCCGGAAGCGCGCTCGCCGCGCTCGGCGCCACGCGCGACAGCCGGCTGGTCACCGCCCTGCGCCAGCTCCCCGTGCAGCCGACCGAGGCCGAGGCCCTGCGTTACGAGCGAGCCCGAACCTTCCTGCGGCTGGGGGATTGGCGCGACGTGCCGGTGCTGATCGAAGGCCTGCGCAACGAATCGACGATGATGCGCGCGTTGTGCGCCCAGGCCTTGTTCGAGGCCACCGGCGAGCGCCTGGACTACGACGCCAAGGACCCCGCGCTGATCCGCGACCAAGCCGTGCTCAGCTGGGAGGCCTGGTGGAAGGACCGCGAGCGCGAGGGCATCCTCAACGCGAACTACTGATCGCGCGCTGCCCCGTCCCGATCAAGCGCCGCGCGCCAGGGCCGCCAGCAGCTCCCGGAACCTGGGCTCCTCGCGCAGGCTAGCGAGATCCAGGTCGTTCAGCAGGTGCTCGCGGTCGTCGTAGCCCAGGCGCACGGCTTCCTCGAGCGCGGCGAGCGCCAGCGCACACTCGCCGACGAGCGCCAGCGAACAGGCCAGGTTGTAGCGCGCCCCGCTGTCCTCCGGTTGCAGCTCGACCAGCTTGCGGTCGACCGCCAGACCCTCGGCGTAGCGGCCGAGCTGGGTCAGGACCATGCCCAGGCAGATCAGCGCCGAGGCGTTCTGCGGTCGCTCGCGCGCCTCGATGCCGTAGACCTCGGCCTGGAACTCGAGACCCAGGCGGTCCAGGCGGGCCCGGGCGGCGGCGGACAGCGAGATTGTTTCTTCGTTCAAGGAATGGTCTATGGGGGAGGAAGGCGCCGACTGACGGGACCTGGGGCACTGCGCTTGCTAGCTTGACCGGGTCGGCTGGCAACCGGTGTTCCAGTATAAGGGGCTTGGGGTGGGTCCAGGGCCCCTGGCTCGAGCGCCGAGGCAGCCGCGCATCCGAAGTATCCCGAGGAGACCATGAAGATCCTGTTCTGCGATCTGTGCAACGAGTCGGTGCCGCAGTCCGAGCTGGACGAAGGGCGAGCCTTCATGCGCAAGGGCCGCGTGGTGTGCGGCAAGTGCGACCAGCTGATGACCCAGCGCGAGCAGAACGCGGCGAACACGCTGGCGGGAGCCGCGTCCTTCGGCTCCTCGGCTTCCGCCGCGGGCGGTGCCGCGCAAGCCACGTTGACGCCGATCGCGGCACCGGCGGGGCCCCACGACGTGGGCCACGCGCCGGGGCACGCGCCGCACCACCACCATCCGCACACCGCGCTCGCGCGCGGCCAGCGCTCGAACTCGGGCCTGGCGGTGGCGCTGTTCTCGATGGCGCTGACCGCGGGCGCCTTTTATTGGGTGACCGAGCGCACCGATCGCATGAGCATGGCGACCGACCAGCGCCAGAAGCTGCTCGAGACCGCGCAGCACGACGCCGACAAACGCGCGATGGACCGCTCGATGGAGCAAGAGGCCAAGTTCCTCGCGTTCGAGGAGCGCGTGAAGCTCGAGAACGAGAATGCGCTCAAAGCCAACGCCAGCGCCATCGAGGCCGCCAGCAAGAAGCACGCGGACGCGTTGGCCTCGTTCAGCGACCTGCGCACCTCGATCGCCGAACTCAGGGCGGTGCTGCCGACGGTGAACCGCCACGATGGCGAGCTACTCGAGGGCGCGCGCAGGCTGACCGCGGTCGACACGCGCGTGGCCGCGTTCGAGCTGGCGCTGGCCGAGCTGAAGAAGCAGCTGGAGCAGCGCCCCGGGCCCGCGGCGCCGGTAGCGGCGCCCGTCACTCCGGTGGGCACGCCAGCGTGGATGGGGCTGGTCAAGGACCTCGAGAGCGCCAACAACGGCGATCGCTGGGTGGCGGTCTCGGGCCTGGGCGAGACGCGCGACCCCGCCGTGGCCGAGTACCTGCTGCCGCGGCTCAAGGACGTCGACATCTTCGTGCGCATGGCGACCGCGCGCGTGCTGGGCGATCTGAAGTCGCCCAAGGCGATCGGCGCGTTGATCGAGGCCCTGAACGACCAGGATTCCTCCGTGCGCGAGGCGGCTTACGTCTCGCTGTGCTCCATCACCGCCAAGAGCTTCCCCTTCGAGGCGCACCAGGAGCAGGCCGAGCGCGCCAAGAAGGTCAAGGTCTGGCAGGACTGGTGGAAGAAATCCCAGGAAGAGGGCGCGGCGCAGTAGCCGCGTCGCGAGCGGGACGGAGGGGGCCGGGGTGCTTCCCTGGCCGCGCCCGGGCGAGTAACGTCTTCGCCCCATGAGCTCCATCGCCCAACGCAAGATCACCGTGGTCGGCGCCGGTTACGTCGGCATGACCGCCGCGCAGTTGTGCGCGCAAAAGAACCTGGCCGGCGAGATCGTCGTCATCGACGTCAACGAAGGCCGTGCCAAGGGCATCGCGCTCGACCTGAACCAGATGGCCGCGATCGAGGGCCTGGGCGCGCGCATCGTCGGCACCGCCGACACGAAGCTGTGCGCGGGCTCGGACCTGTTCATCGTCACCGCGGGCCTGCCGCGCAAGCCCGGCATGAGCCGCTCGGACCTGCTGGAGGTCAACGGCAAGATCGTCACGCAGGTGGCGCAGTACGTTCGCGACGGCTCTCCGGAATCCTTCGTGATCGTCGTGACCAACCCGCTGGACACGATGGTGCACCTGATGCGCGCGAAGACCGGTTTTTCGCCCAAGCAGGTGATCGGCATGGCCGGCGTGCTCGACTCGGCGCGCTTCTCGTGGTTCATCGCCGAGGCCACCGGCGCCAACGTGACCGACGTCGACGCGATGGTGCTGGGCGCGCACGGCGATTCGATGGTGCCGATGCCGCAGTTCTGCACGGTCAACGGCGTCACGCTGCCGCACCTGGTCGACAAGGCGAAGATCGAGGCCATGGCCGACCGCACGCGCAACGGCGGCGCGGAGATCGTCGGCTTGTTGAAGACCGGCAGCGCCTTTTTCGCGCCGGCCGCGGCCGCGGTGGCGATGGGCAAGTCGATCCTCAATGACGAGCGCCGCATGCTGCCCTGCGCCTGCTTCATGAACGGCCAGTACGGCTTCGAGGGCATCTACATGGGCGTGCCCGCGATCCTGGGCAAGTCGGGCGTCGAGAAGATCGTCGAGATCCCGCTCGACACGCAGTCGCGCATCTTGATGAACAAGACCGCCGGTGCGATCCAGAAGGACATCGAGCTGCTGCGCGACCTCGCGCTGCTTTGAGGGCCATGAGCACACGTACGGAGAGCGATTCCTTCGGTCCGATCCAGGTTCCCGCCGACGCCATGTGGGGCGCGCAGACGCAGCGCAGCCGCGAGAACTTCAGGATCGGCGGCCACGTGTTCACGCGCCCGCTGATCCGCGCCCTGGGCGTGGTCAAGAAGTGCGCGGCGCAGGCCAACATCGAGCTCGGCGAGCTCTCCAAGCTGAACAAGAAGCAGCAGCAGGCGCTGCTGGACGCGGCGGACGAGGTGATCGAGGGCAAGTGGGACGCGCATTTCCCGCTGGTCGTGTGGCAGACCGGCTCGGGCACGCAAACCAACATGAACGCGAACGAGGTGATCTCGAATCGCGCGATCCAGATGCTCGGTGGCGTGCTGGGCTCCAAGCAGCCGATCCACCCCAACGACCACGTCAACCGCTCGCAGTCCTCCAACGACGCTTTTCCGACGGTGATGCACGTCGCCGCGGCCGAGCAGGTGGTGCAGCGGCTGTTGCCGGCGCTGGAATCGCTGCGCGCTGCGCTGGACAAGAAGAGCAAGAGCTGGAAGAAGGTGGTCAAGATCGGACGCACGCACCTGCAGGATGCGACGCCGCTGACCGTCGGCCAGGAATTCTCGGGCTACGTGCAGCAGCTCGCCGACGCGCAGCGCGCGGTGCGCGCCACGCTGCCCGGCGTCTATGAACTCGCGCTGGGCGGCACCGCGGTCGGCACCGGGCTCAACACCCGGCCCAAGTACGCGCGACTGGCGGCGGCCAAGATCGCGGCGCAGACCCAGCTGCCGTTCAAGAGCGCGCCGAACAAGTTCTCCGCGCTCGCGGGGCACGATGCGCTGGTCTCGCTGCACGGCGGCCTGCGCGTGTGCGCCGTGGCGCTGATGAAGATCGCCAACGACCTGCGCTGGCTGGGCTCGGGCCCGCGCTGCGGCTTGGGCGAACTGCGCCTGCCCGAGAACGAGCCGGGTTCGTCGATCATGCCGGGCAAGGTCAATCCGACGCAGTGCGAGGCGCTGACCATGGTTTGCGTGCAGGTCATGGGCAACGACGCCGCGGTGGGTTTCGCGGGCTCGCAGGGCAACTTCGAACTCAACGTGTTCAAGCCGGTGATCATCCACAACCTGCTGGAGTCGATCCGGTTGCTGGCCGATGCCTGCGACTCCTTCCGCGAGCGCTGCGTCGAGGGCCTGGAACTCAACGAGGCGCGCGTGGGCGAGCTGATGAACCAGTCGCTGATGCTGGTCACCGCGCTCAACCCCCTGATCGGCTACGACAACGCGGCCAAGGCCGCGAAGCAGGCCTACCACGAGGGCACGACCCTGAAGCAGGCGGTGGTCTCCCTGGGCCTCCTGACGCCCGAAGCCTTCGACAAGGCCATCCGACCCGCCGACATGGTCGCGCCCAAGGCCGGCGGGTGAAAACTGGTGCCAGGCATCAATCCACCCCGCACGGCCGGGCAGGCGCGCAGCGCGCGCCTG
>Ga0315910_10003445_pt1 | contig 13452 bp, 9 predicted proteins | sample EdamamesoilMG_FD_204470 | JGI IMG/M metagenome (GOLD analysis project Ga0315910, IMG submission 204470) | Garden soil microbial communities collected in Santa Monica, California, United States - Edamame soil | ecosystem: Environmental > Terrestrial > Soil > Garden | place: USA: California...
CGCGCGCGGCCCTGCCCTGGATCGGCGTGGGCGCGGCGCTGATCTGCCTCGGCTACGGCGTCAACGCGCTGGCGCACGGGACGGCCGTGGCGGTCGTGTCGGTGGTCGGCTGGACCCTGGGGGAGATGCTGTACTTCCCCCTGGGCGCGGCCTACGCCTCGCACCGCGCGCCGCGCGGGGCGGAGGGGCGCTACATGAGCGCCTACGGGCTCTCGACCGCGGTGCCGCTTCTATTGGCCCCGCTGATCGGCACGGCCGTGTACCAGCACTACGGACCGGTTGTCCTGTGGAGCGGCTGCGCCGCGGTCGCGTTCGTCGTCGGCCCGGCGTTCTTCGTCCTCGAGCGCGCGCGTCAGGGCGTGCGCAGCGGCGGCAGCCTGTAGACGGCGGCGGCCTTGGGCGCGCCCTCGTCGAGGTAGGGCTCGACCACGGGCAGCGTGATCGTCTGGTCCATGCTGTCCCAGTGCCCGAACGGGCCCGCGCCCGCGCCCTGGGCCGTGTTGTCGGCCATGAAGCTGTACCAGAGCACCTCCTCCACGCCCGCGCCGATCAGCATGGGCACGAGGTCGTGCACGTAGGCGTCGAACATGGAGGGCGAGCGCTGGGCCTGGACCGAGGCCGGACCCCAGGGCTGGAAGTTGGCGACGAAGGCCTGACCGGCCTCGTAGAGCACGAAGCGCGGTGACGTGCCGTCGGCGTTCACGCGCTGCGCGACCACGGCGCGGTTGGAGGCGAGGCGCGGCGCCAGCTCCTGGATCGTGAGCCGCGCCGAGGCGATCACGCCCTCGGGCGTCGGGCAGTTCGGGCAGTTGCCGGGCGAGGCGCCGGCGAGCCAGGCGTCGACGTCCTCGCTGCGCGGCTTGAAGTAGCAGGCCGGGCCGGCGCAGTCGACGTGCACGGCCGGGTCGAGCGCTGCCAAGATGCGCCCGAGGAAGGTCTCGTCCGCCACCCAGCCGCCCACGTAGGTCTCGAGGCGCGCCGCGTCGGGGCCGGAGAAGACGTCGCGGGCGATGGCGAACACGCGCTCGAGCTCGCGCGCGATGGTCTCGTGCAGCGTCAGGCCCTGGCTGGCCGCGCGCTGGCGCAGCCAGGCGTTCACGGGATAGGAGGGGTTCCAGAGCTCGTTCGAGAACTCGAGGCGCAGCTTCCGGTCCGGCCGTAGGCCCTCGAACGGCTGCCCGCCGTTGACGCCCGGCACGGCCGGCGCGCCGTCGCGGATCACGAGCAGCGTGGCGCGCACGAAGGCCTCGTAGTCGGCGTCGGAGAGGTTGTTGGCCGCGTGCGGCAGCGAGAAGTGCAGGTTCGAGCCCACCTCGTTGCACAGCGCCACGATGAACTCGGGGCACACGCCGCGGCGCGTGCCCTGGCTCGGGCTCGCGGCCGTGATGCGGCCCTTCAGGTCGAACACGAAGGGCGCCGCGCCGTCCGTGCGCCCGTACTGGCGCACCTGGTTCCAGTCCATCGAGCGCCAGGTGGCCGGCCCGTAGCCGCCGTTCATGGCCGCGAGCTTCTCCACGAAGGGCGGCCAGAAGAGCGGCTGCTCGGCCTCCATGCCCGGCAACCACACGTGCGCGTCGCGCACCGGATCGAGGGCGCTCGAGGAGTCGATCACCCAGGCGAGCAGCGCGTTCACGCCGCCGGCGCCCGGATCGACCAGCACCTCGACGCGATTCGCGCTGCGGTTGCGCTCGCCGATCACGGGCGAGCCCGTCAGCCGGCACGAGCCCGTGCCCTGCCAGGTGAGCACGTAGGGCTGCGTGCGCCCGTCGGGGATCGAGCCGCCCATGTTGCCGAACAGGCGCGCGCCCGCGAGCTCGCCCGCGTTCAGCGCCGCGAGGTCGGGCCAGCCCGCGCCAAGGCGCGGGGGCTCCTCGCCCAGCGGGATCAGCGGGGCCAGCTGGGGCGTGATCGAGCCGTTGACCACGCGGCAGAACTCGCTCGCGCGCGCCAGGGCGTCGGCGAAGGCGATGCCGCGCTGCGACCACACGTTCTCGCTGGCGTTCATGCCGTAGCGGATGAGGAAGTCGGGCGCGTCGCCGACGGTGATCTGGTCGGTGCGCGAGCTCGTGCCGCCCGCGTTGGCGACCGTCAGGCGCACGGTGTAGCTGCCGTTGCCCGTGTAGGCGTGCGTGGGCTCCGGGTCGGACGAGGTCGTGCCGTCGCCGAAGTCCCAGATCCAGGTCGAGACCGAGCCGGTGGAGAGGTCGTCGAAGGCGACCTGGAGGGGCGCCTGGTCGTCGGGCTCGCCGATCTGGAAGTCGGCCTGGGGCGGCGGCAGGGTGACCGCGAGCACGGACGTGGGGCCGTAGACGAGGAAGCCGTCCTGCTCGAGGCGCGCGCTCCACGTCCAGTCGAGCGAGATGCGAGGCAGCTCGGCCAGGTCGAAGTCGGCCGTGAACCAGCCGTCGGCCGCGGGCGTCAGCTCACCCTGGAAGCCGCCCTCGGGCCGCTCGAGCGACCACGTCCCGCGCAGGCGCGGGAAGCGCGGCGCGCGGACGCGCATGTGCAGGATGTCCGTGGTGAGGAAAGCGCGCAGGTTGGCAGGGAAGTCCGGCGTCGAGGCGAGCTCGAAGCGGGGGTCGGTCGAGCCGGGCTCCTGGGCCGTGGGTCCAGGGGCGAGAACGAGGGCGAGCGCCAGGGAGGCGAGCCAGGAGCGAGCGGGGGCTCGCCGGGGCCAGGAAAGCATGGTCGGGTCGTTTTCTTCGACGTACGGTCCAGCGATTGGAAAGACTTGCCCGCTCCGGAGTCATTTTCCTAGGAACGCGCAGTTCGTGGTGTAGGAAGGCGCAATTCGAGTGCCGGATCGCGAAACGACTTCGCGTCGAGCCGGGCGACGGAGCAGCCGCGGACCGAGCGGAACCCTTTTCCGGGGCGCCTCGATCGACGCGCGCGCGGGAACCGAACGCCTCGGCGGAGGCCGTTCCTTCGATGGTCCCGGCGACGGTCCCGGAACGATCGCGGCGCCGGCGCCGCTTCGCCCGCGCAGCGCCTTCGTCTCCGCCGCCCTACGGGCAGCTCGTCACGCGCCCGAACACGGCCTGCGAGAGGTCGGCGAAGCCGCCGCCGAGGACGACGTACTGCGCCGCCCAGGAGAGGCCCAGCAGGGCGACCTGGTTGGGGATGGCCTGGGCCGGGATGTTGCCGGTGGAGCCGTTGTGGGTGCCGGCGAAGCTGCCGAGCAGCTGCCCGGCGACGAGCAGCTCGGTCACGCGCCCGCCCAGCGGCGACGTCACGCTCGGGCCGTTGATCGTGTGCGTGCGCACGAGCAGCGTCAGCGCTCCGCCCGCCCCGTGCGGGTGGCGCACGGTGAGCGGCGCGCTCCAGGTCGAGCCGAGCTCCATGTCCATGGCCGCGACCGTGTCCGCGTTGACGCCGTCGCCGCGGAAGGTGGCCGAGCGCACCAGCCCCACGGGCGAGCCGCGGTAGAGATCGGCGCGGCCCTCGTCGACGGGCGGGCCGGTCCAGGTCCGTCCCACGACCACGTCGTCGAAGCCGTCGCCGTCCACGTCCCCCGCTCCGGCGACGCCCTTGCCGCCGCCGGCCGTGAAGTGCAGCGCGATGTCCGTGGGCGAGCCCAGGTACGCGTTGGCCTTGCCGTTGCCCGGGACCGCGACGACGACGTCGCCGAAGCCGTCGGCGTTCACGTCGCCCGCCGCCCCGACCGCGGTGCCGAGCAGGGAATCCGGGCCGATGACGCTCGGCCCGTGGACCTCCGCGAAGGGGGAGAGCGTGATGCCCACGGGGTTCCCCAGGAACACGTAGGCCGCCCCCTCGGAGTTCTCGTCGAAGGCGACTTCGCAGCACACCGACGCGCCCACGATCACGTCGTCGATGCCGTCGCCGTTCACGTCGCCCGCGCCCGCCACGGAATCGCCGAAGGAGTCGTTGTTCTCGAGCTCCGCGTCCGGCGCGAGCGACGGTCCGCTGGCCGAGCCGTAGAACACGAAGGCGCGCGCGACGAGCGGGCAGCCGACGATCACGTCGTCGAAGCCATCGTCGTTCACGTCGCCGGCGCCCGCCACCGCGGCGCCCATCCCGAGCTCGATCGAGAAGCCGGCCGCGTGATCGCTCTCCGCCGTCCAGGCCGGCGTGGTCGCGAGCCCGGCGGCCGAGCCGAGGAACACGTAGGCACGGCCCTCGTTCGCCTGGCCGCCGTCGAAGAGCGGGGCGCCGACGATCACGTCGTCGAAGCCGTCGCCGTTCACGTCGCCCGCGCCGGCGACGCTGGTCCCGAAGAGCGCGTTGCCCTGGTCGCTCTCGGCCGTCCAGGCGGCCGTCGTGGCCGGGCCGGTGGGCGAGCCCAGGAACACGGAAGCGCGGCCCTCGTGCTGCAGGCCGCCGTGGAAGTCCGGAGCGCCGACGATCACGTCGTCGAAGCCGTCGCCGTTCACGTCGCCGACGCCGGCGACGGAGGCGCCGAAGTGCGCGTCGGCCTGGTCGCTCTCCGCGGACCAGACGGCGGCCGTGGAGAGCCCGCCGCTCGAGCCGAGGTAGACCAGGGCGCGGCCTTCGTCGAGCTCGCCGTCGTCGAAGAACGGCGCGCCGACGATGACGTCGTCGAAGCCGTCACCGTTGACGTCGCCCGCCGACGCGACCGGGCCGAGGCGCGCACCGCCCTGGTCGCCGAACACCGACCAGGCGGGACAGGGCGTCGTCTGGTTCCAGGCGACTGAGGCGAGACAACCCGAGGCGAATACGACAAGGACGGACCTGCGCATGATTCCTCCCATGCGTCGCGGAAGGGGTCAGGGGCGAAAGGAGCCCCCAGTCTAGCGCGCGCCCCGCAGCGCGGGGAGTGGCGTCAGTAGGCCTTGGCGAACAGCACGCGGCGCGCGCTGGGCTTGCCGGTCTTCACGCACTTGCCGGCCTCGGCCGGGGGGCCGTCGGCCGCGAGCGGCAGGCAGCGGATGGTGGCCTTGGTCTCGTCCTTGATCGCCTTCTCGGTCTCGCCCGTGCCGTCCCAGTGGGCGTAGACGAACTTCGAGCCCTCGCCCTGGAAGACGTCGAGGAACTCCTGCCACGAGTCGACCTGCACGGTGCTGGCGCGCGTGCGCGCCAGGGCGCGCTCGAAGAGCGTGCGCTGGAAGCCGTCGAGGAGCTTGCCGACGTGCGCGCCGATGCCGTCCACGGGCAGCTTCACCTTCTTGGGCTTGCCGCGCTCGTCCAGCTCGGAGAGGCGGAGCTTCCCCATGACGCTCTTCTCGGCCAGGTCGCGCGGGCCGAGCTCGAGGCGCAGCGGCACGCCCTTGCGCTCCCACTCGAAGTACTTGGCCCCCGGGCGCACCTCGTCGCGGTCGTCGAGCTCGACCGTCAGGCCGTCGTCGCGCAGCTCGGCCGCGATGCGGCGCGCGGCCTCGACCACCTGCGCGCGCTCCTCGGGGGTCTTGTAGATGGGCACGATGGCCACGTGGATCGGGGCGAGCTTGGGCGGCAGCACCAGGCCGTCGTCGTCCGAGTGCGCCATGATCAGCGCGCCGATCATGCGCGTGGAGGCGCCCCAGGAGGTCTGCCACACGTGCTCGCGCTGGCCCGACTGGTTCTGGAAGGTGATGTTGAAGGCCTTGCCGAAGTTCTGGCCGAGGTCGTGGCTGGTGGCGCCCTGCAGGGCCTTGCCGTCCTGCATGAGCGCCTCGACGCAGAAGGTCTCGATCGCGCCCGCGAAGCGCTCGTTCTCGGTCTTCGCGCCGCGGATCACGGGCACGGCCAGGACGTCGTGGTAGACCTCGCGGTAGATGTCGAGCATGCGCGCGACCTCTTCCTCGGCCTCCTTGTGCGTGGCGTGGGCGGTGTGCCCTTCCTGCCACCAGAACTCGCCCGTGCGCAGGAAGAGGCGCGTGCGCAGCTCCCAGCGCATGACGTTGCCCCATTGATTGATGAGCAGCGGCAGGTCGCGCCAGGAGTCGATCCACTTGGCGAAGAAGTGCCCGATGATCGTCTCCGAGGTCGGGCGCACGATGTAGGGCTCCTCGAGCTCGTTGTCGGGCACGATCGTGCCGTCCGGGCCCTTCTTCAGGCGCGCGTGCGTCACGACCGCGCACTCCAGGGCGAAGCCCTCGGCGTGCTGCGCCTCCTTCTGCAGGAAGGAGAGCGGGATCAGGAGCGGGAAGGCCGCGTTCTTGTGCCCCGTGGCCTTGAAGCGCCGGTCGAGCTCGGCCTGGATCCTCTCCCAGATGGCCCAGCCGTGGGGTCGCACGACCATGCACCCGCGCACGACCTCGGCCGGCTCCGCCAGCTGGGCCTCGCGGATGACGTCCTGGTACCACTGGGCGTAGTCCTTGGAGCGGGGGGTGATGGTCGATTCGGACATGGCGGGCGCGGTGGGAAGGAGGGCGGGCCAGGGTAGCAACGGCCCACCTATTCCCCTCCGGGCGAGGGCTCTATGATGCTGCGTTCCGACCTCACCTCGCGACCCGCTCCCCACCATGACCCAGAGCACGCCCACCATCCGCCCCGACATGACCATGGGGGAGATCCAGGAAGCCTTCCCCTCCGCCCGCCGGGCGCTGTTCCAGCGCTACCACGTGGGTGGGTGCTCCTCGTGCGGGTACGAGCTCACGGACACGCTGGCCAAGGTGTGCCAGAGCCACAACCTGTTGGATGTGGACGGCGTCGTGCAACATCTGCTGCGGTCGCACGAGGTCGACCAGAAGATGCAGGTCGAGCCGAGCGAGGTGCAGGCCTGGCTGGCGGCGAACACCCCCATGCAGTTCATCGACCTGCGCCATCCCGGCGAGTCGAGCTCCGACCCCGTGCCCGGCGCCGAGCCTCTCGATTTCGCGAACCAGGCCAAGTACATGCAGCTCCCCAAGGACACGCGCATCGTGTTCCTGTGCGCGCACGGCCTGTCCTCGCTCGACGCCGCGGCCTACTTCGCGGGCCACGGCTTCAGCCAGGTCTACTCGGTCCGCGGGGGGGTCGAGGCCTGGCGCATGAGTGCCGAATCGAAGCCCGCGCGCGGACGTTAACCCGTTCCCCGCAAGCGGGAAGGAGCACCGCGCGGGCCCCGTGCCCTTGACCGGTTGCGCTCGGTCAAGACCTTGTTACCCTGGGGTCGCCTCGTCGGATCCCTGCTAACCGGCGAGGTGGGCGCTTCTGCCGGCGCTCACAATTCGGTGCTCCGGGTTGCCGGAGCCTTCGGGGGCCCACCCTGCCAAGGGCCTTCGGAGCGTCGGAGGGTCCTGCCGTCCTTCCGACACCTCGCCGAGCGAGCGATCGCTCGACGAGACCCGCGCGGAGTCGTCTCCATCCTGCATGGAGACGACTCCTTTTACTTGCAGGACCCCTGCCGGTTTCGGTCTGAGCGGCGAATACGCGCGCCGCGCGCCCCGGTTTGCGCCGAGCGCTCAGTCCTCGGAGTCGACCCAGCCGCTCGAGGAGCCGTCGATCGTGATGGCGCCGGTCTTGGCCAGGACGACCACCGTGCGCCGATCGTCCCGGTAACCGAGGGTGACCTCGAGGTCCTCCGTGGGCATGCCGCGTCCGTCGATGTCGAGCGTGCGGTCCGTCCCCGCGCGGGCCTCGAGAACGCGCACCCCCAGGAACACGCCGTCCTCGGGATAGATGCGCCGGAACGACTCCTCGGTCTGGGGGTTGTGCGCGACCACGCCCAGGGAGTCGGTGACGACGTAGCCCGAGCCGTCCGCGAGGAACGTCATCAGGCTCTTCTCGCCCAGGAAGATCGAGCGGTGCTGGGCCGCGCGCACGTCGCGCGCCAGCAGCACGGCCGCGTTCTCGAGCGTCACCTCGGACTTCGAGAAGTAGATCCGCACCGTCGTCGCCGCCACGAGCGAGAGCACGAGCAGCACGGCCAGCAGGCCGACGATGGTGAAGCCGCACTGCCGACCCCGCATGGGGAAGGGCTTTCGACCTCGGCCGGGGAGGGGCTTGAGGGTCACGAGCGAGGGAAGCTACCGCCGCCAGCTCGATCGGCCAAGTCCGCCCGCGATCGCCCGGATTCGGGCTCGTCCAGCGCGTGGACTGAGGGACGTCGGGGCTGGCGCGATACGCCGCGTGGCCTTCGTGGAGCGCTGCTCTTGCTGCGATGCTCAGGGCAGGGCGACGAGCAGACGCGTGTCCTGTCCGGGCATGACGATCGCCTCACCCGTGAGTTCCGTCCCATCCAGCCTCGCGCGCCAGGAGTAGGGACCGTGGGGGAGCCCTTCGACTCGAAGCTCCCCGCGCAAGTCCGTGCGCATCTCTGCCTCGCCTCGTGCGCGTCCTTCCGAGATCCAGTTGGCGACCTCAGCGTCGAACTCCGTCGAATGCAGCTCGAGGGCGACGCCGCTCACGGGCACGCCCGACGCGGTCGTGAACAGGAGTGTGAGCCCGCCGACCCTCCGGATCTGCACGGGCACGACCTCGGTCTCCACGCGGGCGTCGTATTCACCCTCAACGCTCCAGCAGGTGGGGTGCGTGCAGCGCACGCGATAGCGGTCGGGGCTGAGGTTGGAGAGCGTCACGCGCCCCGCAGGACCGGAAGAAACAGGGTCGGCCGTGGCGATCCCGTGCGAGGCCAGGAAGACGCACTCGACGCCCTCGATCGGCAGGACCCCATCGAGGAGCTGGAGCTCGATGCGCGCATCGCCGTCCAGGCGGAACTCCTGCTCGCGCACGGAACCGTCGGCCGCGATGCGGTGGCGATGCCCTCGCGAGGGATGGCGGAGCGAGAGTTCGATTGGGCCCTCGGGCACCCCGCGCAGCTCACACTCGCCGGTTTCCCCGGTCGCTCCCTGCACGCTGGTCGCTGGGTCAGCGACGTCGAACACGGTCACCGTCACGTCGGGAATCGGTTGCCCTTCTCCATCGACGACGCGTACCCGGAAGGGCGCGATCCCCAGGGGAACCGGAACGACGGTTCTCTCCTGACTCGCAAGACGAGCATTGGCCGTACCGAGCTCCTGCTGGGCGGCGTCGAGCAGGCGCACCTGGACCGAGTCGCCATCGACGCCGAGGAACCGGATGGGCTGACCGGTCTGGACGGTGGGGCTGAAGACCTGCACCCAGTAGCCCTGCCTCGACTGGAACGCGATGCTGACCTTGGAGACGCGCTCGAGCTCACGTTCGTCGTCGGCGACGGGAACGACCTCGATCTCGTGGGGCCCTTCCACAGGCCGCTCGACGACCCAATTGCGTCCAGGCGCGAATTCGATCGAGAAGCCGGTCTGGGTCCCGTCGGGATGGTGCAGGACGAAGAAGTGGTAGCCCGGAGCAGCCTGGGCCAAGTGGAGCACCCCGTCTCTCGGGAACGCCGTGAGCGGCAGTGGCTGTGGGCCATTGATGAGGAGTTGGAAGTCCGAGAACGGCGTTCCCGGCTCTCCCAGCAAGCGGAACTCGAGGGGCTGCGGCCGATGGAGGGCGATCGTGCCCAGGTCCTGCAACGCTCCGTCGGCGGCGCACTGCACGGCGGTCTCTAGCGTCGCGTACCCGGGTGCGGAGACGGTCACCCGATTGGAGCCCGCCACGAAGCCGGCGATCTCGAAGTAGCCCTCCGCGTCCACCGGATGCGGGAGCCCCCAAGGCGCCAGGGTGCGATTGGTGGAGAGGTACAGTTGCAAGAGGGCGCCAGGAAGCGGCTCTCCGCTCTCCGCGTCGACTACGCGGCCCGCGCCGACGAGCGCTGGAGCGAGCTCGAGCACGACCTCGCGCGACTCGCCGGCGACCAGGTCGAGGCGCAGGGGCTCAGCGAAGGGCAAGCGAGCCGTGCTGGCCGTGATGCGCATGGCACCCGCAGGCGCTTCGTCGATCTCGAACGAGCCATCCTCGCGGTCGGTGAAGGCGTACAGGCGGCGAAACGGCTCGTAGTCCGCCGGCCAGACGGCCACCTCGAAGTCGGACACGGGCTCGCCGTCGTGCAGGCAGCGTCCTCGGATCCGCGCCGCGCGTTGCAGCGTGACGAGATGGGCTTCGGGCGCGCAGGGCAGCTCTAGGTCGTCGTTGACGTAGGGCGTGTAGCCGGGAGCGTGTACCTCGTAGCGGATCCCGCCTGGCGGAAGGCTCCAGACCGCGATGAGCCCATCCTCGGGCCGCGCTCGTCGCTCCACGACATGCCACTCGAACGGGAACTCCCGATCGCGCCACCACACACGCGCCTCGGCGTCGTGCAGCCAGACGCCTTCGGGGTTCTCGGCTGCGAACCAGACGGAGTGACCGAGTCGGCCCACGAGGTCGAAGCTTTCACGAGATCCAGCGGCGGGGACGGGAAAGCTGCGCTCGTCCGGAACGATGGGCGAACCCTCCAGCCGTACGGTGTACCGATCGACGTCCGGGAGCAGAGGCACGACGAGGGGTCCGAAGGAGCCGGCCTCGACTCGTCGCAGGGACACGAGGGACTGGAGCAGGTTCCCGCGCTGAGCGTGGACGGTGATGCGACGCTCGCCGACGTAGTCGAGCTGCTCCCACGAGTCGAACGCGGCGGTTCCCTCCACCGTGAAGGTCGGCGCCAACCTCAGGACGATCGTCGCACCAGAGCGGATCCGCCGAGGTGCCGAGCACAGACCCCCGGCCGTGGCCGCGAGTACCTGGTCGCCGGGGAACAGGCCGAGCTCGGCCTCACCCGTCGGGTCCGTGCTCACGGAGCGATGGAGCAGCCGCCGGGCCCGCACGCGTTCGTCGGCACGCGGTGTCGCCTCGGGGACGAGGCCGAACTGGTCCACTTGCGCGTCCGACAAGGGTGCCCCGCCTGCGTCCAGCACGCGCACGCGGATGGGTGCAGCCTCTTGCAGGACCCAGCTTCCATCGAGCTTGGCCACTTCGCCGGGCTGGAACCGCCGTACATCGGCCAGGTGCCGCGGGTGCGAGGCCCAGAGGATCGAGCCCTGCCCGGTCTCCTCGGGCGGGACGGAAAAGAGGAAGCCGCCGTCGGGACCGGAGATCGTGGCGCGCGTCGAGCGCTCCAACGGACCCCAGTCGTCGTCGTGCCAGCTGGGCTCGAAGTCGCGATCCTCGACCTGCAGGGCCGTCCAGGTGATCTCTGCTCCCCCGATCGGCTGGCCCTCCGCGTCGAGGATCCGGCCTTCGAGCGCGGGCCCGTCGATCGGTCGACGCTCGTCGGTAGATCCGGGCCGGATGCGCGGCGCGACGGACTCGCCCTGGATCCCCACCTCGTCGCCTCGGGACCGGACGGTTGCAGGCTCCACCGGCCTATCGGCGGCCTCGGGCGCGCCGCGATCGGGCCAGGCCCAGTACACGAACAGCACCAGGCAAGCGAACGCGACGATCGCAGCAGGCAGCCAGCGCATCTTGCGAGGAGGACAGAGCCGACTACGGGGGCAGCTGGCTCCACCTGTTGGGAGCCGTTGCACGGGAGATGCTCCCCACGCTTCCCTGTGGGAGGGCGATGCTGAGGTCCGAGGCGACGATGGCGAGGATCACGAGCGCGATCCTTCGGAGAAGGCGGGCCTGTTTGGTTCCGATCATGATCAGGATGCGAGGCCTAGCAGCCGGCGGGCCGAGGGAGATAGGCGATCTTCGACTTCTCGGAGGAGGGCTCGATACGACGGAGAGGGCTCGCAACGCTTGCGAGACTCGCGGATGGCGTGGGCGCACTCGAGAAGCAGGGGATGATCCACGGTGACGGCATCCTCCAGCAGGGCAGAGGCTCGTAGGACGTCGGCTCGCTCGCCGAGGAACAACGCGCTATTCAGCCAGAACGCGATCGCATGCGGCATGCAGCGCGGGAGTCGAGCCGCCTCAAGGTAGCAGTCGAAGGCGCGCGCCAGGTGTCCCGTGGAGAGCTCGACGCTGCCGAGGTTGATCAGGGCCATCCCACGATCGTCGAGTGAGGGCCTCGAGCCCAGAGTCGAGTGGAAGCAGGCCTTCGCGGCCTCCCAGCTTCCCTCGTGGTGTAGAGCCAGGCCCAACCAATTCCTCGTCTGTGGGGAGGCGAGCAGGTGAACGGCCATCAACGCGAACCGGCGAGGCTCGGCTCCCGTGGCCAACGCAGCGTGTGGGTCCACATCTTTCAAGGAAGAATGCAGATGGAACCCGGTGAGCTTGGCCGCCTTCGCATGCATCTCTGCGCGATCGGGTAGCTCGATCCGTGATTGGAGCCCCGTCTGGCGGCACAGGGTGACCTGCGAGTCCGGAGCCTCCACGATCAGGCGGGCCGTCATCTGGCAGCAGAGTCGCACGAGCGCATCGACGTGGGCGCGAGCCAGGTGCTTCTGTGCCTTGGTGAGATGGTCCGCGCCGATGGAATCGCGCTGCGTGCGTTCGAGCCAGCTGCGCAGCCCACGTTCGGGCATCCTGCTCCAGGTGGAGGCACGATCGCCCACGACATCGCGGAACATCTCGTGCAACTGCGGGTCGATGGCCGTCATGGCACCCTCTTTCCCGTCTTCTTCCGCGGCGGCCCGGGATCCTCGTCTTGGCCGATGTGCCCCAGGGCACGCAACCCCTCCCAGACGTCGTTTCGAAGTTCGTTCGGTTCCCAGGGCCCTTCGATCAGGGTGGCCTCGACCGACTTGGCGTCGATCAAGAGGCTGACGAACGCATGTCGCGTCCGCTCGGGCAATGCGTTGAATCGGACCAGGGCAGCGCGAGCGAGCTGCGGGTCGATGACCAACGCCATGCTGAGATGCTGGTAGCGCGGATCGTCGGGGTCATTCGGAGCTGCCAAGCGGCGCTCCTCCTCCGCATCGTCGACGAGGATCGATTGGATGGCCCGCTCGATGACCGCGAGCAGCCAGGACTCGGGCGCATCCCTGCGACCCTCGAGTGCTGCTGCGTGAGCCACGAAGGCCAGGGCGACTTCGTGGAGGCGCTCCGGGTCGATCAGCAGGTACCGAGAGCGGACGAGGCGAACCCCGAGATCGAACAGGCGCAGTGGATCCCCGCTCGAGATGCACGCAAGGATGCTGCCGGGGTCGCCGCTCGCGAACCAACGCGCCGGCCCCGACGCCTGCTCCGGAGGCGGAACAGGGATGATCTCGTGGGGCGGAGTGGACGGCCGCATGCCCAGCCCCGTGGCATCTCCTCCGGGATGCGCGCCAGCCATGCGTGGGCATGGTAGCGGTGAGGTTTTTTCCCCGGAAGACGTGGTGATCGAGGGCCGGGCCTTCCCGAAAATGGGAAGCCCGCGACCTCAGCCCTTCGCCGCGCGCGCGTAGACCACGTTGGCTTCGACCCGGGTGATGTGCGCGCTCCGGATCCCGTCCAGGTTGGCGCGGCGCACGCGCTCGCGGGCGTCGGGGGCGAGCTGCTCGAGCGTGCCGCGGTAGCCGGAGCCGAGGACGGCGGACCACCAGGAGTCCGGGGTCGGGAGCGGATGCTCGCCGGCCTCGGCCACGACGTCGGCGTCGGGCACGCCGGCGGCGCGCAGGAGCTCGCGCAGGGCGGGCGGGTCGCAGATATTGTCCCAGGGGTTGAAGCCCTTGTAGAGCTCGGGCCGCTCGGCGCGCACGGCCTCCCAGAAGTGCGTCGTCGCCGGCTCGAAGAAGCGCGGGCCCCAGGTCG
>Ga0315910_10003446_pt1 | contig 13451 bp, 8 predicted proteins | sample EdamamesoilMG_FD_204470 | JGI IMG/M metagenome (GOLD analysis project Ga0315910, IMG submission 204470) | Garden soil microbial communities collected in Santa Monica, California, United States - Edamame soil | ecosystem: Environmental > Terrestrial > Soil > Garden | place: USA: California...
GAGCGTCCTCCGCCGCGCGGCGGGGCCCCACGGAGGGGGCCCCTCGTCCTCCCCCTACTCCCCCCGCGCGCGCCGCGACGCCTCCCCCGCACCCTCCTCGTCGCCCAGCGCCGCTCTCACCCTCGCCAGCGCCTCCCACGCCGCCCGGAAGTCCGGCCGGCTCGCGACCGCGCGCTCCAGGTGCGGGCGCGCGCTCTCGGCCTGGCCGCGGCGCAGGAACAGCATCGCCAGGTTGAAGTGCGCGTCGGGGTGCTCGGGGAAGAGCGCCAGCACGCGCTCGAAGGCCAGGGCCGCCTCGACGTCCTCGCCGCGCTGGGCGTGCAGCGCGCCGAGGTTCAGCGCCGCCGCCGCCAGGCCCGGCAGGCTCGCCAGCGCTTCCTCGTAGAGCACCAGCGCGCGCTCCGGATCGCCGTGCTCCTGCTCGAGGAGCCCCAGGCTGTAGAGCGCCGGCGCGTAGCTCGGCCGCAGCGCGAGGGCCTCGCCGTAGGCCTTGCGCGCGCCGACGAGGTCGCCGCGCGCGGCGAGCTCGTTGGCGAGCCCGGTCCAGGCGGCGTAGTTGCGCTCGGTCACGGCCAGCGCGTGGTTGTAGAGCGTCTCCGAGTTCCGCCAGGTGCGCGCCTGGCGTGCGCTGAGCACCGCGCAGGCGGCGAGCAGCAGGCCCACGACGCTCGCCACGGGCAGCGCCAGGCGCGCGTGGCGCTCGACCGCACGCGCCAGCGGCAAGAGCAGCGCGAGCGCGAGCCCGACCGTCGAGAGGTAGGCGTAGCGATCCGCCAGGGCCTGCTCGCCGACCTGCACGATGCCGATCACGGGCACCAGGAGGCCGAGGAACCACAGCCATCCGATCGGCACCGCCGGCAGGCGCCGTGCGAGCGCCAGGGCCACGACCGTCCCGAGCACGAGCGCGCCGAGCGCTCCGATCGCGCCGGCGGTCCAGGGCGTGCCCGCGGATCCGGCCAGGGCCGGGTGCGGATAGAAGTAGGCCAGATCGACGGGCCACAGGAAGCGCTCCACGTACCCGAACACCGCCACGGGCGCGTTGGCGAGGCGCGCCGAGAGCGGCAGGCTCTCCAGCGCGTGCAGCGCCCCGCCGGCGCGCTGCGCGTGCACGGTCACGACGGCCGACAGCCCCGCCAGCAGGAAGAGCGGCAGCTTCTCGCCGAGGAGGCGCGCCGCGCAGCGCCAGCCCTGCGCGCGCTCGAAGCGCCGCAGCGGCCAGAGATCGAGCAAGAGGAAGAGGCACGGCAGCGTGACCAGCATCGGCTTCGCGAGCAGCCCGAGCGCGAACAGCAGCGTGACTCCGAGCATGCGCCCGACGCCCGGCGCGCGCGCGTGGGCGACGTAGGCGCGCAGCGTGGCGAAGAAGAAGACCCCCGCCAGCACGTCCTTGCGCTCGCTGATCCAGGCCACCGACTCGACCTTGAGCGGGTGCAGCGCGAAGAAGCCCGCCAGCGCCGCGCTGGTCCAGCCACGAGCGGTCAGCGCGCGCAGCGCCAGGAAGCACAGCACGGCCGCGAGCGCGTGCAGCGCCACGCTCGTCCAGTGGTGCCCGCTCGGCGCCAGGCCGAAGCGCTCGACGTCGAGCATGTGGGACAGCCACGTCAGGGGGTGCCAGTTCGAGGCGTGCGTCTCGGCGAAGGCCCAGCGCAGCCCGGCCCAGGTGAGCCCGCCGCGCACGGCCGGGTTGGCCGTGACGTAGTCCGGGTCGTCGTAGCTCACGAAGTCGAAGCCGCCGACCTCGGCGTAGGTCGCGAAGACGCCCGCGACCAGCGCGAGCACGATCCAGGCCGTGCGCGGCCCCGGCGGGCGCTCTGCCGTCATCGCGGGCCCTGCTCCAGCTCCGCCAGGAGCGCGCGCGCCTCGCCCTGGGCCGGGTTGAAGGCCAGCACCGCCGCGAGCAGGCGCCGCGGCACCTCGCGCTCGCCGCGCGCGAGGTACAGCCGCGCGCAGGCGAGGTAGGCGCGCACGTGCGGGCGCGGCGGCGGGCGCAGGGCCACGACGCGCTCGAGCGCGCGCAGCGCCTCCTCCGGCGCGCTCTCCGCCAGGAAGGCCCCGAGCGCGAAGAGCCCGTCGACATAGTCCGGGTTCACGCCCACGGCGGCGCGGTAGCTGGCCTCGGCCGCGGCGCGCTCGCCGCGCAGCTCCTGGAAGCGCCCCAGGGCCGCGTTCGACTCGGGCTGGTCCGGCTCGAGCGCGAGCGCGCGCCGCAGGGCCGCCTCGGCGGCGGGGCTCTCTTGCTGCGCGAGCAAGAGCCCGAGCCCGCACCAGGCCTCGGCCGAGCGCGGATCGAGATCGAGGGCCCGCTCGAAGGCCGCGCGCGCCTCGTCGAGCGCCCCGAGGTCACGCTGCACCATGCCGAGGCGCGTGAAGGGCTCGGCGTCGTGCGGATCGAGCGTCACGGCCCGCTCGAGCGTGCTCCGCGCCGCCTCGAGGTCGCCCAGACGCTGGTGGACCTCGCCCAGCCGCGCGTGGGCGCGGGCGGGCGCGAGCGAGGTCGCGGTGCTCGCCTCCAGGCTCTCGCGGGCCGCGACGAGGTGCGCGCCCTGGCCCGGCAGCAGCCCGCGGCGCAGCTCGATCTCGCCGAGGTGCATCAGCGCGCGGGAGTGGATGCCCACGTCGTACGGCGGCAGGGCCCGCAGCAGGACGCGCTCGGCCTCGCTCAGCCGTCCGTGCGCGAGGTGCCACTGGCCCAGCGCGGCGAAGGCGTGCGCGTCGTGCGGCCGAACGGCCAGGGCCGCTTCCTGGAGCCGCGGCTCGGAGCGCCAGTCCCCCAGCCGCACCCAGGTCCGTCCCGCCGCCGCGAGCAGCAGCGCGCCGCCCGCGAGGCACGTCGCGGCGCGGGCCGGCGCCACGCTCACCACCGCCAGGGCCAGCCCCAGGCCAGCGAGCGACGCGGTCGCCTCGCGGAACGTCCCGAGCGGCGAAGGACCCGTGCCGGCGACGAGCAGGAAGAGCAGCCCGCCGAGCGCGAGCCGCGGTGCGCGCGGACGCACGCGCAGCAGGAACGAGCCCGCCAGCAGCACGATCAGCCAGGGAAGGGCTCCCGCGACCAGCGGGAGGCGTGCGCACGAGAAGCCTCCGTGCGTGGGCGTCAGCGCGACCGGCCAGGACCACAGGGCGAGCACGCCGGCGATCGCCGCGGGCGCATCGACGGCGCGCAACGGCTCGAAGGGATCGACCCAGCCCAGGACGCCCGCGGCCAGGAGCGCGAGATCGATGGCGAGCCCAGCGCGCGGCGCGGGCGAGGTCCAGCGCACCGCCAGCACGACCCACGGCACGAAGGGGACGAAGCGCGGCTCGCAGGCGAGCCCGGTGAGCAGCGCGAGCGCGCCGAGCACGATGCGCGGTCGCCCGCGCGGCTCTCCGAGCAGCGTGACCGCCCCGAGCAGCAGGAACACCGTCGCGAGCAGCGGCCCGCGCTGCGCCAGCCAGGCGACGCCCTCGCTCGCCAGCGGGTGCACGGCGAAGAGGAGCGCAAGGAAGAGGCTCTGCCCGCGCCCGAGCCCGAGACGTCGGCCGAGGGCGAGCACCAGCGCGCTCGCCGCCGCGAAGAGCAGCAGCGTGACGACGCGCGCGACGAGCGCCGAGCCGCGCGTGCCTTCCAGGTAGAGGAGCGCGCCCCCGATGCCGCCGCGCCCGAAGGCCGCCGCCAGGCTCGTCGCTGCGCGCACCTCGGCGTCGCTGACCTCGAGCCAGCCGTACCCGAGCGTGCGCGCGTACAGCGCCAGCGGGACGAGCACGACCAGCGCCAGAGCTGCCCGGTCGCCGCCGGCCCCGTTCCGCGCGCGCCCCTCGGGCGGCGGGGCGGCGGGGGAGGGGACGGGTGCGGTCACGCGGGTCGGCATCGTTGGGCTCTACGGTGCCGAAATCAAATCGGACAGAGGAGCGCGGAGCCGCGGAGGGAAGACGCGGAGCGCAGGGAGCAGAACGACTGGAAGAGAGTCGAGTGCCGGAAACGGCCTTGCCGGAGAGCCCCGAGCAGCCTCCTGGACTCCCCGGCCCGCCTTGGCTCCCACCCCAGCCCTTTTCTCCGCGTGCTCCGCGTCTTCCCTCCGCATCTCCGCGCTCCTCTTCTTCTTTCCCCGGACCGCCCCAGGTGCCGAAGAAGGTCTTTCCCATGGCCGCTCCCCGACGGAGAGAGAAGCGCCGGCTCCCCCTGGAGTGGGCCCTGCCGCTCGCCTTGACGGTCTGGTTCACCACCGTCGGCCTGCGCTCGACCTCCTCCGCGCACTCCCTCCTCGCCGCGGCGGCGATGACGCTGCTCTACGCGCTGCTCGCGCTGTTCCTGTTCCTCGGCGCGCGCTTCGCCGTGCAGGCCGGGCGGCCCTGGGGCCTGGCCGCGGCCCTGGCGCTGGCCTGCGTGCCGGCCGCGCAGCTCCGCCTCGACGCCCAGCGCCTGCAGCACCCGCTGGTGCTCGCGCTCTTCGTCCTGGTCGTGGCCGGCGCGAGCCACGCGCTGCTCGCGCGCAAGGCGCCGAAGACGCCGCGCGCCGCGCCGCGGCGCCTGGCGGAGGCCTACGGGGCCCTGGCACTGCTCGTCGGCGCGACCACGCTCGGATTGCGGGCCAGCGACGAGCTGCGCTGGCACCTCTTCCGTCACCACCGCCTGTTCGCGACGCCGCTCTACGCGCTCTCCGGGCGCTCGCTCCCGGCCGAGCGCGAGGCGCTGTGGAACACCCAGGGGCGCCTGGCCCAGCCGGACGAGCACCTCGAGCAGGCCGGCCCGCCTCCGGTCGCCTTCGAGCGCCCGCCGCACGTCGTGTTCCTGCTGCTCGACACGCTGCGCGCCGACGGGCTGGCGGTCCACGGCGGGGCCAGCGACGTGATGCCGAACCTGAACGCCCTGGCGGAGCGCTCGGTCGTGTTCGCCGACGTGCACGCCAACGCGAGCTGGACGCGCGCCTCCTGCGGCTCGATCTTCACCGGGCTCCTGCCGGAGGAGCACGGCGCGGCGCGCTTCCACGAGCGCCTGCCGGAGGGCTGGAAGACGCTGCCGGAGCAGCTCCGCGCGGCCGGCTACCAGACCGCCGCCTTCGTCGCGAACTGGGTCCAGGTCGGCTTCGAGACCGGCTTCGCGCAGGGCTTCGACGCGCCCGACTTCCACGAGCTGGCGAGCGGCGACGAGATCCTCGAGCGCACGGGTGCCGGCGCGAACGAGCACGAGGTGCGCGGGGCCTATGCGCGCGCCGAGGTGTTGCAGCGCCAGGCCCTCGACTGGCTGGCGAGCGACGCGCGCGACCCCTACCGGCCGCTCTTCCTCTACCTGCACTACCTCGATCCGCACTCGCCCTACCTCGAGCCGCCCGAGCCGGGCACGCTGTCCGATCCGAGGGAGCGCAAGCGCGGGCTCTACCGCCAGCAGCTGCGCTACCTGGACAAGCAGCTCGGGCAGCTCTTCCGCGCCCTGGGCGAGGCCCTGCCCGGCCCCAAGGTGATCGTGGTCACCTCCGACCACGGCGAGGAGTTCTACGAGCACGACGACTGGGGCCACGGGCACACGCTCTACCGCGAGCTCCTGTGGGTGCCGCTGGTCGTGCACCTGCCGGACGGGCGCGCGGGGCGCGTCGAGGCGCCGCTCGAGCTGCGCGACCTCTACGCGATGGTGCAGGACCTGGCGCGCGACCCGGCCCTCGACCTCGGGGTCTGGGGCGAGCAGCACGCGCGCGACGTGCGCTACGCCTCGCAGTACCTCGACCGCGCCGCCGACGCGCGCCCGGAGGAGAAGTGGACCGCCCTGCGGCGCGTGGACGCCGGCGGCGCGAGCCTGATCTGGTCGGCCTACGGGCGCACCTTCGAGCTCTACGATCGCGCCGCGGACCCGCTCGAGTGGGCCAACCGCATCGACCGCGACGCGCGCGCGGCCTTCCTGCGCGTTGCCCTGGGCGACGCGGTGCGCTTCTGGACCGCCCCGATCCGCGTCGAGCGCGACGCGCGCGAGCTCGAGTTCCTGCGCGCGCTGGGGTACGCGGGCGGCGTCGACGGACCCTAGGCCATCGAAGATGGCCTACTCCGCGTCAGGGTGACCGCACCGGTTCTGCGGGCGGGCGCGAGCCCGCCCGCTGATCCGGTGCGCCGATTCGCGAACGCCCGCGGACCCCCCGCTCACCCCGCCCCCAGCTCCATCCGCCACAGCTCCTCGTCGAGCGGCAGCTCCTTGCCCGTCAGGGCGCGCAGGGCCGTCCAGGCGGCGCGCGCCACGCTCGCCTCCTCGTCCGCCAGCGCGGCCGCCAGGGCCGGCAGGGCCTCGGGCGAGCCGAGCCGCTCCAGCACCACGATCGCGGCCCGGCGCACGGCGGGCGCCCGGTGCTCGAGCAGCGGGGTGACCCACAGCGCGAGCTCGTCGCGCTGCAGGCGCCGCGTGGCGACCTCGCGCAGGGCGGTCAGCACCTGGGTCACGTCGTCGCTCACGAGCTGGGCCAGCACCGCGGGCCCGCGCGTCTCGAGCCACACGGACTCCGCCTCGTACCAGTTGCGCCAGCGCGACGGGTCGGCGCCCAGCTCGAGCCCGCTCAGCTCCTCGAGCGACTGGCGCGCGCGCAGGCGCGTGCCGCGCGACTCGGCCGTGAGCAGCTCGATCCAGGCCGGCAGCGCGTTCTCCACGCGAGCGCGGGCCAGGGCCACGGAGACGGTCTGGACGCACACGGTGTCGGGCGAGTCGAGCAGCGCGCACAGGGTCTCGAGCTGCTCGCGCTGCTCGTGGGTCGGCGCGGCCGGGGCGATGCGCTCGCAGGCGTCCGCGACGGCCCGGTCGTGCTCGTCGCCCTCGAAGGAGGCGATCCAGGCCAGGAGCTCGAGCCCGGCCGGATCGCCGCTGGCAGCGACGGCCTCCAGCAGCTCGGACTGCAGGGCGGGCCGTGCCCGGCGCCAGGCCGGCACGAGCTCGCGGAAGGCGCGCGCGTCGCGTGCGAGCGTGGCCGCGAGGGTCGCGCGGAAGGCCGCGCGCAGGGCCGCGGACGGAGGTGCGGCCTCGGGCTCGGCCAGCGCGAGAAGCAGGGCGACCTCGCGCGCGCCGGCGCTCTCTGCCAGGCACTCCAGGGCCACGCGCCGCGCGGGTTCCGCGGCCTCGGCCGGCACGGCCTGGGCCAGGAAGCGCGCCAGCCCGGCGGGGCCGAGGGCACGCAGCGTCGCGAGGTCGCGCGCGCGCTCCTCGGGAGCCAGCGGCTGGCTCTCGGCCTCGCGGACGAGGCGCGCGAAGGCAAGCGCCTCGGCCGAGGGGTCGTCGACCGGCGCGCGGCGGTCCGGCAGCGCCAGGGTTGCGCCCAGGGCGACCAGGAAGAGGAGCGCGAAGACGAGGTCCCTCACGGCAGCACGCCCCCGGCGGCCAGGACCGCCTCGCTCTCGTTGCGCGCGAGCCGTCGCCAGGAGACGGTCTCGAACAGGTCGTCCGCGTCCGGGTCGTACAGCAGGCCCTCGTCGAAGTGGATGCGCGTGTTCGAGGCCAGCTCGACCTCGGCCGCCTTGACGGCGCCGTAGATCTCGAAGTTGCTCGGGATGCGCAGGCTTGCGTTCGGGGCGTAGATCGTGCCGTGGAAGGTGGTGTTCGAGTGCAGGTCGACCGTGCGCGCGCCGCCACGGTTGTCGGTCGTGATGTACATCGAGAAGTCGAGCGCGCTCCCGCTGGTGGTCACGACGCGCGTGTTGCTGCGCCAGTCCACGTCGCCGGTGGCGTAGAGCTCCACCGGGCCGCCGCTCGCGTCGATGCGCAGGGTCGCGCGGCTGAGGAGCTCGAAGTCGTCCACCACCAGCGTGGCGGGCCCGTGCACGGTCAGCGTCGCGCCCGAGACCGTCAGGGCCGCGAAGTGGTAGTTGCCTGGCGCCAGGTTCGCGGCCGAGGAGACCGTGCGCCGCCCCAGGCTCGGGAAGACCGGCACGTTGAGGACCGGCATCTCCTCCTCGAGCTCGCCGGCCTGCTGGTCGCCGCTGATCCGGATCATCGGCGCGTCGTCGTCGAACACGCCCGTCTCGCCCACCAGGGCGTCGCCGTGGATGGCGACGTTGGAATCGATCCCGACCTTGGCGAAGGAGCCGACGTGCCCGTAATCGTTCACGAAGTCGACGCCGCGCGGGTACGCGCCGTCGGCCGGGTCGTAGCTGTCCACCATCACGTTGCTGTTCAGGTGCACGCCGTCGGCCCCGAAGATCGCGAAGCGGAAGCGACCGGTCGGGACGTGGAACAGCATGAGCTGGACCCCGACCGGCTCGCCCTCGGCCGTGCCCACGCTGCGCAGGCGCACGTGGTCGAGGTCGAGCGTGGCGTCGTCGCGCCCGTCGACCAGCTCGACCTGGTAGCTGCCGGAGCTGGTCGCGCGCGGGTAGGCCAGCGCGCGCGCGCCGGCGAACCCGTTCTCGACCAGCGTCACGTGGGCCTCGTTCAGCCCGGCCTCGGCCGCGGCGAAGGCGCGCAGGTCTTCCCTGGCCTGGCGGTGCTCGCCGAAGAGGCGCAGGTTGAGCAGCCCCAGGGCCGAGACGAGGCCGCCCAGGGCCACGAGCAGGAGCAGCGCGAGGACGAGCACGGAGCCCTCGTCCGGACGGGAGTGGTCGTGTCGGGTGTGCATGGTCAGTTCCGGGCCCAGAGGGTGGTCTCGAGGGAGCGCGTCACGCGCAGGCCGTCGCGCGCCAGGCCCTCGAGGGTGAGGAAGAGACGCAGGTCGCGGCCGGCGCGGGCGAAGGCCACGCCCTGCTCGTCGATCAGGCCATTGCCGTTGTCGTCGAGGCCGTTGGCGAGCTCGCCCTCGGCCAGCTCGCGCACGCCGCGCGCCAGCACGAGCTCGACCTCGGTCCCGTCGACGTCCTCGACCAGGACCAGCAGGCCCTCGTCGACCAGGCCGTCGCCGTCGTCGTCGCGCCCGTTGTCGAGCTCGCCCGGCTCGTGGCGGAACTCGGCCCGGCTGGTGGACCAGGTGATGCGGCCGTCGCCGGCGCGCATCGCGCCGATGCGGTCGAAGTCCAGGGTCGGCTGCCACAGCGGTGCCTCGACCAGGCTGGCGAGCGAGCCAGAGCGCGCTCCGACCAGCTCGCGCGAGAGCCGCTCGACCGCGCGCCGCGCGCTGGCCTCGAGGCTCGCGTGGGTCACGCCGGTCTCGCAGGCGCGCGTGCTCACCCCGCCCATGGCGAGCAGCGAGCTCAGGACGGTGCCGAGCAGTCCCAGCACGAACAGGAGCTCGATCAGGGTCGAGCCGGCGCGGCCGCGCGCCCTTTGCCCGTGGACGGGCTTCATCAGCGTGCCCCCAGGATCGTGGCCACCTCGAGCTCGCGCGTGGCGAGCCCGTCCTGCCAGGCGACGCGCACGCGCACCGGCAGCAGGCGATAGGCGCCGCTCTTGTCGGCACCGTCGATGTTCCCGTCCAGGTCGAGGTCGAGCGGCGTGCGCAGGCGCGTGTCGACCAGGTCCTCGCGCAGGACCCCCGGCGACCCCTCGGTGACCGGGAAGAAGATCCTTCCGGCCTGCCCTTCGTCGGTGGGCGCGAGCAGGCCCGAGGCCGCGAAGCGCGACCCGGGCGCCGTGCCGGTGCCCTCCGGGTCGTCGTCGGGATCGTCGTTGAAGAGCGCGAAGGCGCGCGCAGGGTCGGCCCCCTGCAGGCGCTCGAGGGCCGCCTGGGCCGCGGCCGTGGCCAGGGCCGTCTGGCGGTTCGCGCGCCCGAGCGCGAGCGACTCGGTCAGCGTGCGCGTGAAGGCGAGCAGCCCCACCAGCACGACCGCGACCGCGACCAGGAGCTCGACCAGCGAGCTGCCTCGTCGCGCTTCCCTCCCCCTGCCGAGACTGCGGGCCCGGCGCCCGTTTGCGAGCGGATCCAATTCGACCTCCCTGTTCCCCGTTTCGAGACCCGCCGGATCGCTCCCGACGACCCAGCCCCGAAACGTACCCGAGCTTTAGCCCGGGTGCCGGAAAAGCGCGGAACGCGCGCGGGCGGAAAGGGCTTCGCGCGCGGTCACTTGCCGCGCAGCTCCTTCTCCAGCGCCTCGTAGTAGGCCCGCTCGGCCTCGTCCTCGACCCCCTTCAGGATGCGCCGGATGGTCTTCCCCGCCGCGCCCGCGTCGCCGCTGGCCGCCTGGCAGCGCGCCAGGAGCTCGAGCGTCGCGCGCGAGTCCGGGGCCAGCTTGGCCGCCGTCTCGGCCAGGGCCAGCGCCTTGACCGGGTCGCCCTTGGCGCCCTTGCGATCGATGCCGAGCGCGATGCGCGCCATCTGGAAGGGGGCCCAGGGGTCGCTCGGGTCGCTCGTGCGCGCCTGCTCGAGCCACTTCAGGGCCTCGTCGTAGTCGCCCAGGCGCTTGTGGCAGAAGCCGATCCAGTAGAGCGCGTCCGGCGTCTTCGGATCGAGCTCCCAGGCCCTCTGGTAGAGCGCGGCCGCCTCCTTCCACTCGCCGCTCTGGCGGTGCCCGCCGGCCAGCAGCACGTGGTCGATCGCGTCGACGGGCTTGACCTCCAGGGCCAGGACCGCCTTCTTCCAGCGCGCCTCGAAGGCGTCCCAGTCCTCGGGCTCGAACGCGGCGCGCGGGCCCTTCGCGTTGAGGTCCTTCAGGTACTGGACCATGCGCGCGCGGTCGTGGTCGTCGTCCGACAGCTCGAGCGAGAAGTACACCATGCCCCAGGCCGTGACGTAGTGCAGGTAGGGGTGCAGGTGCGGGTTCAGCTTCTTGAAGTCGTTGAACTCCTGGGCCGTGTAGCCGGCCAGGATCTTCGGCGCCAGGTACTTGCCGCCCTTCAGCCAGTCCTGGAGGAGCTTGAGGTCGTAGAGGTTCGGTCGGCGCTCGACCAGCTCGCCCGCGCTCGACATGCGCCAGCCCTCGAAGTACTCGGCCAGGCCCTCGTTGAGCCACTTCGGGGCGTCGGCCGTGTAGCGCGCCAGGTACTGGTGCGAGGACTCGTGGAACAGGGTCTGGCGCAGCGTGAGGTCGGCCTCGTCGTTGTAGAGCACGATGGCGTTCAGCGACGGCGAGAAGTAGGCCAGCGGCGGGTCGTCGTCCTGCACCGTGCGGCGGTAGTAGGAGTCGAACTCCTCGAAGGTGTCGAAGAGCCGCGCCGCCAGCATGTTGTCGGACTTCTTCTCGAGCCCGAGCTCGTCGTAGAAGCCCTGGAACACCTTGCAGAAGTTGTCGATGCGCCGGCCGACCGCCTCGGCGATGTCCTTCGAGGTGTTGGCCTTGACGATCGCCTCCTTCGAGCGCCGCGTGCGCAGGCCCTCCTGGGGGACGAGGGCGAGCGGGGCGACGAGCGCGAGCACGAGCGCGGAGAGCTGCGGCATGGGGGACTCCTCGGGGGAGGATCCTAGCGCACACCTCCGCCGCGGGTTCGCCTTGCTCAGCCGCCGTCCGGCTGTGCCTCCGTCGCGCGCGGGTCGACCGGCGCGCTCAGGCGCTCGATTGCCGCCTGCGCCGCCGCGCGCACGCCCGCGTCGGCGTCCTTCAGCGCGCGGATCAGGTCCGGGAGCGCCTCGGTCGCCCCCAGGGCGCCGAGGCCGCGCGCCGCCTCCTTGCGCAGCAGGGGATCGGCGTCGCCGAGCAGGGCGAGGAGCTCGGAGAGCGCGCTGGCCCTGGTCGGCGCCGGGCGCGCAGACCCGGCCCAGGCGGCGACCTGCTCGCGGTAGGCCTTGATGCGGACCAGGCCTTCCCCGCAGGCCTCCCGTAGCTCCTCGTCGCTGGAGCGCAGGCCCCCCAGGAGCAGCGCGACGGCGCGCTCGTCGTCGAAGGCCCCCAGGGCGTAGGCGACGTCGGTCTGCAGGTCGGCGCGCTCGCTCGCCGGCAGCCACTCCGCCTGCATGGCGCGCTCGAGCAGCGGCAGCAGGGCCGGGTCGGCGAGCTGCTGCGCGAGCGCGACGATGGCGTGGGAGTAGCGCGGCAGGGCCTGCTCGAGCCGCTCGAGCCGCACCAGGTCCGGGACCTGCCCGAGGGCGTGCACGGTCGCCTCGACCGCACTGCGGAAGGGCTCGCCCGGCTTCAGCCAGCGCGCCAGGATCGCCTCCGCCAGCGCGCGCCCGCCCTCCGCCTCGGGGCGGAAGGACGACACGTAGGCGTCGGCCACCTCGGGCCGGATGGCCGGGTCCTGCAGCACCGCGAGCGCCAGCGCGTTGCGCGGTCCCGGATCGAGCGCGAAGCCTGCGTAGCGCAGGTCGCGGAGCTCCCTCGAATCGGCGGGCGTCGTGGCCCAGCCCGGCTCGCGCAGGAGCGCGAGCAGCGCCTGGCGATAGGCCTGGCCGTCCGTGGCCCCGAGCCGCGCGGCCCGCAGGCGCGCGCGCCGCGGGGCCGCCGCGTCGGCCAGGAGCAGGCGCATGGCGGCCGGGCGCGCGATGCGCTCGTTGCCGTCCGTCAGGAGCGGGCCCCACAGGTTGTCCAGGGCGCGCGGGTCGGAGCTGGCCAGGAGCCGCGCCAGCAGCTCGTCCGAGAGCGTGAAGAGGTGCTCGGCCTTCCCGAAGGCGTCGAACAGCCTCCACTCGGCCCGCTCCGGCGCCGCCAGCATCCAGGTGACGAGCGCCCGCGTTCCCTCCGGCGACGCGAGCAGCGTGCGCGCGATCCGCTCGCGCAGGTTGGCCGCCAGCGGCCGCTCGGCGTCCCGCCAGCGCGCCTCCAGCGCCTCCAGGTACGGGCCGAGCTGCGTCGAGATCGGTCCCGAGAAGCCGAAGTCGTTCTCCAGCACGTTGTCGAGGGACTGGACGACCTGCTGTGCCGGGTCGCGAGCGAGCAGCGCGAGCATGCGCCCGCGCGCGTCCGGCGCGAGCTTCGTGACCGCCGTCAGCCGGGCTCGCACGTTCGGGGCCGGATCCGTGCAGAGGCGCGCGTACTCCTCGTCCGCGAGCGGGCGCTCCAGGGAATCCAGCAGCGCGACGGCCGCCTGGCGGATCCCGGCGTCCTCGTCGGCCAGCAGGAGCCGCAGCGTGGCGGCGTCGCGCTCGTCCACACGCGCGTCGAGCATGCGCTGGCTCGGGACGTTGCGCTGGAAGACGTAGCCCTGGAGCGAGCGCGAGCCGAGCGCCTCGACCACGGAGCGACGCACCTCCACGTTCGCGTCACGAGCGCACGCGAGCAGCGCCTCGCTGCGCGCGAAGTGCACCAGCTTTTGTGCCGCGAAGCTCCGCAGTCGCGCATCGGGAAGGGCCAGCGCGGCCTCCAGGGCCGGCTGGGCCGAGGGCACCACCCCGACGTGGTCGAAGGCCTGCATGGCGAGGGTCGCGAAGTCGGGTCCGAAGGTGCCGAGGGCGCGCACGAAGGCCGCGTTCAGGCTCGCCGTGAGCGCGTCGCGGCGCTCGATGTCCGCGTAGAAGGAGAGGGCCGCGCCGGCCGTCTCGCGCTCTGCGAGAAGCTGCTCGACGAGCTCGAGCCACTCCGGCTCGAGGCACACGAATGGCTCCGAACGGGTCCAGGTGCCGTCGTTCTCGAGCACCTGGCGCGCGGTCATGACCCGCAGGACGCGCTGCCGCCAGAGAGGCCCGCCGGCGGTCAGGTTGGCGGCCAGGAAG
>Ga0315910_10003447_pt1 | contig 13448 bp, 9 predicted proteins | sample EdamamesoilMG_FD_204470 | JGI IMG/M metagenome (GOLD analysis project Ga0315910, IMG submission 204470) | Garden soil microbial communities collected in Santa Monica, California, United States - Edamame soil | ecosystem: Environmental > Terrestrial > Soil > Garden | place: USA: California...
CGCTCTTGGAGAGTCTCGCGAGTGATGGTCTGCGGGTCGTCGGCGCCGAGTACGATCTGTCGACAGGGCGTGTCACATTCCTCGATTGAGCGCTCCGTCGCCACGATAGTGTCAGCGGGAGACAGGACTGTTAGTTCGCCGCGAGGTCCGCGCGCATGGCGGCCACGCGACCTCGAATGGTCGTCAGCACGCTCTGATATGCGTTCTCGAACGCCATATTGGTGATCGGCCCTTTCTCCGTGGCTTTTCGCGTGTCCGCGTAGACCTGAGCCTTGATTTGATCGTAGTAGCGAGCCGCTCTCGCCTCCAGGTTCAGCTCTTCGTACACCGTCACGACTTGATCCACCGCCTCTTTGTAGGCGGCTTTGCAGTGGGGGCTCGCGAGACAGCGTTGGAACAACACTCCGGCCGAGACGGGGCCACGTGGGTTGTCGCTTTGATGAATCAGCTCGAACATCTCGATGTATGCGCGACCGGTGAAGAAGGCCGGCTTCATCGACAGATCGTGGCCCCACGGCAGGAACACGAATTTCGAGGTCGCGGGGTCGTGGTACAGACGGAAGTTGTGAGGCCACCAGAGCGAGAACGAGTACGAGTCCCACTGGTTGACGGCGCCCTCCACCGCAGTGAACTTCAAGAACTCCGCGGTGTCTATGACACTTCCGAGGTCCGACAGGAACATCGCCGGGTTCGTGGCCGCGTCGATCACCATCAACGCTCGATGGAGGTCGGTTCGGTCGTTCGCGGTCTCATTGGTCTCTAGCTCGAAGTCCGCAGCGGCGGCCGAGCTGAAATCCATCCTCCCATTCTTCTCATACAGATTGCCCTTGTTGCTGGTGAACCAGCGGGTGAGAAAGCGTTTGTCCTCTGCTTCCAGGTTCGTGTAGACCCCGTAGAATGCGCCGTTCACGTACACAGAGGCGCTGTTGCAGCGAGGTGCCGGAACACCTGCCGCGCGATACACGTCGTAAGCCAAGCGCTCGGCGACGAACGACTGATCGTCGTTGTTGTTGTTCAACGTCAGCCGCGCGAGACCACGAAAATCCTGGTCCTTCACGAACACATCGAATTTCACCTTGAGCGCAGGCTTCTGGTCGAATCTCTGAAAGCTGCCTTCGCCCTTCAGTCGAACGCCCACGTTCTGGACGACCTCATTCTTTCCGCCTTTGTCATACGTGAACGTCGCCGTCACGTACGTATCCTGGTTGGGATCGTCGGGTTCAGTCACCGCGTGGAGCGCCGTCACGGACGCAGGAGGAAACTCGAGATCGAAGCGAGGGAAGCGCTCCGGGTCAAAGATCTCCTCATTCGAGCCCGAGCCCGAGCCCGAGCCCGAGCCCGACGCCCCCGCACCACCAGCCGCACCACCGGAACCAGCCGCGACCACGACAGAGCTCCCACCGGAACCCGAAGCACCGATCGCCCCAGTGCTTCCACCAGAGGCAGGCGCTCCACGGTCGGTGCCTGAGCCTGCTCGTGGCGTCGTCACACCACCCGAGCCCGACCCGCCCGCCGCAGAGGCTGTACTGCCGGCACCGCCTTGAGAAGCACCGCTGCCGCTCTTCGGGCTGGAACTCCCATCGCTCTCCACCCTGACGGCGGTCTCCGGCTGGCAGGCCAGCACGAGCAGAAGCGCAGGCAAACACAAGCGGCGCACACCGTTGCACACGTCGACGACCGCCATCGGCGCGCGGCGCGGCTGGACACAATCCGGGGAACGACGCTGTTGCCATCGGGTGACGCGAGAGCCAGCACTAAAAGCGTACGACATCATGGCTCAGTGACCGAGCACCCGGCTGCCGGTTCGCCAAAGTGACATCGCGGTGAGAGCTTCGAGTCGGTGAACCTCGCGCCGCTGGGAGCGGCCAAGTCGCTGCGTGGGATCGCTGCGCCTGTACACGCGGTGCAGGCGCAGCGATGCGCATGCTTCGACTACTTGCGCCCGGTGGCTGCTGCGCTCGGCGTGGTGGTGATGAGTTTGCTCTTGGCGTACGCCAAGAACTTGTTCGCGACATCCGTCGACATCAATTCCGGTCGTAGCTGCAGCGCCATCGGTGCGAAGTCGCTCCAGCTCGCTTGCGCGACGTTCCTCTGATAGGAGAGCCAGTTGCTACGGATCACCGTCAGGTAACCGTACTGAGTGAGCGCCTGGCGCATGTTCACCAGGTATTGAACGCGGTTGGCGTAGACCGGCGCGAGGTTGGTGACGGCGAACATCGGCGCTTGGATCGCGCTCAGCGCCGCCATGCTGGCCACGAAGGCCTGCGCTTGTTTCTCGATGTCCAGCTGCAGTGTGGTGAACTGGTCGTCGAGCTTCTTCGAGAACTGGTTGATGACACCGAGCGCCTTGTCCAAGCGCCCTTTGGCCTGCTCCAGCTCTTTGCTTTGCTGTGCCCCGTCGATCGCGCCGAGGATGGCGTCGATGCCGACCGCCGCCACGATGCCGAGCGCGTTCAAGCCCGCGCTGACTCCGGCCGACGAGGCGTCGGCGACCGCGCTCCCGACGGCCTCGATGCCTGCATCGCTGCCGGCTTGTACACCGGCGTCCGCCGTGGCGCTGCCGATCGCGCGCGCCGCGTCGGCACCGTCTGCGGTGATCGCGATTTCGTCCGCGGCCTGCACGCCTCTCTCCGTGGTCAGCTCGATCCACGACTCCGAGAGCTCCGGTGCGACCTGCGGCGTCGAACGCAGCGAGTTGGCCACGGTGCTGGCTGCAGAGCGGAACGCGGGCGTGAGCGCGGTCTTGAGGTTCCACAGGAACGCGCCCAAGTTCGCCAAGCCGAGCATCGCCGCGGTAGCGTCGATGGCCGTGATGACAGCGGCCGAGCTTGGGTGCGGCGGCGGCAGCTGCTCGTTGTTGGCGAGGAACGCCGCGTAGTCAGACTCTGACATCTGCGTCTGCGCCGCCGCGATGATCAGGCCGTAGTTCATGACGGCCATCTCTTGCAAGGTGCTGAGCTCGTGGTCGAACTTGACGCCGCCAGCGTTGATGGTCTCGCACAGTTTCAAGTACGTGTTGTACTCGTCGTCGAGGTCATCTTGCTTTTGAGAGAGATGATAAAACCAATCGGCGAAGGGAAAGATTGCCATGTTCGTGCTCCTTGTTCCGTCATGCGGGAGAGGGGCGGCCGGCCCGCTGCCATGCTTGGTTGAGACCACCGGTCGTCGACTGCGCGATCAGCCAGAGGAACTTGCTGACTTGTTGCGGCGTGTATTGGCCCGATTGGACCAAACACTGTTCGAGCTGCAGGAACTGAGCGTACTGACCGTCGCCTACGTTCTGTGCGTACTTGGCCCAGTCCTGGCGCAGTCGAAACACGATCCCGTATTGTGAGACCGCCGCGACCATCGCCTGCTGATAGGCGGTGTCCGGGTCGGTCGACTGCAACTGCCACGGGAAGCTCGCCGGCGCGATTTGCGTCAGCTGCGCCATCGAGCGCAAGAAGCCCGCGCGCTCTGTGGCGATGCCGCTCTTCAGGCTGCTGATCGCAGTGTTGACCTGGGCATATTTGCCGCGCAGGTCGTCGTACATGCCTTGTAGCTTGCGGATCTGCTTCGGATACTCGACCTCGCCTTCGATGATGTTGCCGAGCACCATGCCACCGATGCTCAGCCCGCTCGTCAGCGTGCTGAGCTCGCCGAGCACGCTCCCGATGTCCCCTCCGATGCTGCCCAAGCCGACGAGTTGCGAGACTTGCTGCAGTCCAAGCGACTCGACATTGACCGGGTTGGTTAGGTAACTCACGATCAGATTCGAACCGGTGGCGCGGCTGATGAAGCCCGCGATGTCGCCGGGCACGGCATTCACCGGCTTGAAAGGCGGCGGGTTTTGAGTCTGCTTCAGGAAGTCGTTGAACTGTGTGTCAGTCCAGTGATAGGCCTGACTGCAGATCAGCAAGGTGCCGTTGCACGCCGCCATCGACTGGTAGTCCTGCAGCGTGCTTTGAAACTCGTTGCTGGCGTTCACCAGTCCGAGGCGCGTGGCGTTGTACGAGTTGACCAGCGAGTTGTACTGGTTCTCCAGTTCCTGCAGGTGCGGATCCAACGTGTTGGCGATGGTGTTTCCCACGCTGGTCACGCCGTTCGCCACGGTGTTGGCAGCATTCTCGACGAAATGGCCTATAGACGAGAAGAATCCCATGCGGACGTCCTCCTAGACGATGTTGTAGTCGTGTCGTGTCACTTCGCCGTGGCCGGCTGAATCAGCTTGGTCTCGGCGTACGACAGGAAGCCGTCGGCCACTTGCTTCTCCATCTGCGCCGGCTTCAGCATGTTCATCATCATGCTGAACGTGGCCCAGTTACCGTTGCCGTTGGCCATGAAGTTGACGTAGTCGGTGCGGATGGTGGACAGCCATCCATACTCCGCGACGGCGTTCGCCATCGCGGCCACGAACGACGAGGTGGCGTTCGGGTCCGACGCGGAGTAGTCGTACTTGAAGGTCGCGGGCTGAATCCGGTTCAGCAGCTGCATGTTCTTGAGGAACAGCGCCTGTTGGGTCTGCGTCTGCTGCAGCACTAGCTGCGTCTGCGAGCTGACCTTCGCCGAGAACTGCTGCGTGACGCCGAGCGCTTTGTCGAGCTTGGCTTTGGCCTGGTCGAGCTCCTTGGCCTCCTTGGAGCCTTGGATCGCGCCCAGGATCGCGTCGACGCCGACGGCGGCAACGACGGCCAAGCCTGCCGTGGCGACGCCGACCGCGGCGGTCGACGCTTCGGCGACTGCCGTGCCCGTGGCGGATGGCGAGTAAGCATCGCAGCACTCCCGCGCGGCATGGCCGCGCAGACCAACCTGCCGCGTGTGTCGCGCTTCCGTACCTAGGATGGCTGGGCCTTGCCGCCTTGCTCAACGCCAAGCTCGCGCGTCGAGACGCTGGCTGACGCTTCGGTGCGTGCGCGCACGTTGAGCACGGCGCCGCCCAGGATCAGCAGCGCGCCCAGCGTGCTGTAGGCGTTGGGCCAGGCCCCGAAGCACAGCGCGCCCCACAGCGCGGCCAGCGGCACTTGGGCATACGAGTACACGGCGGTGCGCCCCGCTGCCCCGAGGGCGAGCGCGCGCGTCAGCGACACCTGTCCGATTTGCGTCGAGATGCCCACGAGCAAGAGCCACAGCCACTCTACGCCTTGCGGCCAGACGGCGTTCTCGAACAAGGCTGGTAGCGAGGCCGGCAAGGCGACCAGCGGGAAGTACATGACGATCACCAGCGGATGCTCGCTCGCGCCCAGCTTGCGCAGCATCACGTACGCGCACGAGCTCAGGACAGCGCCGCCGACCGCGGCCCCCACTGCCAACGGCGGCAAGGGGTCGCCGCTGCCGCCGAAGAGCGTGTGCGGTTGTGCGACCAGCACGACGCCGAGCAGGCCCAGCGCGAGGCTCACGATGACGGTGCGATCGAGGCGTTCGCGCAAGAACCAGGCGGCGAGCGCCGCTGTCAGCGGCGGATGCAGGTACTGCAGCACGGTGGCCTCCGCCAGCGGCAAGTGCGTCACCGCGTAGTAGACGCAGGAGAGCGCGGCGAAGCCGCTGGCACCGCGGAGCCACAGCAGTGGGCGCCCGCTGCCCAGCGCGGGGACTTGGGCGCGGCGCAGCGCGGCGTAGCTGAAGATGAGCGTGAGCGCTGCGCGGGCGCTCACGACCTCTTGGGTGGGCAGACGCTCGCCGGCGAGCTTGACGAACAGCGTCATCAGGCTGAACGCAACCGCCGACAAGAGCATGTACTGCGCCGCAGGCGATAGCCGTGGAGCGAGCGTGTGTGAGGCCAGGTTCGGAACCGGCGGCGGAGGAGGGGCGTCTTGATACGTCGCGTGAGCTTCGGACATAGCTGGGCCGTGTGGTTCCTCGTGATACCGCAGGTCGAGGGCGCTCTGTTCCTGAATCGTTCGACGTGGGCGCTGGCGTAGTCGATGTCGTCGACCGCGCGGGGGCCATGAGCGCCACCCGTGTGGTTGACCGTGGCTGACGTTTGGGCGGGCCGCACACCCTCGCGGATGGTCGACCCGGCGCGTCGCTGTCCACTCCCCAAAACATGCTGTGTATTCTTAGTAATGCTCCGATACGTAGGTTATGACCCACTCAGCACGCCCCGCGGTTGTCGCCGCGAGGAGCGCGCTGTGTGTGTCACAGACCCCGAACATGAACATCGGGCTCGCATCGCTGCGCCCCGCAGTGACAACGCTCCGGCTTGCGTTTAGGTTGCGCGGCCAATCACGCAAGACAGCGAGGGGATCGATGACGGCCAGTCGACGAGAATTCATGATACAGACTTCGATCTGGATGCTGGGCGCATCCGCGGGGGCGGGCATGAGCCAGTTCATCACAGGCTGTGGCGAGTCTGACAGCGAGAAGCGTAAGGACGATGTTGCGGCTGCTGGGCAAGGCGGCAGCGACGCGGCGTACGCGGAGCCGGGCTATGTGATCGCAGACACGACGTATGGCCGGGTGCGCGGTCGCACTGCCGATGGCGTGCACGTCTTCAAGGGCATTCCCTATGGCGCAGACACCGGGGGTGAAGCGCGCTTTCTGCCGCCGCGTGCGCGCGAACCGTGGCAAGGCGTGCGCGATGCACTCGACTACGGGCCGAGCGCGCCGCAGCGCGACCCCGATGCCGCTGCCAGCGACTCCGTCGTCACGTCGCTCATCGGCGACTTGAGCGACCGACCCGAGAGCGAAGACTGTTTGATGTTGAACATCTTCACCAGCTCGCTGTCCGACAAGGCCAAGCGCCCGGTGATGTTCTGGATTCACGGCGGCGGGTTTCAAGCTGGGTCCGGGTCGTCGCCGGGCTACGACGGAACGCGCCTCGTGCAGCGCGGCGATGTGGTGGTCGTGAGCATCAACCACCGCCTCAATGTGTTCGGCTTCTTGTACCTCGGCGACTCCGACGATCCTAACCAGCGCACAGGCAACGTCGGTATGCTCGACATCGTGCACGCGCTGCGCTGGGTGCGCGACAACATCGCGCGCTTCGGTGGTGATCCCGATTGTGTCACGATCTTCGGTGAGTCGGGCGGCGGGCGCAAGGTCGGCACCTTGCTCGCCATGCCCGAAGCCAAGGGCCTGTTTCAGCGCGCGATCATCCAGAGCGGTCCAAGCTGGCGCGCGCTCGCGCGTGAAGATGCCGCCCGCGCGCGCGATGCGATCTTCGAGCACCTGCAGATCGCGCCGAACGACGTGGCGGCGCTGCGGCAGGTGCCGGCGCAGGAGCTGCTGCGCGCTTACGTCGCGGGCACGCGCAAGTACGCCTGGAACCATGTGGTCACGGGTTTCGCGCCGGTGGTCGACGGCGTAGTGCTGCCGGTGCATCCCTTCGAGCCTACGGCCGCGGACATCATGCCCGACGTGCCCGTGATCGCAGGCACCAACCGCACCGAGATGACGCTGCAGCTGGCCGGCGATCAGTCGGCGTTCGAGCTCGACGAGGCCGGCCTCGAGGCGCGAGCCAAGGCGCTGCTGGGCGACAAAGCACAGCACGTGCTCGCGACCTATCGCAGCTCGCTGCCGGAGGCGACGCCTTCGGAGCTGTACTTTCTCATGATCAGCGACAACCGCTACTGTGCCCCGATGATGAAGATCGCAGAGCGACGTGCGGCTCTCGGCGGCGCGCCCGTGTACTTCTACTACTTCTGCTGGGAGACGCCGGTGCTGGGCGGCAAGTTGCGCTCTCCGCACGCGCTCGAGATCTCGTTCGTGTTCGACAACACCGAGCTCTCCAGCCGGTTCTCGGGCGGTGGGCCGCGGGCGGCCGCGTTGGCTGCCAAGGTGAGCTCGGCATGGATCGCGTTTGCTGCCACGGGCAAACCCAGCGCAGAAGGTCTGCCCGAGTGGACGCCGTACGACGCCGAACGCCGCGCGACGTTGGTCCTCAACGACGAGAGCGAGATGGTCGACGATCCCACCCGCGAGCGCAGGCAAGCGATGCAAGAAGCGCTCGGGCTGGCGTAACCGGGCACCCCGGCTTTGCGAATAGCTCACGAAATGCCGCGCAAGTAGCGACGGGACTGTGCTCCATACGCGAGGCCGTGTAGTCGAGTTCTGACGGCGGCCCCGCGCTGCGGAGGGTAGGGCGCTCTGTGCAGCGAGTGCCTTCTGCTTCGAAGCGCCGAGCTGTAAGTGCGGTGCGCCGGTTCCTTCGGGACACGGATGCCGGGCCTACCTTGGTGTTAGTCTGCAGCTGACAGGTCAGGTGTAAGTGCTGCGGGCTGGGGCACGCTGTGCGTACTCGGCGTTGGTCTGCGCCGCTCGTAGCGGCGCCCGCAATCCGTGAACAACGCCGCCTCGGCTGCGTCGTTAGAAACATGGATCTCGACCGTGGCAGCGTGTAGACCGGTCTTGGAAGAGCTGGTTCGCACGAGCACCGGGCAAGCGGCCGCGGACGCTCGTGTGCAGGGGCTCGCGGCCAGGGCGCCGGGTGTCACAGAATTGCTGGCGCGCGACGCTCGCGCGCGGAGGAATCGAATGAAGACAGAATGGCTTGGATGGGCGTTGTCGGCAGGTTGTTTGGCTGTCGCCGGGCACGCGTTCGGACAGCCCGCGACGCCGGAAACCGTGCTCGGGGGTAAGCTCTTTTATACTGGCGGTGACGTGCAGGTGAAGATGATGCCCGCGAGCGCGGAGTTCACCAGCGAGCTGGGCCTCTACAAAGCGGCCGAGGCGTCGCAGCGCAAGCAGCTGATCGCGACCAGTCGCGAGACCGACAGGGTCGTCACGGTTACAGCGGCACAGATGAAATCGTACGGGATCGCCAAGGGCGATGAGCTCATCTTCGGGATCTTCGTTCCGAATACATCGCACACCTATTTCATGGGCGATGGCACGCGCAATCCGGACCACATCGCGCATTGCAACGTGACCATCGAACCCGGCAAGGGTGCTTCGGTGGGCTTCGAAGATGCCTTCGGCGGTGGTGATCGCGACTACAACGACAACACCTTCTACTTTTCCGGCGGCATCCGGGTAGCTCCGCCTGCTCCGCCCGCGCAGGCGAACACGCCTCCGGATTGCTCGAAGGCGAGACCGAGCGCGACCGAGTTGTGGCCGCCCAACCACAAGCTGGTGCCGGTGACGATCGAAGGCATCACCGACACGGAGCCATTCAAGGTTCAGATCGTGAGTGTGTTTCAGGACGAGCCCGTGGGCGCCGGAAACAAGGTGGATGCGGAGATCGTCGACGGTTCGAGCGTGCGATTGCGCGCGGAGCGGCTAGGTAAGGGCGATAGTCGCGTCTACAACATCACCTTCCGCGCGACGGACACCCAAGGCGCGACGTGCCCTGACACCACCGTGTCGGTCAGTGTCCCCCATCATCGCGGCGCCGAGACCCCACCGAACGGGCCCGTCACATACGACTCTACGAAGCCGAGTGAGGCGCCGAAGTCGAAGGGCAAAGGAAAAAAGTAGTCGTGCGTTAGCGCGGCACTAGATCGCTTTCGCCCCCGCGTAGCGATATCCGAGCGTCCAGAGATGCTGCCGGTGACATCGACGCCAGCGTCATGGCCGTCGCAGCATCTCTCGGCTCATGCCGTAGCGTGCCGCGTGTTCCAGAAGCTCGTCGTCGGCTTGCGAGCGCACGTTCTGCTCGAGGTACTCGATCAGCTGCCGACGCTGTGACGGCTCGAGCTGACGTGCGCCAGCCGGCGGCATGGCCCCGGCGGCCATCTGCGGCAGCTCGAGGCGCGCGATCGCCGTGTTCAGCGCGTTGCGATCGAGACGACCGACGGCGATGTTGAAACGCGCGCGAGAGATGGTTTGATCGAGCACGTCGTTGTGACAGGCGCCACACGCTTGCACCAACAGTTGCGCCGGTGTGGCCCCAGGTTCGGTTTGTAAGCCGAGCTCGGCTCGCGTTCGTGGATCGTCCGGGAAGATATCGGACAGATCGGGCAGGCTGTCGGCCTCGAGCTCGCCGTGCATGTAGCGTTGGTAGGCTGCGCTCAGCCGCGCTTGCTTGGCCGCGTCGGTCACGCGTGGCGCGTAGAAGGGTAAGGCCAGCTGTTCGCCGCGTTTGAATGCTTCATAAGCAGCGTCCCACGTGGGGCTGCGTTGGGGCTCCGCTGGGAATCCACCCGGCCCCCAAGGCCAACGTTCGCTGAAGATCAACGCACCCTCGAAGATGACAGGCTGCGTGGAGCCGACGTTGTTTTCGAGCGTGATGCCGCTGGTCTCTCGCAGCGCTGTGCTCGGGACTCCGCCGTAAGGCTCGTCGGCTTTGGCCTGCAGGTATTCCTGCAGCAGGTCGGAGCCTGTGCCCTCGCGTTGTGGCAGGGCGGGCTGGCTGTCGCCTTCCAAGCCGAAAAAGTGCGTCCAAGGAGCCTCGAGCTCGCGCATCAAGAGCCGTGGTTCCGCCGTGCCGCGCTGATGACACTGCCGGCAGTCGGCGGGCGTGTTCTTCAGCTCTTCGTCGTCTTGAATCGTCACCTCTTGCCAGCCGGTTTCGAGCCGCGGCGTGAAGAGATCGCCGAAGGTGCAGCCCTGCGCGGCGCGATTGCAGCGCTGTGTGAAGCTGATCAGATAGAAATTGAGGCGGGCCCGCTCGCGATCGACCGCGATGAGCTCGACCTGCTGCACGCCGCGATTGAACGCCAAGAACACCTCGGCATGCACCATGATCAACCGTGGGTTGATCGGCGAGACCAGCGCGCCAGACAGCGCCGTCGAATGCCCGAGCAGAACGATAGGGCTCAAGCCGCCTGCCGCGTACGCCGTCTCGGCGCCGCTCGCTTTATCCGCACCAGCTGCTGGTTCGGCAGAGAGGTTCAAGTCCAGCCTGTGCTGCAAGTCGATGAGGCTAGCGATGTTTGCGGGCTCATTCCCGCAGAACACGTCACGCACGGCGTCGACAGCGGTGCGCTCGCACAGCGCCGGTCGTGCGACCTTGGCCTGCGGTAGATCGGCGCTGCGAGCGGAGTCGGCAGAAGATGCCGTCTGACTGTCGGTCGAGAGCTCGGACGAACAGCCTAACAAACACAGCGCAAGGCTGACGGGGCCGAGGATGTCATACCGTAGACTGCATGATGCCATAGCACCCGCGGCAGTAACTCAGCTGGAACTCTCACGCCAGTGGCATACGCGATGAAGGAAGCGGAATGCCAGGAAGAGTCGTGAGTTCACGACCGACCCGAAAGTCACGCTAATGCGCTCGTTAGCGCTGCTTGTCGTTCGCTCGGACGCTGAGCCTCGAGCCGCGTGTCGCACATCGAGCGGTATGGGCCTACCGATCGAGACCGCTCGCTGCACTTTCTTTCAACCGCGAGTACGGGTCCCATCACTAACCGAGACGTCGCCTATGTCGGTCAAACCAAGCTGGCTGAGTCACAACCCCATGCTTCGCACGTTCCCGCGCGCTGAGGTGTCGGGCGCGCGCAGGCAGGAGATCGCTCCGCTGTTGTGCGCGTTGCTGCGCCTGCGCGACGAGCGTTGGAGTGGCACCGCGCTGATCCGCGATGGCGCGCGCAAGGCGCTGGCCACGTTGCGCTTCGAAGCGGGCAGGGTCACATCCGGCCACGTGCCGAGCGCGGCCAGTCTGATGCACGGCGTCATCGCGCTGTGCGGCCGGAGCGACGTGTGGCTGGAAGCGGTCGATGCGCTGCTGCTGGCGGCGGCAGGAGACCAGGCCACGGAGGTGCTCGATCTTCTGCCGCTTTCGGCGGCGGTGATCCGCGCTACGCTGCCGCCCGACCGGGTGCGCGGCGCGCTGGCCGAGCTCGAACGTGCGACGATCCGCCTGGCGCCGGACATCGAGCTCCCGCGCTACGGCTTCGACGCGCGAGAGCTCGCGACGCTCGACGCGTTCGCGAATGGGCCGATCGGTCTGGACGACCTACGCGCCCGGAGCGTGTTACCGGCGGGCGCCTTCGACAGCCTGTTGTTGACGCTGTGGCTGACGGGCGCGATCACGTTCGTCGCGACCTCGGGGTGCGCTCCGCGCTCGCGACGCGGCGACGAACCGACGCTCATCGCGCCACTGGCGACCGCGTCTGCTGCCGCTGAGAGCTGCAGAGGTGCCCTGGAACGCGCATCGTCCGTGCCGCCCGCCTCCTCGGACCGATCGAGCGCGCCCACCGCGCGCGACGGGCGCTATCATCTGCGCGCGCCCGAGAACGGCACGGCGTCGATTGCGCTGCCCACGCGCGGGCTCTGTGCGCGCAGGAACGCGGACCGCGACACCTCCTCCCGGCTCGAGGCAGACGTTCATTTCGAGGTGGCCGAGAGGATGTTCCGGCTGGGTTACGTGCGCGAGGCCGTCTTTCAAGCGCAGGCTGGTATGCGTCGCGGCCAACCGCGGCCGGAACAGCGAGCGTTGTACGCGTGGTTGATCTACCAGCGCGACGGCGCCGGCGCGCGCGCTTCGAAGCCCGTGTGGGAGCACCTCGAGCGCGCGCTCGAGCTCGATCCGACTTGCGTGTCCGCGTACTACTATCTCGGGATGATCTGCAAAGCGAGCCAGCAGATGAAAGCGGCGAGCCGGCATCTGCGGCGTGCATGCGCGCTCGATCCCGCGCATCGTGAAGCCGCGCTGGAGCTCGCGCTGCTCGAGCCGAGCGAGAGCGGCGAGCCCGTGTTGTGAGCTGAGGCCCGGCTCACGCGGCTCGTCGCGCCGCCACCATGCCTTCCAGATGTTCGGCGAGCGCCGCACCACCGTCGCGAGCGTGCACGCGCGCAGACGTCGCCTGTAGCGGCTCGGGGGGCAGCGCGAGGGCCTGTTGCACGGCGCGCGCGAGTGAGCTCACATCGACTTTGGCCAGGCGCGGCGCGTGCGGCGCCAGGCCCGCACGTACCAGGTGATATCGATGATGAAATTGATCGAGCATCATCGGCAGGATCACCTGCGGCACGCCAGCGCGCAGCGCGGCCGCGACAGTGCCCGCGCCCCCGTGATGCACGACGCACGCGACGCGCGGAAACAGCGCGGCGTGCGCTGCCTCTCGCGCCGCAAACCAGCCCTTCGGAAGCTCAGCGTCGCCAAACAGCTTGGCTGCACCCGACAGGATCAGACAACGCCGTCCGCCGCCGCCGAGCGCCTCCAGCAACACGCGTTGCATGCGCGCCGGGTGCGCGCCCGCCATGCTCCCGAAGCCCACACAAATGGGCGGCTCACCGCTGGCCAAATAAGCCTCGAGCGCCGGATCGAGCAGGCGCGGGTCATCTGCAAACAGATAGCCCGTGTATCTGTAGCGCTCGCCCCACGCAGGGTCGGGCGGCGTGAAGATCTCATCCGCAGCGATCACCGCCGGCGTATGGAAATACAGGGCCTCGGAGAACGAAGCTGACGCCGGTAACCCGAGGACGCTACGCGCGGCGTTCAGCGGCTGCCCCATCAAGCGATCCTGTGTCGCGACGTTCAAGCGCCACAAGAGCGCGTTCATCCACTGCGGCAAGCCATACCAGGGCATCAGCGGAGGAGGGTGCAGGCGCGAAGGCACGCACGAGGTAGGAAACAGCGTGAGCGCGGGGAT
>Ga0315910_10003448_pt1 | contig 13444 bp, 9 predicted proteins | sample EdamamesoilMG_FD_204470 | JGI IMG/M metagenome (GOLD analysis project Ga0315910, IMG submission 204470) | Garden soil microbial communities collected in Santa Monica, California, United States - Edamame soil | ecosystem: Environmental > Terrestrial > Soil > Garden | place: USA: California...
GGTCGAGCGGAATCAGTGGTCGGTGCATTTCAATATTTCGTGGGACGGAAAACTCTTTGCCGGTGACGGTGGAGATTCCGGCATGGTGGCTCGTGCGCCGGATGGAAAGTGGATCTACCTTTTCACACCAGAGCAGGGGAAGCTGAAGGCCGCAAAGCTGGTCAACATGGCGAAGCACGATTACGACCTTGAACCCAACGCGCAATTCTCGCCGGACGGCAAATGGATTGTCTTCCGGGCGAATTTCGACGGTCCGGCACAGGTTTATGGCGTGGAAGTAGCCAAGACTGGTGATGGTTCGCGGTCCTCGGCCAAGATAGATTCACCGCAGAATGGCCAGCGTTAGCTTTTGTCGCCTCATCCGCATTTTCAGCTGTGGACTGTTTCTGTTCTTGTTCTTGCTGAGCCCGGTCTGCGCGCAGCGGCAGATGGAGAAACTTGGGCGGGGAGTGGTCGCGCTCCGTTCGACCAATTCTCAGGCTTATGTCGGTTGGCGGTTGTTTGCCACTGATCCGGCTGACGTCGGCTTCAATGTTTATCGTTCGGTGAACGGTGGCGCGGGTGTGAAATTGAACACCGCGGTCATCACCAACACCACGGACTATCTCGACACCACGGTAAGTTTCGCTTCATCAAACGCGTGGTATGTGCGGCCGGTTGTTGGTGGGGTTGAGCAAACATCCAGTGCTCCATATGGACTCGCCGCCAATCCGCCAATCCGCCAGTACATTTCCATTCCATTGCAACCCGTCGCTGGCGGCGCGTTCCCGCCTTACGACGTGAAGTTTTGCTGGTTTGGCGATTTCGACGGCGATGGCGAATACGATTATCTTGTGGACCGCTTATCCACAACGACTGCTTCCAATCAATACCTCCAGGCTTACAAACGCGATGGCACGTTTCTTTGGCAGATGGATATGGGGTTCAACAGCACCAATCAATACAGCATTGAGCCAGGCGCAGCGGCGATTTCCACTGGTGACAAGGACAACGTGACTGTATTCGACCTCGATGGTGACGGCAAAGCCGAGGTCATTGTGCGAACCGCCAGTGGCACCATCTTTGCCGGCGGCTCTCAGATCGTGACGAACAACGACACCGTTCAGTTCCTCTCGATCCTCGACGGTGTGACTGGCGTGGAGAAGGCGCGTGCCACTGTGCCGAATCCGTTTTCCGTTGACGGGCCGTTGAACTGCCACGCGGGCATCGCTTATCTCGACGGCATCCGGCCGAGCGTGATCCTTTCAGGCGAGAACCGCATCGGCGGCGGTGCGTTTCAACGGATCACGACGGCTTGGGATTATCGGAATGGCGCTTTGACGCAGCGCTGGACGTATCAGACGCCCGTTTATCATAACGATTCCGAGGGTCATCAACTCCGCGTCGCCGATGTGAACCATGATGGAAAAGACGACCTTATCCGCATCGCCAGCGTTGACCTCGAACTGACCAACGGTGTCCCAATGACGCTTTACTCCACCGAACTCGTCCATGGCGACCGCTATCATGTCACGGACATCGATCCCGATCGGCCGGGGCTCGAGATGTACGCGATCCAACAAAACAACGGGACACTGCTTGCCACTTCGTTGCAGGACGTGCAAACCGGGGAGCTGTACAAGAAATGGTATTCCGGCACGCTCACCGACGTAGGTCGTGGGATCACGCTTGATTTGAATCCCAATTATCGAGGCTGCGAAATGTATTCCACGCAACCCGGCATCTATGATCGTCAGGGCACGCAGATCTACGCAAACAACGTCTGGGCGCCGGAGGCGCTTTGGTGGGATGCCGATCTGCTGCGTGAATTCGAGGACGGCGCTGGCAGTGGCGCATTGAGTCCGGTGGTTGAGAAATTCAATCCAGTCACGGGCGAAAGCGACCGCATCTACACCCTCTACAACGAAGATGGCGGTTGTCATCAGGCTTACGGTGGGCGGGCCGCGGTCTGGGGTGATCTCTTCGGCGATTGGCGCGAGGAGTTCATGGTTGTTGCCAACAACTACAACTCCGTCCGCATCTATACGACGAAGATTCCGGCGACGAACCGATTTTACTGCCTCATGCAGAACCCGCAGTATCGCGTGCAATGTACCTACCGCGGCTATTATCAGGCGAGTTACGTGGATTATTATCTTGGTCACGACATGCCTGCCGTGCCTATCCCGCCGGTTTCGGATGCTCAACTTGTCTGGCGCGGTAGCGCGGGAAGTATCTGGGATGAAAACTCCACGGCCAGTTGGTTCACCAATAATCTTTGGATCAGCAACCACACGCCAACGACGTTTATTTCCGGTTCATCGGTCTTGTTCGATTCCTTGGGGTCAAACAACGCCACCATCGCCATCACCGGTTCACTCATGCCATCGGATGTGCGGGTCCATTCGCCAAAGGACTACGCTTTTGATGCCACCAACGGTGGGCTCGTCGGCACGATGAAGCTTACCAAGGCCGGCGCGGGCAGACTTACTTTGACCGGCACGAATGGGTACACTGGCACGACGCTCGTGAGCGAAGGTGCTCTGCTGGTGAATGGTTCACTGCCCAATTCACCGATGACGATACGCGGTGGCGTGTGGCATGACGGCCGACTTGGCGGGACGGGTGTTATCGGATCAACCGTCCGTTTCGAAGAAGGGGCCGGATTCTCTCCCGGTTCGTTGGGAAATGATTCGCCTGGCACTCTAACCATTGCCAACACCGTCACACTTGCCGGGCGTACGCGCAGCAACTTCGATTTATCCGACGATCCCACCGGCATCTCAAAGGCCAACGACGTTGTCCAGATCAACGGCGATCTGGTCATCACCGGCACCAATACGTTCGTCTTCGATTTGCTCAATGATACACTACCGGCGGGGTCAGTTTATCCATTCGTGAAATACACCGGCACGCTGATGGGGGATATCAACGCGTTGCGCGCTGAAGGACTGGATGGCTATCCGTATGCTTTTACCAATCCACCCGGGCAGATTGCGCTGGTCATCAAGACGCCGCGCGCGCCGGCGATGCTCACGTGGGTTGGTGGTCAGAATGGCAATGCATGGGATCTGGCCAGCAGCAGCAATTGGCTCAACGGCGTCAGCAAGGATTCGTTCTATCCCCACGACACGGTGCGTTTCAATTCCATCGGCGTCTCGAATCTCACGGCCAATCTCTCCGGTGACCTCATCATCAACAATCTGATCGTGGACACCACCGCCAACTACACGTTGACCGGGGCCGGCTCACTTATCGGGCCGGGCAGTCTGCTCAAGTCCAATAGCGGCACACTCACCATCAACGGCATCAACCACAAGTTCACCGGTCGAACGGTCATCGCTGGTGGCACGCTTGCGGTTTCCGAACTGGATGGCGTGGGATATCCGAGTTCGATTGGCGGCGCACTTAACAACAGTCCGACGAATCTGCTGATCACCGGCAGTTCGACACTGCGAATTCTCGGCGAGTGTTACACCGATCGTGGCATCACCGTCTCCGGCGGTACAAACTCGATTGATGTGTCCAACGTCACCGACCAGTTCACCATGCTGGCACCGCTGACCGGCACCAGCGCGTTCCAGAAGCTGGGCCCGGGCACGCTAGCGTTCAGCGCGGGCAACAATTTTTCCGGCATGACCATCATCAAGGCTGGAAACATTTCCCTCGGCGGCGACGCTGCCAATACCAGCGGCTTCGGCGCCGGCACGCCCACGATCATCCTCGACGGCGGTGGCATCACCATGTTCATCGACAATGACACGACGCAGACCTCGTCGTGGAATCTGCAAGTGCCGACGACAGGCTTCCTGAATCTCGACTGGCGCTGCGTGCTTGCCGGGAGTGGCAGTGGCGCTGGGACGTTGACGATGTGGACACCCTACGTCCGCGCCGATATCAGCGGCAACTGGTCTGCTTTTACAGGTCAGCTCAATGTCACAACCGATTGGAATGCCAGCAATGCGGCTGATCGGGGTGGAGATTTTCGGATTGCGAACGCGGCCGGCTTCCCCAATGCGAAAATCAATCTGCAGCGCCTCGTCAGCCTGCAAAACCGCGTCAGCGGTGGAGCGACGATCAACATTGGTGAACTTTCAGGTGAGGTCGGCTGTAATGCTGCCGCGCCCGGTGGCAACAGCGGCCTCATCGGCACGTTCAGCGTGGGTGCGCTCAACACCAGCGCGACGTTCGGGGGTAACACTTACAACGGGCTTGGGTTCACCAAAGTCGGTGTGGGCACATGGACCTGGACCGGGACGAACATCGCGCATACTGGAACGACGGTTGTGAACGGCGGCACGCTGTTGATGAATGGAAACGCCGTCCAAGCCAACGGCACGGTGACGGTGGGCGCCTCGGGCACGCTCAGCGGTACCGGCACATTGGGCGGCGCGCTGACGGTGAACGGAAAGATTGCTCCGGGCAGTTCGGCGATTGGAATTTTGACTTGCACGAATAACGTGACTTTGGCCGCAAACAGCAGCACGTACATTGAGATTCGAAAGTTGCCCAAGACAAACGACCTGTTGCGCACTTTGCGCACGTTGACCTACGGCGGCACACTGACGGTCACCAACCTCGCCGGTACGCTGGCGCTGGGCGATACATTCAAGATCTTTGACGCCGCGAGCTATGCCAACGGATTTGGCGCATCCAGTTTGCCGCCGCTGCCAAAAGGACTCACTTGGTACAAGCCCACCCTGCTCACCAGTGGCACCATCTCAGTCGTGACCAATCCGCCGCCACGCATCACCAACGCGTGGACTTCCGGCAGCAGCCTGACGCTCAAGGGCACGGGCGGTGGACCGTTTCTGGATTACCATCTCCTGAGTGCGACGAATGTCTCCCTGCCGTTGGCGCAATGGTCGCGGCTTTTGACCAACCAGTTCGACGCGACTGGAAGCTTTGACCTGTCCATTGCGAACAACCCGGCCGTTTCACCCCGGTTCTACCAACTGCAGGTGCCATGACCGCATTACGCCGATGGCAGCTGTCAGCGCGGGCGATTTTTTTATTGATGCTCCCGCTGGCTTCAGTGCGGGCCCACGGTCCGTTGGACAATTCTGCAATCATCACCGTCGGCGAAGATCAATTGGAAGTTCAAGTGACGCTGGGCCTTGAGGCAGCCACAAGATTCTTTTCCGAACACCTGTCTGGGGTATCACGCCCGCAACCAGTCGGCCCGGGTTTGAGCCTGCCGACGACCGCAGCGGACAAACTATTCAGTCTCGTGACTTCCGATGGCAACGTTCAGCCACAGGAATTCCGCGTGTTGACGGACGGATTGGAATTCGCTTTTGTAGCGCGGCTTCCCGGAACCGTTGCCGAGGCGTTACAGTTCCGGGCGCACTACTTCGACTTGAATGTGCAGATGCCTCCGGGTCCGCTGCAGGTGCTGACGACTTCGAGGCAAAAATTGCACGAAACCATGCTTTCGCGTGTCAGGGCGACCGCCGAATTTACGCTTCCGCATTCGAGGGAAAAGTCACCTGGGAATGCGAGCCAGTCCGGGTTGGTCGTGAACGACATCAAGCCTGCGACTGGGTTGGCGGAGGCGGCACCAACCAGCCCGCCAACCGGGCGGAGTAACCGTTTCGTTGGAGCAATGGCGCTCGCTCTGGAAGCGGTTCTGGCAGTCGGTTTTCTCCTGGGGCGGCGACGTTCCTGAAGCTGTGCTTACGGTATGGCGATCTGTTCGGCTTTCAGCCAGCCATAGTTGCGCGTCGTATTGTCGCTTACTTGCAGCCAGCCATCCTTGCGATCCAGAACGCGCAGTTCCGCGCCATCATTCACTGTGAAGGCAGAACGCGCTTCGTCATTCGGGGTGATGCGAACGGAAGTCTCCCGCTGGATGACGACCACGGTTCGGTTAGCAGATTGGGCGCGTGCGGCAAACGCCAGTGCGCCTCCTAGAAAAACCGTGAGTACCGCTGTAACCCGGGTGACATTGCGCAACGAGGACGCTGACGTCGGACGAAGCTGCTGCATAAGAAGCAACGCAAACGTAACCCACAAAGCGCCCGCGCTCAGACCCGCCCATTCGTTCAGGCTGAGCATGCTCAGCGAACGCCCGATAAAATTCGGTCGAACCGTCGGACCTTGGACCTGACTGCGCACAAATTGGAGGTTCGCTCGCAGGTCGGCATCGCGCGGCGCAAGTTGTCCGGCGTTCCGATAGGCCGCAATGGCATGCCCCACATGGCCAGCCTTGTAGTGCGCGTTGCCAAGATTGAACAACAACGGCGCTGAAACGCCGTTCGATTGGCCAAGGCGTTCGTAAGCCGCCGCCGCTTCGACGAATTTGTTTTCCGCGTAAAGCTTGTTTGCAGCATCAAACGCAGCGTCCGGCGCGGAATCGGCGAATGCACAAAGTGATCCAAGCACAAGCAGCGCTGCCAGTGTCAGTAAGCGGTTCACAGCTTCACCTCCCGCAGATCTTTCACCACGCTTTCAACCTTTGGAATCAGTGCCGCGAGTTCCTGGCTCGACTGCATCGGCGCATAGCGGGCGGCATTGCACGTTTGGAAAAGTTCGTGCAGGGAGGTGCGCGTTGCTTCGCTCATCCCGCGCATGCCGAGCCGCTCATCCACGACGGATTCCGTGATGGAACTGGCCGGAACATCGAGCCGCTCACCGATCTGTTCCTGCAGCAGCCGGAACATCAGCGCAAAGAACTCGTCGGACTTGTTCTCAGTTGCCAGTTGCCGCAATTGGGCCAGGCCATCGCTGACGACGCGGGCCACCTGCCGTTGCCGGCGCAGGCGTGGATTGTTCGCCAGCGCATCCGCGCGGCGCCGCCAGATGAACGCGCCGACGAATGCCAGCACTGGCAGGCTTTGCGCCGCGACAAACCAGGTCTGTCGATAAAGTGGAGCTTGCGCTTGTGCGAGCGTGCCAAGCCGTTGCTTGATCGGCACGATGTCCTGCGGCGGTGGCGGCGTCTGATTGTTCGCAGGCGCAGGCGCGGTGATGCTGGGTGCGCTTACCACGCCTCCGGGGCGCACCGTGAGCCCCATCGCCGGCTGGTTGAGTGTGCGGTATTGCTTGATCTCCGGGTCGAAGTACGAAAACGAGAAAGGCGGGAGTTGTTTGACGTCGGCACTTTCAGGGGAGACGATCTGTTCGAAGGTCTTCCGGCCTTGCACGCCGAGCTGGTCAGAAAATTCCACATTGGCCGACGGTGGATACATTTTGAACTGATGCCATGCCTTTTGTTCCGGGAGGGTCAATGATTCCAGTGCGCCACGGCCTGAAATCTCCACCCGCACCGTAATGGGATCGCCGGTGGCCACGTTCGTCGGTCCCGCACTCACGTTCAATGTGTAGTTGCCGACGGCGCCGTTGAAGTCCGCGGGGGCATTCTCCACCGGGAGGGGAAGGGATTTTGCCGATTCGGTTTCCGTGGCCAGCGTGAGTTGTTTTTGCTCGGCAAACATGCCGAACGGATCGCGGAAGGGATCGCGCCGCCGGTTTGGCACCTGAATCACCAGTTTGGCGGTGATCGGGCCGACGGTGATCGGGCCGCTCTTGATGGCGGTGAGCGCCATGTAGAACGGGACCTTGGTGTAGATACCGTTGCCGATGCGTAGGCGTTCGTGCTGGCCTTCCACCATCTTCCCGAGTGTAAACCCCTCGGCCGGTTGTGCGGTGACGCCAAATCCGCCGCTCACCGGTTGTACACCGTCCCGCACATAAATCTGCAACTCCGCCGTCAAGACTTCGCCGACGAACACTTCGTTCTTTGGCAGGTTCAGTTTCATGAACGCCACCTCGGTGCCCGCAGCCACCGATTCCGCGGTCGCAGCGGAAGGTTTTGTTACGCGCAGCCGCAGCGCGGGCGACATCACCGTCTTGCCGTCCACAACGGCACTGATCGGAGGAATTTCGTAATCACCCGCTTGCCGGGCAGAGACGGCGAAATTGTAACTGATAGTCGAACTGGACGCGCCGTTGACGAAACTGAACTGGCTCGATTGACCCTGCGAGGTGAACTGGAGATTGGGGACGTTTGGCAGGGTCGGAATTTCCTTCGGCTGTCCGCCTTCAAATTGCAGTGACAACGTTGCGCTGTCACCCAGCATTAAGGTATCCCGGTCCAACGTGACTGTGAAATTTGCTCCAAACAATGCAGTGGCCTGCCAGACGAGGCAAAGTAGCGCCAGCAGGCCTGGGGATACCCGGCCTGCGTTCGAAATCCGTTCTCTTCGTTGTCTAACCACTTGCGAGCCCGACTTTGTAGCGACGCAGAATGGACAAATCCAGCGCCGAATTGTTCAGAGAATGTCGGCCCGGCAGGCTAGCCGGTTTCCGGGTGGGAATTCGCCTTGGGCGGCGAACAGGCTTGTCCTACTTTGCCGGCATGGCAGAAGCCGACCTGACCGCTTGGAAGCGATTGCTTGATACCCCCGAACCGCCGGCGCTTGGCCCAACGCGCCGGCTGGGAACCCTTTCCGAAGGTGCGCTGGCTGAAGCTTTGAGTCCCCTACTCGTGGGCGGCAAAATCACTGGTGGCCGGGCCGAGTTGATCCGCGCGCTCTTGTTGCTTTGGCACGATCACCTTGATGCGTCGCACAACATTTCCCAAGGGATCGAGAACGCCGACGGCAGTTTCATTCACGCGATCATGCACCGGCGTGAGCCGGATGCGGGGAATTCAAAATACTGGTGGCGACGTGTGGGAAATCATCCGGCGTTTCCAGAGATCGCCCGCCGGGTTGAAGAATTGCTTCGCCTTCGCGGGGCAGGGGATTTGACCAAACACCTTTTGCATGATGGCGAATGGAATGTGGAGGCATTCGTGGATGCTTGTGACGCGGCGATGAATCTGCCGGATGACGCCGTACCGGTGAAGGTGCTGCGAGAAATCCAACGCATGGAGACCGAGGTTTTGCTCGAACACCTCCTGCGTGGTGGAAAATGAACACGTCGCTCACTGTCCTGAACGCGGTCGTCCCGGTATTCGGCCTGGCGGTCGTGGGTTTTGGCGTGCGCAAGCTCAACTGGCTGACCGAGGAAGCGGACCAGAGCTGGATGCGCGTGAACATCAATCTGCTGCTGCCCGCGTTGATTCTTGATTCAACGCTTGGCAATCCGGCGTTGAAGCAAATCCACACTGTCATCCTCGCGCCGGTGTTGGGTTACGCACTCGCGGCCGCCGGGATCTGGCTGGCGTTTTGGGGCGCGCGATTCGCCGGACTGCGCGAAGAGAAGTCGGCGCGCACTTTTGGGGTGACCGTGGGTTTGCAGAATTATGGTTATGTGCCGATTCCGCTGGCGTTGCTGTTGTTCGGCCAGGAAACCGTGGGCGTCGTTTGCATGTTCGTCGTTGGGGTGGAGGCGGCGTTGTGGACGGTCGGTCTGGCAGTGATGACTGGTACCGGTGTGGGCCGTGACTGGCGAAAAGTGGTGAACCCACCGCTCGTCGCCATCTTGGTCGCACTGCTGCTGAACTCGCTGGGCGCCCAGGAACACATCCCAACGGCTGTCTCCAAGTTGATCAACTGGCTCGCGCAATGCGCCGTGCCCAGCGCGCTGTTGCTGATCGGAGCGGTGGTGGCAGATCACCTCCATGAGTTTCATTCCCCACGGGCGGTGCGGGTCATCATCGCCGCTGTGGTTTTCCGGCTCGGCTTGCTGCCTTGGACGTTTTTGTTACTGGCGAAATTCCTGCCACTCAGCGAGGAGTTGCGTCGGGTGCTGGTGATCGAGGCTGCGATGGTTTCGGCCGTCTTCCCGATCGCCATGGCCAAACACTACCACGGCGATCCTGCCACCGCCCTCCGCGCAGTGCTGAGTACTTCGTTGGTAGGCTTCCTGACAATTCCGCTGTGGATCCGGTTTGGATTGAGCTTTGTTGGCTTGTGAAGAGGCTGGGCCTATGGCCATTATTTTTTGCCGGTCGATTTCAGCACGGCTGCCACCAACCCTTCCACCGTGTGTTCCTTGGCTTCGATGGCAGGCTTCAAGCCAAGTGCCTCGATCGCTTTGCTGGTTTCAGGCCCGATGCTAGCGAGCTTGATGCCCGGAAATTTCTTGAGCAACGCCGGCAGATTGAACCGGGCGTGGAAATGTTCAACGGTCGAACCGCTGGTGAATGTGATCAAGTCTGCGCCCTGTGCCTGCAAATCATCGCCACCTTTCGCCGGGTCCTCATTATCTGCCACCGTCGCGTAAACTGGAATGTCATCCACGATTGCACCGAGTTCCTCGAGTGCCTTGGGCAAATCCGGATTCGCTGCTTCAGCGCGAAGCAGACAGACCCTGACATTTTCCATGTTCTGAAACTTGGCGAAGGCCGCGGCGATCTTCTTTCCCAGCGCTTCCTCCGGCACCAAGTCCACCTGCAGATGCAGCTCTTGCAATTTTGCCGCCGTGGCCGGCCCGACCGCTGCAATGCGCGCGCCGCCGATGTCGCGCATGTCCTGGTGGGCGCGGAAGAACAGGTCGAAGAATGTCTTCACGCCGTTCACGCTGGTGAACACCAGCCATTCATAGCTGTTCAACTCCAGCAATGCATCCGTGAGCGGCTGGTAGGTCGAAGGCTGGCCGACTTTGATGCACGGAATCTCCAGCACGTCGGCGCCCAGCTCAGAAAGCCTCGTCGACAGTTCCGCCGCCTGGGCCTTGGCGCGGGTGACGACAATCCGCCGGCCAAACAACGGGCGCTGCTCGAACCAGTTCAGTTTCTTGCGCAATTTCACCACATCCCCAATCACCGTGACGCTGGGGGCAGGAAGGTTTGCCTTGGCGGCCACATCGCCGATGCTGGCCAACGTGCCATCGATGGATCGCTGGCGACCGGTTGTTCCCCAACTGATCATCACGACTGGTGTGGTCGCTGCCATGCCGTGCTTCATCAAGGTCGCCGCGATCTGACCGATACGTTCCGTGCCCATCATCACGATCTTCGTCCCGGGATTCCTTGCTTCAGCGGCCCAGTTCACGACGCAATCCGGTGAGTTGGGATCATCGTGGCCGGTCAGGATGGTGAGCTGCGAACAATGGTCACGATGCGTCAACGGCACGCCGGCGTAGTTAGGAACGGCGGCAAATGCCGAAACTCCCGACACGACTTCAAACGGGATGCCTGCGGCGTGAAGTTCCTCGGCTTCCTCGCCACCACGCCCAAACACGTAAGGATCGCCGCCTTTGAGGCGAACCACCATTTTACCTTCCCGCGCCTTGGCGACCAGCAGTTCGATCACATTGCCACGATTGTCTCCGGCATCTTTCGCCCGTCTTCCGCCAAAGATGATTTCCGCCGGGTCCGCCGCCAGCTTGAGCATCGCCGGATTGGCCAAGGCATCGTAAACGATCACGTCGGCACGCCTGAGCAACTCCGCGCCTCGTATTGTGAGCAAACCAACGTCGCCCGGTCCGGCGCCAACTAGATAAACCATGCCCGTCTTCTTCATTCGATGTGAGTTTAGCCAGCCGTGGCTGGTCGGGCAAAGCAAAGTGGCAATGCGGTCAAAAAAGAAATCGGAAATGGTGCCGGTGGTGGGACTCGAACCCACACGACTTTTTACAGTCCCGGGATTTTAAGTCCCGTGCGTCTGCCATTTCGCCACACCGGCGGTGGTGCGAAGCGGTGGCACGCTAACAGAGCAGTAGCGCGGGCAGCAAGCGTGGCTTACGCGCCACGATGCTGTTGCACCGCAGTGCTGATGCTGTTGATGGTCTGGAGGGTTTGACGGGCAACCTCGGTGTCGGAAATCTTCAGGCCGTACTGCTTTTCCAGCGCGACGACCAGTTGCAGCGCATCCACCGAATCCAGCCCCAGCCCGCCCGCCCCGAACAGCGGTGTGTCGTCGAGGATTTCTGCCGGTTCAATCTGCAACATCAGATTCGAGATGATCAGCGACCGGACTTCGTTCTTCAATTCGTCGGATGCAACCATGGGCTACAGAATGCCACCGTCGATCTTGAGCGTCGAGCCTGTGATGTAACTTGCTTCCGCGCTGGCGAGGAAGCGCACGGCGGCTGCCACTTCTTCCGCCCGCCCAAATCGCCGCATCGGAATCTTCGTCATGGCTTCACGCCGGGCATTCGCTTCCATGCCGGCCAATGCTTCCGTCTCGATATAACCCGGGCAAACCGCATTGACGGTGACGCCGAGCCGGGCAACTTCTTTGGCAAGCGATTGGGTCAATGCCACCACGCCGGCCTTGGCGGCGGCGTAATTCGTCTGCCCTGCTGGCGCAAGCAATGCGCTAAGCGAGGCGATGTTTACGATGCGGCCGCTGCGTTGACTGATCATCGTGGGCAGCACCGCCTGGCAACCGTGGAATGTACCGTCGAGATTGATTGCGAGCACATCGCGCCAGTCATCCGGTTTCATCATGGCCAGCAAGGCATCGTGATGAACGCCGGCATTGTTGACCAACACATCCAATCGGGATGACGCTGACAGGATTTCTGTGATTGCCGTTCGCCAAGCTTCGGGCTGGGTGACGTCAAGTTTGATGGCCCGACAACGCGCGGGGTGGGCGGCAGCCAATTCATCGGCGTGGTCGTGTTGGCGATTGACCCCCAGCCAGACAGTATTATCGGAGGACTCCGCCAGGAATGCTCGGGCGATTGCCTGACCGAGCGCGCCGTTGGCGCCGGTGATGAGAATGGTTCTTACACTCATTCGCTTGGTATCAATTCAGCCGCTGGAACCGCACGCCGATGGCTTGGGCGTTTGTTCCGACGATGCTCACGTTGGCCGCTGGAAAATCACCTTGCTGCACGGCCGCACAGGCGGTGACGCATTGCCAGGCCGCGCAAGCCGTGAAGGCGTCGCCGAGCAATTCTCGCGGTGCGATGCGTACTCCCGGCCAATCGCGCCATGCGTCCAATTCGGCGGCATCCATACTGGTGCGGCCCTGGGTGCTGAGGCAAAGCAGATCGCTCGCGCCGCAATTCAATTGGGCCCGCATGGATTTCGCCGCTGGAGAACGTCCCGTGTGTCCCACGAATTGAAAAGCGTCAGTGATTGCATCAAGCGCAATGCTACCCGCGGCTGATGCGGAGCTCTTCAGATACAGTGCCCCAGCGCCGCCGGTTTGAATCGTCTGGCGGTTGAACAAGCACGCTGCGTCGGCAATGATCCAATCCAGTTCCTCCGCGCCGATCACCAACGCTCCGTCCACCTGACCTTCCCTTATCCAACCGGCGGCGATGGCCAGTCCTTGGGCGAAACTGGTTTCGTCACCCACGAGCGTGTAACTGACGCCCGTGGAATTCAGGAACGCCGCAAGGTGGCTGGCGGGAGCGTTGAAGACGGTTTCCGGAAAGAGCAGGGGGCTGGCCACGCCGGGGTCTTTCAACACTTCTTCGTAGAACCGGCGCGAGTAAGTCACGCAACCGGGCATCATCGTGATCACGATGCCGAGCCGGAGCGCACCGCTCTGGACGCGCGCTGCGTCATCGCCGATCGCCTCGAGTGCAGCGCCGACGGTGTGTTGCGTGATGGTGCTGG
>Ga0315910_10003449_pt1 | contig 13441 bp, 18 predicted proteins | sample EdamamesoilMG_FD_204470 | JGI IMG/M metagenome (GOLD analysis project Ga0315910, IMG submission 204470) | Garden soil microbial communities collected in Santa Monica, California, United States - Edamame soil | ecosystem: Environmental > Terrestrial > Soil > Garden | place: USA: California...
GGTGACAAGTAGGGAAGGGCGGATGTTTTTTGGTGGCGCGGAGAATTTCGGCGCGGACGATGTTCAAGACATGATCAATGTCTTGCTCACTGTATTGCGTGGCCATTTCTTGATTTCGCAACCGTGGCTTGATTGACACCGGTTGCAAGTTCGGACTATAGCGCCGCACAAAGGGCTTGCAACAGTTTTCTTTCGGGAATAGGGTCGGGGACATGAAAAAGCGACCGAGTGCAAGCCGGCGCAATGTTTCCAAAGTCATCGAACGCAAGAAAGCCAAGCGGGGCGTGCTGACGTTGACAAAGAAGCAAATTGCGGAGCAACTGGCGAAACAGAAGCAAGCCCGCAAGCAAGGCGAGCAACGCAAAAAAAGTGCAACGTTGCGCGACAAGTTCAAGGCAACGAAGAAAGACAGGGGAACAATAGTTTTCGTTGGATTGGACGGCAAGCGGCTTCCGGCACGTTCGCGGCGCAAGGGAATTCCGGTTTACGTGGACAAGACAGGGAAGAAGAAATTGATCAAGCAAGCCGGGCGCAAAGGTTACACGCCAACGAAGCCGGGCGACGCTGAAATTCCCTACCGCAAAAACCTGAAACATGCTTACAAGGCTTTTGAGCGTTCCCGCCGGGTAACAGTCAAAAAAGGAAAAGCAAAGCCAATCGTCAAGGGGAAGGGACAAACGAAAGTCAAAGCAAGCGGCGGATATGATTTCAACGACAGCGTTGTCAAAAAGCTTTCGCGGGAACTGAAAACAGTTTTGGAGCGGCAAGCAAGTCAACGGCGCTTTCTGATTGTGTCGAACGTTCTGGTTGAACTGCCGGACGGGGAACAAAAGGTTTACAGCTTTGAAGTATCAATTGAGCGCGGGGATCACCACGCAATCAAGCTTGCCGGTTTGGAAAACTTTGTGCGAATGAAGTTTTACGCATTCATGGCGCGGGAACTGGCGTTTGATGGATACGTGACGAGCGGCAGCGCGAACCATATCCGAAGCTTGAAAGAGAACAAAGGCAAGCCGCGCAAAAAGTGGATTCAAGATGACGGCGAAGTATGGCGGGGCAATGAAGCGGAGATTGTGAAGATAATCCGCCTTGAATGGGAAATTCAACAAATGCGGTAACATGCGCGGCGAACTGTCATTGCGACAAAACGTCAAGCTTGCATCTGCAACCGCCGTTGCCGCACAAATCCGGGTAAAGGAACGGTTGCACGCTGGCGGCGTCATTGCCGGCGGTTATCACTTTTGCCAAGCTTGCTACCGTGTAACGGAAAACATTGGTGAAGAAGTTTTGCAGAAATGTTGTTGGTGCGGAAGTCACAAACTTAAATACATGCCGAAGATATGAAATCAAATCGTTTCTGGTGGTTGCTGGCGTTGCTTGTGTGGATTGTCTGCATAGCCGCGACGTTTATCATGCGTGCAAAGGCGCAACCAATGCCGCCACCGCTGCCGCCTTTGACGGCAACTATAAAATGGGATCATCTGCCGGCATGGGAATTTTACCGGGCAGTGGATACCAACGACAACCCGGTCCCGCTCATGTATCGCGTTTACTACGCAACCAACGTCAACGGCCCTTGGGAAGTAAGAGCGGAAACGACAAACAACGTTGCGATTGTTACCAATGTTGCCCGCGTGACTGGTTTCTTTTACGTCACCAGTTCAAACGTTTTTCTGGAAAGTGACAGAAGCGACTTGCTGGCACTGCCGATGGATCAAGTCAAGTCGCCAACCTTTCTTTCTGTGCCATGATAACAACGGAAACAGATATTAACTTTGCCGCGTGGATTGGTGAAGATGCGATTTTGGCTTGGTCATTGCGGGCAATGCTGTTGGGCTTGGGAGAAGAAATAGTTGAATGAACTTCATTTGCTTTGATACGGAAGATGATTCCAAGGAACTGTTGGCGGCTGGCAAATCAGGATTCGACAAGCGGGTTACGCAAATTGCTGCGCGAACAGCGGAAGGCAAACGATATTACAACAAGGGGGACGTGCCGGCTTTCCTGAAATGGTTAAAGCAGCAAAAGGAAAAATATATCTATGCCCACAATGTCCAATATGATCTTGGCAACCTATTCGGGCGCGAATTGGACACGCTAGACGTGACGATGGTTGGAAGCCGTATGATCAAAGCCGTATGGGGCAACAAAATCTTTGTCGATTCGTTCAACATTTGGGTAATGAGCGTCAAGGAACTTGGCGAAACATTCGGGCTTGAGAAGTTGGAAACCGAGTCAATGGCGGATGACAAAGAATACGTTTACCGGGACGTGGACATTATCCGCAAGGCCATGTTGTTTGCTTGGAACTTTTGCGAGCAAATCGGAATCAGCCATTGCCCGCCGACTTTGGGCGGCTTGTGCGTGAAAGTCTGGCGGCATTGGGGCGGCGACAATTGTCACGATAGCCTAGACTTGTCAAAGGCTGCTTATTATGGCGGGCGTGTCGAATTGTTCAAACCGCAGTCAGACACGGAAACAACGCAATGGACTGATATAAATTCGTTGTATCCATCCGTAATGATGGGCGAATTTCCGGGACCGCTTGCGCCCACTGGAAAGGAACTGAAACAATTCGGGGTTGCAAAGATAGATATACAAATGCCGGCGAGCGAATTCAGCGTCTTGCCGTATCGGTCTGACGAGGGAAGAATCTTATATCCCTACGGCAAATTTACCGGAACTTGGACAATGGCGGAAATTCAAGAAGCCGTTGCCAGCGGCGGGAAGATTCTCAAGGTTCACGAAGCGTGGACAACAGATGAATCAATGCGTTGTTACAACGAATTTGTTGACCGGTTATACCGTTGCCGCAAATTATCGGAAAGCGAACCGGAGCGGGAATTCTTCAAGCGTTTGATGAATAATCTTTACGGCAGGCTTGGGACGGGTGGCGAGATTTCCCGGACAGTCTGGCAGACCGAACGCAACCGCCATGACGGAATTCCCTACGGAAGCAAAGTCTTGGTAAACTATAAAATGCCGTTGGGCGAAGAAGTGAATTGGTGTCATGCGGCGTATGTCACGGCATACGGTCGCTTGCGGTTGTTGCATTTCATGCGGACGATAGGACCGGAGCGGCTGATTTACACGGATACAGATTCAACCATCTTTGACAGTCCGAAGGGATTGACGCCGCCTTTTGAATGCAACAAGGAACTTGGCGAAATGAAGTTGGAATTGTTTTGCAAGTCATGCCGGAAGAAGTTTCGTCCAAATCCAAAAGGCTGTTGCGAAACGCCCCGCGCTTCCGAATACTGGCCCGGCGTTTATACCTATGCGCCCAAGCAATACAAGACTGGCAACCTTTACAAAGCCAAGGGCGTTCCCAAGGCGAAGCAAAAGCAATTCATTGAAGACGGGCACGCGCATTATGATCTGCCTTTCAAGTTCCGGGAAGCTGTCGCGTTCTATGATAGGCAGAATGCCAAGCGGCTTTCAGTCTGGCGGCGAATTGAGAAAGTGAACCATGCCCGCTATGACCGGAAAACTTTGGAAGATGGGCGATATTTTCCTTGCAAGGTCAACGCACTTGAACCATGATTTCCCCCGTTGGTAATAACGCCAACGGAAACCACAACAAGCAAAAACAACAGTATGGCCAAGAAAAACGAAACACCGGCAGCCGCCACAACGGCAGTTGCTACCACCGGACCTAGCGCGGCAATGATTGCGCTCTTTCAGCAACCGGCGAACATGCCCGCCGTTGACAAACTCAAGCGGCGAAACCTGCCGCGTCTGGTCAAGCCCGACGAAGTTCCGATTGACGGCGTTGTCAGCGGTGAAATCATCGCAATTTGCCCGTCGCCAAGTTCGACCGTCAAGGGGCTTGTCCTGCATCTGAAACATGCCAGCGGACAGGAATTCACGTTTCCTTGCACTGGCACCATTCGGCAGGCACTCGCGCCCGGAACAACCAACGATGACGCCAAGTTGTCGGCAGTGCTGGCAAAGGAAGTTGGCAAGCAATTCTTCGCCAAGCGGCTGCCGGACGGCGCAACCACCAAATACAGCGGCAAGGAAGGCACGCCAAAGCGGATGTTTCAGTTTGACGTGTTCACGTCTTGACGCCATGATCTAGCCCGCTGCTTGCACCAGCGGGCAAGGTTCATCCAAGCCCGGCAGTGGTCAACCCTGACTCTGCCGGGTTTTTGCTTGCCCGCGTGGGGCGTCGTTGTCAGGATCACGCCATGCCAGACAACCCGGAAGCCGTCCCGCCAGCCGCCGACAATGCAGCCGCCCGAACTGTAACCGCTGCCGCCTTGGTGGCGGACAGTCAGCGCAACGACACCGGGCAGCCGCCCAGCGACGCCAAGACGGTTGCCCCGGCGGACTTGGTATCCGACCCGCCCGCGTCCGGGGCAATGCCTCCCGGCTTCTTTCAGCCGCCGGGGAACATGACGCCGCCAGCCAATCCGAACGCCGCCACGGGCGAATTACGCTGGCCCTCGTCAACGTCTGGTGACGGGGATTGTCAGTGCCAAAGATGCAAGACGGCGGGCAAGAATCAGGACAAGCGCGGGCGGCACCATGCGAAATGTCCCTGTCCAGCTTGCCAGAAATACCGGGGACTTGTGCCGCTGTCAGCGGCGGGACCGTCTGTAGCGCCGGCAGCAACTCCGGCGGCAACTGGTGACGAGGCAAGTTTTTCGGACTTGCCCGGCATGTCAGGACAACCAACCGCGCCGGGCGCTGCCGCTCCGGCAATGCCAGACGTTAATTATGAAGTCATGGCAAAAATGTATTTCGACATGACAACGGGCAGTCTGCAAATGATCTTCGGCCCGGAATGGCAGCCGGAGAATCAAGCGGAGCGTGAAAACGTTTGCGCAGCGTTGAAAGCATATCTTGCCGCCAAAGGCGTTCAAGACGTGTCGCCGGGTTGGTTGCTGGCGTTTGTCGTTGTTGCCTATTCCGCGCCAAGGCTACGGAAGCCGGCAACATCAAGCAAACTTCGGACGCTTGGCGAATGGTGCAAAGACAAAGTGCTTTATCCCATATTCCGATTTTTCAAGCGTCGCCGCCACTATTCAGCCCCGCAACTTTTGGAAGATCAAACAAACAACCCATCAAAGACAGATAAACCATGAGTGCGAACTTGCGAAAACTGATTGACGAAACCGCCGAAGTAATGGGACCGGAAGTGGCGGCGTGTTTCACAGACGGCGGCGCAATCAAGACTTCCAAGAAATATCTGGAAATCTTCGCCAACAAGCTTATTGCGGAATTTGACACGGACAACAAAGCCAAGACGGGAAGCTAATGGTTATTGCTGGCATCTTCGGTCCCAAACTGTCCGGCAAAACCACGCTGGCGCGGTCCCTGTCGTTTCAGTATTGGCGGCAATGCCGGATGCGAACGCTGGCGCTTGATCCCAATTCCCATGAACATCATTTGTGGGGAAAACACGTCTTTGTAACGGCAGATGAAACGCATTTTTGGCAATGCGTCTGGCAGACGCGGCAATGCCTGATAGTGGTTGACGAGGCAGCCGCCACAATCAGGCGAGAAAGGGAACTTGTCCCGGCATTTACACGCATCCGACACAATCACCACAAGGTTATTGTAATCGGACATTCAGGGGCAGACTTGCTGCCAGTAATGCGGCAGCAACTTGACCAGATATATCTTTTCAGGCAACCGAAGCAATCGGCGGAAATTTGGGCGGAAACGTTTTGCGAAGATGGACTTTTGCAAGCAACGTCGTTGCAGCAATACGAATTCATCAAGTGCGATATGTTTCAGAAGCCGCAAAAGATGCGGTTGCAACTTTAGGAGGCATCCAAAAAACCCTTGACTTCCGTATTGACGCCTTGGCCGGGGTCGGACATGGTATGTCCTACCGGGTCGGACATCGTATGTCCTACCCCGTGACCTAACATGATCAAAAAGTATGGTATGATGGCAGTGCTCGCGTTGGCGGGCGCGCTCGTCGGTGTAGCTGTCGCGGGCTACCGGAGCGGAACCACGGCAACCGCGTCTTCGGCTCAATAACCCGCTGCCATGAATAAAACCCATGCGTTAGTTTTCGTCGGGGCAGCGGTTGCAGGCTTTTTCTTCGCTGCAAACGTTGTCGGCTATCAGCCCTTTACGTGGGCTTTCACTCAAGGCGCTAGCCTTGCGGTGAAGCCGGCTTGAGCCATTCCAGCAACCACAACAACGAATCATCAAACTGATATGGTTATCAATAAGGGACGCCTGACAAACTTCATTTCAGGCATTAACGGCGTTGCCGCTGGCGGCAATGCAATCGTCAACTTGCCTTGCAACAACCGGACGCATTCCTTGCGTTTCCAGTGTGCGGCAATCAATTACACCGGCGGGACCGCGCTTCCAACCGTTGCCTTGACTGGTGGCGGCAACGATGACTTGACGGTAACGCCAACGGTTGTCAACGGGGTGATTACTTCCGTTGCTGTCGTTGCTGGCGGCACTGGTTACACCACGGGCGACACAATCACGATTACGGACGCGACGGGGACCGGCTTTGTCGGCACTGTCACCGCTGCCGCTGGCGTGGTTACTGCCGTTGCTGTTACCGTGGCGGGCACTGCCTCCCCGGTTGACCCTGCAACGTTTTTCACGCAAATTAAGTTGCTCGTCAACGGCGTGAACATGCGGGACATCACCCCGGCGGAAATCTTGAAGATTGTCATGGGCAATGGGTTGTTTCCCAGCCGTGGCGAACTTCCGATTTACTTCACGCCGCCTTGGCGCAATGTCAATCAAGCGAACGAAATCACGTCTTGGGATTTGGTTGGACAGTCAACGTTCTCTGTCCAGTTTGCAATCTCGCCAAACGTTTCCCTGCCTTCCCTGATTGGCATTCAAGAATTCGACTACGCCCGCAACTTGATGCCGGACGGCAAGCCGTTCCTGCAACCGACGGCGCAACATTCGTTCGGCTTCCCGCTTGTCGCCGGACGCAACGACATCAATACCCTTCCGATTGACTTCCCTATTTCGCGCATGTGGATTCAAGGCGCGACGCCGGGGAACATTTCGCAAGTCGAACTTTTCCAAGACGGCAACAAACCGTTGGAAGCGACGATTGCGCAATTGAAGCAAGCTTACGAAGACGAAGGCTTTCAATTCGGCCGGGCAAACTACATCAATGCCAACTGGGCAACCAACAACACGCTTCGTTCTCAGTATGCGCAGCCGCGTTACTTTGACGCGGCGTTTATCGCCGATGATGACCAGCGTTGGGGCAAGGCGTTGTCGGTTGAAAAGTCAATGATCCTGCGCATTTATTCGGACATTGCGCAGCAAGTGACTGTCACGATGGAAACGCTTCCGGGCGGTTTCATCTAATCCACTGTTGGGGGAAGTTACTAACCCCGACAAACTTTTCAACTTATGCCCGGATACGATATTGGAGTCAGTGCCAGCACGGCAATCAGCACGCCGCAAGGCACGCAAGCGGCGACGGTGTTCAACTTCAATTCACCGGGCGCAAGCTTTGACGGTGGTTCGCAAGTTTTGGACGCTCCGGCAACCGCTGTTGCAACAACCAAATCGCCGGGCGCGGAAACCAATGTAACGCCGGGAACCAATACCAATTCACGCAACCCGGTAGTTTCCGGCAATCTGTTTCCATCGGTGGCGAGCAATCCCGAAATCATGACTTATGCCCTGATTGGTTTAGTTGTCATTGGTGCCGGGATTCTCCTTTTCCGCAATCTCAACAAGCCATAACATGCCAGCAAATCCTACCCGCCAAAACGTCCGCGCTCAAACTAAAGCGCCGGCACTTGTCACCACTAATTCCCGGCAGCCTGTCCGGGCAACCATCCGTAGCGGATTAAGCGGGGACCGGCAACCCGTTGTGCGCGGTGCGCATATCGTCAATCCGATGCAACGTCAACGCCGCTAGTCATGCGTCTTCACACTCTCGAAAGCGCGGTGCAATTGTTCCCATGCGAAGGGGATCAATTGTGCAACGCTTGCCGGGATTATGAAGCGTTGACGCCTTTGCATTTTAACGGTGTCGAGTCATTGCACCGGCTGACGTTGGAAGGCTACTTCACTGCGGAGCAAATCTGTTTCAACGGCGTGCCGTCGTTTGTCATGTGGTGGGCAATGACAATTGAAGGAAGTCTTTGCGTTCATGCCTTGCAATCTTTGAATGTCGGGACGCCTTTGGACGTTGCTTTCATAGCCGCCGACTTGATCAAACAACGTCAAGGTTGCAATTCAATTGTCATTGCCATAACGCGGCAAGGAATGGCAGCAAAGGCAAAAAAGTTTGGCTTTCAATTTCAAGGTTTGATGATGCGGAAGGCATAATATGGGCGACTTCCTTAGCAGCAAGAAAAACGAGCAACGGACACAAAACCAGCAAGTCGGCGTTTCCGGTTCGGGCGTTGGCCAGTCTGGCACGGTTGGTGGATCACAAGCCGCCAACAATTCAACGGCGCTTGGCAACGTTACCGCAACCGGTAGCGGACAAATTAACATTGTCACAAGCGACTTGGAAGCAATCCAAGCCAACCGAGCAATCAGCGAAGCGGCTATTTCAGCCGGGGCGCAAACGTCAATTCATTCGTTGCAAGTTGTCCAAGACACGCAACGCCACGCGGCCGAACTGTTGGCACAAGTTCAAGCCGGGGCAAACGAAGTTGCCTTAAAGGCAACGCCAACTTCCGCCGGGGATATTGCAACCGCGCAAACGGCTGCTTTGAAACCTGTTCTAATCGCCGCTGTTTTGCTTGGCGGCATAATCATTTTGTCGGTCGCACTCAAACGCAACAAATCATGAATCAAAACACTGTCTTATCAATCGTTGTCATCGGTGGCTTGGCTGCCGTCGGGTATCTGATTTACAAGAATACCAAGGCCAAGGAAACGCCGCCCGTGGTTCAAGTGACTTCACCGGGCAACGCCGAACCTGCCAACCCAACGGCGGCAATCATCAATGCCGGCAGTGACGCCCTTGGGCGCGTTGCTGAAATCTTTGGAGTTTAACCTTATGGTCATCGGCAACCAAGGCAACCGAACCACGACGCCGCCGGGCGCGATAAACATTCTGTCGCGAACGTCGCAAGTCTTGCGCAACATCGTTCCGGCCGGTGGCACCATTCAATACCCTGTCACGGGCAATACGTTTTACGTGTTGTTTGCGAGCGCAACCTTGAACATCAAGCCGGGGACCGGTTCAAGCAATCCTTATGAAACCGGAACTGGATTGGCTGCCCCGGAAATCAATTCTTTCGGTTCGCTGCAAATCAGCAACCCGTCAGCAAGCCCTGTCGTTTTTGAAATCTTTGTCGGCTTTGACGGTTTCATTGATAACCGGCTGATTGTCGCCAATACCGGGTTGCGTCAAGTGGCGTATCCGACTTATCCCGTTGCATCGGCGGCTGCATCCGTTGCAATCAATGATCTTTCCGGCACACCAATTACAGACATCAATGGCAATAACTGGTATGCCGCGCAACGGTTGGCAATCATCGTTTGCAATCCTGATCCCGGCGTTACTTTGCTGTTGCAGGAAGCCGGTTCGAGCGTTTCCAACGGTCCCGCAATTGCCGTCATTTATCCGCTAACGTCGCTCAACTATCCAGTCAGCGGCAACTATTCCTTGTCAGTTGGCGGCGGAAACATTAACGCCATTGTAAGCGAAATTTACAACGCCATTCCGGCTTTCTAACGTATGTTGCCGCAAGCGACAATCCAACGGTATCAGCCCGGCGGCGACATTTACTTGACGCTTGCCGGGCGTTACGGATCACAAGCCGCCGACAAGATTGCCGTTGCTGCCTTGACTGGCGACCGTGGCAACATTACCAACGCAATTGACGAAGTTAAGAACGGTTTGCCGTTGGAAGATTCAACCAGCACAATCTTGCTTGACCAGCTTGCCAATGATCCACTTGCCGCCCCGCTTGCTGCCGCCGACAAGGCATTGAATCAAATCTTTGCTTCGACAACGGGCAAAGTTGTTACCGTTGTTGCCATTGTCGCTGTTGTTGTGGTTCTCGCAATCTATCTGCCCAAACCGCCGTCCCGGTGAACTGGCAACTTCAATCATGGCCAACGCCAAATATCTTTGAAGGAACTGATTCCGTGCCTTCGATTCTTACAGACCGCACTTATTACGTTGCCCAAACTGGCGACAATAACAACAACGGTTTAACCGCGTTGACGCCGTTCGCAACCATCAATCATGCGTTTGAAGTAATCGGCGGCTTCTTTGTGCCCGATGGCGTGACTGTCACGGTTCAACTGTTGGCGGGTTTGATTGAAGTTGGCGAAACCTGCATTCCGCCCCGGATCAATGGCAATCTTGTCGTTACTGGCAACCCAAGCGTATTGACTGACGTTGACGTTAGTTTAGACGGCACTTCCGTTTTATTCCAAGTTGACAACGGACAACGGCTTTACGTTGACGGCATTAACGTTTCGTCGGTTTCCGCTGGTGGAGTCGTTCTTTCAATTACTGACGGCAACGTATCGTTCGGCAACATTCTGTTTGGAGCGAACCTTGCGAACATTATCACCATGCGCAAGCTGGGGATTGTGTCGTTTGTCGGAAGCGTTGGCTTCAATGCAAACTTTACGCGGTTTCTTTCGCTTGTCGGGCAAGGTATGTTCGATGCACAAGGGCGGGTTTTTGCGCTAACTGGCACTCTTACAATGACAGACTTTGCGCTAATCTCTGCTGGCTATGCGCGGTTTGATGGATCATCTTTCACCGGAACCAATCCAACCGGCCGAAAATACGTTGTCAACCAAAGCGGCATCTTGTTTATCAGCGGGGCAACGCTGCCCGGTGTCACGGCAGGAACCACAGCAACGCAAGGGCAAGCAATTTGAATTTCTTTGGCAACAACTGGCAAATACAGTCTTGGCCAACGCCCGTCATCTTTCAAAATGTTGAGCAAGGCCCGACAGAAGTTTTTGAACGCGGAAACGCGGTTGTCGCGCTTGCTCAATTTGACGTGCCCGTGCCACTACTTCAAAGCTTTGATGAATTTGGCAACGGCAGTATCAGTCTTGCGGCTTTTGTGGTTTCGGGACCGATTATTGAAAACGTTGACGAGACAAACAACGCATCGGTTGCGATGCCTGCTTTCATTTATTACGCACCGATTACCAACAGTCCAGACGAGTCTGCCAACGCTGCCGTGGCAATGCCCGCTTTCACTCAATATACTGCCGTCACCGGGCAACCGGACGAAAATGCCAATTCCAACATTGCACTTGCTGCATTCATAAGACCATGAAAGCTAATTATCCTACCAAGCAAATTCATCGCAAAACCGGTATTGGCTGCGGCGTCAAGACTCGTTTCCGTCGCCAACTAAGGGCGTCCAGATGGGACGGGGAAAAGTTTGTTCCGGGGGAATTGCTTTGGGAATCAGCGCCATCGTCAAACCTTGTGCTTGATCAAGGTTTGCAAGGTATGGCCAAGAATACAGCCGGGTCAATCGACACGTATCCAGCCAACTCTTTCCTTGCTTGCCGCATCGGCAGCGGAACCAATCCGGTTAAAATTGCGTCCGGCGCTGTCACGTTTACGCAATCGGGAACGACAGTAACGGCTAGCTCCGGCTTTTTTACGTCTGCAATGGTTGGCGGCATCTTCAAATATGGGACCGATACCACGGGGGCAGAGTATTACATTGCTTCCTTTACTGATTCAACCCATGTCGAAGTTGCAACTTCCGCAACGGTCGGTTCCCCTACGGTCGCAACCGTCTGGATGGTTCAACAGACGGCGTTGCAAACGCTGTTATACACTTCAAACACCTACCAGACCGGCGGCGGGGATTGTGGGACAACGATAGTCAACAACGTTGTCACGCATAAGCGAACTTTTACTTTTGCCCCACAAGTCGCGTCTTACAACGTCAACGAAATTGGATGGTATAAAGCAACGTCCGGGACAAACGTCTATGGTCGCACTGTTCTAACGGCAACGGATGTTGTCGCGCCTACCAATTTTTATGTGGTGATAATGGAATTGATTATCACTTACACTCCGGCAACGCCAAGCGCGGTTTCCAACATTGGGACGAATTTTGACACGGCGGGCACGGCTGCCATTGAAGCGTTGACTAATGACGCAATCCGCCTTGTTGCCAGCAATGGCACTGTTTCCGGTTCAACCGGGCAAGGCGTGCTTGACGGTTCCAGCACTAACAATACATCAATCGGCGCTTCCTTGATGATCATTGGCGCGACATGGACACAAAATGCAAACCCGGCTGGCACCGCTCCAACGTTGACGCCTGTCACCAACGGCAACTTTGCTTTCATCCAAAATGCCGCTTATGCGGGCGGAAGTGGCTTTCCGTTTTCATTCAACTTGACGGGGACTTATTCGCCAACCACGGACGGCGATACTATCCACGGTATCGGACTTGGACGGGCAACGCCGACCGTTCTTTTCACAATCAAGCTAACAACGCCTGTCGCTTCTCCCGTCGGCGCTTTTCAATTTACCGTAACTTGGCGGGTTACTTACTCGCGCACACTCGACAACGCTTGACCTATGACACCACAACTAAAGCTTATTGCGGCCGGTGCTACCGCTGCCGCTGTTTCCAAATTCGTTTTCCATCATGAAGGCGGCAAGGCTTTGATGATTGGACTGGCAACAATCAGTGCAATTGCCATCTTGCTTGCCCAAGAAAACAAAGAAGCGTGACGATGGACAAACTGATTGAATCTCTGGTAATGACTTCGCCGTCCCTGATTGGCGGCATTGTCATACTTTCCATGTTGCTTCGTTACATGGAACGTCGCGAAAAAGCCATGACTTCAATCGCCAATGACTTTCGGGAATCTGTCCGGGATCAAGCCGAACAGTGCCATGCCGTGCAACGCGAGTCAACTACGGTGCAAATGTACACCATGCGGGCACTGGTGCAATTGTCGGAATCAGTCAATCAGTTGAATCAAACCATAACCAAACAAGCCAAATGAGAAATCCGCTCAATATCACTGGTCAAATCATTGCAATACTTATCGCGCTGCCATTGCTAATCCTGCTACCCGGATGCGCGGCAAATGGTAAGCTAGTCAACCCGTTCCAAGAAAGCGTTGTTGTCACTCCGCAACCGGATGGCACAACGAAAACAAACGTTGTTACCGTCGTTGCGCCCGAATGGTCGCAAACCTTGGACGCCATCGAAGCAACCGGACAGCTTGTGCCGCCACCGTGGGGAACTTGGGTTAGTCTTGGTTCGGCTGGTATTGCTGCCTTGCTCGCCGCGTGGGCGCGAAATAAACAAAAGTCTGCCGAAGATGTTGCCAATACCATCATCGGCGGGATTGAAGCAATGGGCACGAATGCCCAAGCTGTGAAAGATGCAGTCAATGCGGCTTCAAAGATAAAAGGCAATCAAGCCACTGTTCACGCCGCCGTCAAACGGTTGACGAAATAACTTGCTTTGTCCATCCGGCGACTTCTTCCGCCGTTGTTAGGACATCT
>Ga0315910_10003450_pt1 | contig 13441 bp, 6 predicted proteins | sample EdamamesoilMG_FD_204470 | JGI IMG/M metagenome (GOLD analysis project Ga0315910, IMG submission 204470) | Garden soil microbial communities collected in Santa Monica, California, United States - Edamame soil | ecosystem: Environmental > Terrestrial > Soil > Garden | place: USA: California...
TATGGACAGCTACTGCATAGCTCCGTCAATGGGGTGCTCGTAGCTGGGCAAGGTCGCGTCCGGTAGCGTACTGGGCGCTTTCCGCTACGCTTCGGTCTGTGCGATACCGAACACACGGGGTGTTCGGCGACCGATTTTTGCCGCCCTTAAGCGCGTCAACGCACCGACAGGCGGGTGAGATGGATGCGAGAGTTGTGCTGGAGGCACAATGAAAAGCACCAAGTCTACGAACCTGCTACTGGCTGCAATGCCGACCCGCAGTCGACAATCCTTTCTCGACGACTGTGAGATTGTGGAGTTGGATTTCGCTGAAATTTTGTGCGAATCCGGCGAACGGGTTCGTTACGTCTATTTTCCCGTCGACAGCTTCGTCTCTTTGGTCACGGCTCTGGATGACGAAGCGCGTTTGGAAGTCGGCATTGTCGGTAACGAAGGAATGATCGGTACGTCGCTGCTATTGGGCGTGAGCACCCATCCGCAGCACGCCACAGTGCAAGGCGCGGGCGGTGCTTTACGCATGAGCGCAAGTCTATTCGCCCGTCACTGCCGCGAGCAGGAAGTTCTACGGCTGGGGTTGAGTCGGTACGTCTACGTGCTGATGAGTCAACTGGCGCTCACTGCCGCCTGCACTCATTACCATGTGGTGGAGGAGCGACTGGCGCGTTGGCTGTTACTGACGCGAGATCGCGCGCGGTCGGACAGTTTCCGTCTGACGCATAAATTTCTGGCGTATATGCTCGGAGTGCGCCGCGTGGGCATTACGGAAGCCGCCAGCTCTTTGCAGGCACGCGGTCTGATCAATTACAGCCGCGGTGAGATCGCTATTCTCGATGGCGTTGGTCTCGAAGCGGCAGCGTGCTCATGCTATCAGCAAGGCAACCGAATCTACGAACAAGTGATGAGCGTGCGCCGCGGTGCCGCGCATCGACATTAAGCTCTCGCGGTTGCGGCGATCGTGGCATCGCCTAGCAAAGCCGATCCTGCGGTGCATTGGCTTAGACGCTAGCGCATCGCCATGGAATAACAACGAACTCATCCGCGAAGAGCTTTTTGGCGTCGAGCGTCTTGAGGAGCACGCAACCAGTTTGGCGGCGGCACAGCGCGTCGCAACTAGAGCGGCGGTCCGCCGCTCGCTGAATGCCCGCTTAAACGACAACGAAGCGATTCTGCTCGCAGCCTATCGCAGTACTGCCGCCGCGGTCGACGGAGGTCAGTCGATTACGCCGGCCGCCGAATGGTTGATCGATAACTATCATTTAGTCGAAGAACAGATCCGGCAGATCAACGACGATCTGCCCCCGAAGTTCTATAAGCAACTACCGAAGCTGGCGGACGGTCCTTTTGCCGGATACCCGCGAGTGCTGGGGATAGCGTGGGCGTACATAGCGCATAGCGACAGTCGCTTCGACCCGTTGACTTTGCGCCGTTTTGTGCGCGCGTATCAGCGAGTGCAGCCGCTAACCATCGGCGAGTTATGGGCGGTGGCGATCACGTTGCGCGTCGTCTTGGTCGAGAATCTGCGGCGAGCGGCCGAGCGCATCGGGAATAGCCGCGATGCGCGTGCGGCGGCCGATCAAATTGCCGATCGCCTATTAGGAATTAACGGCTTCGTGTCGGAGCCCGACGCATTGCTTCGCAGCTACGAAGAAGACTCGCCGTTTTCAGCGGCATTCGTCGTTCAAATGGTGAAACGGTTACGCGATCAGGATCCGCGCGTGACGCCGGCATTGCAGTGGCTGGAAAGTCGCTTGACGTCTCAGGCCACCAATTCCGATGAAGTTGTGCACGAAGAGCATCAACGGCAGGGCGCTTCCAACGTTACCGTTCGCAATATCATTACCAGCATGCGTCTAATCTCGGACGTGAATTGGCCGGACTTTTTCGAGGATGTGAGTCTGGTCGACGAGGCGTTGCGCGCTTCGGGCGATAGCCCCGGCGATTTTTCCGCCATGGACTTTGCTACACGCAATTTGTATCGCAGTGCAATCGAAGAGTTGTCGCGCGGTTCCGAGTACTCGGAGTTACAAGTTACCCAAGTCGTGCTCGATATCATTAAGAAGCACGCGCACGAAGGCGCGGCCGATGTTGATGCGCGAAAAAACGATCCAGGGTACTACTTGTTGGCCGCCGGTCGCCGAGTGACCGAACGTGCGATCGGATTCCGAGCGCCGCTGCGGCACTGGCCAAGCCGTTGCAATGCCAAATTGGGGGTGGCCGGTTATATCGGCATCGTGACAGTGTTCGCCGCAGTGCTGGTGTCGATTGCAACGTATGCGATGCAAGCATACGGCGTCTCGGGGCCGCGTCTTGGCTTGCTGGCGTTACTGGGGTTGATTCCGGCCTTAGACTTGGCCGTCGCAATGGTCAATCGCGCTGTTATGCGCGAAATCGGCGCGACGTTGCTGCCGGCGATGGCATTGCGCGATGGGATTCCGCCGCAATTTCGCACTCTGGTAGTCGTGCCGACTTTGTTGACGACCGCAGCGGAAGTAGCGGTGCAGCTAGAGCGATTGGAAGTACATTACTTGGCGTCGACGCACGGTGAGTTGTATTTCGCCATACTCTCGGACTGGACCGATGCGCCAGTCGAGCATCTCGAAAGCGATAATCTCCTATTAAAACTCGCGGTCGACGGTGTCGCGAGCTTGAACCGAAGGCACGATTCGGCGTCGCGCGGCGAGCGTTTTCACTTGTTGCATCGCCGTCGTGTATGGAGCGAAGGGCAGCGAACGTGGATGGGATGGGAGCGAAAGCGGGGCAAGCTCCACGAACTGAATCGGTTACTGAGAGGTTCGACCGACACGACATTCGTTCGAATCGATGGACAGCCGTTTGCGCTGCCTTCGGATGTTCGCTACGTAGTGACGCTTGACGCCGATACCCGATTGCCGCGCGAGACGGTGCGGCGTCTAATCGGCAAAATGGCGCATCCGTTGAATCGACCGCGGTTCGACGTCACTAGCGGTCGCGTTGTAGAGGGATACGGTGTAATGCAGCCGCGCGTCACGCCGTCATTGCCGCTCGGTCGAGAAGGGTCATTGTTTCAGCGCGTCTTTTCCAGCATGAACGGCATCGATCCGTATGCGGCCGCGGTTTCCGATGTTTACCAGGATTTATTCGGCGAAGGTTCCTACGCAGGCAAGGGCATCTACGACCTAGACGCCTTCGAGTTGGCGCTGGCCGACAGAGCGCCCGACAACTCGTTGCTTAGCCACGATTTGTTCGAAGGCACGTTTGCGCGCGCCGGTTTGGTCTCCGATATCGAAGTCATCGAAGAGTTTCCAGCGCGCTACGACGTGGCCGCAGCGCGCTTGCATCGCTGGTCGCGCGGCGATTGGCAATTGTTGCCATGGATTTTCGGTCGCGGCGATGCGGTACGACGCGGATGCGGTTCGTTACCGCTGCTTGCCCGTTGGAAAATGCTCGACAATCTGCGCCGGACTTTATCTGCGCCGGCAATATTGGCGGCATTGACGGCGGGATGGTTGTTGCCGCTTAACGCTGCGCTCATTTGGACAGCGTGTGTGTTGCTGACGTTGGCGGTGCCGCCGTTACTGCCGCTACTGGGTGCGATTGTGCCGCGTCGCCGTGGGGTAATGGCACGCAGTCACTGGGGCGCGCTGGGCGGCGACCTACGGCTTGCGGTATCGCAAATAACTTTTTCCACGGCGTTTCTCGCGCATCAGTCCTGGTCGATGCTCGATGCCGTAGCGCGCACGCTTTTTCGCATGTGGGTCAGCCATCGAAACTTGCTTGAGTGGGTAACAGCCGCGCAGGCGCAACGTCGGTCGCGTTTGAGTGCGGCGGGCATATATCGTCGCATGCTCGGCAGTTTGTTCGCGGCAGTAGGAGTGGTCGCAGTAGCGGCATGGATTGGCGGCGACGCGTGGTGGCTGTCGCTTCCTTTTGCCGCGCTGTGGATAGCGGCTCCTGCGATCGCTTCTGTAATTAGCGCATCGCCGGCAGTTGCCGGGCGCGTTGCGCTGTCTGCCGACGAGGCGCATTCGTTACGCCTGGTCGCTCGTCGCACGTGGCGATACTTTGAAACCTTCGTCACCTCGGGCGATAGCATGCTGCCGCCGGATAATTTTCAGGAAGACCCAAAACCGGTGTTGGCGCATCGGACATCGCCAACCAATATTGGGCTCTATCTAATGTGTGCCGTTAGCGCGCGAGATTTCGGTTGGGTCTGCACATTGGATGTCGTGCAGAGGTTGGAGGCCACGTTGGCGACGCTGCATCGCATGCAGAGATTTCGCGGTCACTTTTTTAACTGGTACGACACGCGCGATCTGCGCCCGTTGGAACCGCGATATGTATCTACCGTGGATAGCGGCAACTTGGCTGCGCATCTGACGGCGGTCGGCAATGCTTGCAAAGAATGGGCAACTACGCCGCTTGATTCTGCGGTCGCGATTGCCGGCGTTAACGACTCGATCGATCTGCTGCGCGAGGCGCTGCAAGCGCTGCCGGACGATCGTCGCGAGCATGTCACGATGCGCGTGCAGCTTGCAGCTGCGCTGGACGAAGTGGTGCAAGCCGTCGATCACTGCGGAAATGACTCTGCGCCGGCTGAGTTAACCGCCGTGTCTTTCCGCACCGCTGCAAAACTTGCGGCGACGTTAGCGGATGGCGTAAGGGCGCTCGCTGCCGAACACGGTGACGTTTATCGCGACCTTCTGTTTTGGGCTGAAGCCATACATCGGTCTCTAGACGGTGGGAAGTGCGAACTATCGCTCACGGACACGGCGCAACTTGCAATGGCAGCACGCTTATCGGCCGTCGCAACGGACGCGCGCAATTTGGCCTGGGAAATGGAGTTCGATTTCTTGCTCGATCCCGAACGCAAGTTACTTGCCATCGGCTATCTCGTATCCGAAGGCGCGCTGGATACGAGTTGCTACGACTTGCTGGCGTCCGAAGCGCGACTGGCTAGTTTCTTCGCGATCGCCAAGTACGACGCGCCAACGCGCCATTGGTTTAGGCTGGGTCGCGCTGTCACGCAGATCGGCAGCGGCGCTGCGCTGATCTCCTGGTCGGGGTCGATGTTCGAGTATCTGATGCCCTCGCTAGTGATGCGTGCGCCTGCAGGCAGTTTGCTTGCGCAAACAAATCGCTTAGTCGTCCATCGACAGATTGACTATGGCGCATCGCTCGGTGTGCCATGGGGAACGTCCGAATCGGCGTACAACGCTCGCGATATCGAACTCACGTACCAATACTCGAACTTCGGCGTGCCGGGGCTCGGGTTGAAGCGCGGCCTGAGCGAGAACGTCGTCATCGCTCCGTACGCAACCGCGTTGGCAGCCATGGTCGATCCGCAAGCAGCGGTGCGAAACTTCGCGAAGCTTTCCGCTGTGGGTGGATTGGGCCGTTACGGATTTTATGAAGCGTTGGACTACACAAGCGCGCGGCTGCCCGAAAATACCAGTCTTGCCATCGTGCGCGCTTTCATGGCGCATCACCAAGGCATGACCATCGTCGCCATCGACAACGTGCTGTTCGACGGCAGGATGCGCGCCCGCTTTCACGCAGAGCCGAGCGTGCAGGCAACCGAGCTTTTGTTACAAGAACGCACGCCGCGCGACGTGTCTATCGCGCATCCGCGAGCGGAGGAAACCAATACTGCAGCGCACGTGAGCAACATACAAAACTCCGAAGTGCGTCGCCTGCATACGCCGCATCATGCGACACCGCAGACGCATCTTCTGTCGAACGGACGTTATGCCGTCATGCTTACCAGCGCCGGATCCGGGTATAGCCGATGGCGCGACCTGGCGATTACGCGCTGGCGTGAAGACACAACGCGTGACGATGCCGGTAGTTACATTTTCCTTCGCGAAGTTGCGCGCGGCGCCGTCTGGTCCACCGGCTATCAACCCGTCGGTGCCGAGCCCGACAGCTATCAAGTGACGTTCACTGAGGATCGAGCGGAGTTTATTCGCAGCGACGGTCCCATTACGACGACGTTACAAGTTGTCGTTTCACCGGAAGACGACACCGATGTCCGGCGGGTTGCGATCGCCAACTCAAGCGGTAGCGCGGTCGATATCGACGTGACGTCGTATTGCGAACTGGTATTGGCGCCGCCTGCTGCCGATGCGGCGCACCCCGCATTCTCCAAGCTGTTTGTGCAAACCGAGTATGTCGAGAAAGTCGGCGCTCTTCTCGCGACGCGACGGCGGCGCACGCCCATCGAATCGGAAATGTGGGTCGCTCACCACTGTGTGGTGGAAGGGCAGGTGGTGCGTGAACTTGAATTCGAAACCGATCGCGCGCGTTTCTTGGGTCGCGGTTGCGAGATTCACGAACCGGTGGCGGTGATGGACGGGAGGCCATTGTCGAATTCCTTCGGAACGGTGCTGGATCCGGTGTTCGCCTTGCGGTACCGCGTGCGTGTGGCGGGACGCTCGACAGCGACTCTTTCCTTCTGGACCAGTGTCGCGGCGACCCGTGCCGCTGTGCTGGACTTAATCGACAAACATCGCGACGTCAATGCGTTTGTGCGCGCGTCGACGCTATCGTGGACTCAGGCGCAGGTGCAATTGCGGCATCTGGGAGTTACCGCGGACGAAGCAATTCTGTTTCAGCGCCTTGCCGGTCATGTGCTGTACGCCAATGCCGCGCTACGCCCGCCATCCGACAGCATTCAGCGCGGCGGCGGGGCGCGTTCCGCGTTGTGGGCGCAAGGAATCTCCGGCGATGTTCCTTTAGTTCTGTTGCGCATCGATGCGCAGGAAGATATCGGTATAGCCAGGCAGCTTCTGCAGGCGCATGAGTATTGGCGGCTAAAGGGGCTTGCGGTCGATCTCGTGATTCTCAACGAACGGGCGTCGTCTTACGTGCAGGATTTGCAGGTTGCACTGGAGACGTTGGTCCGGATGAGCCAGTCGCGATCGCACATGGTGGGCGATAGCGCAAAAGGGTCGGTGTTCGTGCTGCGGACGGATCTAATCGCTGCCGAAACGCGCCTGGTGTTATCCGCGGCGGCGCGCGCCGTATTTGTCGGTCAGCGTGGGAGCCTTCAGGATCAGCTCGACCGCCGCGCAGAATTGCGGCTTGTGGCGACACGCGTATCGCCGCGTAATTTGCGTACCGACACGGTTGCACCCCTGCCTCTGTCGCGCGAGCTGGAATTCTTTAACGGAGTGGGCGGTTTCGCCGAAAACGGTCGCGAGTATGCGATCACCTTGGATGCGGGCCAGTTGACACCCGCACCGTGGATTAATGTGATTGCCAATCCGGATTTCGGGTTCCAAGTGGCGGCCGAAGGAAGCGGCTACACATGGTCGGTAAATAGCCGCGAGAATCAATTGACGCAGTGGTCCAACGACCCCGTGACAGATCGCCCGGGCGAGGTGCTGTATGTCCGCGACGAGGAAACGGACGATCTATGGGGACCGACAGTCGCGCCGGTGAGAGATGCGAATGGCCTGTACACCATTCGTCACGGTCAGGGATACAGCCGTTTCGAGCACATCGCCTACGGTATTCATCTCGAACTGACGATGTTCGTGCCTTTGCATGACTCGATCAAAATCGTTCGACTTAAGGTGCGCAACGCATCCAATCGTCATCGTCGACTGTCGGTGACCGCGTACGCTGAATGGGTGTTGGGCACGACGCGGAGCGCATCAGCACCATTCATCGTCACCGAAATGGACGCGCAAACCGGCGCGATGTTTGCTCGCAATCCGTGGAACGCCCCTTTTGCGACGCGAGTAGCCTTTGCGGATCTGTGCGGACGACAGACGCAGTGGACGGGCGACCGAGGCGAATTCTTGGGCCGGCACGGGCGTCTCGATCAACCCGCCGCGCTGACGAGTTATGCGGCGTTATCCAAGCGTGTGGGCGCCGGCCTCGATCCTTGTTGCGCGTTGCAGGCGCCGTTGCAGTTGAAGTCGGGCGAGACGCAGGAGATTGTGTTCTTGTTGGGCGAAGCGGCGTCGGCAAGCGAGGCACAAGCACTGCTCGAGCGCTATCGGGCCGCCGATTTCGATCGGGTGTTGCACGACGTTAAAGCCCATTGGGATGAAGTGCTCGGCGCAATTCAGGTCAAAACACCGGATCGATCCATGGATGTGCTGCTCAATCGGTGGCTTCTGTATCAAACGGTGGTCTGCCGCATTTGGGCGCGTTCTGCGTTCTATCAAGCCAGCGGCGCGTATGGTTTTCGCGATCAACTGCAAGACGGCATGGCGCTCGCGGCGATTCGGCCGGCTATGACGCGCGAGCATTTGTTGCGCGCCGCAGGTCGGCAGTTTCCCGAGGGCGACGTGCAGCACTGGTGGTTGCCGCCCACTGGTGTCGGTGTGCGCACGCGTATTTCCGACGACCGGATTTGGCTGGCGTACGCGGCTGCTCAGTATTTGGACGTCACTCATGATTTTCCGCTCTTGGATGAAAACGTCGCCTTTATCGATGGCGCCAAACTTGGGACCGGTGAACACGATGCGTTTTTCGAGCCGGCCATGGCTGAAATTAGCGCAACGTTCTTCGAACACTGCGCGCGTGGGCTGGACGATAGTTTGGCGCTAGGTGCCCACGGCCTGCCGTTAATCGGCACAGGCGATTGGAACGACGGTATGAATCGCGTAGGCGAAAATGGCCGCGGCGAGAGTGTGTGGCTCGGTTGGTTTTTACACTCGACGTTAACGGCGTTTGCGCCGGTAGCCGCCGCACGCAACGAGTCGCAGCGTGCTGCGCGCTGGTTGGAGCATGCAGCTACGCTCAGCTTGGCTCTCGATCGCGAGGCGTGGGACGGTGAGTGGTATCGGCGCGGCTACTTCGACGATGGCGCGCCCTTAGGTTCAGCCGGGAGTGACGAATGCCGTATCGACTCGATCGCTCAATCCTGGAGCGTGATCTCGTCGGCAGGCGATCCTGCGCGTGCGGCACAGGCCATGGCTGCAGTCGACGCGCACTTGATTCGCCGCGACGAGGGTCTTGCCTTGTTGTTCGCGCCACCCTTTGATCGCACGGCACTGGAGCCCGGCTATGTAAAAGGGTATCCACCCGGTATTCGCGAGAATGGCGGTCAGTACACGCATGCCGCAGCATGGTCGATCATTGCATTCGCCAAATTGGGTCAGGGCGAAAAAGCGGCGGAATTATTCGCGATGGCGAATCCTATCAACAAGACCGCGACTCGCACGGGACTGCGGCGCTACAAAGTGGAACCTTACGTGGTTGCGGCAGACATTTATTCAATGCCGCCGCATGTCGGGCGCGGCGGCTGGACGTGGTACACGGGATCGGCCGGGTGGATGTATCGGGCTGGAATCGAATACTTACTCGGTCTGCGCAAACGCGGGAACGAACTCATCGTGACACCTTGCATCCCGAAGCAATGGCCGGGGTTCGAAATGACTTTTAAGTTTGGCGCATCGCAGTATCGAATTGTGGTTTCCAACCCAGACGCCGTGAATGCTGGTGTGCGGAGCGTCGTGTTCGACGGTAGGGAACAGCCGACGGCGCAGGGCATTCCGTTGTTTGACGACGGTGTGGATCATCTCGCCGAGGTTACATTAGGGTAATGCGTGCCTCCGTCGCACTCGTCTGTTCGATAACGCACCGAACTCGCCGCAAGCTGCGCGTAGATAAGTTAGTAAACATGCGGCAATTTACGGAATCGCGGGCGACAATAGCTATGCAGGATATTAACTACAGTGCGGCCGATATTCGCGAAGCGTTACGGTATGTCGACGCCAGCGATATTCCGGACCGACACAAACGTGTCCTATTGGATGTGGTAGCGCAAGCGCTGAAGAATGCGGACTCGGGCGTACCGATCGACTCGCAACGCAGCGTCAGCGGTACGTGGCAGCAACATGAAGTGCAGACGGTAGCCGCTCATCTGGAAGGCAAGGTCGCCGTAAACTGGCAACACGCCGACGAACTGGTGATGTGGTTGGTGGCCTGTCTGCGTCGCGGTCCCGGCGACATCAAAAAGAAAGCGATTGAATTGGGGTTCGGTGCCGGCGTCGACTACCGTATCGCCAAATCCATGCCGACTCTCGATGAGGCTTAAGATAGCTAAGCCGGTAAGCGAGAAATGGGTTAAGGCTGCGATATCAGCCGGTATGCATACGCGGGTTAACTTGATGCTCGTGAATCGAGCGCGCTAGAAGGGTAAGTTGCCGATCCAAGCGCATGTGGCATTCTCGCATCGATAGCGATACACATTTCGAAACACCAGCACAAGCCGGTCGATGATCCGGAGCGGAACGCTTGCCAGCGCACCGCCGCAGCGTGGACAGGAGTTGGGGTCGCGCAAGTTCGGCGCAGCATATCGAAGCGCGATGGTGGGAACGCGCGACTGTCGCGTTCGCACGAGCGGCGACAGATAGGATAAAGACATAAAAATTCTTCCTGACGCGACTCATCGCCCTATTTCCATGCGGAGGCTACCGGATTATTTGTCGTACCTCTGTACGCTGTCGCACTCACGATCACTCGTAATGCGCGTATATCAAAGTGCGAGCGGTTGCTGCCGATGAGCATATCTATCGTCAATAGGGTCACGCAGTTGCGCATTGCTTGAGATCGGCGGTGCGCGTTCAGCAATATACCGTCCAATCTCGTCGGTTCAGCGTCACGCCCAACGAGCATGCTGATGCGTTGTAGCTCGGCCACCGATACTTACGGAAAGTTGATGCTTACAGTCCCCCGCGGCCAGTCCTCCGCGAATCGTGCATGTACACAAAGCAACCGTATGCGGGCCTTAACGCGCCCCTTGCGAGCAGCTCGATCACTCACTGACAAAACAAGCTCCGGCATAGCTTAAGCGACAGTTCGGCGCATGGTATGCGTGGACTCGCATGTGCTCGCTGTGCGTTTTCGAGCCGCTGCATACGAAAATGTTCCGAACTAAAGCCGCAACTGGCGGACATGAAATGCGCTGCCTCGCTGGCGATTAGGTGTATTGTGTTCGGTACCGCACACAGCTCTATTGCCGATTTTCGGTGGTGGCTGCCAGAAGACTTACGGTGTCTTCGCTAAAGGATGTCCATGTCCGCCGCTTCCAACCCGTACCAAAATCACCTGCTGGGTGCATTGCATCCGGACGCACAGGATCGAATTGTCCCGTTTCTTGAGTTGGTGTCGTTGTCGCTTGGAGAAGTGGTATACGAATCCGGTGATGCAATGCGTCATGTTTATTTTCCCTGCGATTCCATCGTGTCGTTGCTGTACGTAATGGAAAGCGGTGCATCCGCGGAGATATCGGTGGTCGGTAACGAGGGGTTAATCGGCATTGCTTTGTTTATGGGCGGGGAGAGCACGCCAAGTCGGGCGATCGTGCAGAGCGCCGGTTCTGCCTATCGGCTGACCAGTCAGCGCCTTAAAGACGAATTTAACCGCCATGGAGAATTGCAAATTCTATTGCTGCGTTACACCCAGTCGCTGATTACACAAATGGCGCAAACGGCCGTGTGCAACCGCCATCACTCCATCGACCAACAGCTGTGTCGGTGGCTGTTGCTCTCCTTGGATCGCTTGCCCAGCAATCGATTGACCATGACGCAAGAACTAATCGCCAATATGTTGGGCGTCCGTCGCGAAGGCGTAACGGACGCAGCAGGTAAGTTGCAGGACGCCGGGGTGATTAAATATCACCGCGGCCGGATTACGGTGCTCAACAGGACAAAGCTTGAGAAACTAAGTTGCGAATGCTACGCCGTGGTAAAGAAGGAATCGGATAGGTTACTGCCTTACATGGCCCCGAAGGCGAAATAGAAACATTGCGAACCGACAAGAAGAGTGCTGGGTGCAGCATTTGAAAAAATGCTTGCGCAGCGACCGCTACGCAGGCTTCGGCTTGAGGGAATCTTCAATTTCGAAGCTTCCCTCTACCGCAAACTAAAGTGCCGCAAGAGTGTTGGCGATAACGACTTCGACGCGACGGTTTTATTGTCAACCCGTCGTCGAGTCGTTGACCGAAACGGGCGCACCTTCACCCATGCCGTAGGCAACGAGACGGCTCACGCTAACCCCATGCGCTACCAAATACGCCTTGACTGCACCCGCACTTCGTTGCGACAAGCGCTAAAGTGACGCGCGGTAGAAGGTGTGATGAGTGCTGCATGATTAAATCCTCTTGAGAGCCACCGCCGCAAAAAAGCGGCGGTGGAGTTGAGTCGCGATTCGTCTCGTTAGGTGATGAGATCCTTCGAGTTAACGCTTTTGACACCGCGCACGTTCTTGGCAAGTTCGATCGCCAGCGCACGTTCCGCGCCGCTGTCAACCTTGCCGCTAAGCGTGACGATACCGCCGTTCGTGGCCACCGAAATATCGGAGCCGTCGACATTGGTCGAGTACGCGAACGTTGACTTGACCTTGGTGGTAATCCAGCTGTCGGCCATGTCGGTGCCGCCTTCTTTTCCTGCGCTCTTGGAGTCTTTAGCAACCGCCATTTTTTTTCCGCCGACAACCAGTTGATTGTCTACCGACACGACACCACGAGTGTTCATTGCTAATGTATTCGCGAGTTCCTTTTCTGCGGCACTGTCTGCGGTGCCTTGTAAGGTCACTTTCCCGTTCTTGGTGTCGACATTGGTAGTGATGCCGTCGGTATGCTTGCTCCATAGCAATTTGGATTTGACCGTCGACGTGATGGTGGCGTCATCTATCTTTTCGCCGTAACTGCGAGTGGCGGATTTTTCCGGCGCTACGTAATCGGCTTGGACGACTATCTGGTTGTCGACATCTTTGATGCCGTTGACGCCCAGAGCGATCTGCTTTGCCAAGTCCTTGTTCACGTCCTCTTCGACTTTGCCGCTCAGCGTCGCTTTGCCATTTTGGACAGACACTTTCAGGTCGTTAGCGCGCAAATAAGGGCTTAATGCGTATGTCGTCCAAATCTGCGTTTCTTGGCGCGCGTCGGTCACTTCCTGCGACATCGATTGAGATTTCGGATCGGCGGCAAATGCGGCGGCGGTGACAAGCGCCAACGAAATGCTCGCTGCAAGTAAAGTCTTTCGGGATTGCGAGTACATGTGAATCTCCATTACGAAAAGAAAAGGATGCTATTGAGAGCGACTCCAAGCCGTTCCCGAAGAACTGGGTGATCGCTTGCCGGCGCTCTTCGGCGGAACGGCGAGTGCCTGAACGAGATTCGGTTCAGGACTGTGGTTGATTCATTAAATCGTCGTCGCCCTTGGCGGCGACGATCTTTATCGGCTTGTCCGAGTTTGTACGCGCGGTTGCCTGCTCGACTTTCTGCAGGGTTCGCCGAGGAATGGGATAGACGAATTGCCGGCCGGCGAGTGACGCATCCGGCACGCGTACAAACTGCGTGAACGCGGAGGTTTGAACAGTTTTCGAAGTGTGAAGTAGCATCGCTGGCGCAATATTTCGCGGTGGTGACTTGTTCCGAATCTTCATGATGACCTCTACGAATCTCGCGAGGTGCAATATTGCGAATCGCGTTGATTGGCTATGT
>Ga0315910_10003451_pt1 | contig 13437 bp, 8 predicted proteins | sample EdamamesoilMG_FD_204470 | JGI IMG/M metagenome (GOLD analysis project Ga0315910, IMG submission 204470) | Garden soil microbial communities collected in Santa Monica, California, United States - Edamame soil | ecosystem: Environmental > Terrestrial > Soil > Garden | place: USA: California...
TCGAGTCCGTGGCGCTGAGCGAGCCACTGCACATCCATGCCGAAGGTGCTGGCGTTGGCATAGCGCTTGTCAGGGTCGGGGTGCAGCGCTCGGGCGAGCACCTGCTTCACGTCGTCAGGCACGTGCTCGCCATACGCGTGCAGCATGGTGAGATCGCCGCGGTTCAGCGAGTCGAAGACCTCGAGCACGGTCTCGCCCTGAAAGAGCGCCTTTCCGATCAGCATTTCGGCGGCCATCACCGCAAGCGAAAACAGGTCGCTGCGCCCATCGATCTGGTCACCACGCGCCTGCTCGGGCGAGATGTAGCCGATCTTTCCTTTCAGCTCGCCGGGTACGGTGTGACGCACCGCATGGCGACTATAGTAGATGCCGAAGTCGGCAATCTTTACTTGGCCGACTTTGCTGATGAGCACGTTGTTGGGCGCGATATCTCGGTGCACGAGGTCCAGGGGGCGGCCCCACGAATCGCAAGCCGAATGCAAAAATGCGAGGCCCCGCAGCACTTCGCGCAAAATGAACAGCACGGCCCCGAGGTCGACGGTGCGACATCGTTTGAGCAGTCGGTCGATGAGGTCGCTGCACGTGAGACCGTCGACGTACTCGAGCGCCATGAACAGACGGCCCTCGACCTGTCCAAAATCGAGAACTTCGACAATGTTGGGGTGCGCCAGGCCGGCCTGAATGCGGGCTTCTTCGCAAAACATCTCCTGGAACCGCGGATCGGTCCGCAGCGCCGGCAGGATGCGTTTGATGGCGACGCGCCGCGTGAAGCCGTGCGCCCCTTGCTTTCGCGCTTCGAAGATCTCGGCCATGCCCCCCGTCGCGATGAGCCGCTTGAGCTGGTACTGCCCGAAGGCTTCAGGTCGGCGGGCGTAATCTTGCGCCATCGCTCGAAAACATAGCGCATTCTCACAGCGCAAACCCGCGAAAGATTTGTGGTCACGTGCGCCTGTACGGCGCGCCATCACAAGGTGTGATGTGTTTGTTGCAGCGAGTGTAGCGTTCGGGAGCGCACGCGCGCTGCATGTGCTCACGCGCAATACCTAGCGGCCGTAGGGCGCCCCAACGGCAGCGAGTGACACGGAACGCTTGGATGGTGTTGGGAAAATCGAGCTAAAGCGAGGCCGACAAGCCCGAGGGCGTCACCCCCGGGCGCTCGGGAAACGCGCCTTTGCGCAGGGTGTCCGCTGTTCTCCCGAAAATACTTCGGGCCGGTGCCTGCCACACACAGTGAGGGGTACCACTAAAACAGCAGTCGCTTATCCCGAACACATTCCCCCGAACTCGAGCGGGGCTGCCCTTTCCGCTGCCGCGGCTGGGCACTCCCCAGAGGAAAGGTCCCACTCCCACACGAGATCCTCCCGAACCTTCCCCAAGACTAAAGCCGCGTGGTGGACCAGACGGGATCGATCGGGGTTGTCTGGGCACCATGCGGCTTTTTTGGGCGGCTTTCCGCTCGAATGAGTGGTTGGTGAATCGGTGGTTCGTGACCTAGCCGTGGGGAGTCACAAGCCGTTCTGCTCGGCTCGTGGGACTGCCGGCTCGGCGCACGCACTCGGCAAGCCGAGGCGACACGCTCGCTCGCGAAGCTCGAGGGCCCGCCCTGCATCACGACCGACACCGACCCCACGCTCGTAGTAGTTGCTGAGACGCAGGCAGCCGGTGGCTATGCCTTGCTCACACGAGAACTGTGAGAGCCTCACTGCTTCGGCAAGATTGGTACCGGCTTGTCCAGAATCGAGCAGCCCCGCCAAAGCGTCACAGGCGGGAGCGAACTTGTAGTCGCAAGCGTAGTGGAGGTAGGGCGCCGCTTCGGCTGCTTGCTTGGCGACACCACGCCCTTCGAGCAAAGCCATCCCAACGCCATGGCAGGCACGGAATGACCCCTGCGAACACGCTTTCGAGAACAGCTGCACGGCGCCGCGAGGGTCGACCGGCACCCCACCCTCGCCCGACTGCATCAGCTCGGCGTAGCTCGCGCAACCAGGTGCTTCATGGGCGCTGCATGCTTTGTGAAACAACAGCGCGGCCTGGCGCAGGTCGCGGGGCATGCCCCAGCCTTCGGCGTGCGCCAGGCCCCAGTCGTTGCAGGTAGTGCCGATGGGAACGGCACAAGCGCGGCGCATCAACGCATGCCCACGGGCGGCCTTGCTTGCGTCCCCGGACTGCGCCAGCAAAACGCCGAGCGCCGAGCAGGCGGGCATACTGCCGCCGTTGCAGGCGTACTCGAGCGGTGGCGTGGCCCGCTGCGGGTCGCGCTCGAGGGTCGCCGCCGTCAGCCAGAGCAGACCGAGGTCCGCACAGGACTTGACGCTGCCTTGGCCGCAGGCCGTCTGCAGACGCAAAGCGCCGTAACGTTCGTCGCGTGGCACCCCCAGGCCGCGCACGGACAACAAGCCCAAGTCTCCGCAGGCCGTTGCGAGACCGCTCTCGCAACTTTCGGTGAGCAAGCGCATGCCCTCGCTGCGGCTCAGCACGCTGCTGTTCCTGTTCAAGAACAACCAGCCCAAGTTGCGACACGCGAGCGGTTCGGCAGCATCGCACGCGTGCTGCAGCAGCTTGAGGCCACGCGCTGGGTCGGGAGCGCCGTACTGAGTCGAACGCAGCAGGAGGCCGAGATTGTTGCAGCCCGCCCAGGCGCTCCGACTGCACGCTTCTTGGTAGTAGTGAGCCGCGTGCGTCGCGTCCCAACCTGACACGGCGCCAGACTCGATGAGGTAACCCAAGTCGTTGCAGGCGCTTGGGTCGCCAGCCTGACAGCGCGCGTCGAGGAGCCTCGCGTCATAGCCGTGGCGCCCGTAGACGCCGCGCCCTTCCGCCACGTCGCGAGCGCGGAGCACGGGCGCGGGCGGTGGCTTCTGGTCCGGTTTGGTGGTCTCGATCGCGACCGTCGTGGACCGAGCGCAGCCCGTCAGGCTAGCCAGCCCGAACAGCCACACCCAGCAATATCTACGCCCTGAAAAAGCAGACCACCCCGACATCACCCCCGTTGGGCCACGACCTTGCGCAAACGGTCCAAGGCACGGTCGATCACTGCCTCTTCTGGCCCGAACGAAAACCGGGCGTGGTGCAGGAAGCGCGAAGTACGGCCCAGCCGCCGTTGCCCGGGATCGACGTCGAAGAAGCGACCAGGCACCAGAATGACCTTGTGGGCCAACGCCGCACGAAACAGCTCGTGGCCAGTATTCAGGCCTTCGGGCAACCCGGACAGGTCACCCCAAGCGTAGAAGGTGCCCTCGGGCTCCCGCTCGAAGCGCACGCCGAGGCTCCGCAAACCGTCGAGCATCTTGTTGCGCTTGCGTCTGAACGTCGATCGGATCGCCTCTGCCTCACGCCGAGCGTGATCGGGCGTCAAGATCTGGAGCGCGGCCATCTGCATGGGTCGCGACCCGCCACCGTCCAGGAACGATCCGGCGCTCGCGACGGCTTCGATGACACGTTTGGGGCCGAGCGTCCATGTCACGCGCCAGCCGGGGTAGCGCCAGTTTTTGGTGAGACCGTCGAAGATGACGACGGGGTCCTTCTCGACGTCTTCGACGTATTCGGCGGAGCTGAACAACGCGGGCCCCTCGGACCAAACGTAGTGCGAATAGAACTCGTCCATCAAGAGCGTGCAGCCGAGATCGCGTGCGGTCGCAACCCAAGACGCGAGCTCTGCCGACGTCACGGCCTTACCCGTCGGATTGCACGGATTCGACATCAAGAGCGCCCCGAGCCCGCGGCCGTAGATTTCGCGCTTCAGCTGATCGAGTGAGAAGTCGTAGCCGCGATCGGGATCGAGCAAGATCGGGATCGGCGTGAAACGGCGGAAGATGTCGAGCAGCTCTTCGTAGGCCGTGTAGTCTGGCAAGAAGTGGCCGAGGTGGATTTGTCCGATCGCGGCGCAGGCACGCATGATCGAGATGCGCCCGCCACCGCTGATCGCGACGTTTTCTGCGCTGTACTGCGATGGCATGCCGCGACGAAACAGCGCGTTGTACATGCTGGCGACGGCTTCGCGCACCTCCCACAAGCCCGCGACCGGAGCGTACTCGAGATCGGGCGCGGCAAACTGAACGGAACCAATGCGTGGCGGAGCGCCGGGCAATTCGCCCGTTTCGGGTTGGCCTTGCCCGAGGTTGCACCACTCGGGGTCGCTAGCGCGAAATCCGGCTTTCTCGGCCTCGGCGCTCACGTAGATCACTCCCGTGCGCGGCACGGCCCGAAACACGCTCACCCTCTCGCTCTGGTCGTCGTTCGCTTCCATGGTGCTGGGGCGACAGTAGCACGGGCCGGAACCAAACGCGCCCTCCTCGCTCTCCGCTCCGGGCGCAACATCTAGCAGGCCGGTTCGAAGCTGGTTCGCGCCGACTGAACGTGGCGCCGGCCCTGCTGGTTAGGTGCGGCGGCCCAACGCCAACATGTGATCGACGTAGCACCGAACGGCTTCGGGGTCGCCGACGCGCACGAACTCGACACCGAACTTGCTGTTGTCCTTCGAGCCGCGCTGATGGCGGATCACCGCTTCGGCTTTGAAGGGGCGGTGCCCGGGCAGCGCGAGGATCAGCTGGACGGTCTGGTCGAAGTCGCCGAGTCGGAACCCATGCGGCACTCGCACGCCGACGCCACCGATGCTGATGTCCTCGACCGCCAGCACCTCGAGAAAGGTCGAGCCCATGATCTGGACCTCGACGGGCCGGCTGGGTAGCGGACGCACCCGGGGGTGCTGTCGCTGGTCCTGCTGCTGCTCGGCTTTGATGGAAGGCATGCGAAACACGCGTGCAACTCCATCAAGGTTAGCGCCTTCCAGGCTCGCGCGCAGGTCCGTTATCGCGGAGCCCAGCGTCGCAGTCTGGGATCGCACCAAGCGAGCGCCCACCAGCGAATTGGAAAGCTGTGGGTGCTTGTCTCACGCGCCGGGTGACCTCGCTTGGGTCACACCCGCGCTTGGCTCACGCTCGGGGTAACCCCGGCGCGGGAAAACCAGCACACATCTCTTTCACTTCGGCAGCGATGCGCTCGAGCTGCGCCGCGTCGTCGGGCGCCTGGACCACGCGATCCATGAAGCCCGCCAACCGCTGCATTTCAGTGGGGCCCATGCCGCGACTCGTCAATGCTGCTGTACCCATGCGAATGCCGGACGGATCGAAAGGCTTCCTGGGATCGAAAGGAATCGAGTTGTAGTTGCAGACTATCCCGGCGCGATCGAGCGCTTGCGCGGCGGGTTTTCCACCGATGCGCTTGGGCGTGAGATCGACGAGCACCAGGTGGTTATCCGTACCCCCTGTGATGAGATTGAAGCCATGGCTGAGCAGCGCCTCGGCGAGGGCCTTGGCGTTCGTCACGATGTTCGCGGCGTACTGCTTGAAGCTCGGGCTCTCAGCCTCTTTTGCAGCCACGGCGATGCCGGCGGTGGTGTGGTTGTGGGGGCCGCCTTGCAGACCGGGGAACACCGCTCGGTCGATCGCCTTCGCGTGCTCGGCTTTGCACATGATGATGCCGCCGCGCGGGCCGCGCAGTGTTTTGTGCGTCGTGCTCGTGACCACGTCGGCGATCCCGATGGGCGAAGGATGCACACCGCCCGCCACCAGCCCAGCAATGTGGGCGATGTCAGCACACAGGATCGCGCCCACCTCGTCGGCGATCTCACGGAACTTCGCGAACTCGAGCACGCGCGGGTAGGCCGTGGTACCACACCACAAGATCTTGGGTTTGTGCTCGCGCACCAGCGCACGAACTTCGTCGAAATCGATGCGGTGGTCGTCTTTGCGTACGCCGTAACCGCGACTCTGGAAGTACTTGCCGGTGATGCTCACGTTCCAGCCGTGCGTCAGGTGCCCACCCGCCGGAAGCGCCAACCCCACGACCGGGTCGCCCGCCGCGCAGAATGCCAAATAGACGGCCAGGTTCGCGGGGCTGCCGCTGTAGGGCTGCACGTTCACGTGCTCGGCCCCGAACAACGCCTTCAAGCGTTCGATCGCCAAGAGCTCGACTTGATCGATGATCTGCTGGCCTTCGTAGTAGCGCTTCTCGGGGTACCCCTCGGAATACTTGTTCGTGAGCACCGACCCCGTCGCTTCCAGCACCGCGCGAGAGACGTAGTTTTCGCTCGCGATCAGGCGGAGCTTGTCGGCTTCGCGCACTTCTTCAGCGCGGATCAGTGCCGCGATCTTCGGGTCGACCTCGTTCAGTCCTGGCTCTTGCATGCCCGGGAGCCTAGTGCCGTCGACAAGCTCTCGCAACGAAAGCCTGCGCTCACGAACGAACAAACCAGCGAAGCGCAAGCAGTGGTTTGACCCTGAACGGTCGAATTCGGACAGGTCGAAAAATCGGGCGAAGCTCGACGTCCAACTCGCCTCGTTTCGATTGCTTCGGCTCGGTGCCAGCCCGCCTCGTGCGTGGTCCCTGACGGAGCGCTGTAGGCCACGCGCCAAAGCCGCGAAACTAGACGGCAGAATGCGAACGCTTCTATGCATTCGACCGCCCTTGCCCCAAGTGAGATTACCTTGTAAAGTTGATGGTTTGTGCCGATCGCGGTGGATTCGATGTGGGCCGCACCCTCGTCCGGTCTTGTGCAACATTTTCGATCGCACACTCGGAACGGGCGCTCGGCTGTCGGGCAGCCCATCATTCATTTCACGAAGTCCATTCAGTCTCGAAATCTCATGAGCGGCTAGATGACCGAGTTGCACGCGGAGCTGGAAATGCCCGATGCTTCCGCGCCGAGGACCCCGACTTACTTCGCCCAACTTCATGGCGGACGCACGAAACAACGACGGTACCGCAAGCGGTACGCAGGCGAGCATGCCGAAGCGATCGACTGACCGGATCGACCACCCGAGTGCGGAGCGCGCGAGTGTGCAGAGTGCGGACGTGAGCCTCGCGGAGGCAGAGGTCCTCGCCGACGTCGAGATCCGAGAAATGCACGAAGTGGTGAGCGACGACTCCTCACCGGAGCCGAGTTCTGTCCCCGACAGCGCACCACCGAGCATCCCGTCGGCTGCCGAAGTAGCGAGCACGAGTCTGGCCCAGGCCGCGCCGGGCCTGAAGCCCATCGCTACCCCGGTTTTGCCTGGCGACCTCATCGCCGACCGCTACGAGGTCATCGACGTGCTCGGCGAAGGCGGCATGGGCATCGTGCATAAGTGCCGAGATCTATTCGATGAAGGGCTGGTCGCCGTGAAGCGCGTCATCGTGCCCGACTCGAGCCACGCCGACGAGTACGTCATGTGGTTCTACAAGGAGGCTCGGGCACTCGCAGCGCTGAACCATCCCAGCATCGTGCGCGCGCGCGACTTCGGGCAGCTGCGCGACGGGTCGCCGTACCTGGCGATGGACCTGGCAACGGGGGTGTCCCTCCACGACCTGATGCACGCTGGCCTGACCTTCCCCGTCATCTGGTCGGTCATCGATCAGGTGCTCAACGCTCTGGCACACGCGCACGCGCGCGGCATCATCCACGGCGACCTGAAGCCGTCCAACATCTTGGTCGAGGACGTCACGGGCGAGCCGCCCCTCGCGCATGTGCTCGACTTCGGTTTGGCGTGGCTCAAACAAGATCCGCACGACGAACGTCTCGATGGCGAGAAGGCGATGGAGTTTGCGCCGCATGCCGGTGCGGGCACGCCAGGCTACATGGCGCCCGAGCAAATTCAGCACGAGATGCACCACGTGTGCGGCGCGACGGACCTCTATTCGCTCGGCTGCATCCTCTACAAGCTCTTGAGCCGACGAGCGCCCTTCGGCGGCGAATCCAAAGACCTGCTGAAGAGCCATGCCTTCTCCGAACCACCGCGGCTCAGGTTGCGCGTCGACGCGCCGCTCGGAGTGATCGACTACGTGATGCGGCTCCTGGCCAAGCGCCCCTGGGACCGCTGGGAATTCGCCGCCGAATCTCGCAGCGAGTGGGCGAAGTTCCGCCCCACTGACAGCGATCCCAAGATCTGGAAGCTGCCTCGCATCAGCGAAACTCCAAAGTCGAGCGACACCCCCAAAACGGCTCGCATCGGTAGGCGCGGCAGGAATCCGCTGCTCTCAGCCGTTCCCGAGCGCGCGCCGGGCTTGTTGAGCATCCGCCCGAGCCCCTTGGTTGGGCGCCAGCAGATCCGTCAGCTGCTTCGCGACACCTGCGACGAGGTCGTGGATGGCGAGGGTTCGCCGCATCGCCTGATCATTCTGGTAGGCCCCGCAGGCGCCGGCAAGAGCCGCATCGTCGAGTGGCTGTGCGAGGTCGTCCACGAGGAGGGCTCGATGGTGCCGCTGCGCGCACGCTACCGCCCAGTGCACGGCCCGCTCGACGGCATGCTCGGAGCTGCGACGCAGTACCTCAACTTCGAACGCGCGGACCGAGACACCATCGAACGCTCGCTGCTCGATCGTTGGAAGGTCGGACGCGGCGACAAGAACGGGCGCGCCTGGGTCGCCGGCTCGGCGGAGTGGTTTCGTCCCCTGGGGCCCGTCTCGAGCGCGCCCCAAGGGCCCGCGGGCATCCGCTTCACGCTCGACACGCTCAGCACGCGCCGCATGGTCGTGCGTTACGTGATGCGGAAGCTCGCAGGGAAACGCCCACTTTTGCTCTGGCTCGACGATCTGCACCACGCGGGGCAGGCCACCTTCGAAGGCCTGCTCAAGATGCACGAAAACGAGACCGACCAGCGCATGGTGCTGATCGCGACCGTGCGCGAAGAAGACGTGCATCTCGGCACACCAGCTGCCGAACGCCTGCGGCACCTGCGCGAACGGCTCGACGGCGTCGTGGTCGACGTGCCGCCGCTCGGTCCTGAAACGACGTGTGAACTCCTGCAACGTTCGCTCCCCCTCGACGAGGAGGCAGTGCAAGAAGCGGCGCGGCGCAGCCGAGGCAACCCGCTGTTCGCGCTGCAGCAGCTGCATGCGTGGGCTCTGGGCGGCAATCTCGAGTTCGTCAACGGCAAGTACCGCGTACCGCAAGAAGTGTTGCAGGTACGCCCCAAGACCACGGCTGAACTCTGGGATAGCCGAGTCTCCGCGCTCCCGAACGCCCATCGGCTCGCGGCTTACGCAGCAGCCACGTTGTCGAGCGACCTCAGGCGCGAAGTGCTGCACGACCTGTTGAGCAGCATCGGGCTGGCAGCCGACGAGTGCATCGTCAGCCTACAAAACGCTGAAATCATCATCCCGCGCGGGCCGGGCCGCTACAGCTGGCCGCATGCCCTCTTGCAAGAACACTTGTTTGCGGTGCTGCTGACCCGCAACGACCGGCAAGAAATCTATCGAGCCGCTGCCAACGCGCTCACCAAACACCCTCTGGCGCGCACTCGACGCATCGTGCGGCAGCGGGTGATCAACCTGCTCCACGCCGGCGCCGCGGACGAAGCAGCAGCGCTCTTGTTCGACTTCCTCGCGGACAGCTGGAACGGAGCGCGCGAACCATTGGCGGCGCTCACCGATCTCGAACTTTTGAAAGGGCGCTTGCGCGGTCGCATGCTGGCCCAGAAAAACCGCTGGCAAGCGGAAGCGCTGCGCCACGTCGGGCGCACGGCAGAAGCCACCGAGCAAGCCGAGATTGCGCGCGACGCGTTCGAAGACCTCGGCGATCGGGAGAACCTGGCTCACTGCTATCGACTGCTGGGGCACCTGAGCTCCGAACGCGGCAACTCGCAAGAAGGGCTGGCCCTGACCCGTCAGGCGCTCGCGATGTTCACCGAGCTCCGCCACACGCTCGGGCAAGCCCAATGCGAGGCGGTGATTGGAGAAATCCTGTATTTGCTCGGCAACTACGACGAGGCGCGTCAGAGCATCGTGGCGGGCGAACGCCACTTCGCCGCGCTCGATAGACCGCTCGGGCGCGGCCAGTGCTTATTGCTCTTGAGCTGGATCGAGCACTCCGAGGGCGTTCCCGAACGATCGCGGCGCCTGACGCTGGAAGCCAGGGAAGAGTTCGAACGCACCGGCTACCGCCTGGGAACCGCCCAAGCAAATGCTTCGCTGGCGCACGTCGAACATCGCCTGATGAACTTTCACAGTGCGGCGATCGGCGCACTCGACGCACTGCTCGCGTTCGAGTCACTGCGCGCACCCCGCGGACAGGCAGCCTGCCGCAGGCTCTTGTCCATGATCGGCATCGACGTCGACGATGCCGAGCTCGCCGCCGAGAACGCCACGTACGCGGTGGAGCTCTACCGCAGCATGGACGACCCTTGGGGCATCATGGAGGCCACGCTGCTCAGCTGCCAGATCGCGCTGATGCATCACGACACCGACAACGCGCGCACCCTGCTCGACCAGTGCGCGGACATCGTCGTCGAAGAGCCAGAGCCGCGACAACACTACCTCTTGACCCGCGCCTGGATCGAGATCGAGCTCCAGGACGCACCGCGGGCGCTCAAGACCATCCAGTCGGCGACCCAGGTCTTCGACTCGCCCAAGCGTGTCGGCGACCACACCGTGCACCTGCTCGCGCGGCTGAGTCGCTACAAGTGGTCGGAGGAAGCGCGGCTCTTGATCCAAGAGTGGCGCTCCAAGCTGGCCGATCGCGGCCAGCGGCCCCGCCTTCCCTCGCAGCACGGCCCGCTCAACTGAACGCGCGCGCTCGTGGCCCCCGGGCTCACGGCTATTTCGGCAAATGTCCGCGCCGGAAGGCTGGGCGTCGCGGCGCAGCTCGGGTAGATCACGGGCATGAGCGACGCGATTTCCGAGAAGCTGATGCATCAGGCCGAACGACTGCTACCGGGCGGCGTCAACAGCCCCGTCCGGGCCTTTCGAGCGGTGGGCGGGCACCCGGTGTTCGTCGCCGAAGCGCGCGGTTCGAAGATCGTCGGCGCCGACGGCACGGAATACATCGACTACGTGGGCTCCTGGGGGCCGGCGATCTTGGGACACGCGGATCCGACGGTGGTTCAAGCCGTCCAAGACGTGGCGCGGAAGGGGCTCTCGTTCGGCGCACCCACGGAGTTAGAGGTCCGCTTCGCCGAAGCCGTGATCGAACGCTACCCGAGCATCGAGATGCTGCGCTGCGTTTCGAGCGGTACCGAAGCCACCATGAGCGCCTTGCGCCTCGCGCGTGGTCATACGGGGCGTGACGTGATCGTGAAGTTCGATGGCGGCTACCATGGTCACTCGAACGAGCTACTCGTGGCAGCTGGCAGCGGGGCCGCCACCTTCGGCAATCCTGATTCGGCAGGGGTGCCGCAAGCGACCGTGCAGCATACCGCTACGGTCACGTACAACGACGTCGACGCGCTCGAGTCACTGTTCAAAGAACGCGGCGAGCAGATCGCCGCCGTCATCGTCGAGCCGGTCGCGGGCAACATGGGTTGTGTGCCGCCGCGCGCCGGCTTCCTCGAGAGCATCATCCAGCTCTGCAACGACCACGGCGCTGTCTCCATCTTCGACGAAGTCATGACCGGCAGCCGTCTGGCGCCGGGCGGCGCCCAGGAATACTACGGCCTCACACCGCAACTGACCTGCCTGGGCAAGGTCATCGGCGGCGGCATGCCGCTCGCCGTCTACGGCGGCAAACGCGAGATCATGAGCAAGGTAGCGCCGCTCGGGCCCGTGTATCAGGCGGGGACGCTCAGCGGCAATCCGCTCGCGGTCACGGCGGGGCTCGCTACGCTGGCGCTGCTCGGGCGCGAACAGTACGCACGCCTGGAACAGCTGGGCGCCGCGCTCGAGGCGGGATTCAAAGCCGCCCTCGCGAGGTCCGGTCAGGTCGGTTGTGTGCAGCGTGTGGGTTCCATGCTGACCCTGTTCTTCCAAGCTGGCCCCGTGCACAACTACCGAGAAGCTGCGCGCTCGGACAAACAACGTTTCGCCCGCTGGCATCAAGGCATCTTGCGTCGTGGAGTGCACTGGCCCGCATCCTGTTTCGAAGCCGGCTTCATCTCAGTCGCTCACAGCGACCAAGACATCGCGCGCACCATCGAAGTCGCGGAAGCAGCCCTCAAGGATTAGCAGGCGCAGGGCCAACGCCGGGTTCTAGCATCGCCTCGAGGGCGATCAGGGCGGTATGCAACTGGGCGAAGCGTTCGGCGCCGAGCGCTTGCTCCATCGCGCGTTCTTCTTCGCGCAAGATGGCCAGCCCATCAAACAACCCCTGGCGCCCTAGACTCGTATAACAAACCCGCTTGGCTCGCCCGTCGTCCGGATCGGGGCGGCGCTCGAGCACCCCCATCTCGCTGAGCTCGTCGACGAGCTGCCCCACCGCTTGCTTGCTCACGCCGAGCGCTTGCGCCAGATCGGTCAAGCGGCTGCCACGCGTCACGTCGATGTGAGGAAACAGTGAGGTGTGCACCGCCCTTATCGCGATGCCGCGCCGATCACGCACGCGCGCGAGCGCTCGCTCGTTCACCAACCGCGCGCATTTGAACAGCAGTTGCGCCACGCTCGCCCGCTTTTCCGACTCAAGAGCCTCGCGAAATCCTTGCTGATTTTTCTCCATTGCCAAATTTAGTAAACCTCACTTGACGACATTAGTCAAGTGAGGTTTACTATCGCTCATGAAGGCCAGCGCCCGCTCAGCGACACTCACACCGATCGCTCCTCAGCTCTGGGGAGCCGAACACGACTTGTTTCTGCCGGGCGGCGTGCATTTTCGCGGCCGCATGACGGTCGCCAGGCTCGACAACGGAAGCCTCGTGCTGCATTCGCCCATCCCCATCGACGACGATCTAGCGCGAGCACTCGCCGAGCTCGGGCCGGTGAAGCACCTCATTGCCCCGAACGCTTTTCACCACCTGCACCTCACCAAGGTACTCGAGCGCTACCCCCACGCGACGCTGCACGGCCCCCGCGCGCTCGCCGCCAAGCGGACCGATCTGAGCTTCAGCGATCTCACGACGGGCACCTCGTCGGCGTGGAGCAGCGAGCTAGCGCCCCTTCACCACGCGGGGGCACCCAAGTTCGACGAGATCGTGTTCCTCCACGCGCCGAGCCGAACCTTGATCGTCACCGACTACTTCTTCAACATCCAGGAGTGCCAGGGCTGGCTCACCCCCTGGGTGCTCCGCTCGTCGGGCGCCTACAAGAAGTTCGCCCAGAGCCGCTGGTACCGCTTCATCGTCAAAGACAAGGTCCAAGCGCGCGAAAGCGCCGAACGCATGCTCGAGTGGCCCTTCGAGCGCGTCATCCCCGCCCACGGCGAAGTCGTCAGCGAGCGCGCCCACGAACGCGCCGAAGGCGTGCTCGCCTGGCTGATAGGCGCGACGCCGAAGGCCCTGGCCCACACGACCAGCTCCCGCTCCACAACCTAGCCTTTTTCTCTAGCGCTAGCTGGGAACCCGGCTCGCTCGCACACCCACGAGTTCGCTTTGCGAGGCCGGGCACTGAGGCAGTCACGCCGCTTCGCCGAGCACGCAGACTCGATCGCGGGCGTTGCCCTCCCAGCAGCACACGGATCGCTCGCTCGAAGCGTTGCACTGGCGGTGCGAGGTGGGCACTGCGTTCGGGCTCGGGTTCAGGCTCAGGCTCAGGCTCAGG
>Ga0315910_10003452_pt1 | contig 13434 bp, 12 predicted proteins | sample EdamamesoilMG_FD_204470 | JGI IMG/M metagenome (GOLD analysis project Ga0315910, IMG submission 204470) | Garden soil microbial communities collected in Santa Monica, California, United States - Edamame soil | ecosystem: Environmental > Terrestrial > Soil > Garden | place: USA: California...
GCCGACGGCCACGGCCCCGGCGCCCGCCAACGCCCAGCCGAGCCCACCGGCGAAAGCGCCGCTGCCGATGACGATCAGCGCGATGACGCCGATGGCGTCGGTCAGCCGTTCGGCGACGATGATCGGAGCCGTGCGTTCCGCGGGGACGCCGTGCGTCTTGGCCAGGATCGCGCATTTGAAGACCTCCCCGACCTTGCCCGGTGTGATCGTGAGGACGAACCCGCTCAGGAACACCAGCAGGCTGTCGAGCGTGCCGACGCCGCGGACGTCCAGACGGCGGAGGTAGTACTGCCACTTCACGAAGCGGAGCAGATAGTTACCGGTCGCGAGGACGACGGCGGCGACGAACGTGATCCACGCGAAGCGATCGAGGCTCGCTTTGGTCGCGGTGAAGCCGGCGTAGAGCACGAAGGCGCCGTACACGAGGACGCCGAGGAGCATCGCGATCAGCACGCGACGGACGAAACGGCTCATCGGCTGCGCTTCTTCCGCCAGATCACGAGGTACGTCGCGACGACGCCGAGCACCAGGACAGCGGCCGCGAGCACCACGAGCGGCGCGTCGGTCTGATAGAGCCCGCGCCCGAAGCCCGGCGGTGGTCGTTCGACGATCGTACGCTCGCCAGGGGCGAGTGCGAGGGCGAACAGGGCGGAGGCTTGCCCGAACATGGACCCGCCCGCATACCTAGGCGGTTGACGGCCCGCAACTCTCGCGAAAGGATGCCCGCGCTTGGCCGCATCTCTCGTGCCTTTGGCTGGTGACACCGAACTCTTGCTGCGGGCTGCGGAAGTGTGCCGGCGCCTGCGGACCGAGGTCGCGCGTGTCGTGGTCGGCCACGGAGAGGTCGTGGACGCGCTCCTGGTCACGCTCCTTTCGCGCGGCCACGCGCTGCTCGTCGGAGTGCCGGGGCTGGCGAAAACCCTGTTGGTCTCGAGCGTCGCACAGGCCCTCGACCTGAGCTTCGGCCGCGTTCAGTTCACCCCGGATCTCCTGCCGGCCGACATCACGGGCACCGATGTCCTCGCCGACGTCGAGGAGGCCGGTCGTGTTCGTCAGAAGATCGGCTTCATGCCTGGCCCGATCTTCAAGAACCTGGTTCTTGCGGACGAGGTGAACCGTACCCCGCCGAAAACACAGGCGGCGCTCTTGCAGGCGATGCAGGAGCGGCGGGTCACGGTCGGTGGCGTCACACACCTCTTGCCGGACCCGTTCCAGGTCTTCGCGACACGGAACCCGATCGAGCAGGAGGGCACCTACCCGCTGCCCGAGGCGCAGCTCGATCGCTTCTTGCTCGAGATCCACGTCGCGTATCCTTCCGCCGAAGAGGAACGGGAGATCGCACGACGCACCACCTCGGGTCCGGCGCCCGAGCTGTCGCGGGTGGTGACGATCGACGAGCTCCGAGCCCTCGGCACGCTCGTGCCGCGCATTCCCGTGACCGACGAAGCCGTGGATCTGGCCGTCAGACTGGCTCGCCTGTCACGACCCGGCGAAGACGGGGCGCCGCGGGAAGTGTCGGAGTACGTCCGCTACGGTGCCGGACCGCGTGGCAGCCAGGCGCTCGTTCTCGCGGCCAAGGCACGCGCCGCCCTGCTCGGTGAAGCGGCGGCGGACATCGACGACGTGCGCGCGCTCGCTTTGCCCGCGCTCAGGCACCGTCTCGTGCTGAGCTACCGGGCGGACGTCGACGGCGTGAAGGCCGACGATGTCGTGCACAAGATCGTGGAACGAGCGCGAGCGTAGAAAGGCGCTCGAGGTTTGGACCAGCGAGAGCTCAAAGACGAGATCAAGGCGCTACTCGTCGACGCGCTCGACCTGCGCAGCAAGACTCCCGCCGACATCGATGATCACCTCGCCCTGTTCGGCGACGGGCTGATGCTCGATTCGCTCGACGCGCTGCAGCTCGCCGTGGCGCTCGAGGAACGGTACGGGCTCGAGGTGCCGGAGGGCGAGGAAGGCCGGCGGATCTTCGCCTCCGTTCAGAGCATCGCGGACGAGATCGCGGCAGCGCGCGAGCGGACGCGCTAGAAGGGTTCGGTGACCTTTCCGCGCGTCGCGGTGACCGGCCTCGGCGTCGTGTCCGCCCTCGGACAGGGGGCAGAGTCCACCTTTTCCCGCCTCGTCCGCGGTGATCGCGCGATCGCGCCGCTGACGCTGTTCGATGCGCTCGACGCCCGATCGCGGGTGGCTGCCGAGATCCGGAACCTCGACGTCTCCGCGATCGCACCGCACGGAGAGCGCGGTTGGTCGCGCACCGATGCCATGGCGCTCGCCGCCGCGCGGGAAGCGCTCGCTCGGTCCGGACGGCCGCCGGCGACGCTCGGAGTGAGCGTCGGGACGACGACCGGCGGCATGTTCGAGACCGAGGACGCGTTGCTCGACGCACCGCACGCGCCACTCGACCCGCTCCGAGCGAAGCGCCTGCTCGAGCACCCACTCGATCGCACCGCCCAGCGGCTCGCTACCGTCCTCGGCGCGAACGTCCGCTCCACGCTGTGCGCCGCCTGCGCCAGCGGTGCGATCGCGATCGTGCGGGCTGTCCAGTGGCTCACCGACGGTCGTGCGGAGCGGGTGGTGGCGGGCGGCGCCGACGGTCTGTGTCGCCTGACGTTCTTCGGTTTCGACGCACTCGGTGCGCTCGATCCCGAGCCCTGCCGGCCCTTCGATCGCGCGCGGCGGGGCCTCTCGCTCGGCGAAGGGGCGGGCTTCCTCGTGCTCGAGCTCGAAGCGACCGCCCGCCGGCGCGACGCCGAGATCATCGCGTTTCTCAGCGGCGCCGCGCTGGCGGCGGAGGCGCATCACATCACGCACCCCGAACCCAGCGGCGCCTCTGCGGCGCGCATGATCGAGCGTGCTCTTGCCAGCGCACGGCTCGTCCCGAACGACATCGGCTACGTCAACGCGCACGGCACCGGCACGCAGCCGAACGACGCGATGGAAGCCAAGGCGCTTCACCAGGCATTCGGTTCCGACGCAGCGCGCGTGCTCGTTTCCTCGTCGAAGGGTCAGCTCGGGCACACGCTCGGTGCGGCGGGGGCGATCGAAGCGGCCATGACCGTGCTCGCGCTCGGGCACGGTGTCGCGCCGCCGAGCGCCGGCCTCGCCGAACCGGACGATCCCGGTTTGGGTCACGTGATGGGCCAGGCGAAGGCGGTGGCGATGGGCGCCGCCCTATCGTGCTCGTTCGGCTTCGGCGGTACCGGTGCGGTGCTGGCGTTCGAGCGTGCGGATGCACCCGCCCGCGCCGGCGTCGAGCCGGCCGCGCCGCGAGGCCGCGTGGTCGTGACCGGATTCTCGACTCTTGGCACGGCTGACAATCCCTTGGCGCTGCTCGACCCCGAGCGCTCCCGTCGCTTCGATCGCGCGGCCGCCTACGTCACGGCCGGCGCAGAAGCCGCACTCGGCAGCGCAGGGCTCTCGCCGTCGTCGGTCGGGCTCGTTGCCGGCTCCGCGTTCGGCAACGTCGAGCGGTCCGTGGAGTTCGTGCGGCGTGCCCTGGCGCGCGGCGTTCGGCGCGCCAACCCGGCGGACTTCCCGCACCTGGTCGCCTCCGGCGCGTCAGGCAATGCCTCGATCTACCTCGGGCTCACCGGGCTCGTCGCCGGTGCCGTCGAGGGTGAGACCGGCGGCGAGGCCGCGCTCGACGCGGCGATCGCGTTCCTTCTTCTCTTCGAAGCCGAGGGGCTGGTCGCGGGTGCTGCCGAGGCATCCGATCCGATCGTGAACCAGGTGCTCGGCCCACTCCGCCTTGGCGGCGGGGCGCGCGAGGTACCGAGAGGGGAGGGGGCGGCGTTCCTCGTGGTTGAACGCGAGGAGACAGCGCGCGCGCGCCGTGCCACCGTGCGTGCCGTGGTCGACCCGCCGAAGCGTGCCGCGCGCGGTACGCCGCTCGACACCCTCGTTGCGCCTCCAGTGAGGCCGGATCGGGCGCTGGTGGTCGTGGGCGCGCTCGGGGCCGATGCTGCCGGGGCGCTCGCGGCGTCGAGGTGGGGCACGGTCGAACGCCGATCCGTGCTCGATCGCGCGGGTTTTCACGAGGCCGTCGGCGCCCTGGCGCTGGTCGTCGCCGCCGAAGTCGTGGCACGGGGCGAGGCCGACGAAGTGCTGGCCGTGAACGGGCTCGGCGGCGAGACCGTCGTCACGCGCTTCTCCCAGCTGGAGATGGGGCGATGGGTCCGATAGCCGTCGTGGCGTCCGGGGTCGTCTCGCCCCTCGGAGAGGGCGAGGCCGGCACGTCGATCGGCGCGCCGGGCGAGCGGCCGCGGAGCGTCGTGGGTCTCGATGCGATCCTAGCGGGACAAGGTTTGTCGCGCCCGCGCGCCGCCCGCGTCGCGGTCCCTCCGCGTGACGGCGTCGACCGCGCCGCCTGGCTTCTCGAGCGCGCGGCAGTCGGTCTCGTGGCGGAGCTCGATCGGGTGCTACCTGGTTGGCGCTCGCGCCGCGGTGCCTTGTTCATCGGCTCCTCGGGCGGTGGCATGCCGAGTCTCGAGCGCGCGCTCGCGCTCCGCGCCGAAAAGCAGCCGATCCCGCCCGAGCTCGCCCGGGCTGCGACCTACGCCGGGCCGCTTTTCGTGCTCGACGCGGTGTTCGACCCCACGTGGCCCCGCACCCACCTGCTGGCGGCCTGTGTCTCGTCGACCGTCGCGATCGGTCTCGGCTGTCGCGCGCTCGACCGAGGCGACGTGGACTTGGTCATCGCCGGCGGCTACGACGCGCTCTCGTCGTTCATTGCCAGCGGTTTCGAAGCCCTCGGCGCCACGACCGCGAGTGAGCCGCGACCCTTTCGTGCAACGCGTGACGGCATGGCACTCGGTGAGGGGGCGGCGCTCGTCGCCTTGGCGCGTGCCGCCGACGTTGCCCCGGTCCTCGGCACCGTGCTCGGATTCGGTACGACCTCGGACGCCGTGCACGTGACGGCGCCGGACCCGGCGGGCAAGGGTCTCATCCGTGCGGCCGAGGCGGCCCTTTCGGATGCCGGGCTTCGCGCCGACGCCGTGGATCTCGTCAGTGCTCACGCCACGGCGACGCCGCACAACGACGGCGCGGAAACGGCCGCACTCGCCGCCATCCTCGGCCGCGACGCCGAGCGCGTGGTCGTGCACCCGTACAAGGCCGTCGTCGGCCACACGCTCGGCGCGGCGGGCGCGATCGAGATGCTGGCGGCACTCACTGCCATGCGACGCGGCGTGTTGCCGGCTGCCCTCGGGGCCGGCGCGCCCGAGCCGGATTTCGCCTGCCGACTGCTGGAGGCGAACGAGAGCGGCACCGTGCGCCACGCCATCAAGCTTTCCTCCGCGTTCGGCGGTTCGAACGCCGCGCTCGTGCTCGGTCCCCCGGCAGTGGGCGCCGGCGTTCGCCCGCGTGCGCCGGTGAGCCCTGGCCGATCGGTCCGGGTGGCCCACGAGGGAGCTCACGTCGCGGAGCCGGATCGGGCGCTCATGACCCGGCGGACGCGCCTGGACGAGATCCGCGTCGAACGTCTCGATCGCGCGAGCGCGCTCGCCGTGACGGCGGTCGCCCGGGTGCTCGAAGCCGAACCAGCGTTCGCGGCGGCGCCCGAGCGGGTGGCGATCATCGTTGCCACCGAGGTCGGCTCGCTCGAACAGAACGAGCTCTTCGACTCCCGCCGCCGCGAGCAGGGTGCCCGAGGCGTGGAGCCCCGCCGCTTCCCCGCCACCTCACCGAACCTGCCCGCGGGTGTCTGCTCCATCGCATTCGGTCTGCTGGGTCCGTCGTTTGCCGTGGGGGGCGGCCCGGGCGCGGCGGAGGGTGCGCTCCTCGTGGCGCGCCTCCTGCTCACCGCAAGCAACGCCGACGTGGTCATCGTCGTCGTGGTGGACGACGTGGGGTCGGTCGCGCGGGACCTCCTTCGGGCAGGTTCGGTCCCCGACCCCGTGGATGGGGCGCGGGCGATCGTCCTCGTGAGCCCCTAGGGCGGAGCCGCTGCCGCCTGGCGCGGCGCTCGGCACTGGCCTACGGGCCGGTCCGGAGCCCGCTGGTCCCCGTTCCAGGGGGGGTGCTAGCGTCCGCGCGGAATACGTCCCCCCGCCCCTAGCGTTCCCGCTTTGAACGGCATGTCGCGCCTTCTCGTCTCCGTCCTCCCGCTCGTCGTCTCGCTCCTGTCGGGCGCCTGCTCGCGCGATTTCATCCCCAACACGGACGTGGAGGATACGGAATTCAACCGCAAGGTCGTGGAGTTCTGCGAGGACTACCGCCACGCGGTCGAACGCCGCAACGTCGGCATGCTGCTCAAGATCGCCCACCAGAAGTATTACGAGGACGGGGGCACGTCGGACACCAGCGACGATCTCGACTACGCGGGCCTCAAGGAATACCTCGAAGGAAAATTCAAGGACGTGAAGGCGATCCGTTACGAGGTGCGCTACCGCGAGGTCACCCGCGGCCGCAACCAAGAGGTCTACGTCGCCTATACCTACAGCGCGAGTTACAAGGTACCGAGCGCGAACGGCGACGTGTGGCGCAGGCGCGTTGCGGACAATCGGCTCGAGCTCCAGCCCGACGGCGACCACTTTCGCATCCTCGCCGGCATGTGAGCCCGGCACCTCGGCGTCACCCGGCGCTGAAGTCCTCGACGATCTCCGAGATCAGGAAGCCTTTCCCTCGCGCGACCAGCCGGAACACGAGCTCGTCACCGAACAAGCGGGGGCGCCCGGCCCACGACACCGTCACGCGCACGCGGATCACCACCTGCCCCGCCGCGGGCTCGAGTGGCGCCGGCGAGGTGCGAAGCTCTCCGACTTCCGAACGCTCCCAGACCTCGACGTCACCCGGGTGGTAGAGCTTTTCGCCTCGCAAGGCGCGGTAGTCGTGGCGCGTGAAACGGCCGAGGTAGTAGTTGCGCGCCGGCTCGCGCTTCGATCCGGCCTGCACCAGAGCATCGGTCGCGATGACCGAAGCCAGTGCGCTCGGGGATTCCTCGGTCATGGCGCGGAAGAACGCGTCGACGGTGGCACGTGCCCGCCGCGGGTCCGACGGTGCCTGGAGCACGACGATGCCGCTTTCGGTGTCGCCCTGCGCGCGGGGCGAAGGGAGCGTCGTCGGTAAGTCGACTTCGGCCCCCGCCGGGTAGCGCGGATCGTCGGGCGCCGCGGCGGTCGACTCGAACGCCGGCCCGCGCGCCGCGCAGCCGAGGCCCACGGCGGCGCCCACGCCGAGCATCGCCCCGCGCCTAGAGAGCTTCGACCACCGGGTCATCCGTTCGCGTGAGCGAGACCAGCGAACGCCCCTCGAGCGCCCGAAACCCTTGAGGGACCGTCTCCGCCTCCGAAACGATCAACGTGAAATGCGTGCTCTCGATGCTCGGTATCCGCACGCGCTTGCGGCTGTCCTCGCCGAGCAGGTCCTCCACGTCGGCTTTCCCCTTCAGCACCCGCACGAGCATCGTTCCGTTGCGGTGAACCGCCAGCATGCGTTCGCCGTCGGTGACCAGGATATCGCCGGCATTCTGGCCCAGGCCTTCCTCGGCGGACAGTCGGTCCACGAGCGCGACCGAGGCTCGTAGCGCGGCGGCGATGGCTTCCTGGGTCGTGTGGGCGCGCTCGAGCTCCCCGGCATCGTGCAGGAATGAAAGGAACAGGTGGAAGAACAGCTCGCTGTCGGTCTCCCCGCGGACGTTGCGCCGCAGAAACTCCGGTTGGGCCTCGAGCAGCCTTCCGCGCAGACGGTCGAAGCCGTTGATCGTACCGGTCTGGGCCCACAGCCACGAACGGTACCGAAACGGATGGGTGTTTTCGGTTCGAAGCGCGCCCACGCTCGCGTGCCGGACGTGGCCGATGAGCACGTCCGCCCGGACGTCCTCCGCCGCTTCCGCGAGGTCGATCTCGCCGCGGTCGTCGAGCGGGCGCCGGCGGAGCAGCACCTCCCCGGCCTGGTAAAAGCCGAGCCCCCAACCGAGTGGCTCTTCGGGTTCGCGCTTGGTTCGCAGCACCGCCGCGTTGGCCCCCAACACGAGGGCCCCGAGATCCGGGCGATTGCCGATGAAACCGAACATCCGTGGCATGGTGCTTCTGGAACGCTCGCTCTACGCTCAATTCTACCACCACTTGCGCGCGCCCGCTCGGTGGTATGGTTTTCGCGTGCGCTTCTCGGCCGTCACCATTGCAACGCTGTCGCTCGCATGCGGCGCCGTCTATCCGGAGGTTTCCACACCGCTTCGGACACCGCCGCCGGGTTTCGCGCTCAAGCCGCCGCCACCCAAGGATCTCTTCTTCGTGCGCTTCGCGGGCGCGGTCATCCCGAAGAAGACACGTGACGGCCGGCAGTGGGACTCGGTCGGCGGCGAGGCGCCGGACCCCTACGGAAAAATCCTGGTGAACGGTAAGGAATTGATCCTGACACCGATCGAGAGCGACACGCTCGAGCCGACCTGGCCCGATCAGGAGGCGGCGAACTATCGCATCCGTCCGACGGACAAGGTGCAGGTCGAGCTCTGGGACTCGAACCCGTTGACCAACCTGCCGATCTGCACCGAGGCGCTCCTGAACATCGCCGAGGCGGCATCCGGCGACGAGCCGTTCGTCGAGATCACCTGCGACAACGGCGGTCGCGTCAACCTCGTGATCGAACCGGCGCACGGCAAGCTCGGGCTCGGCTTCGACTACGAGCTCCGCACCGAGGCGGCCGTCCTCACGCGCGTGATCAAGGAATCCCCGGCTGGGCGTGCCGGAATGCAGGCGGGCGACGAAATCCTCGTCGTGCAAGGCAAAACCGTGGCGTCGCTCGAAGACGGAGCGCTGCAGAGTCTCATCAACGCGAACGCTTCGCTCGGCGTCAAGCTCACGATCAAGAACGGGGAGGGGACCAAGCGCGAGGTCACCGTCAAAGACGGGTCCATCTTCCCGCTCCATAGCGAGGGCTTGCCCTTAGAATGACGGTCAACGTGGCAGGCGCCGCCGAGCCGAGGCTCGATCGAAACGTGACCGTGGTGGCCGCCGGGGGGGAGCGCGGCGTGCTGGTCGTCCGCGGTCCCGATCGCGTTACCTGGTTGAACGGCGTCGTGACCTGCGACGCCGCCACGGTCGCGCCGGGTCGTGCGGCGTTCGGCCTCCTGCTCAACAAGCAAGGCAAGATCCAGACGGATTTCTGGTTGCTCGCGGGCGAGGACACGCTCTTTCTCGCCGTCGCGCCGGGCACCGTCGAAAGCACGCGGAGTGAGCTCGACCGCATGCTGATCATGGAGGATGCGGAGCTCGACGATCGCTCCGAGGCGCTCGCCCCCGTCCTCGTCGTCGGCCCGCGGGCGGCCGAGCTCGCGGCAGCGGCGCAGGCACGAGGCGGTACGGCGTGGGGAGCGCTGGCCCTGCCCGGGGCGAGTGCGGCGGTCGCCGTCGTCGAGCGAGCTCGCCTTGCCGATTGGTCCGCCGCGATCGCGGCGCTCGGCGCCCGCGTGGTCCAGGGTGACGCCTGGCACGGCCTGCGGCTCGACTTCGGCCTCGGTGAATTCGGGACCGACTACGGTCCGTCGGACAACCCGCACGAAGCGGGGCTCGATCGGGCCGCCGTATCGTGGTCGAAGGGTTGTTACCTCGGGCAGGAGGTCGTGTTCATGCAGGACGCGAGGGGCAAGCTGAAGCGGCGCCTGGTTCTACTCTCAGTGCACGGTGGTGCGCCCGGCGTCGGGAGCGAGCTTCGAACGCCGGAGGGAGAAGTCGTCGGCGAGCTCACGAGTGTCGCCCCGGCTCCGGACGGTGCCGTGGCGCTCGGCCGCGTGCGGGCACCGCATTTCGAGCCCGGGAGTCGACTGGTCGTCTCAGGCTTCACGGCCGAAGTGCAGAGCCCCGAAAGCGGTGTAATCTCGGCCGAACCATGACGAAGAGCACCGGACAGAACATCGTCAGCCGCGTCACGCCGGGGGGGCTACGCGTGGCGGACGACGCGCTCGCGCTGATCGCCAACACGCCGCTCGTACGGCTCGGACGGGTGAGCCCCGAAGGCGGCGCCACGGTCTGGGCGAAGGCGGAGTTCATGAATCCTGCCGGCAGCGTCAAGGATCGCCCGGCGCTCTCCATGATCCTCGACGCGGAGCGCTCGGGCGCACTGAAGCCGGGCGCCACGATCGTGGAGGCGACGAGTGGTAACACCGGCATCAGCCTCGCCATGATCGCCGCGGTGCGTGGCTACCGCTGCGTGCTCGTCATGCCGGAGGACATGAGCCTCGAGCGGCGCTACATCCTCCGCGCGTACGGGGCGGACATCGTGCTCACGGCGGCAACCGAAGGCATGACGGGCGCCGTCACCCGCGCGCAAAAGCTTTTGTCCGAGACACCGTCGTCGTTCATGCCGAGCCAGTTCTCGAACCCCGCCAATCCGCGGGCCCACGAGGAAGGCACGGCGGTCGAGATCCTGGAGCAGGCAGGCAATAGTCTTCTCGCGTTCGTCTCGGGGGTCGGAACGGGCGGGAGCGTCACCGGCGTCGGGCGCGTGCTCAAGGCAAAGCTCGGCGGCAAGGTCACCGTGGTCGCGGTCGAGCCCGCGCAGAGCGCAGTCTTGAGCGGCAAATCAGCAGGTATGCACGGAATCCAGGGCCTCGGGGCCGGGTTCGTTCCGGAGATCCTCGATCGGAAGGTGATCGATCGTGTCGTCGAGGTATCGGACGTCGCGGCCGAGCGCATGGCGCGCCGGCTCGCGCGTGAAGAGGGACTTCTCGTCGGCCCCTCCTCCGGTGCGAACGTTCACGTCGCCTGCGAAGTGGCAGCGGGCCTCGGTGCGGGCGCCGTCGTGACGATCCTGTGCGACTCCGGCGAGCGCTACCTCTTCTAGTCGCCCCCCTTCTCGCGTCACTGTAATCACCAGCGCACCGCGACCGAGCTACTGGAATCGCCACCCAGCTGCCCGCGACCGAGCTAAGCGAGGTCGCTCTAGGGAGCTAATGAGCTCGCTGTAGGGATCCGTAAGCGAGGCAGTTTCTTCAAGCTGCGCGCTGCGCTAAACTCGGGAATGGTGAGCTATGGTGCGAGCTCGCTTGCACTAGGAGCCAGGATGAGAAGTCTAACGCTTATTGGTGGTGCCACGTTGGGCGTGGCGATGGTGGTCGGGGCTTGCTCGGGCAGCGCGGAAGTCGTGAAACCCGCGACGGGCGGCACGGGTGGAACCGGCAAGGGCGGGAGCGCCGGTGCCGGTGCCAGTGGTGGCAAGGCCGGTTCAGCAACGGGCGGCTCGTCTGCCACCGGCGGCAGCGCCGGGAAGGGCGGCGGATCCGGCGGGAAGGGTGGGGCTTCAGGCGGCGCTGCCGGCGAAGGCGGTGAGGCTGGCGAGATCGGTGCGGGCGGGATGGAAGCCTGTGCGACCGAGATGCAGGAAGCGAAGCTCACGCCTGCGAACCTGCTCTTCGTGTTCGACAAGAGCGGGAGCATGCAGTGCAACCCTCCGGACGGTGACGCTCAGCTCGGCGCCATGTGCGAGAACTTCCCGCGCAAAGAGGACCCGACCATGCCCTCGAAGTGGGAGGTCACGCGCGACGCCTTGGCGGTGGCGCTCGACACGCTCTCGATGCAGGCGAACATCAGCGCCGGCCTTACGGTGTTCCCGAAGGGCACGGCCTCGAACTCGTGCGTCGTGGAGGTGGAGCCCGAGGTCGCGGTCGCGTCGCTCGACGCCGGGCAGCGTGCCCAGATGCAGACGGTACTCAACGCCGTCGTCCCCGGAGGTCTGACGCCGATCGCAGGCGCGACCATCCTCAGCTACGAGCACCTCTCGGAGGAAATCAAGGCGCGAGAGCTGGTCGGCAACACGTTCGTCGTGCTGCTGACGGACGGCGCCGAAACCTGCGCCGACTCGTACCTCACGCAGCTCGTCGAGCAGGACGTGCCGAACGCGCGCCTGTTCAACATCAGGACGTTCGTGATCGGCGCGCCCGGGAGCGAGGGTGCGCGGCGGTTGTTGTCGCGCATCGCCTTCGAGGGCGGCACCGCGACCAGCGCCACCTGTGACCACGACAATGCGCAAGAAGACGTGGGCGATTGCCACTTCGACATGACGACGAGCACGGACTTCGCCACCGACCTGAACGACGCGCTGCTCGCGATCAGCCGGACCAAGACGTTGACCTGTGAGTTCAACGTGCCCACGAACCCCTCCGGCGGCGGCGTCAATCTGGAGGAGGTGAACGTGACCTTCCGTCCCGGTGGCGGCGGTGACCCGGAGAACATCCTGAACGACCCGGACGACGCTTGCGCCGACGCCGACGGCTGGCAGTACAGCCTCGATCGCACCAAGATCATCCTCTGCGGTCCGAGCTGCGATCGCGTCCAGGCGGATCCCGAAGGCCAGGTGAGCATCGTGCTCGGCTGCCCGACGATCAAGGACGTGACCTGATGCCTCGGGTCCAGCCGTTCGCGAGCAAGGGTCTGCTCGCCGCGCTCGCGCTCGGCACGGTCTACGCTTGCTCGGGAAATCCCGAGGTCATCCAGCCGGGCGGGGGTGTGACGGGTGGCAGAAATGGCAAGGGGGGCTCTGGCGGCTCGAGCGCCAACGGCGGCACGCTCTCGGGCGGTACGTCATCGGGCGGGACGATCGGCGTCACCGGCGGCACGGCAGGCAAGTCGGGCAGCACCGGCGGCAAGGGTGGAACCGTGGGCGGCAGCGGCGGGACCTCGTCCGGGGGTGACGCGGGCGACGACGGCAGCGGCGCGTTCGGCGGCTTTCCCGACATCGACTTCACGTACGACGCCGGGCTGATGGGTCAGGGCGGCGCCTGCGAGCAGGTGACCGGCAAGGCAGACCTCGTGAAGAAGCCGATGGACATCATCGTCTCGATCGACAATTCCGGCAGCATGGCGGGCGAGATCGCGGCCGTCGTCGACAACATCAACGTGGATTTCGCCGGCATCATCGAGGCGAGCGGCATCGACTATCGCGTCATCATGGTGTCGCGGTACGGCCAGCTCAACTACTCGCCGGACCCCACCAACTACTCCGTCTGCATCGGGCCCCCGCTCGGCAACGCCGCGTGCCCGGACCCGAATGCCACCGCCCCCGCGCTCGTCAACACCGCGCGTTTCTTCCACCACAGCACCGACATCGGCAGCAACAACATGTGGTGCCGCGTGCTCGACGCCTACGACAGCCCGGACGAGATCCCGAACCAGCGGAGCGGCTGGACCGATCTCGCACCGAACGGTTTCCGGGACTGGCTCCGGCCGGAAGCGTTCAAGGTGTTCATCGGCATCACCGATGACGATCCGACGACGTCGGGTAGCCAGGGCTGCGCCAATACCTCCTTCAACAGCACGCTCGCCGGTGCCCAGGCGTTCGATCAGGCGCTGCGAACGCTCGCTCCCACACAGTTCGGCACGTACGACGCGGCTGCTCCCGACGCCGGGCGCAACTACCGCTGGTACAGCATCGTCGGCATGTCGGCGAAAGCCGCCCCGGACACCACCGTGCCCTACCAGCCCACGGAGCCCGTCGTGACCA
>Ga0315910_10003453_pt1 | contig 13434 bp, 10 predicted proteins | sample EdamamesoilMG_FD_204470 | JGI IMG/M metagenome (GOLD analysis project Ga0315910, IMG submission 204470) | Garden soil microbial communities collected in Santa Monica, California, United States - Edamame soil | ecosystem: Environmental > Terrestrial > Soil > Garden | place: USA: California...
CCAGCATCCTTCTGGAAGGTGATATACGAGCCGAGGATGTTCCTCAGCCCACCCTCGTCAAGACCAGTCTTGAGCACCTGCTCGGCAATCTTGCCGAGCTTGCTGGAGGGAATTGCTGCACCAATCTCCGCAGCCATCTGAGCCACCTGAACCTTGGCCGCAGCCAGCTTGGCTTCCCAGGTTGCGGGGTCAGTCTGCTTCTCCAGTGCAGCCTTACGCATGGTGTCCGAGTTCTTCTTCCACCAGTCGGTGTTGCGCAGCTTGGCCTGGAACTTGTCCGGGCTCCACGAATCCTTCACCGCATCATCGAAGAGTCCACGCAGTTCCTTGTTGGACTTCAGGAAGCTGTACGCCCAGCCGTACCTGGCCGCCAGCTCTTCGGGGCTGAGATTCTTCGTGTCGGTCGGGTCCCAGTCCCCAGACTTGCCGCCGCCCTGGATTCCCTGGACTCGACGTCCACCCATGAAGGCGTTCTGGTAGTAGCCGGAAGTGAGGGACACGATCTCCACGGCCTTGCCTGGGCGGGGAGCGTGAATCATCTTGCCCCCGCCCAGGTAGATGCCTACGTGGTCAGGACCCTTGACGCCGGGGTTGGTGTCGAAGAACACCATGTCCCCGGCCTGTAGCTCATTCATGCCGACCGACTTACCCTCGCCGATCTGAGAGTAAGTCGTCCTGCTGACGTTGATGCCGAAGTGCTTGTAGACCTGCTGGACCAGACCGGAACAGTCAACCCCTCCGGAGAGGGAGTTGCCTCCCCATACGTAGGGAGTGCCGGTCCACTGCTTCGCCCAGTCGGCGATGTCTGCTCCGCTGACAGCCACTTAGCCTCCGATCATCTCCATCATCGCGTCGAAGTACGTAGTGGCAGCCTGGTAGGCTCCGTACTCCGGGTCCCTCTTGATGTCCTCTACCGCCATGAGCTGGCGAGCGCCCTCCTTGACACCACCCTTGGTGGTGCTGGACTGGCTCTGAAGCGTGTCTCCCATGTAGTGGGAGGTCTGCGTGGTGACGGTCGGGTTGGCCTTCTCGTAGGCGTTCAGCGCCTTCTGGAAGGAGCCGATCTCAGCCTTCGTCGGGTCGCGACCCAGTAGGGACTGTGCCGCCTGAAGGAAGATCGCATGAGCGTCCTCTCGGGTGGACAGGTCATAGGCCGTACTCGTCTGTGTCACCGTACGAGGCGTATTCATGTACGCCTCGCGCTGCTCGCGGTCTCGGGACAGAATGTCCCAAGGGGTGAGCTTCCTGCCCTGGCTGTAGTACTGCGCCGCCTGGGCGGCGTAGTTACCCCAGAGCTGTGCAATCTGGACGTCCCTCAGACTAGATGTGTCATAGCCAGCCAGATTGAGCTGGCTGAGGAACTTGTTCTTAGTCTTGTCGTCCCAGTTGTAGTACTGGTTGGCGACATCGCTGAGCTTGCTGGTCTTGTCGTAGTAGCTCGTCCCTGCGGTGAACCGCATCTCGCCCATCATCCGGTCCTTCTGACCTAGATAGACGAGAGGGTCCTTCTGTCCACCCTTGCTACTGCTAGTAGCGCCGAGACCGGCGAAGGACTCTGCAATATCCTTCGCCGTCCTCCGCTTGGTTACAGAAGGGTCCTGCGGTGCAGCATTAGAAGAGGGACGTGGTGTTGGCTGCGCCACTCTCCGCCTCCTGACTCATCGTGTCGAACATGTTTGGCATTCCCTGGAATCCGGTGGCCTCCTCGCCAACCAGGCTTGCATCAGACTCCTCCAGCGTACGCTGGCTCTCCGGGGAGAGAATGGTGTCCATGTTGAAGCCCATGTCGGTAGAGAAGTACCGGCTGTGCACCCAGGAGAACCTGGTGTCTGCCTCGATGAGACTCATCACAAACGTGTCCCACGAGTTCTTCAGATCGTAGTTGGACTCTGCGGTCGGGTCATCAGACCCGCCGTTCAGCTTCCTGATCAGAAGCGCCTTCTGCATCTCCTTACGGTACGCCAGGTACGTGCGGAGGGTGTAGATGTCGGAACGCATTCCGACAGTGCCATCCTCGTTCACGGACTTGGCCCACATCTCGGGATCGTCTACGATCTCCTGGAGCTTGTAGGCGGTGCGGTCGTACTTGCCCTTGTCGAGAGAGCTGAACTCCTTCTCCCACGCCTCGTTGTAGAACGGATTCTCGGAGCCGTCAGGCAGGTACTGCTCAGTGAGCATCATCTGGATGCCCTTCTTCATGCTCTTCAGATCCTCAGCGCCTTCATCATCGAAGGACGTGAGCCCTCGATCGAAGAGCTGCGAGTTCACATCAGTCATCATCTGATTGTACTGCTGCCAGCCGCGAGCCAGGTTCTGCTGCTGCCACGCCTCAGATGCGGACATCTGGGAGCGCTGAGTGGCGGTGGAACTGATGCCTGCCGAGTGCGTCTTCTGATAGAAGTATGCGCCTTCAGAGTATACGCCATCCCCCTCGTCTCCGACGATGAGCCCCGCGTACTCCGGTCCGACCTTATCGATCAGGTCGCGGTAGTACTTACTCATCTTCACGGACTCCGCCGTTGGGCGGAGGCCGCTGTTGTTCTTACTCATGGACTGAGTGAACTGGTAGAACGAGTCGCCGTACTTGTCGTAGAACTTCTCGTCTGCGGAGTCAGGGTCAAGCTTCTGGTAGCGCTGGAACTCGTCACGGAAGAACTGGTATGGGTCCTGTCCATTCACGGAGAACGGAAGGGACCACGCAGCCGCAGTGCGGAAAATGGTCCAGCGGTCTGCCCTGTCCTTCAGCTCCTTCCAGGTGGGCTGCGTGTCACGCAGACCCATCTCCCACTTGTAGTTCTCGACCTGCATCATGTAGAACAGTGCACGCTGCTTCGTCGCACCCATGTCATCGGTTGCATCGCCGAGGCGCTTACCGGTATTGGGGTTGATGAAGTCAGTCCAACTGTCCTGCGGACCGAATGGGAGAACTCCCAGCTTCTTACTCCAGTCAGCGAACTTAGGGTCCTCCTTGGCGAAGTGGTTCGCTGCGATCTGAACGTATGGACCAGCGCCGACGGGCAGAGCCCCGTCGCCGTGATTCAGGATCAGCTCAAGGCTGGACATCGGGATGACGAAGGAAGCCTCCTCATCCAGCCCCAGCGTCTTGTTCAGCCCCTTACCACCCAGGTACTCGGGTACCTGAATGACCATTCGCCTGTCCGAGTACTTGACGAGCCTGCGCTCGCCAGTCACCGGGTCAGTCACGTATCCAGATGCGTCGACAGGGTTACCGTCGTGGTCGGTCACCAGACCGGCGCGAGCGGGAGCGCCGTACGTCTGAGCCACACGTGCCAGGATGTCCGGCTTGTCGGAGATGATCCTTGCCCAGCGGTTCCAAGACTCCTGCTGCGCCCCGAAGAACGCACCGAAGTGGCGCATCGAGTACGCCATCTTGGTCTCATGGTCCATGGTGAAGGTAAACTTCTTAACGTCGTCAAGCGCACCCTTGCGGGCGTTACTCTCCAGCGTCTTGCGAAGTCCCTCATCAATGTGGGTCACACCCTGCGCGCGCATGATGCGCACCTGGTCGGCCAGGTGAGCCTTGTAGCTCTGACCGAACAGCGGGTTACGCAGAAGCTTCTGGGCGGGAAGCTGGTTGGCTAGCTTGTACCATCCAGTGATGCTCTTGTCCAGGAGCTGAGCCACTGGCGAAGTTCCCTCCGCATAGCGGAAGGACTCACCATTGACCATCGGGCGCGCACTAGCCGGAACGAGATCAAGCATCTCCTTCTCCAGCTTGCCCTGAAGCACGGCCTGGCGGGCTACGTCCATACCTGGCATTGCCGGGTCCATGACGTAGTCAACCTGAGCCTTGACTCGCTGAGCCAGCTCGAAGTCGGACATGTTCTTCAGGCCAATGTCCTTGCGGTACTTCTGACCCTCGGGAGTGTTCCTCATCCAGTCGACTAGCTGAGACTCGGTCTTGCCCTCCAGTGCCTGACGGCCGATGGCGGACTGGCCGATCTGATCATTGACGTGACGCATCCATGCAGTCATGTGCTTCTCAGCTCCGTGGGAGCTGACGGTCACATTCTCCCAGTCCAGGCGACGCATCTTCTTCAGGTACCAATCGGCCTGGCTGCCCATAAGGTTGGAGAAGTTGCGCTCACCAGCAGCAAGGTCCCTGTACAGCTCACCCTGCTTGCCAGCGAATGGAGCGGCGAAAACCTCACGACCCACCTTGACGTCTCGCATCTGCGAGCCGTACGCCACGAGGCTACCCATGTCCGAGTGGGTGAGCTTCGCTGTAGCGATCTCATCCGTGATGTCGGCCATGTCATCCTCAAGACGCTGGATGGTGGCAGGGTCAGCGCCCGTGGCGCGTGCCCTGTTCAGCTCACCCTTGATCTCGATCTGGAATGCACTAAGCTCATCGATGTGCTGAGCCAGCATCCCCTCAGTCTGCCTTGCCGCAGACACGGAGTCACCTGCCCACTTGCCACGGATGAAGTCCTCCATGGTCACCCTTCCGCCCTGGATGGCCCTTTGAGCCATTGCCAGACCGCCGAAGCGAGCAATCTGTCCGAGGAAGTCGTCAGCCAGCGCACGAGGCGCGTAGCCGAGACGGAAGAGCTGGGCAAACTTCCACACGGTGGAGAGCGTGTCAGCAACCTCGTTCGCCTTGTACCAGCCATCGCCAACGCGAGACTTGATCCTCTTGAACGTGGAGCCGTGCGCCTCAAGCGCACGCTCGAAGGTGCGGAAGTCCATCATCACGTGGCTGTTGGCTAGCTGAGTGTCGAAGATCGGAGTGGAAACGATGCGGCTTCCGTCCGCCTCGACGTCCGCTACACGGATCGTGCGAGTAGGGTCCATTGGGTCCGGCATGGTTGCCGTACCATAGATCCTCTGCTGACCGGCTGCGGCCTGACCATTGCGACGACGCTCTGCGAAGTCCTTGTAGAGATCGTCGGCCAGACTGTAGTCAATCTGGTCCGCTGGTCCGCGAGTCGCATTGTAGCGATCCACCATGCGGTGGGTGATGTCCTGCTCCATCTGGATCAGGGTCATGTTGCGCTCGTTCGGAGTGGCATTGATGTAGCGAGAGACGTAAGCCTCGCGCTGCTCACGAGTGATGCCGCGCACCTCGCGAAGAGATGCGTCCAGCTCCTTGTAGCTGTGCTCGCCGTGGACATCCAGGTACATCGTAGGCTTGATGTCCGAGTAGCTACGAACCACCTTGATGGGAAGTCCGACGCTGGCATTGTAGACAAGGTTGGCGGTAGCCCTGATCGGGTTGACACCCGAGACAGGCTTGAATCCGCCCTCCTGCACGGCCTTCGATCCACGCATCTTCATGCCGAGCGGCGTGGTCACTCGGTTGAAGTTCATGTTGTCGATGGATGCGAAGGCGTCCAGCTTGTCGTCAATGACGCGGGACTCCTTGTTCATCTTGGCTACGTATGCGGTCTGTCGGTCAAGGGCGTCCTTGATCCTCTGACCGCGAGGCGACGCCTTCTGGGCGTCGGTCAGCGCATCGTAGTAGTTGGCATGGATGACGTTCCTCTGTGTCAGCACACCCACCTGAGCGCCAATCTTGGCGTTCCTCAGCTCAAGGCTGAGACGTCCAGCGTCATCACCCATGGAGACACGCAGAATGTCGGACACCTCGTCGGCACCCTTCGCCTGAGACAGAAGTCGGGCCAGGCTGTCGCCGTTGGCGGACTTGCTCAGGGTCGGCATGTCACGCCTGAGCGTGACTGCCGCAGTCTCTGGGCTTGTCTGCTTGACCTTCATGACCTGATCGACCATGCCCTGGAAGGCTGACTTCTGAGCGAACGCGTCGAACGCGTTCTCGGGGCCCACCTTGGAGGAAAGCTTCTCGACCTGGGGGGCAATCGGCTTAGTGAAGGTGGCCAGCTTGGTTGCACCAGCAGCCTTACCTCCGACAACCAGAGGGTCCAGGTACCAGGAGACAGCAAAGTCGGTAGCACCAGTAACGTACTTGGAGGCACCGGAGCCGAAGTACTCCTGAGCCCTGGTCTTGACTCCGAATGGATCGTCCTTAGTCTTCTTGTCTCGGTAGGTTCCGGCCTCAACCGCCTTGGCGTCCTCGGCCATCTGGTCTGGGCGGATGCCTCGCTGCTTCAGCTCCTCATCATCCATCCCCAGCATCCAGATGGTCTGACCCGGAGAGACGTGGTGAGCGATGTCCCAGTAGTCCTTCAGGGCGTCCCACTCACCATCCTCGCCAATGTAGTCAGGGCGTCCGTAAACAACGCCGTGCAGGGCCATTCCGCCTGCGGACATAACTGGAGAAATGGTGGCACTGTACAGAGCGTACAGCTTGGAACCAACCCACTCGATAGGCTTCCACAGCGGAGAATCGAAGAAGCCGCCCGACGCCGTAGCGTCGCGGCGCTGCTGGATCAGCTCCTGCATCTGCTTGTTGGACATGTCTGGGTTACCCCAGTCGATGCCTGCGCTTCCCCAGTACTGCTGTAGGGCAAGCTGTGCATTCTTGGGCAGGTTGTCTACGTCCATCGTTCCATCAAGGACAGCGTTGGACAGCAGCTCCATGTCCTTCACGTTTGGCTCGTAAGTGCCAGCCACCTTACTCCTCCATCGTCATATCGGATACGTCTTCTGCTGGCGTCTGTTCGTCGTCATAAGCAGAGACGTCCGCTCGCAGCAGGTTCTTGGCCATGTCGTTGGCCTGAGCCCTCGACACTCCTGAACGCGCGAGGGAGACGCCCAGCACGGGGGCGTCAGCAAAAGCTAGGGCCAGTGCGCCCATGTCATCGAACCACTGGCCGCCATAGCTGTAGTCCAGATTCTCTTCGCTCACTGAAGAGCCTTCACCTTACGGACCATGTTGCGCATAGCCCATGAAGCTCCTGGCTGGTTGGCCATAAACTCAAGGACTGGCAGATATGGGGCAAGGCCCTCAAGATCCACCTGACGCTGGTCCTGGAGGCCAAGAGCCTCCATGCCCGCTCCGACTCCAGCCGCAGCTCCGTCCGTGACCGGAACTCCTGGCTGACCAGATGGGGCGTTCAGTGGAACGACCCTGGATGCAGGGTCGCCAAACAGCGATGCGAAGTCTACATTACCGCCAGCACTCTTGGCCTCGGGTGCGGCAGACTTCTGCTCCTGGTAGTCCGCCTGCTCCCCGTACCCAGCATTGGGTAGACGGTTGTTGGCGGCGGACACTGCCTTGTCAGTGCGCTCGCTGAACTTGCCGGGCCCGGAAACCTCAGCCATCGTTCACCACCTCGTAGAACTCGCTCTCTTCACGCTTGTGCAGATTATGCTGAGCAGCCATGATGCTCAGGTTTGTTGCGGCATCAGCCACTTCACGCGCGATGCCAGCGACCATGGAAACACCGAGGACGAGAACGGACCACCCAGTGTGCTTCAGGGGCCGAATCTCCACAACCTCGACGGTCTCGTTCTCGTCCATCGGTACTCCTTACTTGGCCATAGTTCCGCCACCACGGGTCATCCCGGTGGTGACGATGACAGTGCTGTCCCAGTGTCCTCCGCCTGCCGGTGCCTGGTGACGGCTGTCACCCTGCGCAGAAGAGGTCAGAGGCATCTGAAGGTGCGGGCTCAGGGTCCCACCCTTCAGCGTCTCCCAGTCACCAGAACGAGGGTGCTGAGGGAACATTCCCTCGCCGCCTCCAGCGCTTACGCCCTCGAAAGCCATGCCTTACTCCTTGGTTCGCTTGGAAGCGGCCCTCTTGGGGGCCGCCTTCTTCTTCGCAGGATCATCCTGCTCTAGCTCCCCGCAGCGTCCGCAACGGGGAGTGTTTGTTGGATCGGAGTAGTACACGATGTACTCACCAACCTTGCACTTCCAGCACATCAGATACCAGTCTGCCTCTGTGTCCTAGCCGACATTGTTGCCTCACCCTTACCAGTCAGACCGGCCAGGAGACTCATCATGTCGAATCCCTGCGGGTTGCCAGCACCACCTGGAGCGGTGCTTCCTGGCGGCGCTCCACCAGCACCTCCGGGTCCTGCTTGAGCCGCTGGGCCTCCACCGCCCATTAGGGCGGCCAGCGGGTCCTGGGCCGCACCAGCGGCCTGCTCCTTGGGCTTGAACACCTTGAGCACCGCGTCGTGCACAGCAGTGCCCTTCTCCCTCTCCTCGATGAGCTTACCCATCTTAGTGAGGGCGTCTACGGGATCGACCATGCCCTGCTGCGCCATTGGAAGAATGGCCTGCATGTACGCCATGATCCCCTGCTTGAGAGCGTCAGTGAACTGCTCGTTGTCGATCTGCGTCTGGAGCTGAACAACGTCAAGGTCCATCGGAAGCTGACGCTGAACGAAGTCCCTAGACACGAGCTGATCACCGCGAAGCTGGAGAAGCGCAACGATCGCACGTGCGGGGTCCTGGCCCGCAGCGAAGCCGTAGGTGACATCCGCAATATGGTTGCCTGCAATGTCCTTACGCGGAACGTACGTCTCCTCGAAGGGGGTCCCCTGAACAACACCAGATACCACCTTCTTCTCGTTCGGCCACAGCTTCTCATCCATCTCGAAGCATAGCTGAAGAGCCCTGCCAAGGGCCTGGGCAATGACTGCCTGGCCAGTGGTGATGACCGTGTTGAATCCGCCCATGAGGGCCTGGACTCCACGGCCAGTGATGATGCTGGCATCGATGTTGCCGGAGCGAACCTCCGGGCTACGCATCGCCTGGCGTGCCTCGTTGTCCAGCATTGCGCCCTCCTGGAAGGCGTACTGCGGAACGTCGAGAGCCACACGACGGACACCCTCGGGGTTGTCCGTCCTGATGATGGCGTCATCTCCGAACGTCATCTTCTGGACATCGCGAGGAACGGCGAGCGGAGCGCGAACACTCTTCTCGGTGGCCTCAAGACCAAGGAGCGCCATGCGCGCCTTGGCTAGCTGAACCCAGATGGCGTCATCGAATGCACCACGGATCTCCATGTCGAAGCCAGGACGCTTCGCAATGGAGACGTAGACCTTGCCGAGAACGTTCGGCATCATGTCTACGATGTGGTCACCATGATTGGGCAGGTACATCACGATCTGATCAGCGTCACAGTACTTGATGACCTCGATCTCACGCTCTGCCCATCCGGCCTCTTCCTGGCCGCCCACCTCGTTGGACTGAAGTACGCGAAGAAGGTGTGGGAACTTCGCCGCGAGGTGGATTGCCTCTTCGCGCCATACCTTGGTGTAGCTGCGAACTCGGCCGTACAGGTCCATCTCTGGATAGATGCCGAGTGGGGACTCCACTCGGATGCGAGGAACCTTGTCCTCGAAGTCCGGCTCGACGACGTAGACCGCCATGCCGAACGTGTTGTAGTAGTCGCAGAAGGTCACCTGGTGCCCGGAGTGCAGCTTGCTCTGCTGTACGTAGGCATTGGCAATCTTGGTGCGCTTGCTGGAGAACTTCTTCGCCTTGTCGGTGGTGATGACGCCAGAGGCACAGTTGATGCTCGGCATCGCGCCCATGACCTCTGCCATGTCGCGAGCTGCCGTGTCGATCATGTTGGCAACGATCGGCTTGGGCCATGCATCAGGCATGGCCCCAGGCATCACTGTCTCGATGTCGCCGGAGCGAACATCGTGAACATCGCGCTGACGCTGGTCGCGATCTGCGGCAGCACGACGAAGGCTCTCCACCTTCTGGGCGACCTTGTCGATGGTCAGCGCCATGTGCCCTCCTTACTTCTTTGGCTGAGCGACCTTCAGTCGCTTCCACGTCTCCGGGCCCGGGTACCCGTCAGCGTCGCTCCCGGTCCAGCCCTGCTTGCGCTGGAACCAGGCGACGGCCTTGATGTCAGTCCTGGTGAACTCTCGACCTGGCCCGATCCTGTAGCCCTTCCATCCGGCCCTCACGAGCGCCTTACCCAGCTCGGTGATTAGGTCATGCTTCTGCCCGAGGCGGAAGAAGCCCCTGCCGGGGAACGGAGCGTAGACAGGCTTCGGCTTGGGAGCGCTCGGCTTCACGCCGAGACGCCTGTCGATGCGGTCACGGAAGGAGTCCATGTTGTCGAAGTCGTCGCCGCGAGGGTCGATCTTGCCAGGCTGCCACTCCTTGTGACCGATGACGCTGTTGGCGTTCCAGCCATAGTGGCGGCAGATGGCTGCGCTTGCGCGCACCATCGCATCCACCTGAACGTCGGGCCATGGGTCCTTGCCGTCCCCCAGGTTCTCGCACTCAAACCCGTAGAAGCGACGATTGCCGTCGGTGTTGGCCTCATTGTCGACCGGAGCCTCACGCTCATCAATGACGGCGTCAAGTACGTCGTCATCTCCCAGTCCGGCATGGTTGGCTCGTCCGCTGGAGATAAGGTGCACCACCCCGTCCTTGGTGATCACTCCATGGCACAGCGGCCCCGGCAGGGCCGCGTAGCCCTTGTAGCAGATGTCCACCGTGTTCTTGCTGCCCTTCGTGACGGTGTGGTGGATCATCACACCGTTGATGGGTCCGAACGGTCCCTTGTGGTTTCGGTTGTGCTCTCGCCAGTTGCCCACCTCGACTACCTTCAGGCCCTCGGCCTTCAGGATCTTGACAAGCTTGCTAGCGCTCATAGGTGCCGCCATCAGTTACCCCACCAACTTCCAGTTCCGTGTGTCATGTTTGCCTGAGCCATGTAGTCCAGGTCGATCGTAATGGAGCGCTCGCGGTCGCGAGGGCTCTGGTACTCGTTGGCTACGTGGAATACATTGTCCACCTCGCCGATCAGCTCTCGTGCGCGGATCTCTGCGAACCAGAGAGCCATCACGAGGTCGATCTTCTTCTTGGTCTTGACGCCTGGAGGCAGAGGCTCCCAGGTAGTTAGCTGCTCGATCAGCATCTTCGTGGCCTCGCTGTTGGAGCGAGACGGAATGTGGATCAGGTTCTCGTTACGCTCGTAGCCCTCGAACAGTACCGACATGGATGCGACACCGAAGTCCGCATCCCACTTGTTGGAGCCGGTGAAGTGCTCACGAAGCAGGCAGCCTCGGCTGCCGAGGAACTGCTTGATCTCGCGGTTCTGGGTCACCATGAGGTTCATCGCGTTCTTCTCGATGCGCCACTCGTTGATCCCGTACTTGACGGTCAGTTCCTTAATCTTGTCGAAGATGTCATCAGGCTTCAGGTTGCCCTTCGACCACAGGTCCAGAATCCAGCGCTCTCCGGTGTAGCGGTCGACTCCCATCACGACTGCGGCCGAGTGTCCGGTCATGGCGGGGTCGAAGCCGCCGATGATGTACAGGCCGTCCATGCCGTTCTTCCTGTGGCCGGGAGCACCCTTCTGCATGACACCTGCGGCTCGCATTCCATCCACGCATCCAGTGACCGCCTTCACGGGGAAGATCGCGTCCTCGACCACACTCTCCTGCATGTAGACGAGAGACCAGTTCTTGGGTGACATGGAAGCGCGGCGCTTGCGGAGCGCCTCGCCGGTCCACATCGGCCAGAGTCCATCCTCGTCCTGTACCGTGAGCTGGCGACCGGCTACGGATACTGGTGGACGGTTAGTCTTAGGCCACAGCGTGATCCAGTCCCTGGGATCGTCAGCGTACTCCAGGACGGCAGGCTGCGTGAGATAAGTCCAGGGGCTGGACTCTTCCCCGTAGTAGTCGTCCTTGATGATCTCACCGTAAAGGTCGACTGGAGCGAGGCGCGTCCCCACCAGAAGGATACGCCCACCTGGATAGCTGAGACGGTTGTAGACCTCTCGCTGGAGCCAGTCCATCTGCTTCTCAAACTCATGAGCGTTCTTTCCCGTCACGCAGTCATCAAGGATGATGAGGTCGGCACGAGAACCATAGATGTGTCCGCCGATACCCAGGGCCTGGACCGTGGGGTCCTTCTCTCCCGAGTCTCGGGTAGAGCTGGACACGTAGATGCTGTCCGCCGTCCAGGCGGCAGCACCATCATCGAAGCCACCCTCTGGACCAAAGTCGATCTGAAGCTTCTGGTAGTTCTTGTTCTCCGAGGCCAGACGATCCTTGATGCCACGGAGGAACCTCTTCGCCATCTCCTGTGTCTGAGAGACGATGATGACTCGGATGTTCGGGTCCTGGCAGATTCGGTACGTCACGTAGTTCATCGTGATGGTCGTACTCTTGGCGTGCTCGGGAGGAGTGTTGATCAGCAGGAACTCGGGCTCACCCTTGATGTAGGTCTGGCTCTCGTGGAGGTTCCTCGGGTCTCGACCCTCAAGCACATCCACCCACTGTAGGTGGTGGTTGAACAGCTTGGTGTCCAGGTACTCCTCGCACCACTCCGGGAACGGCAGGATGTTCTTCCTGTTCTCCTCCGCCGCAGAGGCGTTCTGCGTCATCAGACGCAGACGGTCCATCTCATCCCTGAAGGATGCATCACTCTGACGTAGGTACTTGTACTGGGCCTCAGTGAGACCCATGTCGTGACAAGCCTCCTTGATGGACTTGCCGTTCTTCACGTACTTGATGAAGGTCTCCTTGCGGACCTTCGAGTCGGTCTTGGCTGCCTTGACCTGCTTCGTCCTGGGCTTGGCCTGACGAGGCGGGTTCTTCAGCTTCCTTCCGTCCTCAGTCACGTACACCGTCGCCATACCCTGGTTCTACCTTCCGTATCTAGGCAACTCAAACGCCGTGCGGCTTCTCAAGAACGGGGTCGGCCTTTAGGGCCGAACCCCTTAGTCGGAGGAATGATCCCGAGCTGTGCGAGGGTAATGTCTAACCATGTTCCACAGAGGACCAGCCCCTTCAGGGGGCTGGCTCCTGACCTTGATCTGACCGGTGATCACTCGCTTAACCAGTGTAGGTCTGGACACATCTCGGGGACCCCATTATATATATACCTGTCCCTTCGCCTCTCAGGGACAGACCTGTAGTGTGACCTGCGTCACGCACCCTACAGCCCAGTGTTCCCAAGGGTTCTGTCATGGCAGTGTGAGCCACGTCACACCTATTTATGGTGGAAATTTAGGGGGACTCACTCCCCCCCAGTGAACGCGCGTTAACAACCCTGGGGTCCGATGTCCGGATTTGGTGGGACATGTCGGGTGTCCGAGTTGCCCCGGCTTGCCCTGGTTCGTCCCCCTGGGCTGCTCAGATGAGCAGGGCTGCGCTCAGGTGGGCGGGGGTGTGTGGACATGTACTAGGAGGCCAGCATGTGTACATATATGTGACCAGATGTCCGATTATGTCCAGATATGTGGGCATAAGTGTGCAGATGTGCATGATTGTGGGGGTGTGGGACAGTCCATCCGCATCCATCCGCATCCATCCACGTACGTGTACCCCCCAGCCGTACCCCTACGCGCGCGCGTGTTCCATCTACCCCTTACGTGAGGGTGCTCATCTGAGCGGGGGCCGTGCTCATCCGTGCAGGTGTCCGCTTTGCCCTGGCCTGTCCTGCTTCACTGGAGCAAACGGCAAAGATCGAGGGGGGACAAACCGGACATCTGGGCAGGAACTATCCCAGTTTCTGTACCAACCATCGTACCAAGCCACCCATCTGTCACGAGATGTCCGATT
>Ga0315910_10003454_pt1 | contig 13432 bp, 7 predicted proteins | sample EdamamesoilMG_FD_204470 | JGI IMG/M metagenome (GOLD analysis project Ga0315910, IMG submission 204470) | Garden soil microbial communities collected in Santa Monica, California, United States - Edamame soil | ecosystem: Environmental > Terrestrial > Soil > Garden | place: USA: California...
TCATCACGGCGCCGTGTGCGATGTAGATGCCGGCCCGGCGCGAGCGCGGCGTGGTGAGATTCTGTGCGGACACGCCGGCAGGGACCATGGCTTCCAGCAAGGGCAGCGCGATCACGCTGCCGCTGCCGCGCAGGAAGTGGCGGCGCGACAGGTGCTTTTTCGTCAGGAAATGCATTGGAGCGCTCCTTTCCCGTTCAACGGACGGCCACGTCCGTGCCCGGGGCTTCAACGATGTTCATGCGGAACGGCGTGCTCTCAACGATGCCGAGGACGATATCCGAGAACCGGTATTCGTTCTCCTTTGCACCGGCCGCGATCTTGCGCACCGCGGCCATGTCCCGGGCATGCAGGTGCCGACCCAGGGAATAACTCAGCAGTTTCTCGATGATCGTGGACGCCACTGCATCGCCCCGATCGAGCAGCGCATGCCGAAGTGTCGTGGGGCCATCGATGCGCGTGCCATCGATCAGCTCGGTGGCGGTATTCAGCGCGAGGCCATTCTCCTCGGTGCGCCAGCGGCCGATCAGGTCGAAATTCTCGAGCGCCAGTCCGATGGGGTCCATGATCTGGTGGCACGAGGCACAGCTGGGGTTGACGCGATGCGATTCCAGACGGTCGCGCAGCGTATTGACCGGGCCACCGGCCGGGACGTTCTCGTCGCCGAGGTCGGTTTCCACGTCGGGTGGCGGCGTGGGCACGGGCGCGCCCAACAGCTCTTCCACGATCCAGGCGCCGCGCACCACGGGGGACGTGCGGTTGGCCACCGAGGTGGCGGTGAGGATACTGCCGTGGCCAAGCAGGCCGCGACGTGGACTGTCGGCTGGCAGGGATACGCGGCGCATATAGTCCCCGCGCACATCGTCGATGCCGTAGTGGCGTGCGAGTCGCTCATCGAGCCAGGTGTAATCGCTGTCGAGCAGGCGGAGCACGCCGCGGTCCTCGCGTACCAGGTCGCCAAACAGCAATTCCGTTTCCTGGCGGAAAGCGTCGAGCAACTGTGCGTTGAAGGCAGGGTCCTGCGGTTGCGCGGCATCGAGCTCTCGCAGCATGAGCCACTGGCCGGCGAAATTCTTCACCAGTGACTCGGCCTTGTCATCTCGCAACATGCGTCGAACCTGCTGTTCGAGCACGCCGCGCTCGTGCAGACGACCTTCGCTTGCCAGCGTCAGCAGCTCCTCGTCGGGAATGCTGCTCCAGAGGAAGAACGACAGCCGCGATGCGAGCTCAATGTCGCTGATCGGGTAGACCGTACCCGGCGCCAGCCCTTCGGGCTGGTCTTCTATCTGGTAAAGAAAACGTGGATCCATCAGCAGCCGCGCGATGCCGTACTGCATGCCGGTCTCGAAGCCGCCCAGCGCATGTCCCCGGTCGTAGAACGTCAGCAACTGCGCCACTTCTTCGGACGCAGCCGTCACCGGCTCGCGCCAGCCGCGCGTGGCCAGCTGCGCGAGGTTGTCGCCTGCACAGGCCCGGGCTTCGGCCTCGGCTTCGGTCTCGGCCTCGGGATAGCAGGAGAAGATGGCGCGTCGGCTGGGTGTATCGCCGGGACCGCTGATGTCGAAAGGTCCGTTGATGCTGATGCCGGAGATGCCGCCGCCCTGGCGATAATCGTCGAAAAAGTCATTCACCCCGGTGCAACGGCGCACGTCCTGCAACGCCACTGAAATCGTGTGCCGGCCGGCGCTGATCGGCAACTCGAACCGGGCGGGGTTGTCGAGTGTTACGAGCTCGCCATCGATGCTCACCACGATCTGGTCGCCGCCGGAACAAAAGCCCCCGCCGCCGAAGATGCCGCCACCGCCGCCGGCACCGACAGTGAACCGGTACCGTGCATCGAGAGGGAAGTCGTGTGTCACCGCCATGCCGCCGTGCGTGCCGAGCGGCAGTCCGTCGGTGCTGCCGCTGTCTCTTCCATATTCCACTTCGGATGCAATCAGGGTCAGGTCACCCACCGCTTCACGGCTGATGCGCATGGCTGCGCTCGCGTAGGCATCGATCAGGGTCGGCGACACACTGAGCAGCTCGATGTTGTTGTCGAAGCCCTCTCCCGCCGATTCCGCCGGAATGTTGGCAACGATATGTGACGCGTCGAACTGCAGCAGGTCGCGGATGGCGTTGCGGTATTCCTCACGGTTGAGTCGCGCCAGGCCCTCATTGCCAGGATCGGGGGAGCTCGTGTATTCCGCGTCGAGGCGCGCTCCCAGCGCATGGGTAAACTCGTTGAGCGCTGCACGCGGCGGCCGCGGCTCGCCTGCCGGAGGCATCATGCCAGTCCGCAACTTGCGGATTGCGAGCTCCCAGGTATCGGCATTGGCTGCGAGCGAATCACGCGGCAGAGCGTCGAAGGCGACACCGCCGGCAAGCTCCACACTGTCGTGGCATGCGGTGCAGTACTCGTCGACCAGATCCCAGTCCACCTGGGCCTGGCATGCGGACAGGGACACTACCAGCGGGAGCAGACGCAGGGCGCAGTGCCGGGGCTTGCGTTGCGCAGGCTGATGCGGAAGGTTCATCGGCCCCTCATTGCTCCGGCCAGTTCTTGCGCTGCGTTTGCGCCCAGGGTGCGCTGCACATCACGCAATCGTCACCGTGGAAGTACCGCTTCGCATCCTGGTCGCCGTAGATCCAGTAGCGGAGCCAGGCGATCATCGCGGGCGCTTCGACGCCCGACTGAACGCCGTCCACCGTGCGTGCCGGGTAGCCGTGATTGGCGCCGTCCACCAGGCTGAAAAGGGTCTGCACCTGCGATGCTTCATAGGTTGGCTTGAGCCAGGACTGACCGTCGCGCATGACGTCATTCGTGCCGCCCAGCAACAGCAGAGTCCCATGGAGGTCGCCATCCGCACTGTGGCCGTGGATCGAGATGACGGTGGTAATCGCCTCGTGCCCGCCGATATCGACAGCGGCGGTTCCGCCCACGGAATAGCCCATCGAAGCCGCGTGCGCTACATCGAGCTTGCCCTCGAACACACTGCCAGCCACGCTGTTCTGCTCGATGAGCCAGTCGAGACCAGCGGTCATGCGCCGGTTGTTTTCCGGATTACCCGGACCCGCATCGAGCTGACGGCCGATGATCACGAACCCGTGCGAGGCGATCCTCTCCAGCAGGTTCATCATCGATGCGACCGGCCCTCCGATGCCGGGCCCGAAGATGATCGGCGCATGCAAAAAACCATCCTCACCCAGCGTTTCGGGGCGGACGATCGTGTAGGTTCCATCAGGGCCGGTGGAATCTTCAGAGACCGTGGCGTACGGACCGAGGTCGGCGTAGTTGTCTGTGGGAGGCAACGGCGACGCTGTCTGGGCATGGGCGACAGTGGCCCAGATGAGCGCCGAAAGAGAAAGGATCGAGAGTCTGGTCTTCATGTATGGATCCTGCCTGCTCAAATCGGGCCGCCGCTAACACGAGACGTTGACGAATCGAGGCTCGTCGTCGTTGGACTCTGCAAAGCCCCCGGCTTGCGCCGGGGGCATGGTTTCAGGTCGCGAAAGAAGTGCTTATCGGCTGACCGATATGCTGGCCTGATTTTCCAACGGCCGAATCGGCGGGACCGGATCCTGGGGAACGACCAGTTTGACCCAGAGGGCGCCCTGGTCCCTGAAATAGGACGTCTCGCTCGCGTTGCGCAATGCGCCGAGGCTGTCCTTCTCCGTCCCGGAGGTCGCGTTGGCGAAACCCGGGAGCTCGAATATGACCCATGAGTCCTTGTTCATTTCGCTCAGGCTGAAAGTGACTTCAGGTCTCTCGGTTTGCACCCGGATCTCGGTGCCGGCGCGCACGGTGCTCTGGTTGCCCGTGATGCGATGTTCCTTGCCATTGCGAGCAAGAACGATGGGCTGCTCGGGAGCGGCAGCACCGCCGGCTCCTCCTCGCCCAGGCGCTGCACCCGGAGCACCAGCCCCGCCGCGTGCCGGCGCCGCGCCAGGACCAGCACCACCGGCTCGGGGAGCCGCGCCAGGACCAGCACCGCCGGCCCGGGGAGCCGCGCCAAGCCCGCCACCGCCACGAGCGCCGAAGCCGGCAAATCCGCGACCGCCGCCGGCGCCACGCATGGACACGCGTCCGACATCGCCCGTGCACACAGAGGCGTTCCAGTTGGGATGAATCTCGCAGCTGTCGTCAGTGGCGACCGTGTCGAACTCGCCGTCGTGGAGCAATATGTAAGAGTCACCCATGCCGGTCGTCGTGCCGTCGAGATCGTGGATTGCCAAAGATCGGTAGGCACTGCCACCCCGGTTGTCATTGTCAAACCGGGAGTCGTATTTCGGGAAATACACGGGATTGGAATTTACGTATGTCGCGCCCTTGATGGTGTTTTCAGTCGTAACCCCGGAGCTCGTGTACAGCAGCCAGGAAAGCGCACCGGCTCCGCGCTGGTCATTAGCCTGGTAATTCACGAATGTGGTGTCGGCCACATCGACACGGTAGTCGTAGTACTCGTAGCCGCGGATCGGGAAATCAGGTATTTCGATCTTGGGCAGGCTGCGGCCGTAGGCGATTTCCTCTGGCGTTCTCGGGTTGCCGATGTTGTCGGTTTCGCCCACAAACAGGGAATCAACCACCAGCGACGTAAACTCTTCGGAGCCGAAGGCACCGGATGACATCGTGAAACCAGTGGCATTGTCCGCTGTCTTCAGATTCCTGACGACAAACAGCTCGCCGCGGCCCCAGAAGCCGCCATTGCGGTTCTTGTAGGTGGTGAGATCGTCAAAGTACGTCTTCAGGTGCGGGCTGTTCGGATCTGCAGGATTTTCCCTTGGCCCGTAAGTGTTGCCGGCCAGACCGAAGGTGTTGTCCTCCGCGATGTTCCGGTCAAACAGGAATCCATCGAAGTTGGAATGGGCCACATTGCCTCTGAATTCCCCGAGCAGCGTTCGGCGCGGCCAGATGTTGAGGCTGGCTTCCGTGCCCGCGAACTGGCCTTGCGGGTGCTCCGGCAGGGACAACCAGAAACCGGTCTCATCGGATCCTGCTGCGACGTTCTCTATGAAGATATTGTCCGGATTCGTGATCCAGTACGACGCCACCGTGTTGTCTGATGGCAGCAGCGTATGCTCGCCGGACCAGCTTGCTTGCCTGTAAGCCATCCGATTCTCGTACGTGAAGGGGAGCTCTCCGTTGGCGGCCAGGTTGGTCGGCTCACATTCCCTCGTCGGATGACACTTGGTCTGGATCGCCAGGTTCCGGACGAATTCGTTATCGGTTTCGATGCCGTCTTCGAGGAAGAAGCAGTGGCCCACGGTGTTGTAGGTCACGTTGTTCTCGATTCGCAGCTTGTGCGTGCCGTGTACGGTCACGCAGCGGTTGAAAGTGTCGTGGATGGCTGCGTTCCTGATGTACTGCCCCTCGCCGGCCTCGCCGACCAGATGCCAGTGAATCGGATAGCGAGCGAGCGTCATGTGCTGGCCCATGCGATGGAGCTCGACGCCTTCAACGTACATCCGGCTACCCGGCATCGCCATGATGTGGCCGCCGAAGTACGACTGTTCCGCATCTTCAGACGCATTGATCTTGATGTTTCGCGTGAGCAGGCCCACTTCGCCACGCTCATCCACGTCGAACGTGATTTCACCGAAATGCATGTACGTCAGGGGCTCGTCCAGCGTGATGGTATTGCCCCTGATCGCCGTGATATGGCGGGTCTCTGCCTGGCGCGGTTCGAAGTCGGTGGAAGCCAGGACAATCTCGTCACCGACCTGCCACTGGTCTGCGTTCAGGACTTCAATGCTGCGGCTGCCGGCCTCTGCCGTTTCCGTCAGTTTGGTCCAGGTGTTGGTGCGGTTACCGTGCAGGTTCAGGGTGCCGCCCGAGATCATGATGCCGCGGTCACCCATGCCGGCCATGATGTCTTCACCCGGCACCTTATCCGTGAAGGTGATCGTCGCCCTGGCCGTGTGCGGGCGGGCTTCGGTGCCGATCTCCAGCTCACCGTGCAACATGATCCACTCGGTGGTCAGCTCGAGGTCAGCATCGTTCGAGAAGCTGAGCTTGCCCTCGACAGTGACGCCATTTAAGTCCGGCGGGCTGACGTCGAGAACGACGTCCAGGCCTGCGCCGATCGTGACGATGTCGCCTGCCTGCGGCAGATCGCCGCCGGACCAGGTGGACGAATCAGACCACAGACCGCCCCTGACCGCTTCCTGCGCCTCGGCGTTAACGCTGAAAAAGGCTGCAGCAAGCAATGAAAGGTTAAACAGACGATGGTGTAAGCGCATGAAGCTGTCCCCCGACATTTTGGCTCTTATATTTCCCGCATTGGGTTTGGCGAGACTAACACGACTGCTCTGCTCTCGGGACGCGGTAGCCCCGGCCCAGGTGCCTGAGAATCCTGTAGATTAATCGGGGTCGGTGTCGACGACCCCACCGAAGCCCCCGTTCGCTCCGAACCCCCCGGCATCCACGACCCCACCGAAGCCCGCGGGACGCTGCACGAGTTTCAGGAGGATGGCGGCGGCGGCCGCCCCCTCGCCATCGCCGTCGTACCCCGCGAGCGGAATTCCGCTGCTCCCCGAGCCCGCCCAGATCTGGCCGTTGCCGTAACCGCCGATGGGAGCTCCGGCGCCCGAACCTGCGTAGATCTTGCCGTCGACGTAGCGGCCCAGTGTGATTCCGCCGGTCCCGGAGCCCTGCCAAACATTGCCCTCAGCGTAACCGCCGACGGGGGTGCCGGCACCCCCGGATCCCGCAAAGACGTAACCGTTACCGTATCGGCCGACCGGAATTCCCGAACGCCCGGAACCGCGCCAGATGCTCCCAAGCGCTTTCTGAACGGGTTGGGTTGCGGTGCCGGTGTGCGCGCCGCGCGTCGCCAATCGATACACGATGTAAGCAGCAACCACGGCGATCACGAGCCAGAACATGCATCATCTCCCCGCAGGCGCCAGAGCCCTTCGGTGCCGCCGACTATACGCGGCTCACCGCGCTCGACGGTAGGGACGGCCTCGCACCATCCCGGTGCTGCCGACTGCGGGAATATTGGCGGAGACTCGCGGGAATTGTGATCCGGGCCGGCGCGTCCGCGCGGCGAAATTGCTATCAAGCGGGTGAAAGCGCCGCCAGCGGTCGAACAACAGCCATGAGTCTTCCACGCCCAGAAATGCGAGCGGCCCCCGAGGCTGACCCGATCGAGATGTTGCGCTCATTGCTCAACAACCTCGACGCCTTCGTGTACCGCTGCCGTCGCGACGAGTCGCGGAGCTTCGAGTACGTCAGCGAGGGTTGCCTACCGCTGGCCGGCATCGCCATTGAGGAGCTGCTCCTGCACGGCCGTTCGCGCTTCGACGCGATCATTCATCGCGATGACCGCGACCGTATCAAGGCGACGCTCGAGGCGGCGCTCGAGACGCGATCCCGCTTCGAGATCGAGTATCGCATCGTCCTTGACGGCAGCGAGATAAAGTGGGTCTGGGAGCGCGGGCGGGCTTTCCGGTCGACAGCCGGAGGCGTTGGCGGCTTCGAAGGCGTCATCGAGGACATTTCCGCGCGCAAGCAGACCGAGCAGTCGCTGCGCGACGCCGAGCGCCGGTTCCACGACCTGTTCGATCATGCCATCGAAGGCATTTTCCGCACGACGCCCGAGGGCGTATACCTCGACGCGAATCCATCGCTCGCCCGGATCTACGGTTTCGACTCGCCCGACGAGCTCATCCGAACGCTCCGGAACATCGACCGGCAGCTCTATGTCGATCCGCGGCGACGCGCGGAATTCATGTCGGTGATCAAGGCGCGCGGCACGATCATCGATTTCGAGTCGCAGGTGTTCAGAAAAAGTGGCGAAGTCATCTGGATCTCGGAGAATGCCCGCGCCGTGCTCGACGAAGACGGCGAGGTTCGCTGGTACGAGGGCAGCGTCGAGGACATCACCGAAAGGCGCAACTACCAGGCACAGATCGAGCGCCAGGCGAAGTACGATGCGCTGACGGGCGTCGCCAATCGGGCGTTGCTCGCCGACAGGCTCACGCACGACATTCACACGGCGGCGACCTATGGCACGCGGCTCGCCGTCGTGCTCATCGACGTCGATCACTTCAAGCTCATCAACGACAGCCTCGGGCATCAGCAGGGCGACCTGCTGCTGCGGACGCTTGCCGACCGCCTGCAGTCGTGCGCACGCGAGTGCGACACGGTGGCGCGTCTCGGCGGCGACGAGTTCGTGCTGCTGCTCAACGGCCAAATGGAGCCCGGATGGATCTCCGAGCTCATGGAGCGCATTCGCGAGATCGTTGCGCGGCCCTGGACTTCGGACGACGGCCAGTACGAAGTGACCTGCAGCGCAGGTATCGCTCTCTATCCCGACGATGGCGCTGACTCCGACACTCTGCTGCGGCATGCCGATGCCGCGATGTATCGCGCCAAGGAGGAAGGGCGCAACAATGCCCAGTTCTTCACGGCCGAGATCAATACGCGGATGCGCGAGAGGCTCGAGCTCAGCATCGCGCTGAAGCGCGCGATCGAGGGACAGGAGATCGAGCTGCATTACCAGCCGCGCGTGCATCTTTCGAGCGGCGAGGTCGTGGCCTGCGAGGCGCTTGCGCGCTGGCACCTGCCGGGCCGCGGCATGATTCCGCCCGACCGCTTCATTCCGCTCGCCGAGGAGACCGGGCAGATCCGCCAGCTCGGCCGCTGGGTCCTGCACGAGGCCTGCCGCCAGAACCAGGAATGGCAGGACGCCGGCCTGAAACCCATGGTTGTCTCGGTCAACGTTTCGCCGCATCAGTTCCGGCAGGAGCGCTTCGTCGAGGACATCGAGTCGGCGCTGGCCGAGTCCGGCCTCGATCCCGGTCGACTGGAAATCGAGATCACCGAAAACATGGTTGTCCGCGACGAGGAATACATGATCGCGTCGCTGCAGCGCATCAAGTCGCTCGGCGTGGCGATAGCGATCGACGACTTCGGCACGGGGTACTCGAACCTGGGCTACCTGCACCGGTTTCCGATCGATCGCCTCAAGCTCGACCGCTCTTTCGTGCGCGACCTCGGCACGTCGCTCGACGATACGACGGTCATTCGCGCGATCATCGCGCTCGGCCACAACCTCGGCCTCGCGGTGACGGCCGAAGGTGTCGAGACCGAACGCCAGCTCGAGCTGCTCGCGCAAAATTCCTGCGACGAGATCCAGGGATACTGCTTCGCGCGCCCGATGCCGGGCAGCGAGATGGCCGCGTTCCTCGCGCTGCCCGCGAGCACGCGCCGCCGCTCCGGCGCCTGACGAGCGAGTCGAACCGCACCGTTTGCGGTGCCGGTGTGCGCGCCGCCCGTCGCAAATCGATACGCGGGCGACGCCGTTCCCCTCGGAAACTACGGATACTCGCGAGCGTTCATTCGCGGCAAGGTCTTGCGACTTGGGCGCGGGGACGCGAAGCAGGAGACCGAAATGCCACGTAAAGCCGGTGATCGCTATGTCTGCGAAAAGTGCGGGGCCAGGCTCGTCTACGAGAAACCTTGTCCTTGTCCGGAAGGACTGCCGCATTCAGAGGTTTGCTGCGGACAGCCGATGAAGCTCGTCCAGGGACAGGCTGCAGGGAAAACACTCAGGAAATGAGCTGAGCGGGACTGGTCTTCGGCATGGGGCGGAAACGCCACTGCCGCCCCGATCTTCTGCGAATGCGCCGGCTCCCGGCTTCGGCGTGCCGCTCGCGATCCTGATGGCCTACCTGGAACGTGCCACATACGCACTGATCACACTATCCGTCAGGTCGGCGGGTCAGGCATAGTTGTTTCATGAATCAAGGAATTTGCTTGAAGGTACCGCTATATGCGCAGAACTGAGCAGCTCGCGGCTTTCGTCTGCGCGGGCCTTGCAGCCGCGTTCACGGCGTCCGTCGAGGCTCAGAGCCCAGCTGTCGATGCCGCGCTGACGGTTCAATGCCAGTCCCCCGCGGGCGGCGAGCGGCAGGTGTGCGCGGCGGATACGTCCGCCGGTGTGGCTCTGCTGCGTTCCACGGGATCGTCGGCCTGCCTGCTCGGCAACACCTGGGGCTACGACTCCGCGGGCGTCTGGGTTTCCGGCGGCTGCTCCGGGGAGTTCGTTCTCGGCACCGTGGCCGCTCCGGGCGCCGCCGGCAGCGCAGATCCGGAAACGCGCGATCCCTCCTGGCGCGACGCCGCCGACAACTACATCTGGGGCGAGTTCGATCCCGGCAATGGGTTCCTGATCGGCCGCAGCGACATTGGCACGATGTACATCAGCGGCTACGCGCTGGTCCGCTATCTCGACCAGGGCGGCAACGACAGCTTTGTCGACCACAACGGCACCGAGCAGCCCGTGGACCTGCGCCGCGACATCTACTCGCACCGCGTGCTCGTCTGGCTCAGGGGCTGGCTCGGCACGCCGAAGATCGTATACACGATCACGTTCTGGACGGTGAACACAACTGACCAGGATGCCCTGTTCGCGAACCTGGGCTACAAGTTCAACGAAAAGTTCAACCTCTTCGCTGGCGTCTACGGCAATCCAGGCTCGCGCTCGACGCAGGGCTCCCATCCCTACTGGCTCGGCCACGACCGCGTTCTGGCCGACGAGTTCTTCCGGCCCTTCTTCACGCAAGGTCTCTACGCCAACGGCAAGGTGCTGCCGAGCCTCTGGTACTCCGTCACCGTCGGCAATACCAACAGCACGCTCGGCGTCACGGCGAGCCAGCTCGACCGCAAATTCACGACGGGCGGCTCGCTCTGGTGGATGCCGACGACGCAGGAGTTCGGTCCCCGCGGCGCCTACGGCGACTACGAAATGCACGAGGAGCTCGCGACGCGCTTCGGCATCAACTACACCGACAGCCCGGAGCAGCGCTACACCGACCCGGGCGACAACCCGCAGAACACATCGCTCAAGTTCGCCGACAGCACCAACGTCTTTGCGACGAGCGCGCTCGCACCCGGCGTGACGATCACGGGCGTCGACTATCGCATCCTGTCGATGGATGCCGGATTCAAGTACCGCGGATTCTTCGGGCAGGTCGAGCTCTTCAGCCGCCGGCTCGACGGCTTCCAGGCGGATGGCCTGCTGCCGGTCACCGCGGTCGAGGACGAGGGCTTCTACGTCCAGGCAGCGTTCTTTCCGATTCCGCGGAAGCTCGAGCTGTACGCGGCCACGTCGCGGATCTACGGCGACGACAACGCTGGCTTTGCCGACTCGCGGGACGTGCTCGTCGGCCTCAATTACTACCCCGCCGACTCCCGCAATCAGCGCCTCAACCTCCAGGTGATCGACGTGACCCGCTCGCCCGTGTCGAGCACCTTCGGCTACTACACGGGCGGTCAGGACGGCACTACGGTCTCTGCGGCTTTTTCGATCTTTTTCTGAGACAGGACGGCGGGTATGAGCCTGAACGATCGCGGCAATGGCCATCGACCCTGCAAAACGGAATCCCGAGGCCGCTGGGGTGCGCCGCGCCGCGTGTCGTTGCTGGCAGCTCCCCTGCTGCTCGGCGCGCTGCCGGCCTGCGCGCAGGTTCCCGAGGAAGCGGAGTTTCACGACGCGCATTTCCACCTGATGAACTACGTGCAGCAGGGTCCGACCATCGCCGAATATCTGGCGACGATGGGTACCGCGGTGGGGCGCTCGACGGTCTTCGGCATTCCGCTGCAGCAGACCTGGGATTACGAGAACACCGGCGAATTCGCGCCCACGTACTATCTGCAGAGCGACGCCCCGCTCTACTACTATTCCTTCGTCGACGCCCAGATCGCCGTCCAGTACCTCGCGCTCACTCCCGGGCAGCAGGCGAGGCTCGACCCGATGATCGTCGGCTTCAATCCGGACGATATGTACGCCGTCGATCACATCCGCCGCGTGCTCACGACATTTCCGGGCGTCTTCAGCGGTATCGGCGAGTTCACGATCCACAAGGAGTTCGTCTCGGCGAAGATCGCGGGCGGGCCGCCGAGCCTCACGGATCCCGCGCTCGACCGGATCTTCGACTTCGCCGCGGAGGTCGGGCTCGTCGCAATCCTGCACAACGACGTCGACATGCCGTTCCCGCGGCCGGGCCAGGATCCCTGGCCGGCACAGCAGCTCGGCGCAGTGCTGCGCCGGCACCCGGACGCGACGGTTATCTGGGCGCACATGGGGCTCGGCCGCGTGGTGCATCCTATCGCCGACCATTTCGCGATCTTCGAGCGCGCGCTCGCCGACCCCGGGCTCGCGCACGTCTACGTGGACATCTCCTGGGACGAAACGGCCAAGTATCTCGTTGCGACGCCCGAGGCGACCGCCGCCGCCGCCGCGCTCATCGAGCGCTACCCCGATCGGTTCCTCTTCGGCAGCGATGTCGTCGCGCCAACCACGATCGAGCCCGTCGTTGCCGTCCACGAGCTCTATGCGCCGCTATGGGCGGCGCTCAGCGTGGCAACGCGCGAAAAAGTCCGCAAGGGCAACTACGAGAGAATTTTTGACGCCGCCCGAGTCAGGGTTCGGGCATGGGAAAGGGAAAACCGATGAACAGACCAACGAGACTTGCATACCTGCCGCTGACCGCTCTCGCCGCTGCTTGCGGCCTGCCCGGCATCGTCTCGGCACAGGACGAGGCAACGCGCCTCGAGCTATACGGCCACGCGATGCTCGACATGGGCTTCCAGGCCAATCAGAACGATCCGGACTGGTTCGACGTCCTGCGTCCGACCAAGCTGCCGTCCTTCGAGGACGAGTTCGGCGGCGACGGCCACTTCTTCGCCGGCGTGCGCCAGAGCCGGCTCGGCGTGCGCGGCTACATCCCGACGGAAGGCGGCATGGAGATCAAGACGATCTTCGAGTTCGAGCTCTTCGGCACGGGCTCGGATGCCGGACAAACCACGTTCCGCCTGCGGCATGCCTGGGGCGAATACGGCAAGTGGGGCGCCGGCCAGACCTGGAGCCCGTTCATGGACATCGACGTGTTCCCGAACACGCTCGAGTACTGGGGCCCGAACGGCATGGTCTTCTTCCGCAACGTCCAGCTCAAGTACATGCCGCTGCAGGGGGACAACGAGCTGCATATTGCGCTCGAGCGTCCCGGCGCTAGCGGCGACCCAGGAGTGCAATCCGGCTCGCCCGAGATCCCGGGCCTCACGGGACGCTTTCCGCTGCCCGACATCTCCGGCCACTACCGCATGAATCGCGACTGGGGCCATCTGCAGATCGCCGGCATCCTGCGCCGCATGGAATGGGACGATGCGACGCCCGTGCCGGTCGACATCTCGGGCGAGGAAACGGGCTGGGGCGTGAACGTGAGCTCGAACATCAAGTTCGGCGAGGACACGCTGCGCCTGCAGGTGGTTTACGGCGAAGGCATCCAGAACTACATGAACGATGCCACCGTGGACGTCGGCGCGACCGGCGACGCGGACATCGCCGAGGCCCTGCCGCTGCTCGGGGTCGTCGCTTTCTACGACCTTACCTGGAGCGCCGACTGGACGAGCAGCTTCGGATTTTCCTATCTCGACATGGACAACAGC
>Ga0315910_10003455_pt1 | contig 13427 bp, 11 predicted proteins | sample EdamamesoilMG_FD_204470 | JGI IMG/M metagenome (GOLD analysis project Ga0315910, IMG submission 204470) | Garden soil microbial communities collected in Santa Monica, California, United States - Edamame soil | ecosystem: Environmental > Terrestrial > Soil > Garden | place: USA: California...
AATCTGCGGAGCGATCCCGGGATGGGGAAACTCTACCTTCGCGATAACGAGCCACTGAAAGCGGGTGAAACATTTCGCAATCCCGACCTCGCTGCGATGCTCACGACGTTGGCGGAGCGCAATTCAGTGGATTCGTTCTATCGAGGCGATATCGCGCAACGTATCGCGGACGGATTCGAGAAAAACGGCGGCCTCGTTACCTCAACCGATCTCGCGGCTTATCGAGCGCGGGAAGTCCAACCTTTGGCATGGCGGTGGAAGAATCTGTCGGTTCACACCGCACCGCTCACCGCCGGCGGCGCGACGGTGCTGGAAGCGCTGGCGCTGTTGGCAGCACTGCGCTGGGACACCTTGCCCGACAACGGCGCGCACATCCACGCGAAGCTCGAAGCATTACGGCTGGCCTGGCACGACCGGCTCCATTTTCTGGGTGACCCGGCAAAGGTGAACGTTCCAGTGGGAATGCTCCTTTCCAAGGATTATGCCAGCGACTACGCCGCGAAGATTCAGGCCGCATTCCAGGCGAAACAACCGTTGCAACTGGAGTTTCAGTTTCCGGCGCACGATGGCACCGTGAATCTGAGTTGTGCCGATCGGTTTGGGAACTTGATTGCGCTCACGCTCACGCACGGTGGCAGTTTTGGCGCGCAGGTGGCGGTGGACGGTTTGGGGCTTTGTCTCGGGCACGGCATGTCGCGGTTCAATCCGCGGCCGGGGCATCCGAATTCGCCCGGCCCGGGCAAGCGGCCGTTCAACAACATGTGTCCAACCGTCGTGTTGCGCGATGAACAGCCAGTGATTGCTTTGGGCGGCGCCGGTGGCGTGCGTATTCCCAACTCCATCTTCGACGTGCTCACGCATTACGTGTTGCTGGACCAGCCAATGGCGGCAGCGGTGGCTGCGCCGCGATTGCACTGCACGGGCGGGTTGGATGTGGACGTGACGAGCGACTGGCCTGTCCGCGATTCGGATTACTTGCGCGAAGTCGGATTCAATCTAAAAACCGGCGGCAGCGCCTTCGTGAGCGCGGTGGAATTTTATTCCAAAACTGGCAAAGCGCGGGCGACGGCGCGTTAAAGGGTGCGGGAGATAACCACGTCTGAACATTATGGCAGAGCCGCTTCAAACAGGGGAATCAGCCATACGCAGCGGAGCCGTCCAAGAACTGCCAACAAAAAACCGGCTACTGCTGCAGCGGCGCTTCCGATTGCGGCTCGGTGTCACGCGGTTCTTCCTCGCGATGCCGGGTCGCATCGTCCAGCCGCCGGGGTTCCGGCTCACGGCGGTGACGCTCCTCGTCACGAGGCCGGTAATCCTCATCCCGCTGGCGTTCGTTCCGCGGCCGTTGGATCTGACGCAACGCGCGTCGCAACGACTCGATCTCACGTTCGTCGGCGTTTTTCTGCCGGTCAGCCAGTTCGGTCAGTTCGAGCACTTCCTCCATTTGATCGAGGAGTTGCTGCAGCGAGACGACGATCTCGTTGATGTGTTCAACCGCTTGACGAATGGCAGGCTGCTGCGGCGCTGGATTGCGGGCCAACTCGCGCACGCGGCTGGTCACGGCTTCGAGAACGGGACGGGGCTCCCTGGCGGGCGCGGGTGCCCGCTCAGGTTCCAGCGGAGCGACGGTCGCCAGTTCCTGCCGCACCATGTCTCCGGCTTCGGCTGGCGCGGTTTCCGCAGTTGGGGCGGGAACGCCAGCAGATGCGGGTGCGCCGCGGCGCATAGGCGCGCGGCCACGACTGCGGCCACCGCGACGGCCGCGACGACGTGGTCCGCCGGGCGATTTGGATTGTTCACTCTCTGCCATTTGCGGGAAAACAATGTGGGCAAGCCGCTCAAATGAAAAGGCAATTCAACGCCGGGATGCTCAAATATCCAAATACCCAAGGGCTGTTGGCCGGTGATTGGTGATTTTGGTAATTCTTTTGGTGGACGGTTCGCGCGGCGTTTTCCAAACTCCGCCACGTCATGAAAGCCAGAATACTCTTGCAACTCGCTTTGACATTGGGCGTCATTGCGGTGCCGCTGGTGGCCTCGGCACAGCCGGCCACCAATCCGCCGCCCGCCCCCCGCCGGCCCAACATTATCCTCATTCTCGCCGACGATCTGGGCTACGGCGATTTGAGTTGTTACGGGCAAACGAAATTCGCCACGCCGAATCTCGACAAGCTGGCGAGCGAGGGAATCCGCTTCACGGACTTTTACGCTGGCAGCACGGTGTGTTCGCCGTCACGGGCGACGTTGATGATGGGGCAGCACACGGGTCACGTGGGGATTCGCGGCAACGCCGCCGGTAGCTTTCTCCCACCGGGCGACCCGACCCTGGCGAGCGTGCTCAAAAACTCCGGTTATCGCACCTGCCTCCTCGGGAAGTGGGGACTGATGAACAACGAGAGCCAGCCGGGGCTGCCGGAACGACACGGTTTTGACGAAGTGCTCGCCTACCTGAGCAATACGGAAGCACATGATTACTACGCCGAGTATCTCTGGCGTTACGATCCTCCCAATCCCGTTCGCACCAATGCTTTTGCCGGTCGGATGCAGTTCTCGCAAAATGCCGGCGCACGCAAGGGGCTTTACCTGCCGGATCAGTTCACCAAATCGGCGCTCAACTTCGTCAACTACGCCAAGCCCGAGCATTACAACGGGTACCGGCCGTTTTTCCTTTTCCTTTCCTACCCGACGCCCCATGCGAACAACGAAGAAGGCCGCCGTACCGGCAACGGCATGCAGGTGCCAACGGACGCGCCTTACTCCGGCGAACCCTGGCCCGCGCCGGAAAAAAACAAGGCCGCCATGATCGCCCGCATGGACGGCGACATCGGGAAACTGATCGCCAAGCTGAAGGAATTGAAGATTGACGAGAATACACTCATCATGTTCACCAGCGACAACGGCCCCCACAAGGAAGGCGGCGTGGATCCCAAATTCCACCAGAGTTCCGGCCCCTTCCGCGGCCACAAACGCGATCTGACCGAGGGCGGGATTCGCGTGCCGTTAATCGCGCGCTGGCCCGAGCGCATAAAGCCCGGGCAGGTCAGCGATTTTATCGGCGCCAACTGGGACTTCCTGCCCACGTTCGCCGAGATCGCCCGCACCGAACTGCCGAAAAACCTTGATGGCATTTCCTTCCTGCCATTGCTCACGGGACGCGAACAAACCAATCGCCATGAATACCTGTACTGGGAGTTTCACGAACGCGGCTTTCAACAGGCGGTGCGCGCCGGCGAATGGAAAGGCATCCGCCCCCAGGCCGATGAAAAGCTCGAACTTTACAACCTGAAGACCGATCCCGGCGAAAAGACCAACGTGGCGGAAAAGAATCCCGAGGTGGTCGCCAAGCTCGAGAAGTATCTCAAGGACGCGCGCACGGAATCAGATCGCTGGCCGATCAAACGTCCTCCTACGAAGAAAGCGGACGATCCGAAGTGATTGCGGGGTGGGCGCGTCCCGTCGGCCAAAATCGCGTTGCCGTCATCGCACGGCAAAGTTATCGTCGCGCCGCATGTCGGTTGCGCCCGCCCAACTTCCAGATACTCCGCTCGCCGCGCCCATTGCGCGGTTGTGGGGCGTCGGGTCGGAGCGCGTCAAGCAACTGGCGCGACTGGACATTCACACAGTCGAAGATCTCCTGCTTAATAAACCGCACCGCTACGAGGACCGGCGAAAACTCCTGCCCATCGCCGAACTACGTTTGAAGGAAGCCGCCACCGTGCGGGGCAAAATCATCGCTGCTGGCACCAAGGGTTGGAAAAAGGGCGCACGCGCGATGTTCGAGTGCATCCTTGATGACGGCACGGCGCGGCTGCATTGCCGCTGGTGGCAGGCGTCATCGTGGATGGAGGATTATTACGCCGTGGGTCGCGAGTTCCTCGTGTTTGGCAAACCGGAATCGCTGCGCCCGCGCACGGTAGACCATCCCGAGACGGAATTCGTCGAGCCGGGCGAGGACGAATTCATCCACGTCAACCGCATCGTGCCGATCCATCCCCTGACCGAGGGGCTGACGGCTCGCGTCATGCGGACGCTCGTATGGCGGGCCTTGGAGCGGTTTGAGAATCAGATTGAAGAGCCCGTGCCGGGCATTCCGCACAAGGGCGCAACTTCGAACCTGCCCGGTCGCGCCAATGCTGTTCGCATGATTCACTTTCCCGAGGAGTTGACCGACGTGGAGATCGCCCGGCAACGGCTCGCGCTGGATGAATTTGTCGAACTGCAAATGCAGATTCAGCAACGGCGCAAAAACTTCGAGGCGAAATCCAAGGCGTTGCCCTGCGGCGGTGATCAGAACCGGCTTATTAAACCGTTTCTGGTGCAGCTCGGTTTCAAACTCACCGACGCACAAACCCGAGTATTGCGGGAAATCCGCGCGGACATGGGTGGCGCGTATCCTATGCGACGGTTGTTGCAAGGCGATGTCGGCTCGGGCAAGACCGCCGTGGCCGCCTGCGCCGCACTAATGTCGCTGGAATGCGGTTTCAATGTCGCGCTCATGGCGCCGACGGAAATCCTGGCGGAGCAGCACTTCCGGAACTTCACGCGCTGGTTCGAGCCGTTGGGAATCAAGGTTGAGTTGCAAACCGGAAGCCGGAAAACATCCAACACTCAACACCCAACATCCAACATCCAACGGGGCGGAGACAAAGATCACGCATCACGCATCACGCATCACACATTCCTTTTCATTGGCACTCATGCGTTGCTCACGAGCGGCTTCGATCTTCCTCAGCTTGGCCTCGTGATAATAGACGAGCAGCATAAATTTGGCGTGACGCAACGAGAGCAACTGTTGCGCAAAGGTGTTTACCCGCATCTGCTCGTAATGACGGCCACGCCCATTCCGCGCACCCTGGGCCTCACGCTTTACGGTGATTTGGACGTATCGGTGATTGACGAGTTGCCACCAGGCCGGGGCGCGATCAAAACCTTTGTGCGTCCAGTGGACAAGCTGCCCAAGGTCTGGGAATTCCTTCGCGAAAAACTCAAAACCGGCCGGCAGGCGTACGTGGTTTATCCGCGCGTTGAGGAAAACGCCGACGGTTTGAAAGCCGTCACTAAGGAGTTCGATAATCTGAAATCGAAACTCGCGCCGTTTCGTGTCGGCTTGTTGCATGGGCGTTTGAAGAGCGCCGAAAAAGAAGCCGCGATGGCTGACTTCCGCGCGAAGCACATGAATGTGTTGCTCGCCACGTCGCTTATCGAGGTGGGCGTGGACGTGCCCAATGCAACGGTGATGTTGATTGAGAACGCAGAGTCGTTTGGCCTCGCGCAGTTGCATCAATTGCGCGGGCGCATCGGGCGCGGCGCGCACGAATCGTTCTGCATCCTGATCTCAGATGCAAAGAATCCTGATTCGCGCGAGCGCCTGCGCGTGCTGGAAGAAACGAACGACGGTTTCAGGATCGCCGAAGCCGACCTGAAACTGCGTGGCCCGGGCGAATTACTCGGCCAGCAACAGAGCGGACTGCCGCGTTTCCGCTTCGGCAATCTGGCGGAGGATCTCGCCTTGATCCATCAGGCGCGGGAGTTGGTTGCCAACATTCTTCGGTAGCGACGAACGGCCATTCCTCCAGCGCTCAGTTAACGTGACCCGCCAACTTCCGCTTGGCATCCGCACGGGGCAGCGTAGAGTCTCGCCATGAAAACCTCACTTCTTCTTTCCGCCATCCTGGTTCTGGTTGTCGCCGGGTGCGGCAAGTCATCGGATGAATCCGCGCCGGTTTCCACCAACGCTGCGACCGGCGGCAGCGTGCTCACCGCGCCGGTGGACTACCTGAACACCGTGGCCAAATCCAAGCACTCCGCCGACAAGATTGTGGAAACTGCCTCGCTCAACAAAGCCATCGAAATGTTCGGCGTGCAGGAGGGGCGACATCCCAAGGACCTCAACGAACTCGTCCTGAAGAAATACATCCCCCAGATACCCACGCCGCCGGTCGGAACAAAGCTGGAATATGATGCTAAGACCGGGACAGTGAAGGTGGTGAAGCAGTAGGCAATCCCGCGCGGTTTTGATTCGACTGGAGGGCTGCCGGCGTGCGGTCGCGATGCGAAATGCAGCCGCTTCCACTTTTCGCTCGTCAAACGCTTCGTTCCCGGCAAACAATCTCTCTTTGGGAATTTCCATGAACGAACAAATCGTCATCCTCGATTTCGGGTCGCAATACACCCAGGTCATTGCGCGCCGCATCCGCGAGTGCAACGTCTATTCCACCATCCTGCATTTCAATACGCCCGCCGCGAAGATCGCCGCCCTGAAACCCAGCGGGATCATTCTGTCCGGTGGCCCGTCGTCGGTTTACGCAAAGGACGCGCCGTTGCCGGACAAAGGGGTTTTCGACCTGGGCGTGCCGGTGCTGGGAATCTGTTATGGTGTGCAAATCTTCGCGCACTTTCTCGGTGGGAAGGTTGAGCCGGGACAGAAGCGCGAATATGGCAAGAGCACGCTCACGGTGAAGAACTCAACGTGCGCACTGTTCGCCAAACTACCGAAGCAGCTTCAGGTCTGGAATTCGCACGGCGACAAGCTCACGAAGATTCCAAACGGCTTCAAGCCCGTCGCGGCCACGGAGAACTCCGAATACGCCGCCATTGAGCACCGCAAACGGAGATTTTTCGGCCTGCAATTCCACCCCGAAGTCGTCCACACACCGCGGGGCCGCGAGGTTTACGCGAACTTTGTCCACCGCATCTGCGGTTGTGGCAAGGATTGGACGATGCGCAATTATGTCGAGCAGGCGGTGGAAGAAATCCGCGCGCAGGTCGGCGGCGAACGCGTCATTCTCGGTTTGAGCGGTGGTGTGGATTCGAGCGTGGCGGCGGCGCTGTTGCACAAGGCCATCGGCGGCCAACTCACCTGCATCTTTGTAAACAACGGCGTGCTCCGCGCGCGGGAAGCGGAAGTGGTGCAGAAAGTTTTTGGCCGCAACTTCAAGGTGAAGTTGCAATACGAAAACGCCGCGAAGCTTTTTCTCTCGCGGCTCAAGGGCGTCACCGATCCGGAGCGCAAGCGCAAGATCATCGGCAAGACGTTCATCAAGGTTTTTCAGAGGGCGACCAAACGCGCGGGCAAGGCTAAGTTCCTCGCGCAAGGCACGCTTTACCCGGACGTGATCGAGTCGGTCCCGATCGGTGGCAACCCCGCCGCGCTGATCAAGAGCCATCACAATGTCGGCGGCCTGCCCAAAAACATGAAGTTCGCGCTGGTCGAGCCGCTGAAATGTTTGTTTAAGGACGAAGTGCGCCTACTGGGCGAAGAGCTTGGCCTGCCCAAGGAGATTGTCTGGCGACAGCCGTTCCCCGGCCCGGGTCTGGCGGTGCGCATTCTGGGCGAAGTCACACCGAAACGTTGTGAAATCCTCCGTAACGCTGACGCCATCGTCGTCGAAGAGATGAAAGCGAGTGGGCTTTATTACAAAATCTGGCAGAGCTTTGCCGTGTTGCTCCCGGTGCGCAGCGTGGGCGTGATGGGTGATGAGCGCACTTACGAATACACCATCGCCATCCGTGCCGTGGAATCGCAGGATGGCATGACGGCGGACTGGGTGAAGCTGCCTTACAATCTGCTCGAAAAACTCGCCAGCCGCATCATCAACGAGGTCAAAGGCGTGAACCGCTGCGTCTTCGACATCACGAGCAAGCCGCCGGGGACGATTGAGTGGGAGTAAAGGTCCCGAAACTTGCGCTTGCAGCAGGAGAAGCCGCCGGGCATCACTTGGCTCATGCCAGAGAACGCCATCGCCCGCACGCCGACTCCGCCTTATTACGCCGTCATCTTCACTTCCCGCCGCACCGACGGTGATCAGGGCTACGGCGAGATGGCGGAACGCATGTTGGAACTCGCCGCGCAACAACCCGGTTTTCTCGGCGTGGAAAGCGTGCGCGGCGTGGATGGCTTGGGCATCACCGTTTCCTATTGGTCGGACGAAAAAGCCATCGCGCACTGGAAAGCGAACACCGAGCACCTCGGCGCGCAGGAAGGCGGAAAGAAAACCTGGTATGCGGACTACTGCGTGCGCGTGGCGAAAGTGGAACGCGACTACGGCAAACCGTCCTGAGGTCGCGCAGAAATTCGCTTCCCAACTCTGCCGCCCCACGTTATCAGATGACTCACCGTTCCGTGGGGGGACGGCCATTGCCATGCAACACGACACTGTCACGGTCGAACGTTTCTACACCGAAAACACCGGCGACCTGGAATTGCGCCTGACCGCCGGGGCCGCCGGCCTCAAACGCATCATTCCCGAACCGACCGTGAACCGGCCCGGTCTCGTGCTCACGGGTTTCACCAAATACTTCGCGCACAAACGGGTCCAGGCCATCGGCAATGCCGAGGCGTTTTATTTGAAATCACTGCCACCGGGAGAACGTGCGAAACGTTATGATCTGTTCTTTTCGCACCGGCTGCCGTGCGTCGTGTTCAGCCGCAATCTCAAACCGGACAAGTTTTTTCTCAAGGCCGCCGAGGAAAACGACACGCCGATTTTTCAGTGTCCGTTCATCACCATGAAGTTCATCAACCTCGCCACCCTGGCGCTGGAGATGATGTTCGCCCCGCGCGGCACGGAGATGGGCAGCATGGTGGACATCCTGGGCGTGGGCGTATTGATCCGCGGCGAAAGCGGCATCGGCAAGAGCGAATGCGTGCTGGCCCTCATCGAACGCGGCTACAGTCTGGTGGCGGATGACATCACCAAAGTGACCCTCATGGACGGGCGTCGTGTCGTCGGCACCAGCGCCGGTCTTACGCGCGACCACATGGAAATCCGCGGCATTGGCATCATCAATGTCGCCGCCATGTTCGGGGTGAAAAGCATCCGCAAGGAAAAGAGTCTGGACCTCGTGGTGACCCTCAAGCTCTGGGAAAACGTGACGGATGTGGACCGCGTTGGCATGGAGCAGGAGTACGTGAAAATCCTCGGCGTGGAAGTTCCGCACATCACCATTCCCGTGCGGCCTGGCCGCGATCTGGCGCGGTTGATCGAGGTCGCCGCGTTCCAGACCAAGCTCAAACTCTCTGGTTACAACGCCGCCAAGGAACTTAATGACCGGTTGCTCGCCAAGATGGCGGCCGAGAGCAAGCTGTAAAAATGAAATGGCGCGACCGCCCCAATTACGCTACCCATCTGGTCGACCGATGAGTGCCAAGAAAGCATCACCGGGCACCGGGCCCGCAACCAAAGAATTGACCGTGACGAATACCAAGGGTATTCACGCGCGGCCGGCCGCCATGTTCGTGAAGGCGGCCAACCGCTTCGCCTGCGATGTCTTCGTCGAGAAGGACGGTGAAAAGGTCAATGGCAAGAGCATCATGGGCCTGATGATGCTGGCCGCCGGTCCCGGCAGCAAACTCACGGTGCATTGCGAAGGCGCTGACGCCCAAGCTGCGCTGTTGGAGATCGAAGCAATCCTCAAGCGGAAGTTTGACGAGGATTGAGGGGAATTACCCAAGGACCCAAATACCCAAGCTTCATTCGTAGATTCTTGTTGGGTAATTGGGTATTTTCCACCAAGCAATTCCCTGTTCATCTGCGCCTCACCGTGCTCACCTGTGCGCCGAATATTTATGGGTAAAGAATTCAGCATCATCACGCGTGCGGTGCCGCGCGTCGAAACCAAGTATCGCCGCATCGTCACTCCGCTTCCGCATCCCGATTCCGTGACCACGCTGGAAACATTGCGTCGTATCGAACCCCAATCCATGCGCGGGCAGCCGCCACTCGTCTGGGATCGCGCCGAGGACATTTTCGTCTTCGACAAGTACGGCAATCGCTGGCTCGACTGGTCCAGTGGCGTGTTGGTGACCAATGCGGGCCACGGCGCGAAGGAAATCCGTGACGCCATCATCGCGCAGATCAACAGCGGCCTGCTGCATAACTACGTTTTCCCGAGCGAGGAGCGCGCCACGCTGGTCGAACACCTCACCGGGCTGGCGCCGAAGGAATTGACGAAAATCTTCCTGCTCACGACGGGATCGGAAGCGACCGAGTGCGCGATCAAGCTGGCTCGCTCACACGGCATCAAGGTCGGCGGCCGGGAAAAGATCGGCATCGTGGGTTACGAACGCGGCTTTCATGGGCGCACATTGGGGTCGCAACAAGCCGGTGGCATGGCGGGACAAAAATCTTGGATCGTGAACGAGGACCCCGCGATTTTAAATGCGCCGTTTCCGGACGGTTATTGGCAGCAAGATGTGAGCTTCGATTCATTTCTCGCCGTGATCGTGAAACGCGGGCTGAAACCGGAGAACATCGCCGGCGTGATGATGGAGAGTTATCAGGGTGTCGGTCCGGATTTCGCGCCGGTGGAATACGTGCGGCAACTTGCGGCCTGGTGCAAACAGCATAATGTCGTGTTGATTTTCGACGAAGTGCAGGCGGGCTTCGGTCGAACGGGCAAATTCTGGGCGTTTGAACATTACGGCGTGACGCCGGATTTGATTTGTTGCGGCAAGGGCATCAGCAGTTCGTTGCCGCTAAGCGCCGTGATCGGACGTGAGGAAATCATGGATCAATTCCCGCCCGGCTCGATGACCAGCACGCACACCGGCAATCCCGTCTGTTGCGCTGCGGCGCTGGCGAATCTCAAGAAGATCGTGGGCGACAGGTTGACCGAGAATGCCGCGCAGCTTGGACCGGTGTTACTCGATGGCTTGAAGGCGATTCAACGCAAACACCCGGGCGTCGTTGCTCACGTCACGGCACGCGGACTGGTTGGCGGGCTGCAAACTGTCAAACCCGGCACACGCGAACCCTGGCACGATCTGGCGCACCGCATCGTCGAGCTTTGTTTTGAGAAGGGCTTGTTGCTGTTCTCGCCAGTTGGCGCGTGGGGGCAGACGGTGAAGATTGCGCCGCCGCTCACGATTCCACGTGAGGCGTTGGAGGAAGGAATCGTAGTGCTGGCCGAGGCGGCGGATAAAGCGGTGGGGTAGGGAGGATTCCGAACTACTTGCAAGAAGCCGGAAAAGTTACTCTGCGACTTCATCTATAACCGCCATGCCACATTCACGGCAACGACCTGTCTTCGTGATGTCGTAAAAGTTCTTTTTTTCCATTCCCAGGTAGTTTCCACAATGGGGACACCGCACGCCAAACACCCGCAGAATAACAAACGCGAAGCCGAATCCCAGAAGCGGGACGCCGAAGAAGATTCCAAGGAAGATTTCAGCGGGAAGCCGTAATGCGATGTTTACTATGGGAGTCCCTATTACAGCGAGCGCCATGACACCTAGGTTGATATTCCGATAACGATCGAATCGCCGAAGACCAAACTCGAGTTGCATTCGTGTCATGACAACTGCGGCAGCATTACTTGGCGTCAAGCGTTCATATGCATGCGCTATTTTGCCAATTTTCCGAAAATCTGGTTCGCTTCTTCCAACGTCTCCTTGGAGCCGATATCGAACCACAGTCCCGGCACGCGCCATGTGTAGAAGGACGTGCGTGGATACAGCCACTGCACGAGCCGGCCGGGTTGGTCGGGATTGTTGCCCTCGGCGATGTATTGCTTGATCAACGGGATGGTATGGCGCGGGTAATAGTAAAGCGCAATGCCCGTGAGCGTGCTGGTGGGGTTCTTGGGCTTTTCCTCGAAGAACGTGATGCGGCCTTCGCCGTCCACGTTGATGGAGTTGTATTTTTTGATCTCCTCCAGATTGCCGACGTCGTAGAGCGCGAGGACCGGGGCGTTCTTCTCGGCGCAGAACCGGCCGAAGTCATTCAGCTTTTCGCTGAACAAATTGTCGCCCGCCACCACGATCAAATCGTCATCCACGTTCTGGGTGTTCAGAACAAAATTGATGTCGCCGATGGCCCCGAGCTTGTTGCTGTCATCGGTCGAACGATCATTGCAGATGGTGAATTCCAGCTTGGATTTGGTGGCGCGATAATGGTTGGCCCATTTCTGAAAGTGATCGGCGAACTTGGCGTTCGTCACGACATAGATCCGGTCAATGCTGGCGATGGGCGCCAGATTGTCGAGAACGTGTTCCACCATCGGCTTGCCGGCGACGGGTAATAGCGGTTTCGGTTGGGTCAGGGTAAGCGGGTAAAGGCGCGTGGCGTAGCCGGCGGCAAGGATGATGACTTTCATTGTGTTAAATCCCTAAAGCGTGGAAACGTTACACCGGCGCCGCGGCAAAACGCCATCACGTTTTACTTCTCAAACAAGCTGGGCGCCGAGTTGGTCGCCAGTTGCTGGCAGCGCGCAGCGATTTCGCCGGCCGACTCGCAGTTGAGCGCGAAGGTTGCCAGTTCCTGCGCTTCAGAATATTTCAACCGGCGGATGAGATATTTGATCTCGGCTAGCAGTGGCGGTGCAGCGCTCAATTCGTCCACGCCCAACCCGATCAACAGTGGCACGAGCACGGGATCACCGGCCATTTCGCCACAGACGCTCACCCAGACTTTGCGGGCGTGCGCGGCTTCCACCGTCAGCTTGATCAAGCGCACAATGGCCGGATGTGTGGGCTCGTAAAGGTGCGCGATCTTCTCGTTCATCCGATCCACCGCAAGCGAGTACTGGATGAGATCGTTGGTGCCGAGGCTGAAGAATTGGACGCGTTTGGCCAGCGCATCGGCGATCATCGCCGCCGACGGCGTCTCGATCATCACACCGATTTCCAGCTTGTCGTCGAACGCAACGTTTTCGGCTCGCAACTCGTCCTTACACTTGGCGAGCAGGTCATTGGCTTGAATCAATTCGTCCAGCCCCGAAACCATGGGGTACATGATTTTGAGATTACCTTCGGTGCTGGCCCGCAGAATGGCACGGAGTTGGGCGCGGAAGATATCCGTTTGCTGGAGGCAGAAGCGGATGGCCCGCCACCCGAGAAATGGGTTCATCTCGGTGGGCACGGCCAGGGAGGAAAGCAGCTTGTCCCCGCCCAGATCGAGCGTGCGAATGACCAGCGGGCTGGGTTTCAGTTTCACTGCGGCCTCGCGATAAGACTGGAACTGCTCCTCCTCGCTGGGGGGCGCATCGCGGTTGATGAAGAGGTACTCGGTCCGGAAAAGCCCCACGCCCTCCGCACCGCTGGCGGCCACGCTGGCGGCGTCACCAGCCTGCTCGATGTTCGCGGAGAGAACCACGCGATGGTTGTCCAACGTGACGGCGGGCTGATAGAGCGTTTCTCGCAGCTTCTCCTCGAGGGTGACCTGTTTGCGTGCAAGCTGGCCGTACTCAAAAAGTGTCTGATCGGTTGGATTGACGATGATGACGCCGTTGAAACCGTCGAGCAGGGCGAAGTCCCCGGTTTTGAGCTGTGCGCTCGCTTGCTTCAAACCCACCACTGCCGGGATCCGCAACGAGCGCGCTAGGATGGCCGTGTGCGAAGTCTTGCCGCCGACATCCGTTCCAAATCCCAACACCTTGCTGCGATCCAACTGGGCGGTCTTCGAGGGCGTCAGGTCGTGCGCAATAAT
>Ga0315910_10003457_pt1 | contig 13424 bp, 11 predicted proteins | sample EdamamesoilMG_FD_204470 | JGI IMG/M metagenome (GOLD analysis project Ga0315910, IMG submission 204470) | Garden soil microbial communities collected in Santa Monica, California, United States - Edamame soil | ecosystem: Environmental > Terrestrial > Soil > Garden | place: USA: California...
AGGCCCCCAAAGCGATGTGTTTGCCGCGCGCGCTGCCGTCGCGGAGCTCGATGACCGATTGGCCGCCGCCGTGCGCGACGAGCAAGTCGCGACGACGATGCTCGGGCGATGGATTGGCCCCGCTGCAGAGCGGCCTTTGGCCGCACTTCCCGACATAGGAACCGTGCCGCTGCATTCGGCGGCTCTCGAGGAGCAGCTCGCTGCTCACCCGGAGATCGCCCTGATGCTGAAGCAAGAGGCGGTCGCGCGCGCCGACGTCGAGATCGCGCGAGCGGCCACGCGTTCGGATTGGACGATCGAAGTCATGTACAGCCAGCGTGGGCCCGACTACTCCAACATGATGTCGTTGAACGTCTCGAAACCGATTCAATGGCGAGAGAGCAGACGTCAGGGGCGCGAGGTGGCTGCACGGCTTGCCACCGCCGAACGAGCGCGTGCACAACGCGAGGAGGAGACGAGAGCACACCTCGCCGAAGCGATGGCGCTGCTGCAGTCATGGCAAGCGAATCGCGAACGGCTGGAGCGCTACACGGAGACGCTGCTGCCGCTCACCGCGGAACGCACCGCTGCTGCGACCACTGCGTATCGCAGCCGCACGGGGTCGCTCGACGCAGTACTCGCGGCTCGCGTGGGCGAGATCGAAGCGCAAGTTGCGCACCTCGATCTTGAACTGGAAACAGCGACGATGTGGGCCGAGCTCAACTACCTGGTGCCCGGTGGGCATCTGGCCGGAGCGCCGCAATGAAGAGGTGCGCTTCATGAGAACCGGACATCGCGTCGCCGCTGCGGTCGCAGCGTTAGCCGTCGTTGGTTTCGCTGTCTACGGCGTTTACTCGCTAGGGATCTCGCGCGGCCGCGAGATGGGCGGTTCAGTTCCGACGGCGTCGGATCAAGCCGAGGGCGGTCTTCTCAAGGCGGGTGACATCGATCCGGCAACGGGCAAGCGCGTGCTGTATTGGCACGATCCCATGGTGCCAGGTCGACGCTTCGATGCACCGGGCCGGTCGCCGTTCATGAACATGCAACTCGTGCCGGTCTATGAGGGTGGTGCCGAGGAGGGCACGGTCAGCATTAGCGCGCGTATTCAGCAGAATCTCGGCATTCGAACGGCGGAGGTCAGGCGACAGACGCTGGCGCCGCGCGTCGACGCGGTCGGTGTTGTCGCCTTCAACGAGCGCGATCAGGTCGTTGTGCAGGCGCGCGCGACGGCTTACGTCGAGGCGCTGCGCGTGCGAGCGACGCTTGACCGAGTCGCCGCAGGCCAACCGCTCGCAGATTTGTATGTGCCGGAGTGGATTGCCGCGCAGGAGGAGTTGCTGTCGGTTCGCAGGTTCAGCGGAACCGACCTCGCGACACTCATTGATGCGGCGCGACAGCGCTTGCGACAAGCGGGGATGACCGACGAGCAAATCCGCGTGGTCGAAACTCAGGGCGCCGTGCAGCCGCGCACGACGCTCACCTCGCCGATTAGTGGCGTCGTCGCCGATCTCGCGACACGAGAGGGCATGACGGTCATGGCCGGCGAGACTCTGTTCCGCATCAACGGGCTCTCGACGGTGTGGGTGCACGCTGCGGTTCCCGAGAGCCAGGCCCAGCTGCTGCGTCCAGGCGCGCCGGCGAGCGCTCGTTCGCTCGCGCTGCCGGGCACGGACCTGCGCGGCAACGTGCAAGCGATCCTTCCCGACGTCGACGCTGTCACGCGGACCATCCGTGTGCGCGTCGAGCTCGCCAACCCCGACTTCGCGCTTACCCCCGGAATGTTCGTCAACGTCTCCCTCGAAGTCCCGACGCATGAAGCCCTCGTGGTTCCGTCGGAAGCGATCATCGAGACAGGCGCTCGTACCGTCGTCATCCTTGCGGAGGGCGGCGGCAACTTCAGGCCCGTAGAGGTGGAGATCGGCGTCGAGAACGATGGCAACACCGAGGTGACGCGCGGCCTCGACGTCGGGCAGTCGGTTGTCGTTTCCGGCCAATTCCTCCTCGATTCGGAAGCGAGCCTGCGCGCGACAGCGACGCGCATGCAGGCCATGCCTGGCGGTGACGTGCCGAACCGCTCGCATAGTGGGGAGGGCCGGGTCGTCGCGCTCGACGACAGGTCGGTAACGCTCGCGCACGGTCCCATCCCATCGATCGAGTGGACCTCGATGACGATGCAGTTCGTCTTGCCGGCAGGGCCGGCGCCCGATGTAGCGATCGAGGAGCAGGTTCGGTTCACGTTCACGATGGGTGCTGACGGTATTCCGCGCCTGACGTCCATCGAGCCCACTGGGCCTGGCCAATGATCGCCGCCTGCATTCGCTGGTCGCTTGCGAATCGCTTCCTAGTGCTGCTCGCGAGCGGCGTCGTGGCGGGTTGGGGCGTCTGGTCGGCTCTGCGAACGCCGCTGGATGCGTTGCCGGACCTGTCGGACGTGCAAGTCATCGTGCGCACAACGTATCCCGGGCAAGCGCCGCAGATCGTCGAGAACCAAGTGACGTATCCGCTGACGACCACGATGCTGTCGGTTCCGGGTGCGAAGACCGTTCGTGGGTTTTCTTTCTTCGGCGACTCGTTCGTCTACGTGCTGTTCGAGGACGGTACCGACCTCTATTGGGCCCGCTCGCGAGTGCTCGAGTACTTGAATCAGGTGCAAGCACGATTGCCGGCAGGCGCCGAAGCGTCCCTCGGCCCCGACGCGACCGGGCTCGGTTGGATCTTCCAGTACGCGCTCGTCGACCGGAGCGGCGGCCATGACTTGTCACAGCTTCGGGCTTTGCAGGACTGGTTCCTGAAGTACGAGCTGAAGACCGTGCCGAACGTGGCCGAGGTCGCGAGCGTCGGAGGCATGGTCAAGCAGTACCAAGTGGTGCTCGACCCGAACAAGTTACGCGCGTTCGGTATCCCACATGGTGCAGTCGTCGAGGCGATCGGCCGGGCTAACCAAGAGAGCGGCGGCTCCGTGCTCGAGCTCGGCGAGGCCGAGTACGTCGTCAGAGCATCGGGGTACCTCCAGTCGCTCGACGACTTCCGCGGGATTCCATTGGCCACGACCGAAGCGGGCGTACCAGTGCGCCTCGGCGACGTTGCGCACGTGCAGCTTGGTCCGGAGATGCGACGTGGAATCGGCGAGCTCAACGGTGAGGGTGAAGCCACAGGGGGCATCATCGTCATGCGCAGCGGCCACAATGCGCTCGAGACGATTAGGGTCGTCAAGGCGAAGCTCGCGGAATTGCAGGCGAGCCTACCCGCGGGCGTCGAAATAGTCCCGGTCTACGATCGTTCCAGCGTCATCGAGCGAGCAGTCGCGAATCTTGGTTACAAGCTCGTCGAAGAGTTCATCGTCGTCGCACTCGTGTGTTTCGCGTTCTTGTTTCACATGCGTTCCGCGCTCGTCGCCGTCGTCTCGCTGCCGCTCGGCGTTCTCGCGAGCTTTATCGTCATGCGATGGCAGGGCGTCAACGCGAACATCATGTCTCTTGGCGGAATCGCGATCGCCGTCGGCGCAATGGTCGACGCCGCCGTCGTCATGATCGAGAACGCACACAAACATCTCGAGCGTTGGCGACACGAGCACCCGACCTCGCGGCTGGAGGGCGACGCTCGCTGGCGTGTCATCGGCGACGCGGCTGCGGAAGTCGGTCCCGCATTGTTCTTCTCGCTGCTGATCATCACGCTGTCCTTCATACCTGTCTTCACGCTGCAAGCTCAGGAAGGGCGGTTGTTCTCGCCGCTCGCGTTCACCAAGACTTACGCGATGGCGGCCGCCGCTGGGCTGGCGGTGACTCTCGTGCCCGTGCTCATGGGCTACTTGGTTCGTGGACGTATACCCGACGAGCGAAGCAATCCGCTGAATCGGGTATTGATCTCGGCGTACAGACCTGTGCTCGATGCGGCGCTACGTGCACCCGTGGTGGTGCTCGTGGGAGCGGGACTCCTCTTGTTGTCCGCGCTCTGGCCGTTGCAACGCGTCGGCGCGGAGTTCATGCCGGCGCTAGACGAAGGCGATCTGCTCTACATGCCAACGGCGCTGCCGGGGTTGTCGGCGGGCAAAGCGGCGGAGCTTCTCCAGCAGACGGACCGGATGATCAAAACCATACCCGAGGTGGCGACGGTCTTCGGCAAGGCCGGCCGTGCCGAAACAGCGACGGATCCGGCCCCGCTCGAGATGTTCGAGACGATCATCCAGTTCAAGCCTCGTGATCAATGGCGAGGCGGGCTGACACAGGACGCGCTGATCGCCGAGCTCGATCGCGCGGTGCAAGTGCCGGGCCTTTCGAACGTCTGGGTGCCGCCGATACGAAACCGAATTGACATGCTCGCGACGGGCATCAAGAGCCCCGTCGGCATCAAGGTCGCCGGCGCCGACTTGGCGCAGATCGACGAAACGGCTGCGGCTATCGAGCGCGCGGTGGCCAACGTGCCCGGCGTCACATCGGCATTTGCCGAACGACTGACAGGCGGGCGCTACCTCGACGTCGACGTGAATCGTGACGCCGCCGCACGTTACGGGATGAGTGTCGCGGACGTTCAGTCGGTCGTGGCCACGGCAATCGGCGGTGAGAATGTAGGCGAGACCGTGGAAGGCCTCGCGCGTTTTCCAATTAACGTGCGTTATCCGCGCGAGTTGCGCGACTCGGTCGACGACATCAAGCGACTGCCGATTGTCACGGAGCGCGGGGCGCAAATCGTGTTGGGGGACGTGGCGCACATTCGCATCGTCGACGGGCCGCCGATGCTGAAGACGGAGAACGCGCGGCTGTCGGGCTGGGTCTATGTCGACGTTCGCGGACGTGATTTACGTTCGGCCGTTGTCGACATGCAGGCGGCCGTGGCAGCAACAGTGGCGCTGCCGCCGGGGTACTCGATCTCCTGGTCGGGGCAGTTCGAGTATCTCGAGCGGGCGGCCGCGCAGCTGCGGATAGCAGTGCCGTTTACGGTCGCGATCATATTCGTACTGTTGTACCTCACGTTTCGGCGTTACGACGAGGCGCTGCTCATCATGGCGTCGGTGCCATTCGCGCTGGTCGGAGGTATCTGGCTCTTGTACCTGCTTGGGCACGACCTTTCGGTCGCGAGCGCCGTGGGGTTCATCGCACTCGCCGGCGTCGCGGCCGAGTTCGGTGTCATCATGCTCCTGTTCGTTCGTAACGCGTGGCACGAGGCCACGTTGAACGGACGAACGGGCGCCGGCGATCTGCTGGACGCGATCCGTCACGGCGCCGTGCTACGCGTGCGGCCAAAGGCGATGACCGTCGCCGTCATTCTCGGCGGGTTATTGCCCATCATGTGGGGCGGCGGTACGGGATCGGAAGTAATGCAACGCATCGCCGCGCCGATGGTCGGAGGCATGATCACGGCACCGTTGCTGTCGCTGTTCGTGATCCCTATTGCGTATTTCTTACTTCGCCGACCCAACGCGAAGACTGAAAGTATTTCACTGATACCGAAAGGAGTTGAATCATGAAAGCGATTCCACGAAACCACACGAGGCGAGCCGTCACGTCCGCATTACTGCTGGTTCCGCTTGCAGCGGCGTCGCTGCGGCTGCGTGCCGCCGACAACGTTCGTATCGAGGTCTGGACCGGCCCGTCCTGCAGCTGCTGCCATGACTGGATCAAGCATCTCGAGACCAATGGTTTCGACGTCACCACGCACGACGGCGGCAATTCCGACGCGCGCACTCGTTTGGGGATGCCGATCAACTTCGGCTCGTGTCACACGGGCGAGGCGGGTGGCTACGCGATAGAAGGCCATGTGCCCGCCCGCGAGATCACGCGCTTGCTCCAGGAGCGGCCGGACGCGATCGGACTCGCCGTGCCCGCGATGCCGCGGGGCTCGCCGGGCATGGACGGGCCCGTCTACGGCGGCGTTCGCGATCCATATGACGTGCTGCTAGTCCGCCGCGATGGTAGCGCGGTTACCTACCAGTCTTATCGTTGAGAGTCGTTCGAAAGAAATCGTTTCACAGGAGACCCACAATGCCTTCCAGAATCACGAAAGTACTCACGATGCCGGCCCTCTTTTCGGTGCTGCTGATCGTTGCTTGCAATGACCCACCAAGCTCGAATACGTCGACAGGTGCCGCCGCCGGCGGCATGCCCGGAATGCCCACCATGCCGCAGTCGGCGCAGCAGCCGGCGCACATGGCGCAGGGCACCGTGAACGCGATCGATCAAGCGGCGGGCACTGTGAACATCTCGCATGGCCCAGTTGCCAGCGCGAACTGGCCGGCGATGTCGATGACCTTCAAGCTCGCGAACCCGAGCTCTGCAAGCGGCATCGAACCGGGCCAGCGCGTCGACTTCAAGTTCACTATCGCGGGCGGTATGGACGCCACGGTGACGGAGATCAAGCGCGTCGAGTAAGCTCCAGTTCCGCTGGGTTGTGATCGATCCATGAGCGATTGCTGCAACTGCGAAGTCGATACACGGGCGCTGGCCGCGCGACAGCGTCGCGTCTTGCTGGCCGTGCTGACCATCAACGTCGTGACGTTCGTCATGATGGTGGCCGCTTCGGTCCTAAGCGGGTCGTCGGCTTTGTTGTCGGGCACGCTCGACAACTTCGGCGATGCCGTGACGTATGCGCTCAGCTTCGCCGTCGTCGGTGCGTCCGCTCAGGCCAAGGCTCGCGTAGCGCTGTTCAAAGGTCTGATGATCTTGGCGGCCGCCGCGGCGGTTGCGGGCCAGATAGCGTGGCGCTTGACGCATCTCGAAGTCCCCGGCGTGGAGACGATGGGGATCGCAGCAGTACTCAATCTCGCGGCGAATGGCGTTTGCCTATATCTGCTGACTCCCTTCAAGACAGGCGACGTGAACATGTCGTCGGCTTGGGAGTGCTCGCGCAACGACGTCTTCGAGGGTGGGGCCGTGATAGTGACGACAATCGCCGTCGCAGTGCTGGGATCCGCTTGGCCAGACATCGTCGTCGCGATCGCGCTGCTCGCGATGTTCCTGCGTTCCGCGATCCGTGTGCTCGGGACGGCCATGTCGACATTGACTTCGCTCGACGCCACCAAGAATCCGGCGACGCGGTCATGAGCGTCGCCCCACACGTCCCTGACTCGAATGCCGCGTGCGGGAGCCCAGATTGCTCCCCTGGGTCGTCTGTCGATGTGCTGAACCAGAGTTGTTATTGCGTGACCGTCGATAGAACGACTTTGAGGAAGTCGCTAGACAGCGAGTTCGGCGATATTTTTTCGACGGCAATGTGGGACAGCCACGAGCACCTCTTCGCCACATCACCCGTCTTCGTAGGTCGAACGTCTCTCGGGCGCATGCAGTCAGTCGTCGCTTCCGTGGAGGAGGTTGTTCAGACTGCGCGGTTCCAAGAAGCAGCGATGACATGGGCGCCCGAGATCGCACGCATTGATGCGGGGTCTCGCGGGGGCGTTTTGAGTTACGACTTTCATTTGGCCACCTCGGGACCGCGGCTGATCGAGATCAATACGAATCCCGGCGGCGCCTTCTTGAATGCGGTCCTCGGCCGCTTTCAGCGGCTCTGCTGCAACGAGGGGGAGGGCGTCGCGACAGCACCCGTTGGCGTGATCGCAGAACAGTCGCTCCTGAACATTTTTTCCACGGAGTGGCGAACGCAACGCGGCGATACGCCGCTCCGCGTCGTCGCAATAGTGGACGAGGTGCCAGCAGGGCAGTATTTGTATCCGGAGTTCTTACTTGTCGCTGAGTTGTTGCGTCGACGAGGAGTAGACGCCGTCGTGTGCGACCCGAGCGAGCTCGTCGTGCGCGCAGGGCGCATTTATCACGGCGACCTGCACATCGATATGGTGTACAACCGGCTCACGGACTTCTCTCTTGAGAAGCCTGAGCACGCCGGAATCAGGGCGGCGTACTTGGCGGGAGCGATTGTCTTAACGCCTCATCCGCGTGCTCACGCGCTGTATGCGGACAAACGCAACCTTACGTTGCTTTGCGATCCGGCGTTTGTTCGGCAATGCGGTGTCAGCGAAGTTGCTGTCGACGTGCTGCAGCAAGCGGTTCCGCAAACCGAGATCGTCACAGCCGAGAACCGCGAACGGCTTTGGTCGCGTCGGCGCGACCTCTTCTTCAAACCAGCCACTGGCTACGGAAGTCGCGCTACCTACCGAGGTGACAAGCTCACCAAACGAGTCTGGGAGGAGATTGCGCTTTCACCCTACGTTGCGCAGGAAATCGTGGCTCCAAGCCAGCGCCACCTGGGTCCCTTGAGCGACCAGGCGTTAAAGGTCGATGTGCGCGTCTATGCGTACGCCAGCGAGGTGCAGCTGGTAGTTGCCCGAATGTATCAAGGGCAGACAACGAATATGCGGACGCCGGGCGGGGGCTTTGCCGCCGTCTTGACGCGGGCGTCATAACCGTCGACACCACGCGTCGCGGGGGGATCTCGGCCGAGGTGGCTTCCTCGCGTGCGGCCGACGCGAAAGCCGAGTAGCGGCTTCCTGACTCAGTAGGCTCCACGGATGCTTCGCGCGACATCCGACCCGAGGCGATCGATGATGGGGCAGATCGAATCGTCAGCGTTGGTATCGCATTGCGCTACGAGTGTCGCGAGCTCCTTGCGTAACTGACGTAGTTCGCGGATTCGCGCGTCGACAGACTGAAGCTTGGACACGGCAACGTCGTGCGTGGCCCGGCACGATCGACGCGCCCGCAAGTTCAACAAATCTTCGATTTCAGCGAGCGCGAAACCCATCAACTGCGCTCGTTTGATGAAACGCAACCGCTGAGCGTCGGCGTCCGAATAAAACCTGGTACCGCCGCAGGGGCGGGCCGGCTCTGGCATGAGTCTGCGTCGCTGGTAGTACCGAACCGTCTCGACATTGACGCCAGCTGCCGCTGCAAGCCGACCAATTGTGTAGGTTTGCGCCATGCTTGACTCCGTACCAGGGTACGGAGCTTATCGTAGCGCTCTAGTAGCAACGATCGATAGCGGTGAACGAGAAGGCGCGAATCATCGGTACGGCCACCGGAGCGTTTGGGCTTAGCGGTTTCGCCGCCGCAATTGGGCTCTGCTGCACGGTGAAGAGCCAGTGTCCGCGTGGGGTGTATGGTTGATCTACAGTCCCGATGCTGTTTCGGAAGGCACGAGTCCGCCGCAGCCGGAACTGCTCCTGCATCAGCTATATTTGCTCAAGGACAGCGGTTTGCCGCCTCTCGACAGCCGGTAATTCGCCAAGAACGTTCACCAGATTCTCGCCAGCATGTCTCGATAGCATGGAAGAGCGCTTGTCTCTAAAAAGCCGAATCACGTGCCCGCATTGCGGGCATGTGTCGGTCGAAACGATGCCGACCGACGCTTGCTTGTACTTTTTTGAGTGCGTCGGATGTAACACGCTCTTGCGGCCGAAGGCGGGCGACTGCTGCGTGTTCTGCTCATTCGGAGATCAGATCTGCCCACCACGTGAGAGCGAACGCGCGAGTTGCTGTAGCTGAAGACCCCGCGCTATGAAGGGTCGCCATTTGGGTCTCTGCTACGCGCGACGCTTTTCGCCAACGATGCCGTAGTGGTGTGGCGGCAGAAAAAGCTCATGCGTCAGAATCTCAAACCCCGCTTCGCGCATCCAGTGGCGGCATTGCTCAGGACGCGGTCGAATCGCAAGATCCGGACCGCGGGGTGTGGCGGCGCTGTGAATCCAATGGATCACGGCGGCCTTGCCGGACAACCGCAGCGACCGAAACGCTTCGCGAGTTAGGCTGACCGGATCTTCTGCGTGCAGGATGTTGAAGAGCATCGCGTAATCCGTCGATCCACTGGGAAGGCCGCTGCCGTCGGCGACGAAGTCGCGCTGGATGGCTCTCACGTTGCTTAGACCGAGAGACGTCGCTCGTTGTGACGTCACCCGTACCATCTCGGCGTCGATGTCCAACGCATGCACGGTCCCCTCTGTGAGCTGTGCCGCGGCGATGGTGAACGTGCCATAGCCGCAACCAAAGTCGATTACATCAGCTTCGGGGTTTTCGAGGGCGAGGGCGGTCAGTACCTTCTGCGCGTCGAAGAATCTCTCCCATGTCTCTTCCGCCGGCATTCCGCTGTCGCGAACCCTCATGACTGGAGCCTGAGAGAAACCTGCGCCCTACTCACACGCGCCGCAACTGGCTTCGCGAATAGAGCGCAAAGTCCTTGTACGGTTCCGCGAGCTCAAATACTTCCTCAAACGCATCAGCCCTTGAAAAGTGGTACGTTTCGCGAGCATGCCAACCGGTGGGTATGTTCTCGATCGCCTCCGACTCGAACACGACAATCTCGCTCTCCGGAGTCGCTATCGCAGCGACGTATTGATTGACGAACCCTTCGACGTGGAACTGTCTGAACACGATCCGCTCGCGCGCCTTGTCGAAACTGAAGAAACCGAGATCGTCGTGAGTTTCGCCCTGCGGGTTTCTCTCCTGCGGCGCGTACGTGGATGTATTGCGCACCATCAAAAACTGACCCCCCAACACCGATTCATAGCTCCGTTCCACCTGGCTTGTGCCGGGCTGCCCTTCGCCTACTCCACGCCAGTTACCGATTAGCCTCTCCAATGCCTTCAGCTCTCCTTGGAGCGTTGCATCCGCACCCGCTGAAGGGAAGGGAGATGCGAGAAGAGTCAACGCTACGCCGCCGAGCATTGTTTCGCGTCTCGTGAGCCACCTGGTGTTTGGCATGACTGAGCTCCCTAACCGTTCGCGGTGCGCCGGGCGCACGTGAATTTCGTCGCAGTAGCCCGCTACGACCAACGACAACGACCGACACGCCATTTTAGTTGGGCCAACGTCAGTCGTGCTCTCCGCGAACGGCACGGCCGCGAGCGCCACCAGCAGGGTCTGTGCTGTTCATGGGGCTCGATAGCGCACGCGTTTTCTGAACGCCGATCGCGCCGCCTTCATCGCAATCTGCGCGGTCGATTTGCGGACGGAGTCTGAGGGTGCTTGTCCCTCGCCGCGTTCCGTTTCGTCTCGCTCGTCACCGTATCACTCTATAAGATGAGTCACGAGGTCAACGATCGCGACCTCGTGGCGGGCTACGTGTGAGGGTATTTTTGAGGGTATCGTGAGCGTGCGAACTAGGAAAACAGAGCAACGGCGCGGCTTCCAAGGCATTCTTGGAATACGCTCCTAGCCTCCAGTCACAGGCGGTTGCAAGGCCGCTCAGATTAACCTGACGCACAGCCTCGCCATGGACATGGCCAACACAGTATTCGGCTCAATATATTCGCGCCGGCGTTGACAGCGCCGGAGAGCCCAGATGCCATCGGCACCAACATGGTCTGACGGAGAAGCCTATGACGTCACCCGATACGAACGAGACTCTCGTACGTGAGGCGACTGCGCTCGTCCCAGTCCTTCGCGAATTCTCGCTAGCTGCCGAAGCGGCGCGGCGCCTCCCGAAGGAAGTGTTCGATGCGCTTGCTTCGGCAAACGTGTTTCGGATGACAGCGCCGAAACGTTTTGGCGGTTTCGAGGCTAGTTTGCTCACGCAATGTGAGGTTCTTGCGGAAGTAGCCCGTGGTTGCCCATCAGCTTCCTGGGTGGCGACGATTCTCAGCGCAATGTCGTGGTTGGTGGGCGGGTTCCCGGATGCGGCGCAGGAGGAGATCTTCGATTCCGGCGATCCACGCATTAGCGGTGTGTTCTCGCCGACCGGCACCGCGGTGCGTAAGAAAGGTGGCTACGTCGTTAGCGGTCGTTGGGGCTACAACACGGGCGGTCACGGCGGCGATTGGACCGTACTGAACGCCGTCCTCACCGAAGACGGCGTCCCCAGCATGCCGCACTGCTGCATCGTACGCAGCCGCGAGCTCGAACGACTCGATGATTGGTTTGCGAGTGGAATGGCTGCGACGGGGAGCAGCACCGTCGTAGCCCGCGAAGTGTTCGTACCAGCGCACAGGGTGTTGCCACTGCCGGAGCTCGTCGAAGGGCGGTATCCAGCGCGACACAACTCCGGGAATCCCTACTTTAGTTATCCGCTCGCGGCTGTGCTCACGGCGAACGCGGGTGGTACGCCAGTTGGCGTTGCGAGAGGTGCACTTGAGTTGTTCCACGAGCGTCTGCCGGGCCGCTCGATCACTTACTCGACGTACGCGAGCAAGGTCGAAGCGCCGGTTACGCACCTCCAGGTCGGGGAGGCTGCTTTGGCAATCGATTCAGCGGACGCTCACATGCGACTGGCGTGTGCTTTGCTCGATCAAGCGGACGGAGCGCCCTCGAGACTCAATCGGATCCGAATTCGTGCGCACGTCGGGGCCGCGACGGGCTACGCGCGAGACGCCGTGGACACATTGTTCTATGCGAGCGGCGCATCGGCTATCCAAGCGAACGTTCCCATGCAGAGCTTTCAGCGAGACATGCAAGCACTCGCCAACCACGCGATCATGCATCCGCAGACCAACTTTGAGCTCTACGGGCGTGTTCTATGCGGGCTGGAGCCCAATTCATTTCTCTACTAGCACCGCACCGGGAGGACGGAATGGCAACGCAGTTTCGATTGTGGATCGTCGCATTGGCCTTGGTGCTCGCGGCGCCGGCGCACAGTCAGCCCGAGGGCAGATCGCGGGTCGTCACGAAACCGGGTCAGAGCTTCAAGGAGTGTCGCAACTGCCCCGAGATGAGGGTGTTGTCGGCCGGGAAAGTGACGATCGGCTCGCCGCCCGACGAGCCGTTGCGTCGTGAGAACGAGCCGCAGAAGGAGATCACGTTCGCGCGGCCCTTCGCCATCTCGAGTACCGCGGTGACCTGGGACCAATGGGAAGCGTGCGTACGCGACCGTTGGTGCGACGGCATTGCAATCGACACGGCCCTACGTTTAGGGCAGAACGGCGAACCGAACCCCGACTACCGCGACTATGGCCGCGGCATGCGGCCCGTCGTGGGTGTGAGCTGGTACGACGCGCAAGCATTCGTCGGTTGGCTCAACTGGAAGACGGGCGAGGACGATTCGTATCGCTTACCGTCGGAAGCGGAGTGGGAGTACGCCGCTCGTGGTGGCACGAAGACAGCGTTCCCCTGGGGCGGAGAGCTCGATCACGACTACGGAAATTTCGGCCAAGCAGCCGGCGGTCTTGGCGGCAAAGCCGAGGGACGCGACACGTGGGTCGACGAGACGGCGCCTGTCGCATCGTTTCCGCCGAACGGTTTCGGCCTCTACGACATGAATGGCAACATCTTCGAGTGGACCGAGGACTGTTACGAGGCCGATCGTGCGCACACGCCGGCCGACGGTTCGGCCAACAAAGAAGGCAATTGCGCGAATCGCGTGTTCCGCAACGGCACGTTCATGAGCAACCCGTATATGCAGCGCTCGGCCCGCCGCGGCGCGCCGTATCCGGCCACGCAGCGCGGACGCAATTACCTCGGGTTCCGGGTTGCGAGGACGCTGCCCGGAGCTCCCTAAACCTTCGGCATTGCGGCGTCAGCGGAACAGCAGCGACGAGAAGTGATAGAGATCGTTCTTCCACACGGGGAACGTGT
>Ga0315910_10003458_pt1 | contig 13423 bp, 11 predicted proteins | sample EdamamesoilMG_FD_204470 | JGI IMG/M metagenome (GOLD analysis project Ga0315910, IMG submission 204470) | Garden soil microbial communities collected in Santa Monica, California, United States - Edamame soil | ecosystem: Environmental > Terrestrial > Soil > Garden | place: USA: California...
TGGATCTGCGAGAGGTGCTTGCGCACCGTGTTGATCTCCTGGATGGCGGCGCCGCTTTTCAGCAGGTCGCGCGTCACCGCGCGCAGGTCTGCGATCGTCACGCCGGGCACCGGCAGGGACAGCAGCGCCGAGCCCCCGCCCGACATCAGCGCGAGCAGCATGTCCATCGGCTTGATCGCGCGTGCCGCGCCCAGCATCTCGCGCGCCGCGGTTTCGCCCGCCTCGTCCGGCACCGGGTGCCCAGCCTCGACCCAGCGGATGCGTTCCAGGGTGAGCGCGTGGCCGTAGCGCGTCAGCGCGATGCCAAAGAGTTTCTTGTCGGCCGGCCAGTGGCGCTCCACCGCCAGCGCCATCGAGGCCGCGGCCTTGCCGGCGGCGAGTACCAGCGTGCGGCCGTCGGGCGGCTTGGGCAGGTGCGCGGGGACGATTTGCAGCGGGTCTGCCGCAGCCACCGCTGCGCGGAAGCTGGCTTCGAGGAGCTCCCGGGGCGTCAGCCGAAGCGCTCCTCGGGGTGCGCCGCCCGGGCTGCGCTGCCGAGTGCGTACAGGACCGGATAAGCTTCGCGGAATGCCTGCATGATTTCGCGCACCGGCACGTCGGCGTGGCTGCCGCGATCGCGCAGGTATTCCATGTGGCGGCGGTCGTTCTCGTCGTAGGCGTGGAAGATCGAGTCTTCGCGGCCGTCGAACTCCAGCGGTTTCACCTTGAAGCGCCGGCACAGCTCGATGTTGAAGGCCGGGGTCGCCTTGACCCACTTGCCCTCCAGGTAGAGTTCGGTAAAGCCGTGGTAGACGAACAGGTCGGACCCCATGCGCTCGCGCAGCGCGGGCGTGGTGAGGTGGTTCTTGACGTCAGCGAAGCCGACGCGCGCCGGTATGCCGCCGGCGCGCGCGCAAGCGGCGAGCAGCGCCGCCTTGCCGATGCAGAAACCCTCGCCGGTGGCGAGGCACTGCGAGGCCCGATAGGCCTCGTCTCTGGAGAAATCCAGGAACGGGTTGTAGCGGACGCCGTCGCGTACCGCGTAGTAGAGCGACACTGCGCGTGTCAGTGCGGTATCGCCCTTGGCGTGTTTCTTTGAAAATTCGACGACAGCGGGATGGTCGCTGTCGACATAGGCGGCCGCGGCCAGAAACTCCTTCATCGGTCCAGCTGCATCAGGCGCCGCGCACCCGCGAACAGGGGGCTGGAGGGCACCGCCAGCCCGTCCAGCACCGAGAAATGGTTGGTGCCGGGCATCGCGATGTCTCCGGCCACGCTACCGCGCCAGCGTTCGCGCAGCAGCGCGTTCTGGCGCTTGAATTCCGAACTTTCGTCGCCGCCCACGCAGGTCATCACGGGCGCGCGCGTCGCGGGCGGCAGGAAGGCGGGTGAGGCTTTGAGCGCCGCCTCTTCGTCCAGGCGCAGGTCGCCATTCAGCCAATCCACCAGCACCATCGGCCGCAGGTCGTAGATGCCGCTGATCGCCAGGCCGCCCTTGAACAGGTCTTTCGGCAGCCGCGCGTCCAAGGCAGGCCAGACGGCGGCCATCATCATCGCGGTGAGATGTCCGCCCGCGGAGTGGCCGGAGACGTAAAGCCTGTCCTCGTCCATGCCGTATTCCTCGGCGTGCATCCATAGCCAGCGGCTCGCGCGCAGCATCTGGCGCACGATTTCCTCCACCGTCACCGCGGGACAGAGGTCGTAATTCACCACGGCCAGCGACACGCCGGCGCCGACCCAGGCGGGCGCGAGGAACGAGAAATCCTGCTTGTCGCGCGAGCGCCAGTAGCCGCCGTGGATGAACATCAAGCAGCTGCCGTCTCCCTTGCGCGCGGGGAAGATGTCGATCGTCTCGCCGGGCCCCTCGCCGTAGCGCTGGTCGAGGTGGCAGGTCATGGTCGCGCGCGCGCGTGCCGAGTCCTGGATCCACTGACCGACCCATCTCTCGTTGTCGGGCACCAGTTCGCGGTTGTTGTACTCGCGCGAATAAAATGCGGCGTCCATCAGTTGCGCTGCTCCCGCCAGATGCCCAATGCCTGCTGCGCCGAACGGTCGGAGTAGGAGAACAGCACACATTCGACCTGCGCCTCCAGGCGCAGCGGCTGCCAGGACGGCACGACGAAAGTGTCTTTGGGCGCGAAGGCGAACGATTCGGCGCCGATATGCGCCTTGCCCGCGCCTTCGGCCACCGAGTACACCGTGGCGTCGGTGGAGCGGTACGGCGACGTGTGGAAGCCCTTGGGCAGCAGCTGGATGAAGGCGCCGATGGTGGGCATGGCCGGCCCGCCGCTCAAGGGGTTGGTGAACTGCATCTTCCAGCCGTGGCAGGCGTCGGCGTCTCCGTTCTTCGCCAGCGCCGCCAGCGCGTCGCGGCTGCGCACATAGGGATAGCTGAACACCGGCGAGGTCTTGCCGAAGGGCGCCACCGGGTCGAGCGGGGCGAGTCCGCTGCCGTAGCGGGCAAGCGAGGCGCCTTCGCGCGCCGTTACCGGCTGCACCTCCTCGGGGTAGTTTTCGGCAAACTGGGCATCGAAGAGGGCGAGGATCGGGATGTCCAGGCCATCCATCCAGACCACCGGCTCGCCGTCCGCGGGATTGCCGTGGTCGTGCCAGGTCCAGGCCGGCGTGATGATGAAGTCGCCGGGATGCATCACGGTGCGCTCGCCGTTGACCGCGGTATAGGCGCCCGATCCCTCGACGATGAAGCGCAGCGCCGATTGCGTATGGCGGTGGCTGGGCGCGATCTCGCCCGGCAGGATCAGCTGCAGGCCGCAATACAGGCTGCGCGTGATGCAGGACTGCCCGCGCATGCCGGGATTCTCGAGAATCAGCACGCGCCGCACGGCTTCCTTTGCGGTGATCGCGCGCCCCGATTCCATGATGAAGGGCCGGATCGCCTGGTAGTTCCAGTAGCCCGGCTTGCAGGGGCTCTGCGGCTGCGGCGGGACCAGCGCGTGCAGCACTTCCCACAGCGGCGTCAAGTCGTGCCGGTCCATGCGGTCATAGAATTCCTGCCGACCGGACGCGGAACGCGCAGTGGGAACGCTCGCCATGCATGGCTCCAGGATCAAAAAATCATTATAAAGTGTGCCTTCACGCCATGCAGGGGAGCGCAATGCCGCAGGATCGGGACGACAGGCTCGCGATCGTCGAAACCGTCAACGACTGGGCGCTCTGGCGCGACGCCGGGGACTGGGAGCGTTTCCGCACGGTCTGGCACGAGGACGGCTGGATGACCGCCACCTGGTTCCAGGGGCCGGCGGAGAAGTTCATCGAGGTGAGCAAGGCGGGCTTCGACAAGGGCGTCAGCATCCTGCACTTCCTCGGCGGCAGCAGCGTGGACGTGAAAGGCGGGCGCGCCGTCGCGCAGACCAAGATGACCATCAGCCAGCGCGCCAGCGTGGACGGGGTGATGGTGGACGTCGTCTGTACCGGCCGTTTTTATGATTTTTTCGAGAAAAGGAAAAACAAATGGGCCATCGTGCGCCGGCAGCCGATCTACGAGAAGGACCGCATGGACCCGCTTGATCCGGCGGCGAAGCTCGCCCTCGATCCGGGTCTGCTCGGACGCTTTCCCGAAGGCTACCGGCACCTCGCCTATCTGCAGACCAAGATCGGCTTCACCATCAAACTCGACCTGCCGCAGCTCAAAGGTCCCGCTGTCGAATCGCTCTATCGGCACGGCCAGGCGTGGCTCGATGGCGCGCCTTCGGCGTTCCCCGCCGGACGCCAGACGTGAGCCGCGGCGTCCTCTACGTCTACTGGGGGGATGCGCACGGGAAGCTCCAGGAGCGCTCGGTCGAGTCGCTCAAGCGCCACCACCCGGAGCTGCCCGTGCATGTCGAGCGCCTGCCCGACGATGCGACGCTCCTGGACAAGGCGAGCATGTTCGACCTGTCGCCCTTCGAGGAGACCCTGTACCTCGATACGGACACGGTGGTGGTGGGCCGGCTCGATTTTGCTTTCGACAAGGCGGCGCAGCACGGCATCGCCTGCTCGATTTGCGAATGTCCCTGGGCGCGGCGCTACGAAGGCCTGACAGGGGACCTCATTGAGTACAACACCGGTGTGCTCTTTTTCACGCGCAAGGCGGCACCGCTTTTCGAAGCCTGGGAAGAGTGGGCGCAAAAGGTGGATTCGGCGTCCTACCACCTGGTGGGCGGGCAGGAGTACTGCATGCCGGTCAACGACCAGGCGGCATTCGCGATGGCAGTGGAGGACGCCGGCTACGCGCCGTTCGTCCTGCCGCTCAACTGGAACTTCAGGCCGCAGTGGCACCTGTCGCACTTCGGGCCGATCCGCATCTGGCATGACGCGGGGCACATGCCGCCCGAGCTCGGGGCTTTCAGCGCCGAACAGGATTCACCCGACGCTATCATTCGCTACGTGTCGCTCGCAGGGGTGTTCGACGTCAAGCGCTAGATCGACGGCTCTCTGTGCGGCGCAAGTACCAGTCTCAACCTCTATCCAGGAGCCCAGCATGAACTTCCAGAACATTAGCGATACGGTCAGCACGCAACTCACGACGTTCGGCCTCAAGATTCTCGGCGCGATCGCGGTCTGGATCGTCGGCCGCTGGCTGATCGGCCTGGCGGTCCGCGCCATATCCGCCGCCATGACCCGCCAGCACGTCGATCCCACGCTGTTGCGCTACATCGGCAACATCGTCAGTGTCGCGCTGAACATCGTGCTGGTGGTGGCGATCCTCGGCTACTTCGGCCTGGAGACGACCTCCTTCGCCGCCCTGGTTGCCGCCATGGGCGTGGCGATCGGCGCTGCCTGGGCGGGCTTGCTCGCCAACTTCGCGGCCGGCGCCTTCCTCGTCGTGCTGCGTCCCTTCAAGGTCGGCGACTATGTGAAGGTCGCGGGCGTCGAAGGCACGGTGATGGAGGTCGGCCTGTTCGCCTCGGCGATCAATACGCCGGACAACGTGCTCACCGTCGTCGGCAACAACAAGATTTTCGGCGACAACATCCAGAACTACTCGACCAATCCGTATCGCCGTGTCGATCGCAACGCGCAGTTGAATCATTCGGTCGACGTGCATGACGCCATTGCGCGGTTGAAAGCGGTCCTGGCGAAACTGCCGAATGTCGCGGCGTCGCCGGCACCGGATGTCGAGTTGATCGACTTCACGCCGATGGGGCCGGTGCTCGCGGTGCGGCCGTACTGCCACACCAACCACTACTGGCAGGTATACTTCGACACCAACAAGGCGATCCGCGACACCTGCGGCGGAGCCGGCTACCCGGTACCGGAGCAGCACTTCCACGTGCGCCAGGGCTGAGCGCGCGGCAACGAGAAACGACCGGCCTCAAGGAGGAATCCATGTTCCGCATCACTCTCACGCTCTCGGCTGCGCTGCTTGCCGCATTGACCACCGTCGCGCCGCAGGTGCTGGCCCAGGCCTGGCCTGCTCGGCAGGTGCGTGTGGTCGTCAACTTTCCGCCTGGCGGCGCGGCCGACCAGCTGATGCGCGCGCTCGCGCCGCCCCTTCAGGAGGCGCTGGGTCAGCCTTTCGTAGTCGAGAACAGACCCGGCGCCAACGGCTCGATCGGCGCGGGTGAAGTGGCCAAGTCGGTGCCCGACGGCTACAGCATCCTGATGTCCTCGGGCGGCGCGATCGCGCTGAACGGGCTCATCTACGCGAACCTCGGTTACGACCCGATGAAGGCGCTGGAGCCGGTGGCGCCGGTGGCCGTGGTGTCGGTGTTCCTCGAGATCAAGCCCGCCGTGCCGGCGGCAACTCTCGGCGAATTCATCGCGCATGCGCGCGCCAACCCGGGCAAGCTCAACTACGGCTCGCCAGGCAACGGCAGCTCTCCGCACCTCGCGGGCGAGATGTTCAACCGCGCGGCCAAGATCCGCACCACGCACGTCGCCTACAAGGGCGCCGGCCCCGCGATGACCGACCTGCTGGGCGGACAGCTGGATTTCATGTTCGACCCGGGCATCGGCCTGCAGCACGTCAAGGCGGGCAAGCTCAGGCTGCTCGCGGTTGGCAGCCCGAAGCGGCACCCGGCCTGGCCCGACGTGCCTTCGGTCGCCGAAGTCATCGGCGCCGACTTCGACGCCGATACCGTGTTCGGCATCTATGCGCCGGCCGGGACTCCCAAGGATGTCGTCGCGCGCCTGAACCAGGAAATCCTGCGCCAGATGCAGGGCCAGGTGATGGGCGGGCGCGTGGCCGCGATCGGCGCGCAGACCCTGATCCTCACCCCCGATGCTTTCGCTTCGCGCCTGCGCGCGGAGCACGAGCGCATGGGCGTCCTGGTGAAGGAGATCGGCTTGAAAGCAGACTGAGGGCCGGCTAGCTCCGGATCGGCTTCAGCCAGGTCACCGGCTTGCCGAGCGCGCCGCCCAGGGCCTTGCCCTCGGGATCGGCGAGCGCCGCTTCGCGCGCGTGGCGGATCGCCTTCGCCTGCTGGGCCGGATCCGCGGTCGCGGGGTGGTCGACCAGCGCGTCGAGGATCGCGAGGAAGTTCGCCTTGCCGCGCCGGTGCGTGTCGCCATAGCCCTTGATCAAGCGCGCGCATTCGGCGATCTCCAGCGCAAGCGGTACGCTGCGTGCCGCCGCGTCGCGCACGCGCTTCAGCCAGTGCTCGATGAGCTGCTGCTCTTCCCGGTAGCGGAAGGAATATGGCCGCCAGGGCTTCAGCCAGGCGAGCGAGCGCACCAGCAGGTAGCCGAACACCCCTGAAGTCTTGATGTGCATGCCGACGTTGTACGCATCGAGCTTGCCGCGTTTTTCCGCCCATGAATGAAGTTTCTTGCCAAGTGCATGAGGCAGGAGCGAGGCGAATTCCTCGACGCCGGGCTTGAGGAAGTCGATCACCACCACCGGCTCGCCGTTCTTCGCGCCGACTTCCCTGCGCACGCGCTCGAAGCGCGCAGCGCGCGTCTTGAGGTCCGCGACGCGGATGATGTCCTCGTAACTCATCCAGAGCGCAAGCTGCCGGGCGGTTTCCGATGCGAGTTTCGAATCGCCGTCCTGGAAAGGCTTCATGCGTTCCAGGAACAGTTTCGCGTAGGAATCTCCCTGGTAATCCTTGAGGCGGGAGTTGCTCAGGTCCAAAATCTCCTGCAACCCTTCGGCGCGCTTCGGCGGCGCGGGCGGCTGCGGCGTGGGGCGCGATCCGGCCGCGATTTCGCAGCCGGCGGCAAAGCCGCGCAGGCTTGCGTCGGCGCCCCGGCCGCCGCCGTGGATCGCCTTCTCGCAGGCCTCGCGCGGCAGCGGCAGCGCGCCGCTGCCCGCCATCGCGCCGAACAGCACGGCGTTGATCACGGTGCCGCTGTCCTGCGCCAGCTTGCGCATGTCGAAGAGCACGGCTTTCTTTGCCAGCTGGCGTCCGGCCTCGACGACACGCGCGCTGTCGAAGCGGCCGTCGGCCATCTGCATCTTTTCGATAGTGGCGTAGATGCGGTGGGTGGACGCCACCAGCGTGGTGCGGTCAGGGCTCACGTAGCCGTTCTGCATGGCGCGGCCGGCCTCGATCAGCTCGGAGGCGACCATGATGTCGACGTTGCCGGGGCTGGGCGTGAGCGAGAAGACCGGTTGCCTGCCGTTCAGTTGCGTCGCGGTCGCCGGGAATATCTCGAGGTAGTAGGTGGTCGCGCCGGTGCGCTGCGCCACGCCGGGAATCGACGTGCTCTGCGACGGGAAGCCGCATTGCGTGGCCGCGTCGATGAGCCAGTCGGCCATGACGCCGCCGCCTTCGCCGCCGAGCGCGGCGATCAGGATGGTGATGGGGCGATCGGGCAGGCTCATTTGAAGAGGTTCCTGACTCTGTCGACGGCTCTATCGAAAAATCCCGGGTTTTGAATGACTTCCGCTCTGTAGAACGAAGGGCAAAGCACCGCGGCATGCGCGTTCTCCCCGCACAGGCCGCAGCCGACGCAGCCGTCGATCACCGTGGCGACCGGGTCGCGCCGCAGCGGGTCCGGATTGTCCTTGATCGTGAGGGTGGGGCAGCCCGAGAGCCGGATGCAGGAGTGGTCCCCCGTGCAGGTGTCCTCGTCGACGCCGTACTTGACCCGTACCGTGCGCTTTCCCTCGGACAGGTTCCTGGCGACCGCCGGCCGCAATCTGCGCTGGCGCTCAAGCTGGCACTCGCCCTCGGCGACGATGACCTTGAGGCCCTCCTGCTTCGTGGTCATCGCTTCACGGTAGGTCCTGGTCATCGCGCCGACGTCGTAGTTGTCGACCGTGCGCAGCCACTTCACGCCGATGCCGTGGAGCGTGTCCTCGATTGAATGTTCCGAATTTTTTGGCGAAGAAAGCAGTTCCTGCGTGCCCGTGGCGGAGGCGTAGCCGTTCTTCATGATGACGAGCACGCCGTCGCCCTTGTTCATCAGGTTGGACGCGACGCCCGACAACAGGCCGTTGTGCCAGAAGCCGCCGTCGCCCATCACCGCCACCGGACGCCGGGCGGACATCGGCGTCACGCCGGCGGCGCTCGCCAGGCTCATGCCGTAACCCAGCAGAGTGTTGCCCTGCGAAAAGGGTTCGAAGGAGGCGAAGGCGTGGCAGCCGACGTCCATCGAAACATGCGGCCGGCCGATGTCCTGCGCCACCAGCTTCATCGCCGAGAACACCGGCCGCTCCGGACAGCCGACGCAGAAGGTGGGCGGGCGCTGCGGCATGGCGCCCAGCAATTTGGCCGCCTTGTCTTTTGTACCTCGATTTGTATTCAACCAATCTAAACCCGAAGACAAATCCAGTTGCGGCGCGTGTTCCTTCAGAAAACGCGCAAGGCCCTGCACCATCAATTCGGTGGTGTAGTCCCCCGCCATCTGCAGCATGTCCTTGCCGTGCAGTTTCGCCTGCAGGTCCGCGCGCCTCAGGTGCGTGGCGATTTCCTGCTCGATGAATTCGGGCTGGCCTTCCTCGACGACCAGCAGCGCGGTTTTGTCTTTTGCATAGGAGACTATTTCTTCCGGCAAAAGCGGATAAACGACATTCAATACATGGATCGGGATACGGCAGCCGCCAAAATCGTCCGCGAGGCCCAGCAGCTTCAGGGCGCGCATCAGGCCGTTGTAGAGGCCGCCCTGGACGACGATGCCTACGTCCCGCTCACTGCCTTCGAGGGTCTCGTTCAGCTTGTGCTCGAGAATGTACTTGCGCGCCGCCGGCAGGCGCACGTCGTTCTTCAGCTTCTCCTGGCGGAAGATGGCCGGCGGATGCGCCAGGCGGTCATAGATGAACTCCTTGGGCGGGCCGTCGAGCCGATTGCGCATCGACACCGCCGGCGCCTTGTTGTCCTTGGCAACGAAGGAGCCGTGCACGTGGCAGGCGCGGATGCGCAGTTCCATCATCACCGGGGTATTCGAGGCTTCCGACAGGGCGAAACCGTGCTCGACCATGTCGACGATGGTGGTCAGGTTGGGCCGCGGGTCGAGCAGCCACATCAGCGACTTCATGGCGAAGGAATGGCTGCGCTCCTGCGCCACCACGCCGCCTTCGCCGTAGTCCTCGCCCAGCACGATCAGGGTGCCGCCCATCACGCCGGCGCTCGCGAGATAGGAAAGTGCGTCGGCCGCGACATTGGTGCCGACTACCGACTTCCAGGTCACCGCGCCGCGCGCAGGGTAGTTGATCGAGGCGCCCAGCATCGCGGCGGCCGAGGCTTCGCTGGTGCAGGCCTCGACGTGCACGCCGAGGCCGTCCAGGTAATCGCGCGCCTGCACCATGACGTCGAGCAGGTGCGACACCGGCGCGCCCTGGTAGCCGCCGACGTAGGACACGCCCGACTGCAGCAGCGCCTTGGTCACGGCGAGGATGCCCTCGCCATGGAAGGTCTGGCCCTCGCCAAGGCGGAGCGACTCTATCTCTTTGGTGAACTGCCGTTCCACAACTTATCCCACCAGCTTGGGTTTTGAATGACTTCCGCTCTGTAGAACGAAGGGCAAAGCACCGCGGCATGCGCGTTCTCCCCGCACAGGCCGCAGCCGACGCAGCCGTCGATTACCGTGGCGACCGGGTCGCGCCGCAGCGGGTCCGGATTGTCCTTGATCGTGAGGGTGGGGCAGCCCGAGAGCCGGATGCAGGAGTGGTCCCCCGTGCAGGTGTCCTCGTCGACGCCGTATTTCACCCTTACATGCCGTTCATTGTTCGCCAGCTTTTCCGCCACGACCGGGCGCAGCTTGCGCTGGCGCTCGAGCTGGCACTCGCCTTCGGCGATGATCACCTTCAGCCCCTTGTAGTCGGTGGACATGGCGTCCTTCAGCACCTTGGTGACCTCGCCGACCCTGTAGTTGTCGACGGTCTTCACCCACCCGACGCCGACGCCGGAAAGCGCGCGCTCGATCGCCATGTCGCCGGACTTGAATTCGCTGTGCTGCGGGCTGGAGGGCAGCTCCTGCGTGCCGGTGGCCGAGCTGTAGCCGTTCTTCATGATGACGAGGATGCCGTCGTCCTTGTTGAACACGGCGTTGGCGATGCTGGTGGTCAGGCCGTTGTGCCAGAAGCCGCCGTCGCCCATGACGCTGACGGTGCGCTTGCCGAACATGGTGTTCACGGCCGAATTCGAGGCGAGCCCCAGGCCGTAGCCGAGCACCGTGTTGCCGATGTTGAACGGCGGCAGCGAGGAGAACAGGTGGCAGCCGATGTCGGCGGAGACGTGCACCGGGCCGGTCGTGCGCTCGGCGACCTTCATCGCGGAGAACACCGGCCGCTCCGGGCAGCCGACGCAGAAGCCGGGCGGGCGCGTGGGAACCGTGCCGAGCAGGTGTGATGCCTTTTCTTTCAGTTTCCTTATGGTTTCAACCTCTGAAGAACGATTCATAAAGACTGCAATGCCGCCAAGCACGACTTCGCCCGTGTACTCTCCGGCCAGCGGCAGCAGTCCCTTGCCGAAAATCTTCACCTCATTGGCACCTGCGCGGCGCAGCGCCGCCTGCACGGCGTCCTCGATGAACGCCGGCTGGCCTTCCTCGATGACCAGCACGCGCTTCCTGGGTGCGCAGAATTCCACGATCTCCTCGGGGACCATCGGGTAGGCCACGTTCATGCAGTAGATCGGCACGCGCGTTGCACCGAAGGCGTCCGCGAGGCCCAGCAGCTGCAGCGCGCGGATCACCGCGTTGTACATGCCGCCCTGGCAGAGGATGCCGGTGTCGCGCATTTCTCCCTGCGGCTCGCCCGGGAATACTTCGTTCAGCCCATGTTCCTTTATGAACGCAACGGCCGCCGGCCAGCGCACGTCGATCTTGTGCTTCTCCTGCGCGTAGGTCGAAGGCGGGAGGCAGATATTGCTGAAATCGAAGGTGGGATTGTCCAGAACGGATTTTCTGGAAACCAAAGGAGGACGATTCTTTTTCGTGGTGAACGTCCCATGCACGTGACAGGCGCGAATGCGCAGCTGCAGCATCACCGGCGTGCTCGAAACTTCCGACAGCTCGAAACCCCGCTCGACGGCTTCGACGATCTTGGGCAGGTTGGGGCGCGGGTCGAGCAGCCACATCTGCGATTTCATCGCGAATGCGTGCGTGCGCTCCTGGATGATCGAGGAGCCTTCGCCGTAGTCCTCGCCCAGCACGAGCAGCGCACCGCCGCGCACGCCCGCGGAAGCGAGGTTGGACAGCGCGTCCGAAGCGACGTTGGTGCCGACCGTGGACTTGAACGCCACGGCGCCGCGCATCGGGTAATTGATCGAAGCGCCCAGCATGGCGGCCGCGCCGGCCTCGTTGGCGTTGCTCTCGACGTGCACGCCGAGCTCATCGAGGATGCCGCGCGCGTCGTTCAGCACGTCCATGACGTGCGACACAGGGGCGCCCTGGTAGCCGCCGACGTAGGACACGCCCGACTGCAGCAGCGCCTTGGTCACTGCGAGAATGCCCTCGCCGTGGAAGGTCTCGCCCTCGCCCAGCTTGAGCAACTCCACTTCCTTCTTGAACGAGCGTTCCATGTCGAGGTGCCAAGTATAAGATGCGTTCATGCGGATCGCGGTTCTGGGAGGAGGCAATGGGGCGCATGCGGCCGCCGCCGATCTCTCCGAAAAAGGTCACGAGGTGCGCTTCTGGCGCCGGGACGGTGCCGCGCTGCAGGCGCTGCGCGCTGCCGGCGCGCTGCAGCTGAAGGACGCCCGGGGCGAGCGTCGCGTCGAAGTCGCGCGGATCTGCACCGACCCGGGCGAGGCGCTGCGCGGTGCGGAACTCGTCTTCATGCCCGATCCGGCGTTCACGCAGGCCGACAATGCGAAACGCCTGGCGCCGCACCTTGCCGCGGGTCAGGTGGTGTTCCTTGCTCCCGGGACGTTCGGCGCCTGCCTGATGCCCCGGCTGCTGCGCGAGGCGGGCAACCGGGCGGCGTTCCTGTTCGCCGAGACCGGCACGCTGCCCTGGCTTACGCGCAAGCACGGCCCGCTCACGGCGGCGATCACCGCGCGCGCAACCCGGCTGCCGACCGGAGTCTTTCCTGCGCGCGACCGGGACGCCGCGCTGGCAGTGCTGCGGCGCGCATTTCCGTCGGTGGAACCGCTGGAAGACGCGCTTTCGGGGGCATTGATGAACGCTGGCCCCGTGATCCACCCGCCGCTGGTGCTGATGAACGCGGGTCCGCTCGAGCATTTCCCCCGCTGGGACATCCACAAGGAGGGCACCCAGCCATCCATCCGGCGCGTCACCGATGCGCTCGACGCCGAGCGCATCGCGGCGCGCGAGGCGCTCGGCTACGCGCCGCCGCACTTTCCGCTCTCCGATCACTACCGCCCGGACGGCGATGAATGGATGTACGGCAGGCGCATGCACGTCAAGCTCACCGACTCGGGCGACTGGCGTGAGAGGATCGATCTCGCCGCGCACCGCTACATGCTCGAGGACGTGGCGCTGGGCCTTGCGTTCCTGGTTTCGGTCTGCGACTGGGCCGGGGTCGCGTGCCCGGTGGCGCGAGGGCTCCTCGCGCTCGGCTCGGCCGTGCTTGGCCGCAATCTGCGAGCGGGTCCGCGCACGCTCGAGGCGCTGGGTCTTGCCGGACTGTCGCGCGACGAGATGCGGCGGCTGCTCCGGGAGGGTGCATGACCCGCATCGTCGCGCTTGGCGCCGGACGCATGGGCCGAGGCATCGGTCACGTGTTCGCCTACGCGGGCTATGCGGTGGATATCGTCGACTTCAAGCCGCGCGGCACCGAAGCGGCCGCGCAGTTGCGCGAGCAGGCGCTCGGCGAGATCGCCGGCAATCTGGACATCCTGGTTGAGCTTGGCGTGCTCGATGCGCCGCAGCGCCAGGCGATCCTCGGGCGCGTGCGCGTGCTGCCGCTGGAACAGGCGCCGGCGGCCCTTGCGGCCGCCGATGTTGTCTTCGAGGGGGTCACAGAGACGATGGAGGTGAAGCGCGATGCGCTTGCGCGCGCCTGCGCTCACATTCCGCCTGGGGCCATCGTCGCCTCGACCACATCCTCTTTCCTCGCCGACGCGCTCGCCGGGATGGTGACGCGGCCGGAGCG
>Ga0315910_10003459_pt1 | contig 13423 bp, 7 predicted proteins | sample EdamamesoilMG_FD_204470 | JGI IMG/M metagenome (GOLD analysis project Ga0315910, IMG submission 204470) | Garden soil microbial communities collected in Santa Monica, California, United States - Edamame soil | ecosystem: Environmental > Terrestrial > Soil > Garden | place: USA: California...
GCCGACACGCGCGATGTCGGCTGGCACCAGGCCCTCGGTGGACAGCGTCAGCGCGCCGCTCGCTTGCTTCGGAGTGACCACGATGGGGGCCGGCGCCACCAGCGATCGTAGCTGTGTCACCTCTTCGTTGCTCAGGCTCGCCGCGTCGATGAAGCGCAGATCGCATTCGTTGAAGTAGAGCCGGAAGGGATCACGGCCTGCGGGCGCAGTGGTCGACATCACCACGGTCTTGCCGGCGAGGGCCTCGACGGCGGCCAGCGCCTCCGCGTCGCGCACGTAGGCGAACGGCACGCCGTACGAGCGCGCGAGGATCGCCGAGTGGGCGTTGGGCGTGGAGGGCTGCAGTGTGAGGATGCCAGCCACGAACGGCAGCTCTGCCGGGGGGGTGTCCGTCAACACCAAGATGTCATCTGGCGTGAGCCGCCCGTCGAGGTAGGCAGCGTCCACGTCGGCCGCGGCCAGGGAGACCAGCTTGCCGACGGCCCAGCCCGGGGCGTAACACGCATCGCCGGTCAGCCAGCGATCGACGCTGCCGATGGCGATACCGCGCTGCTCGTAGTCGGCGCTCTTGCTCGCGACGCATTCGGCGCTGACGCCGCTCGGGAAGAAATACGGGGCCGTGCCCTCGGGGGCCGTGACGTTGGCGGCGATCGTGTCGAGCACCGTATCGACCAGCGCTGGAGGCAGGTCGTCGTTGCTCACGATCTGCACGCCGTATTCCGGGTGGCTGGCGCTGTCGCTCGGAACCAGCACCGCGCCCAGGATGGCCTGCCGATCGTCTCCGGCCAGCGTCGCCGCGTCGAACGCAGCGCGCGCCATCCCAGCGAACGCCGGGATGTGTTCCTTGGCGAAGTCGTAGTGGAAGGGATAGTCGAGCGAGCTCTGGAAGTAGACCTTGGTGGGGTCGCTCGTCACGATGATGAACTTGACCCAGGTCACCTGGTCTTGGCCGTTGCCCTCGGGGAACGACAGGAACGGATCGTAGGGCAGCTCGATGGTGCCCTTCCAGCTGTCATCGGCGGGCACCTGGACCGCGGCAGGCTGGGGCCACTCGAACGTCTCGCTCGCCGGGCGGCACGCCGACGGCTCGTTGCTGGTGCCTGCGCTGCCCGCCGCGCCCGCGCTACCCGCGGCGCCACCCACACCCGCGCTGCCAGCGGCGCCGGCGTTGCCTCCGATGCCTTGGCCCACCCGCGTCTCGTCGTTCAGCCCGCAGCCGAGCGCGAGAGCGAAGGCCAAGCAGGATGACGCTGCCAGACGGCGCCGGCCCATGCCATCAGCTCGTGGCTCCAGTCGTGCGTCGTGTTGAACCGCCCTCTTCGTCTCTCGCGTGGTGTCAGTCCGAACCATGCTTTAGTGGTAGCAAATGCCAGACCACGCACACGCCGCGCGGCCAACTCTCGTCTGCCGAATGCCGTGTGCCGAACGCCAGCCCATTTGGGCCAATCTGAACCGACCTACCGCGGCCTCGGTGGGGAAGTCGGCACAGGCTGGCACACCGACGTCGGCGGTGATGACAGGGACGCCCGTGATGGCGGGCTACGACGGACAATCGGGCCCTCGTGTGACTATGGGGCTGACTACGGAGCGCCAGCGATGACAGGACCATCGTAGAAAGCTGGCTGCTGGAGAAAGAAAGTAGCCGTCGCAGGGCCGGCGCAGACCTTTTGTGCGCCTGGACGACATGCCCCCCGTCTCGGTGTTCCAGTCGATGCGAGGCGACGCTATGGTCCGCGGGACTACGGGACTAAAGGTCGCGACCTGCGACGGGTATTGACGTGGGATTTCTTGGCACTACATCTCTTGGCCGCAGGGCGCGCAGTCAGCGCGTCGTTCGCGCTCTTATGTTACTCGGGGCGCCTGTCGTCCCGATCCTCCGCCGCTCGGGGGCGTCCGCGTTCGCTTGCTCCCGCGGGCGCGTGGGAGGTCTCGGCGACATGGTGGAGGAGTCAGGGCATCGGGGTGGAGCGGGTCGAGCGCTGCTCCTCTGGTGCCGTGCTTCCGCGTGCCGTGCTCTCGCGTGTTCGGCCGTGGCAGCGTCGGGATGCGCGCAGGTGCTGGGCATCCCGAGCGATCCCGTGCTCGCGCCAGCGGCCGTCGAGACGCCGTCCGCGAGTGATGCGGGCACGGGCGGCTCCCCCGGGGTGACGACCGTTCCGAGCGTAACGCCGGTCGCGAACGATCCTTCGACGGCTGGCGCTGCGGGCGCCAGCGGGCGCGACGGCGTGTTGCCCACGGATGGCGTGGGTGGCGTCGTCACGCCTGCCGACGCGGGCTTGCCGCCCGAGCTGGGACCGGTCACGTCCGTCGGTGCCGACGCGGGTCCAGCCCCCGTCGTGGACGCCGGACCGCCGCCGCCCGTCTGTCCTGTCCCGCCCGAGCGAGTGGCGCTCGACATCATCTTCGCCGTCGACAACTCGGGCAGCATGGCCGAGGAGTGCACCGCCTTCGAGCAGGCGCTGCCGCGCTTCGTCGAGCGGCTGTCGAGCGCAGGCGTCGACCATTCGATCATCCTGGTCTCTCGCCATCGCCGCGATGCGCGCGGCAGCAGCGAAGAAGCCGACACATCGGTGTGCATCGCGGCGCCCGTGAGCGGGCTCGCCGCGTGCCCGAGCGAGAGCCCAGCGCTCGGCGCGCGCTTCTTCCATCACAGCATCAAGCTCGACGCGGCCGATTCCTTCGAGCGCCTGCTGGAGTCGCTCGTCGAGCCCGACGCCTTCGACCTGAACGTCGCCGGCTGGTCGGAGTGGTTGCGTCCAGCCGCTCGCAAGATCTTCATCGAGATCACGGACGCGGACTCGGACATGTCCGCGAGCGATTTTTCGGCCGCCCTCCAGGCCGCCTCGCCTGAAAACTTCGGGCGCGCCGCGCCGAGCTTCGTGTTTCACTCGGTGGTCGGTGTCGAGCAGGCCGCGGCCGGCGCCTACACACCCGACGAGCCGATCGTGGTCGAGACGTGCAACGCGGTGGGCAGCAGCATCGACGGCGCCGGCACCGAGTATCAAGCGCTCAGCCGCGCGACGGGTGGCCTGCGTCTGTCCATCTGCCCGCCGGAAGCGCTCGCAGCGAGCCTCGACGTGCTGGCAGAGGACACGCTGGCCCGCAGCGTCGTCGCCTGCCCCTGAGGAGGTGCGAAATGGAGGCTGAGGCTCAGAAGCTGCCGCTCACGAACGTGCCGCCGCCGGCAGCTCGCACGAACGGCTCGACGCGGAGCGTGCGCGCCGCCTCGGGCCGCTCGCGCCCGGAGTCGATCAGCCAGAGCGCCGCGCCGAGCGCCAGCAGGCCGCCGCCCGCGGCGAACCCCACGGTGGCTACCGTGGCGCTGCGCGCCGCCGACTCGGCCGCGTCCACGCCCTGACGCGAGGTGCAAGCGTTGCCGTCACAGTCACGTTGCCATTCGTCCGAGCGCGCACGCGCGGCCAGACCGAAGCCGACGCCGACGCCGACCGCCGCGAGCCCCATGCTGCCGAGCGTGAGCCCGGCGGTCTCGAGGGACGAGAGCCCGTCACTCTGCTTCGGACGGCGGGGCGGACGTTGCGGCGCCGGCTCGATCACGTCGAGCGGAAAATCGCGCGTGATGATCGGGACCGGTTCACTCCGCGCGCCCGTCGTAGCCGAAGGCGGCTCGATCCGCTCGTGCTCGGCGCCTGCGCGCTCGATGCTGTCCTGCTCGATGCTGTCCTGCTCGATGCTGGCCTGCTGGGTGGCGCGCAGCTCGCGTGCGCGGGCGCGCGCCCGCTCGAGACGCGCGCTCGCCGCTCCGGGATCGGCGGCGTAGCGCTCGTACCACTCGATCGCCCGCGGCGCATCGTGCAGGCCGAGATCGTAGACGCGGGCGATGTTGTACGCGATGTCGGCGCTCGGCGCGGCCGTCATCGCCTGCTGGTAGAGTTGCACGGCGCGCGCGTAGTCCTGTCGCTGATAAGCCTCGAAGGCCTCGGCCGCGTGGCGCTCGGCGAGCGCGACCGGGGCGCTGCGAGCCGGCGCCTGTGCCCGGGCCGGCGCGGTCCAGAGAGTGCTGCTGCCGAGGCTGGCGACGGCGACGCCGAGAACGGCGGCCGAAAGCAGCGGCGCGCAGCGGGTCCGTCCGCTACTCGATGACCTGGATCTTCGGCGCATCGGTGTTGATGACTGGCACGTGCGGCTCTTCGGGGAGCGTGAGCTCGGGCAGTGCATCGGTGATCTCGCCGGGCGGGGGCAGCCGCGGGCGGGGCGTCGCGCGCGGACGCGGCGCGGCAACCACGGGCGCGAGCTGCGGGGCGGCGGCGCGCGTCGACACGGCGATCGGGGTCGACACGCCAGCGGCCGACGGCGTCTCCGCGGCAGAGGGGTGCACGACCGCGGCGGCGCGCGTCACGTGTACCGCCTGAGGCGCGCTCTGGACCGGCGCCGCGGGGCTGGCCACGGCGGAGGCCGCGGGCTCGGAGCGCGGGGGTGACAGCCGCTCGAGCTGGATCTCGCGGGGCGGCGCCACGTCGGCGAACATCAACGTGACGGGGATGTAGCCATCCGCTGCCGCGCGCAGCTCGTGGGTGTGGCCATCCTTCGGCAGCACGATCTCCAGTCGCCCGTTCGCCACCGGGTGGTGGTCGAGCCAGATGGTGGCCGCCGCCGGCTCCACCCGCGTCGAGACGGCGAAGCTCGGCGTCGCATCGACGCTGTCGAAGCGCTCGGGCGGGGCGGCGGCGAGTGTCGCTTGTGTATCGCGGGCGCGCGCGCGCCGCGCCGCCTGCAGATTGCTCATGGTCTCGCCAAACCAGAACGCGGCCGGCGCGAGCACGGCGGCAGCCATCGCCGCGAAGACCCAGCGAGGGGTCAGCGTCGCGCGCTCCTGGGGCGGGCGTGGGACCGAGATCGGCATGTAGCTCGCCGGGGCGCTGCGCGGAGGCTCCTCGACCTCGTGTCGCTCGGCACGGCGCTCGGCGTGTCGCTCCGCTTGCCGTTCGGCACGTCGCTCGGCGTGTCGCTCTGCTCGTCGCTCCGCCTGCCGCTCGGCGTGTCGCTCCGAGGCGGGGGGGCTGGCGACCGGCTCGCGCTCGACCTCGAGCACGCGCGGTTTGCGCGCCGGGCGCACCGCCGACACCCGTGATGGGCTGGACTCACGGCGCGGCTGCGTGGGACGCATGGCCCTGGCCGCGCGCGCCGCGTTCTCTGCGCGAGCTCTCGGGTCCGCGCTCGACGGCGACTCCGTGCGAGGCGCCGAGCTCGGCCGGGCCGCCTCGGCGCGCGCGCCCTGGCTGGAACGGGGCGCCGAGTCCGGGATGACGTCGGAGTCGTCGGCGAAGAAGTCGTCGGACCGCACCGCGCGCAGCGAGCGCGGTCCGCGGCCCTCGCGGGGCGTTGCGCTGGGGCGTGATCCGCTCTCCGATCGTGATCCCTCCGCGCGCGACGCGCGCGGGCTGAGCTCGGCGGCGCTCAGGTAGCCGTGCTCGACCAGACGCACGAGCGCACCCAGCGTCTCGAAATCGCCGAGCTGGCTCTGCGCGAGCACATCGCCGACGCGGCGCTGGCTGTCGAACAGTCGCAGGATCGAGAGCTCGTCCGTGCTGACGTGTACGCGCGCCGACTGCGAGCGCTCGCCCAGGCGATAGAGCTGATCGACGCTCCCCAGCCGGGCCAGGAGCGGACCAGACTCGTCCATGCGTCGCATCGCCTCCAGCAGCAGGCGGTGCGTCGCCGCGTAGATGCTGCGCTCGCGCGGCTCGGGGCGCAGGTCCGCGACCATCCGTCCACGATCGAAGCCGAGGATGCGGTACACGGCAGCGTCGCCAGAGAGCCGCCCGCTCTCGGCGTCGATGATCGCGCCCGCGGAGCACCACATGCGGTGATCTTGACCGTCGTGCGTCACCGTGATCACGGCGTCCTTGCCCGCGATCTCGATCGTCTGCACCAGGTCGGCGATCGAAACGTCCTCGATGTGGCCCGTGAACTCGGCCGCCGACAGCGCGTCCGCGTTGGCGCCCTGGTCGATCAGCGTCTTCTTCAGGCGCTCGTCGAACGCCAGCAGCGCCGAGCGCCGGAACGAGCGCAACCACTCCTGGATCACGTCCACGCGCAGCCCATGCAGCTTCGCGGCTTCTTCGATGCTCAGCTCCAGGCCGACGATGCGCGCAAAAAGCGCCGCCTTGCGTGCGTCGTCCCAGTCGTGCCCCGAGCCTCGTGTATGCACCGTCACCGCGTGAGCTCCCCCACGTGAAGACGGCGCCCTGCGCGCGCAGCTGAAGCAGGCGAGTGCGTGGCACGTCGCCGCAGCGCCGGGATATTAACCCGGCCGCTCCGGAGTTTAACGCTTCAGGATGCGGCCGCGGCTTCGGCAGCTCGGACCGCCGCGACTTTGCCCCTCAGCGGGCGGCCGCGCTCAGCCCACCAGCTCCGGCCGTGCTCCAGGTTCCAGGCGAGGGCCTCGGGACACTGCTGCAGGAGCGCGTAGAGCGTCGCCGCGTCGTTTGGCCGCTGCACCCGCGATTTGCCCAGACACCCGAGCACCAGCCGCTCCAGCTCGGGCGAGATCGGCCAGCGTGCTCTGGATGCGAAGGGCTTGGCCGTGGCGTGCAGGTGCTGGCCGAGGACCTCCAGCACCGTGCTGCCCACGAATGGCGTGACGCCGGTCAGCAGGTAGTGTGCGACACACCCGAGCGAATACAGGTCCGTGCGCCCATCCACCTCGCCCGCGCCGAGCAGGGCCTCGGGCGCGACGTAATGCGGCGTGCCCACGAAATCCTGCTGAGGGACGACCATGCTGGTGCGGCCCTCGCCCTCGCTGCGCGCGAAGCGGCGGACCAGGCCAAAGTCCAGCACCTTGACCACGTCCACCATGCCCGCGCGCTCGCACAGGAAGACGTTGGCGGGCTTGATGTCCTGGTGGATGAGCCCCACCGCGTGCGCCTCCGCGAGCGAGCCACAGATCTGCGACAGGATCTGGATCACCCGACCTGGGTGCTGGGGCCCGTCGTGCTGGACCAGCATGTCGAGGTCGATGCCCTCGATGTACTCCATCGCGTAGTAGAAGGTGCCACCCGGCGTGCGACCGTAGTCGTAGACGCTGACGGTGTTGGGGTGGCAGAGCGCGGCCGTGAGGCGCGCCTCGCGCTCGAAGCGCACCAGGTTGTGCTCCGCGGTCTTCTCCGGGCGCAGCACCTTGATGGCGGTCGGGCGGCGTAGGCTCTGGTGCTCGGCCTCGTACACGACGCCCATGCCGCCGCCGCCGATCTTGCGCAGCAGGACGTACTGGCCGAGCTGGCGCGCCTGGGTCGCCCCCAGCTCGCGCGCCTTGTGCACGGCGCGCGACACCAGGCTGCTCACCAGCACGATGCTGCCGGCGAACACCAGCGAGTAGAGCGCGTACGTGCCGGGCCCAGGCTCGAGCCGAGTGGCGTAGTAAGCGTACGTGAACGGCACGACCGGCGCCGAGCAGCCCAGCGCGAGCCACAGCGCGCGCTCGGGGGTGCTCGGCACGAGCGCCGCGCGCGCCACCAGCATCTGAGCGAGCGCCAGCACGGCGATCAGATCCGGACGGATCTCGCGCGGCGCCGGCCAGGCGGAGCCGAGCAAGAGCAGCGTGGTGGAGACCGTCAGCGCGATGTCGGCGCCTTTCGGCCAAGCCGCTTGCGCGCGCTGGCCGCGGATGTAGGCCCCGATGGCCGCGAACATGGCCGCGCCCGAGAGCTGCACCAGCGCGAAGCGCCCGAGCCAGGTGGGGTTCGACGCCGAGCCACGCAGTGTGACCAGCGCGATCGACCCCGCCACGGCAGTCACCGCCGTGCCCAGCCAGGCCCAAGCATTCAAGCGCTCCGCCACGCGCGCCGAGGCATCGGCGGCGTCGGCGCCTCCATCGAGCAAGGGGCCCTTCTCGGGCGGACGCTTCAACGAAACACCAGACGCGCGGACCTCGAGTGTCGTGCGTTCGGCGCGACCGCCGCGCCACTTCCAAGCAGCACTGAGATTCATGCGGTGACTCGCTCGTCCCTTCGACACGAGAGCGGCAACGACACGCCCGCTACGGCGGCCTCGCCAGCAGCGGCAGCGTAGGCATTCGACGACCAGGATGCTCGAGAGGGCGAACGCATGAGAAGACGTCGAAGCCGACGGACCATCACCGCGGATAGCACGATCGGGCTTGCGGCTGCAGCCGGTTTATCCGGGTGCCGCGCAAAGAAGGCGGCCAAACGGCACAAACGCAGCGCTCACGACGGAAACCTTCCGCCGTCATGCATTTCGGCGGCCGCACACGACGATCCACTAGATCACCCGATGTGCGACAGGCGCCGGTCGATGCCCACGGCGGCCTCGGGCTGACTGCGCTCCGTGCGGCTCGAGCTGCGACCCAGCCGCAGAGATAGGCGTGCGTCCATGCGCCCCGTGTCGCGTGTTTCGTGTGTGCCTCACGTGCCCAGCGACGTGAGCGGTGCTGCCCGTCGGGAAACGCGATGACGGCTCGTTGCGGGCTGGTGACTCCAGCGCACGCTGCCGAGGGAACCCGGCGCCTTCGGGGGCGGTAGGCCATAGTCAAGGGGCCGGGTAACGCTTGAATAAGAGACCCGTGAACGCTCCGGTCGCGCGGAGCGCAGCGCGTGGCAGGCTCGAAACGCGAGCGCCCCAGCCCGCTCGGCTGCGGCAAAATGACGCCCTTTTCGCGCAAGTCACCGCAAAGGTGCAGCCGTGCGTCGGGCTCGCTATCCTGCCGGTCATGGCGGCAAAAAAGACAGCGAAGAAGGCAGCGAAGAAAGCCGGCACCAAGAAGCGCCGCGGCGTCAAGCTCACGCCCACCGAGCTCGGAGCGACCGAGCTGGCCGTCTCCGAGCCGCCGGCAGAGCTCGAGCCGCTGCTCGAGCGCGTGCGCAGCGACGGAGGCAGCGTCGTCGGCGTCTATCGCGAGCCGCTCGGCGGCCACCACCTGGCGCTGGTCACACTACCCGTCGAGCGAGTCACGCCGACCCCGTTTCAACGCGACGTCAGCGACTCCCACGTCCGCAAGCTCACCCACGCGATGGACAAGACGCGCCGCTTCCTCGATCCCATCATCGTGGTGCAGCGGCCCGAAGGCTACGAGACCCCCAACGGCAACCATCGCCTGACGGCCCTCAAAGAGCTCGGAGCCAAGGCCGTCATCGGCCTGCTCGTGCCCGAGGCCGCCGTCGCCTACCAGATCCTCGCGCTCAACATCGAGAAAGCCCACAACCTGCGCGAGAAAGCCATCGAAGTCGCGCGCATGTACCGCGACCTCGCCAACCTCTCCGACGAGAGCGAGTCCCACTACGAGCTCGAGTTCGAAGAGTCCAGCCTCGTCACCCTCGGCTTCGCCTACGAGCAACGCGGCCGCCTCGCGGGCGGCACATACAACCCCGTACTGCGCAAGGTCGACAACTGGGTACCCGGCAAGCTCGCAGACGCCGTGAGCGAACGCGAGCGCCGCGCCCAGCTCGTCCTCGAGCTCGACGACGCCGTCAACGCCGCCGTGGCCAAGCTCAAAGAGAAAGGCTTGCAGAGCCCCTACCTCAAGAACTTCGTCGTCGCCCGCATCAACCCCCTCCGCTTCATCAAAGGCGATCCACCCCCGCTCGACGACCTCCTCAAAGGCATGACCGCCAAGGCCCTGAAGATGGACGCCGAGAAAGTCAAACCCGGCGATCTGGCCAAAGCCGGCGGCTACGGCGGCTCCGACGAAGAGTGAGTATTGGGGCTCATGCCGGAGAGCCCCGCCCCGACGTGGTGGCCCGCGCTGGGGCGCGTCCACGTGCGTGCCCGCGGGCGCGCCCCTCGGGCAGCGAAGACCCGTGCCCGACGCTCGCCGCGTCGAGCCCCCGCGTGACCGAGACGGACGCGTCCGCGACGTCGCGGCACCGTTGTGAAGGGAGGCCTCGTGCCGGGCCAGAATCGACGGCATCGACGGGGCGCGGCCGGCGCGTGCCCGCGGCGCGCTGTCTGCGGCCATGCCTCCGTTGCGGACGGCGGCGTATGGTCTATCCGTGCGCTACGGTTCGCGGAAGCCGCGTTTTCCGAGCAGCGAAAGCGGTGTCCGACGCACGCGGCCTCCTCGCGGAACGGAGGCCAACGAAAGCGTCCGCTCCCGTCGCGGACACCGCTTGAAGCGAGGCCGCGGCAGCGCGCGTCAGCCCGCGCGGTATCGATGTCCCCAGCCTCGACGGCGTCGATAGTTTTGTGCCGCGGCGCGCGGTTGCGTCCACGCCGTCGCTGCGGACCCGGCGAAGGGTCCCGTCGTGGGCACCGTTGAAGCGAAGCCTGGCGGGCGCGCTCGTGGGCGGTGCTCGAAGGGCGCGAAGCCGATCGGGGCAACGAGTGAAAGCGGTGAGCTGTTGCAGAAGGCCGTTGACGCGTTTTGGGCCAGCAAGCACGGCTGGATCACAGCCCGCGTGCAGACACGGGTTTCGCGGCATGGGTCGACTCGCTGCGATGCTTCACCGCATGCACTGGACGTTTCGAGCGCCGGGCGCCTGGTGCACACGACCAGAGCCGAATCCGAGGCTCGAAATTCGCCGTGATAGCGTTCGCTGCATGAGCCGCGCAGCGGAAATTTCACGGGTGCGAGCCCTGTCCAACGAGGAGCTGGTGATGGGCCTGAACGGCTTGCTGAGCAACGGGCGAAGGCTCACGGCGCTGGTGGTCGTCCATCTCGGAGAGGTGGAAGAGCGGCGCTTGCACCAGCTCGCCGGTCACTCGACCCTGTTCGCGTACTGCGTAACACGACTGAAGATGAGCGAAGACGAAGCCTATCGGCGCATCGAAGTCGCCCGCCTCGCGCGCGGGTTTCCGTGCCTGTTCGAGATGCTGGCCGCAGGGCGCGTTTCCTTGTCCGTCGCCGCGCTGCTGAAACCGTATTTGACAGGCGACAATCACGCCGCGCTGCTCGAAGCAGTGTGCGGAAAGACAGTGCGCCAGGCCCGCGAGGTCCTGGCTGCCTGGTTCCCAAGGCCTGACGTACCAGCGTCCATCCGCAAGCTACCTGTGCCGCGGGGCGGCGCCGCGACCCCGTTGCGGACGGAGCATGTCGCCGCCGAACTTCCTATTTGCCAGCTGGCGCTATCCCGCGTCGCCGCTATCCCGCCGCCGCAGAGCAGCGTGGCCGCCACGCCCCCCGCCGAGTCCGAGACTCGCGTGAAGGCGAACGTTGGTGCGGCCAACGAAGCGCCCGCGCGGGCAAACGCAGGGTCCACTCGCGCGAAGCGTCCGCTCGCGGTCGCCACTGTCGAGCGGGCAATGGGCGATGAGCCAGCCAGGCCAGCGCCGGGCCCGTCGGCGACGAAGCACCCGACCGCGACTCTGCCTCCCGAGCAGGCTTCGCTGGCGCGCATCGCGCTCGCGAAGGAGGACCCGACGGACTCGACGCCAGACCCCGCGCTGCCTCGGCACCCAGCCGCGACGCGCGCGACGAGCCAACGCCCGCCCGCCACCGCACGCTGCATCGAGCCGCTCTCGGCCGACCGCTACCGCGTGCAGCTCACGGCCAGCGCCGAGCTCAAACACAAGCTCGAGCTCGCCCGCGACCTCTTGCGCCATGCCATCCCGGACGGGGACCTGGCGGTGATCCTCGAACGCGCCATGGACCTGCTGCTCGAACAGACGATGAAGCGCCGCTTTGCCGTGAAAGCTCGAGCAGCCGCCGCCGCCGCCGCCGCCGCGTCGCCCGCAACAAACCAGCCCAGCACCGAGCAGCGTCGCGCCAAGACCTCATCGGCAGCGAACACCGTTGGCTCGGACGACGGAGCCGCTCCACCTGGCGGGCCCGACACCCCGCCTGAACATCGTCCCGGCGAACGGCCATCCGCGGACGCAGCGTCACGGCCCGCGCCGACCTCCCGCCACATCCCCAACGACGTCCGGCGCGCCGTGCTCGCGCGCGACGGGCTGCGCTGCGCCTGGGTCGCTCCCGACGGCACCCGCTGCGAAAGCCAAGCCTGGCTCGAGCACGACCACATCACCCCTCGCGGCCGAGGCGGCGGCAACGACCCCACGAACATCCGCCCGCTGTGCAGACCTCACAACCGCCTCGCGGCGGAGCTCGCCTACGGACAGCCCACAGTCGCGCGGATCATCGCGCGCCGGCGCGTGAGCCAGCGACCGCCTGCCGACGCTTGCGACACGTTCCAAAGCGGGTTCATCGCGCCGAGCTTCAGGGGGGCCCAACTCTGGGAAGACCTTGCCATGCGAGGCGATTGATGGCCCGCTGCACGGCGGAATGAAGGGCCGTCAGGGATGCCATGGAGACCTCCACGCCTCCATGCTCACCGTTTGCCAGCGTGGACCCAAAGAAGCGGTCTTCCAGGTTTTCGAGCAAGATTCCGCCACCCGCGCTCGAGATGCCGGGCCCCACATACGGCTTTGCATCGAGCTTCTTCCGGCGCGCACGCCCCCTCACCCTCTCGTCCAAATGCGCAGAGCTATCTCGCGCCTCTCGCAGGGTCGGAAATTGAAGTGCAACGTCTGCAACCACCTGCTTCAGCTCGTCGGAGGCGAGCGGGCCCTGGGTCAAGGCGTCCAGGAGCTTCAGGATCATGTCCGCTGACACGAGAAAGGCCCTCGCGAAGATCACGATCAGCTGACGCGAATAGGTGACGGGCAGAATGCCAGCCCGGAAGCGTTCGCGTTGAAGCTCTGCATCGACAGCAAGACGAACGTTCTCGTCCAACATCGCGGCGTCTGAGTGCAGGCTGCTCGCTGCGATGATGCGCCGTTCCACAACCCCGCGTTGCGCGCGATCGTATGCGGCAGGGTGATGGTCCGAGGAACGCAAGCGTTCAAATTCCTGATCGAAGTGGTGGAGGGCGATGGCTGACCAGCTCCTGCTCCAGCGCCAACAACACGGTCTGTCCCGAGATCGCTTCCGTCTTATCCGGAAAGTTCAGGAAATGATCCTGGGTATAGAAGTTGGACCAGATGCATCTCGAGAATCCATCAACGCGTTGAGGTCGGCTTCGCGACGTCGAACCTAATTTGCATCGCCCACTACCGGACGCAATGCGTAGGAACTCCGCGCTCTGCGGAACGCGGCCTCGAACAGGCTGCCGTCACCCGCGATGGCGCGAGTCACGCAAGGCTCGCGACGGGCCTGCGCGACGGCTCGGCCGTTCACGAAGCCGTGCTTGGGCGGAGGGGCCGCGTTCCCGCCTGAGGCCTTTCTCGAGGTTGAGGCTCGCGTGGCGGGCCAAATTCTCGAGTTCCTGAATTGCCGCGTCGAGGATCGGCCCCCGCTAGTTCAACGACGGCCCTACCAACCGGAACCAGATGGACCTGCGTGTCCCGCAGCGGGGGCAGAGGGTGGCGGCTTCGCGGAGGCGCATGCCGGGGCTGGAGGGGGCGCGGTGGGCTTCGACGCGGAGGGGGGTGTCGCAGCGGGGGCAGGGGGTGGCTTGGGCTTTGAGCTCGACGACGCTGGGGGAGTCGATGTCGATGGGGCGTTCGGGGGAGC
>Ga0315910_10003460_pt1 | contig 13419 bp, 10 predicted proteins | sample EdamamesoilMG_FD_204470 | JGI IMG/M metagenome (GOLD analysis project Ga0315910, IMG submission 204470) | Garden soil microbial communities collected in Santa Monica, California, United States - Edamame soil | ecosystem: Environmental > Terrestrial > Soil > Garden | place: USA: California...
CCGCGAACTGGTCACCGATTTCACGATCCAGCTCGCGACGCTGTCGGAGGCCGGGATCCCGATCGTCAAGGCGCTGACGATCCTCGAGGGCCAGACGCGCGCGGGGCCGTTCAAGAACGTGCTGGCCGAGATCGGCGAGGACGTCGCCGCAGGAACGCCGCTCTCCGAGGGCATGGCCAAGCACCGCTGCTTCGACCGCCTGTACACGAGCATGGTCAAGGCCGGCGAGGTCGCCGGCGTGCTCGACAAGATCCTCAACCGCCTGGCGAGCTTCCGCGAGAAGTCCGCCGCGATCCGCTCCAAGGTCGTGGGCGCGATGATCTACCCGATCGTGGTCTCGCTGGTGGCGAGCGTGGTCGTTTCCGCGGCCATCCTGTTCGTGATCCCCAAGTTCAAGGAGATCTTCGAGAGCTTCGACACCGAGCTGCCGCAGCTGACGCAGGTGCTGTTGAACACCAGCGAGTTCGCGGTCAGCTACTGGTACCTGATCTTCGGCGTCCCGGTCGCGTTGCTCTTCGGGCACTTCGCGCTGATGACCCGCCCGGGCAAGTACCGCTTCGCCGTGCACGGGTTCCTGCTGCGCGTGCCCTTCCTGGGCGCGCTGCTGTCCAAGGTCCAGATCGCGGCCTTCTCGCGCACCTTCGGCACGCTGATCGAGGCCGGCGTGCCGCACCTGGACGCGCTGGCGATCGTGCGCGACACGACCTCGAACGACGTGGTCGCCGAGGCGGTCGAGAGCGTGCGCAGGACCGTGCGCGAGGGCGAAGGCATCGCGCGGCCGATGGGCGAAACCGGCATGTTCGACGACCTGGTGGTCAACATGGTCGACGTCGGCGAGGCCACCGGCGAGCTCGACCGCATGCTGCTCAAGGTCGCGGTCGCCTACGAGGCGCAGGTCGACCGGCGCATCGAGGCCCTGTTCAAGATCGTCGAACCGGCGCTGCTGATCATCATGGCCGTGATCGTCGGCTTCATCGTGGTCGCGCTGTTCTTGCCGCTGACCGAGATCATGGGCAAGATCGGATCGGCCTGACCCTGCGCGGCCTTTCGTGCCGATGAGAAGTTCGCTGCGTCTGCGCATTGCCGTGTGGCTGGTGGCGATCAACCTCGCCATCGGCTCGGTGACGCTGTGGTTCGCGCTCGGACAGGCAGAGCGCGACCGCGGCGAGGCCGCGCGCGCCTTCGAGGGCTCGCGCCTGTCGATCGCGGACAACCTGGTCGACACCGTCGCGCGCCAGGTCGATGCCGAGGTCGGCCTGAACGTGGCGCGCCTGCTGGCCTGGGAAAGCTGGCCGGCGTTCGCCGACGCGCTGGTCTGCGACCACCGCCTGACGGTGCAGGAAGGCCGCGTGCAGCTCAGCGGCGTGGCGATCAATCCGCTGGGGCGCCTGCGCCGCGGGCCCGAGGTCGACGAGCAGCGCATCTTCAGCGCGCTGCGCCGCGCGGTGGACGAAAACCGCAACATCGACGAGGTCGAGGGCGGCTACGCGCGGCCGATCCTGGTCGGGGCGCGCATCTGGGGCGCCTGCTGGTTCAAGCTCAAGCCGGCGCCGCTGTCGACCAACCTGGTGACGCGCTACTTCGTGCCGGCCTTCCTTTTCTCGACCGTGCTGCTTTCGGTGGCCACGTTCCTGGCGCTGCGCCGCTTCGTGCTCGACCCAGTGCGCGATCTGGCGCGCGCCGCGCGCCTGGTGGCCTCGGGGGACTACTCGGTGCGCCTGGCGGAGAGCGATGCGCAGGACGAACTTTCGGAGCTCGTGCGCCGCTTCAACGCGATGACCGGACAGGTCGAGCACTTCAACACCAGCCTCGAGGCCGAGGTCAAGCGCCAGACCGAGCAGGCGCAGCGCGCGCAGACCGCGGCGATGACCCAGCGGCGGCTGGCCGCGATGGGCGAGCTCGCGGCCGGGATCGCGCACGAGATCAACAACCCGCTGGGCGGCCTGTCGAACGCGGTCGAGCGCCTCAAGCGCGGCGATCTGGACGCGCACAAGCGCGCCACCTACCTCGATCTGCTGCAGTCGGGCCTGGAGCGCATCCGCCGGACCGTGGGGCAGCTGCTGCGCTTCACCCCGCGCAGCGCCAGCCGCGCGCCGGTGCACCTGCTGCAGCCGGTCGAGGACGCGCTGGCCCTGGTGCGCCACCGCGCCCAGCGCCAGGATGTGAGCATGACGCTGCGCGACGAGCTGAGCGCGAGCGGCGGCGGCCCGGTTCCGCGCGTGCTCGGCGAGGCGCACGACCTGGGTCAGGCGGTGCTGAACCTGCTGGTCAACGCGCTCGACGCGCTGGAGGAGCATCGGCCGGGCGGCGGCGGGAGCATCGACGTGCGGCTCTCGGCGGAGCAGGGCGAGATCCAGGTCGAGGTGCGCGACGACGGCCCGGGCGTCCCCGAGGAGCAGCTGCCGCGCATCGCCGACCTGTTCTACACCACCAAGGCGCCGGGCAAGGGCACCGGCCTGGGCCTGGGCATCGTGCACCAGGTCGCGGCGCGCCACGGCGGGCGGGTCGAGCTGCGCTCGAAGCCCGGAGCGGGATTCTGCGCCACGCTGGTGCTGCCGATCGCGCCCGACGAGCGCGCGGCCGAGGCTCCCGGCTCGGCGCCGGCCGAGGAGCCGCGCGCTTGAACACCGCGATGCTCTGGGTGCTCGTGGCGACGCTGCTTTCGCTCTCGGGCCTGCTCAGCGCCTGCGAAACCGCGCTGTTCAGCCTGACGCCGGCCGAGCGCCGTCGCGTCGGCCCCGACGCCGAGCGCCTGGTCTCCGACCCGCGCGGCGCGCTGATCTCGATCCTGTTCGTCAACCTGGTGATCAACGTCCTGTTCTTCACCTTCAGCGCGAGGCTCTCGCCGCAGGGCAGCGCCTACCTCGACGCGCTGTGGGGCCTGGGCACGGTCGCCGTCCTGGTCAGCCTTGCCGAGATCCTGCCCAAGATCATCGCCTTGCGCGCGCGCGTGCAGGTGGCGCAGCGCTCGGCGCACACGCTCTTGATCCTCGTGCGCTTCCTGCGCCCGCTGCGCCAGGCGCTGGAGAAGGTGCTCGAGCTGGTCTACCGCGCGCTGGGACCGGCCGGCCATCCCGAGGGCGGCGTCACCAACGAGGCCCTGGCGCAGGCTCTGGAGCGCAGCGCCGAGCGCGGCCTGCTGCTGGGCAGCGAAGCCGAGTTCCTGACCGGCGTGGTCGAGCTGCAGGGCGTGCGCGTGCGCGAGATCATGACGCCGCGCGTCGACATGGTCTTCCTCGACCGCAGCGGCGACAACCGCGCCGAGGCGATCGCGCGCGCGCTGGCGGGCAAGCTGCCCTGGATCATCGTCATCGACGGCGATCCCGACCACATCGTCGGCCGCGTGCGGCTGCGCGATCTCCTGGCGCAGGAGCCGCGGCCCTTGGCGGAGCTGATGGCGCCCGCGCGTTTCTTCCCCGAGATCGCCAGCGCCCTGGACCTGCTGACGTTCCTGCGCGAGCAGCACCTGATGCAGGTGGTGGTGGTCGACGAGTGGGGCGGCACCGCGGGCCTGGCGACCATCGAGGACGTCTTCGAGGCGATCGTCGGCGACCTGCGCGTCGAGGGCGAGCGCGAGGAGCGCGCGGTCGAGGCGCTGCCCGACGGCGGCTTCCGCGTCGCCGGCTGGCTCTCGATCCGCGATTGGAACGAGCTCTTCGGCCACCGCGTCGTGGCCACCGAGTTCGAAACCGTCGCCGGCTTCGTCACGGTGCTGCTGGGCCACATTCCGCGCGCCGGGGACGAGGCGCGCTACGGGCCCTTCCTGTTCCGCGTGCACACGGTGCGCGGCCGGCGCATCGACCTGCTCGACATCTTCCTGCAGCCGGTCGGCGCTGCGCAGCCGCTGCAAGCGACGACATGAGCCCCTGGATCAGCCTGAGCTTGGCGTTGGCCTGCCTGCTCGCTGCCTTCGTCTTCGGCGGCAACGAGAGCGGGCTGTATTCGCTCTCGCGCCTGCGCGTCGAGTCCGAGGCGCGCGCCGGCAGCATGCGCGCGCGCCTGATCGGCCGCCTGCTCTCGGACGAAAGCTCGCTGCTGGCCACGATCCTGGTCGGCACGAACCTGGCGGTCGAGCTGACGGCGCGGCTGACCGGGCATTGGGTCGATGCCTGGGGCTTCGTCGCGCCCGGTTGGCGCGAGCTGGTGGTGACGGCGATCGTCACGCCGGTGACGTTCTTCTTCGCCGAGCTGTTCCCCAAGGACCTGTTCCGCCGCCGGCCGCACGCCCTGGTCGGCGCCACCGCGCCGGTGATGGCCCTGTGCAAGGGCTTGTTCCTGCCGCTGACCTGGCCGCTGCGCGGCATGTCCTTCCTGATCGAGCGTTGGCTGGGTCTTTCCAGCGACGCCCTGGCGCGCGCCCAGGGCCGCGAGGGTGTGCTCGAGCTGCTGCACGAGAGCCAGCGCAGCGTGGTCCCGCACGTCGAGCGCATGGCGCGCAACGTGCTGGAGCTGCGCGGCCTCTCGGTCGAGCGCGTCATGGTGCCCTGGGCGAAGGTCGAGCACCTGCTGCTGGGCCAAGACCCCGAGCAGCTCTATGCCCAGGTGGCGCGCGCCCCCAACAGCCGGCTGCCGGTGCTCGACGCGCAGGGGGTCGTGGTCGGCTACGTGCACCAGCTCGAGGCTCTGGGCGCCGGACCGGCGACGCCGGTCCTGCGCCACCTGCGGCCGCTGCTGAGCCTGGACCCCGGCGTCTCCCTCGACCGCGCCCTGGCTCACATGCGCGCCAGCGGCCAGCGCGCCGCCCTGGTGGGGCCAGAGTCCAAGCCTCTGGGTCTGGTGACGCTCAAGGACATCCTGGAGGAGATCTCCGGGGAATTGGCGCGCTGGTAGCGCGGCGCGAGAAATCGTGGCGCATGGCCGCAACCGCCGGCAGGCGCTAGGATACGCGCTCGTGCGCCGCCGACCGGCGGCCCGATCCACCCAAGGCCAAGCATGAGTTCCGCCCTTCGTCTCGAGCATTCGGGTTGGTTGCTGGTGGCCGCGCTCGGCCTTTGCGCCCTGGGCATGGCCCGCGGCGCCCAACAGCCGCCGGCCCCGCCGCCGCCCAAGACCCAGATCGTCCCGGTGGCCAACACCGCGACGGCGGACTCCAACAACCGCATGATCGCGGTCACCGGGACCGACATCACTGGCGCCTCGATCCTGTACCTGGTGGACACGGTCAACAACCGCCTGGCGGTCTACCAGGCCCAGGGCGGCAGCGAAGGCTCGCGCGGGATCCACTTCATCGGCGCGCGCCGGATCGACCTGGACCTGCAGCTCGACGGCTGGAACGACCGCTCGGACTGGCCCTACAAGCGGCTCAAGGAAGAGTTCTCCAAGAAGGGGCTCTTGCCCGGCAACAGCGCGGCCCCGGCGGACCCCAGCGCCGAAGCCGCGAGCAAGAACTGAGCCCCACGCACGCCCACGGAGCGTGAGCCCTGGCCCTTCCGGCTGCTCGCGCCCCGCACCCCCGAAGCCCCCGACTACCCGACCCACAAGGAGCGATTGCCCGTGGCCGAGAAAGATTTCATGTCCTTCGAGGACGCCCTGAAGGAGCTGCGTCTCAAGGAAGAGGAATTGAAGCGCCTGGTCAGCGAAGGCGAGATCCGCGCCTTCCGCGAAGGCGAGACGATGAAACTGCGCAAGAGCGACGTGCAGAACCTGCGCGGCGAGCTCTCGGGCGGCGATGTCGTCGACCTCGGCGGCGCCGGCGAGGAACTGGTCTTCGCCGACGACTCCGACATGGACGCCGGCATGGCGACCGAGGAGATCGCCCAGGAGGACACGATCCTGGAAGAGGACGTCGAGGACGTCGGGGCCGCCGAGACCGTCGCCGCCCCCCGCGCCACCCGCCGTCCGGCCGCCGTGCGCGTGGTGGAGGAGGAAGAAGCCGAGGGCATGGCTTTCCGCATCGCGATGATCGCGACCAGCGCGGTGCTCGTGCTGGCCTTCCCGGTCGTGCTCAGCGCCGGCAGCGGCCAGCTGAGCGACATGGCCAAGGGCATCGCCGGCATCTTCGCCAAGTTCAACTGACGGTCGACGGACGGCTGCGCGGCCGGCCCCGGGCCGGCGCGCGGATCGGACACGGCCCGCGGCTCCCCTCGAGGACCCGCGGGCCGCTGCGTTTCGCGCCAGAAATTGCGTGTTTTCCGTTTCGCGATCACTACGCTCACGTCCTGGGCCGGTGATTGCGGTCGCAGCGCACGTCGCGTGCGTTGCAACCTCCAGTCGAAATTCGAGCGCCCGCATCGCTGCCGAGGAAGTCTCGCGCGCCGCGCGCGGGCACTCGCCGGCACGCTGGCGCGCGAAGGGCGGTCCAACCCAGTCGCACCCTGTTGCCGGCGGTTTTCTTGCCGCCGGCCGACCCGCAACGCAAAAGACCCTGGTCGTCTTTGCATGGAGTCCCCGTTGATGAAGCTCTCGAACCTCTGGAATTCGCTGGGCCTTTTGGGCCTGGCAGTCGTCCTCAGCTCGTGCGTCGCGCGCGAACACTACGACGATTCACAAACTGCGTCGAAGCACTGGCAGAAGGAGTTCCTGCAAGCCGACAAGCAGCGCGGCGAACTCGCAGCCGAGAACGCACGCCTCAAGGAGATGCTGCGCGTCAGCGAAGCCAATCCCGCCGAGGCCAACTACGCCAGCGACATCGACGCACGCCTGGCCGACCTCAAGAACGTGATGGCGCAGCTGGGCGCGAATCCCGACGACGTCACCAAGTTCCAGGTCGACGGCGGCTACGTCTACCGCATGAAGGACTCGATCCTCTTCGCCCTGGGTTCGGCCAGCGTCTCGGCCGAGGGCATGAAGATCCTCGAGCAGGTCGCCGGCGACATCGAGAGCCGTCCGCACGGCCCGGTGTCCGTGCGCGGCCACACCGACAACGTGCCGGTGTCGCGACCGGAGACCAAGGCCAAGTTCCCCCACGGCAACCTGCAGCTCTCCGCGGAACGTGCCGTCGAAGTCGCGGCCGCGCTGCGCGGCGTGGCGGGCAACGCCGTGTCGGACGTGGTGGTGATGGGTTTCGGCGAGAGCCAGCCCGTGCTGCCCAACGACAGCGAGGCCAACCGGCAGAAGAACCGCCGCGTCGAGATCTTCGTCGCCGATCCGGTCGGCGAGCAGAAGTGAGCGCGCGGGTCGCGCGCAGCGACCCCGGCTCGTGGTCCGGCGTGGAACAGGGCGCCCGCAGTCTCCGGCGATTCGTCGCGGTCCTGCTGGCGCCCTTGTGCTTGTGCGCCTGCGGAGGTGGGGGGCTGGAGTCGGGCACGCGCGCCGAACTCGAGCGGCTCGAGCACCTGGCCTTCGTCGCACCCGGCCGGCCTTCGCTGGTGCAAGGCGCGGTGCGCGATGCCAGCCAGCTCGCCGTCGAGGAGCCCTTGCTGGTCGGCATGTACGAGGTCACGCGCGGCGAGTTCCGCGAGTTCCTGGCCGAGTCGGGCTCCGCGATCGACCCGCTGGACCTCGCCTACCTCGAGCGCGCCGCGGCCGGGGACGAGTCGCTGCCGGTCAGCTTCGTGACCCGCGACGAGGCCGCGGCGTACGCGCGCTGGGCGGGCCTGCGGCTCCTGACCAGCGCGGAGTGGCTGTTCTGCGCGCTCTCGCCGCGCACCCTGGCCTATCCCTGGGCGGATTCCTGGCAGCAGGGCCGGGCGAACACCTTCGAGCTGGGCCTGGTGCCGTACGCGCCCACGCCCGTGGGCACCTTCGAGGGCGGGCGCACCGCGACGCGGCTGTACGACATGCTCGGCAACGTCTGGGAGTGGGTCAGCGACGACCTGCGACCCGACGCCGATCCGGGCACCAGCGCCAGCGCCTTCGGCGGCTCGTACCTGAGCTACAAGCGCGAGATCTACCGCGGCGACGCCTTCTTCGAGCAGGCGCTGGTGCCCGGCGATCGTTTCGACGACGTCGGTTTCCGCGTCGGCAGCTCCGCGCGGCACTGGCTGGAGCAGCACGCCGCCGAGCTGGGCGACGGCGAGCAGGCGCGCCGCAGGTTGAACGCGATCGGCCGGCGCTGGGGTTCGGGCGCGGTGCAGCTGCTCAGCGAGCTCGCGGCCTCCGCGCGCGAGGCCTCGGCGCGGCGCGCGCTCGAAGCGCTGCTGGCGGGGGCGCGCGGATGAGCTCCCCGGGCGATGCGCGCGCGGGCGACGCGCACCAGGCGCGCGATCCACGGCCGGCCTCCGCGGGCGCGCCGCTGTCGGGCGCGAGGATCGGCGCGCTGCGCGCCGACCTCGAGGCCGGCGGCTTCCGTCCCTCGAAGCGTCTGGGCCAGAACCTCTTGCAAGACGTCAACATGGCGCGCGCGATCGCACGCGACGCGCGGCTCGCCGCGGGCGACCTCGTGGTCGAGATCGGGCCCGGCGCCGGATTCCTCACCGCGCACCTCGCCGAGCTCGGCGTCGAACTGATCGCGATCGAGATCGACCCGCGGCTCTTGGAGGTCGCGCGCGGATTGCTGGCGGACTACCCGCGCGTGCATTGGATCCTGGGCGACGCTCTGGCCTCCAAGCGCGCCTGGAATCCCGAGCTGCTCGCCGCGCTTCCGGCGCGGGGCGACTGGCACCTGGTCTCGAACCTGCCGTACTCGGCGGCCTCGCCGATCCTGGCCGTCGCCGCGCGGCTGGAGAATCCGCCGCGCAGCGCCACCGTGCTGCTGCAGACCGAGGTCGCGCAGCGGATCGCGGCGCCGCCGGGCGGAGGCGATTGGGGACCGCTTTCGATCCGCGTGCAGCTGGCCTTCGAGGCGCGCGTGCTGCGCGCGGTGCCCGCGCAGCTGTTCTGGCCGCGGCCCAAGGTCGAGTCGAGCGTGCTGCGGCTGGAACTGCGCGCGCAGCGTCCCGACCCGGCCGATGCCGAGGCGCTCGACCCGCTGATCGACCGCCTGTTCCAGCACCGCCGCCAGGCCCTGGGAGGGCTGCTGGCCAAGAGCCTCGGCGATCGTCCGGCCGCCTTGGAGCTGCTTGCGCGCCACGGGCTGGACCCCAGCGCGCGGCCCGAGACTCTGGGGCTGGAGGCCTTGCTGGCGATCAGCCGCGACCCTCATTGGAGAGCCCGCGGCGGGGTTGGCTGAGCGATGGGCAAGAAATCACCGAAAATTGTTGCTGGCCCGAACTTTGCTTGCCTTGGCTGCGGCGCGCGGAAGGCTTAGAAAGCGCCCCGTTCGAACGACTGTGTCGGAGCGGAGCTTCCTCCTGGCCTTGGGTCCTTCCAACCGCCCACCAGGCATCCCTTCAGCCCGCCCGGACCTGTTGGCTACCGCTTGATATTCCGCCGCGCGCTCTCTGACGAAACTGCTCCCTGGCTCGGTCGGGCCGCCCAAGCCCGAGGCGAGGCGTCTCTCCGCTGCGAACGTCGTGTCCGGGGAGCCCGCCTGGGCTCTTGGCCAGGGGTAGTCTTCGTTGCAGGAGGGCCCGCCGGCATGCGGGGCACAGGTTCTCGACGTTCCGCGGTCCTCAAGTCCCGCGGCGTGCTCTCCCACGCTCTCCCCAGCCCTCTCACCCTTGCTTCGGCAAGACATTCGTTGCCGCGGAACTCAAAGGAGGCTCGGACTCTCTCAGTAGAAGGGTCCGCGCGCTCCACGCCCCATGGCCGGGGTCGCTTTCGTCCGTTTTCCATGCTTTCCGCGCTTCCGAGCCCGCCGTTCGCCTTCACCCCACCCGTGCCCGACGACTTCAAGCAGGCCATCGAGCAGATCAAGCTGCGCATCCCGATCGAGGAGGTCGTTCGGGAGAAGGTCCCCGGTCTGCGCAAGCAGGGGGCGCTGTGGACGGCGTGCTGCCCGTTCCACGAGGAAGGCACGCCCTCGTTCAAGGTCGATCCGCGCAAGGGCACGTGGCGTTGCTACGGCGCCTGCGCCGCGGGAGGCGACGTGATCGAATTCCTGCTGCGCCACGACCACCTCGATTTCCGCGAAGCGCTCGACGTGCTCTCGGTCCGCGCCGGCGTCGAATTGCCCGGCCGCGGCGCACCGCGCAAGCCGCGCGGCGCGGACGACCCGCTCTACGAGGTGCTCGAGCGCGCCTGCCAGTACTACAAGCGCACGCTGCATCGGCCCGAGGGCGCTCAGGCCCTGGCCTACCTGCGCGGCCGCGGGCTGAGCGCGACGACGATCGAGGCCTTCGGCCTGGGCTTCGCGCCCGCGGGCGGCGAGGTGCTGGTGTCGAAGGTGATCGCGCAGGAGCAGCCGCTCGAGCCGCTGATCGCCTCGGGGCTGGCGCGGCGCAACGAGCAGGGCCGCCCCTACGATTTCTTCCGCGGTCGCTTGATGATCCCGATCCGCGACGACAAGGGCCGCACGGTCGGCTTCGGCGCGCGGCGCCTCGACGATGCGGACAAGCACTCGCCCAAGTACGTCAACACCACCGAGACCGAGGTGTTCCACAAGGGCCGCCTGATCTATGCGCTCGACCACGCGCAGGCCGAGGTGCGCCGCAGCGGGCACATGGTGCTGGTCGAGGGCTACACCGATGTGATGGCGGCGCACCAGGCGGGCGTGCGCAACGTGGTCGCGGTGCTCGGCACGGCCTTGACCGAGGAGCACGCCGCGCTGGTGCGGCGCTGCGGCGCGAAGCGCGTCACGCTGTGCTTCGACGGCGACGGCGCCGGCCAGCAGGCGAGCTGGCGCGCGCTCAACGGCCTGCTGCCGCTGGAGCTGGAGATCGACGTCGTGCGCCTGCGCTTCCCCGCGCCGGCCTCGGGCTCGGCCGCCGATGCGATCAAGGACCCCTGCGACCTGCTGGTGCGCCACGGCGCCGCCGCTTTCCAGGAGCAGCTCGCGCACGCGGTGGGCTGGTTCGATTTCCTCAAGGCCACGCTCGACACGCTCGCGGACCAGGAGCGCTGGCAGGCGGTCGACCGCGTGCTCGAGCTCTTGGCGCGACTCTCCAAGCCGATCCAGTGCGACGCGCGCCTGACCGAGCTGGCTGCTCACCTGGGCCTTTCCGCCGACGCCGTGCGCGCGCAGTTCGAGGCGCTTCCCTCGCGCTCGCGCGAGCGCTACCGCAAGACGCGCGCCGCCATCGCGCCGACGATCGAGCGCGAGACGTCGCGGGCGAGCGCAGGGCCGCAGGCAATCATGCCGCGCCCCGCGGGCGGCGAAGCGACGCAGCTGCGCGCCTGGCGCGAGCTGGTCGGCGCGGTGCTGCTCGACGCCAGCCTGGTCGAGCCGCTGGCGCAGCTGCTCGACGATCCGCGCCACGCTTGCAAGGACGACGCGCTCGTGCTGCTCGCGCGCGAGCTCGTGCTGCTCGCGGCGCAGCGCGGCCGGCTGCCCGACATCGACGGCATCCACGCGGCGCTGGGCATGCACCCCGCCAGCGACCTCGTCGTGCCGCTGATCGAGGAAGCCGCCGTCGCCGAGAGCCCTGGCGCGCTGTTCGCCGGCGCGCGGGCGCACCTCGAGCGCTGCCACGCGCAGAGCGAGCGCATTGCGCGCATCGCGGAGCTCGCACGACTCTCACCCACCGAACACCAGGAACGCCTCACACAGCTTCACCAGGAGCTGCGTCGCGAGAAATTCGCCACCACCAAGGAACACGATGCGACAGCACGCAGCTAAGCCCAACAGCGCAAGGCCCACGGGCGGATCCACCCCCGCGGGCAACCCGACCTCGAGGAAACACGACTTGAAGACCTCAGACAAGATCGACGAAACGCTCAAAGTGCTCGTGGACGAAGGCAAGAAGAAGGGCTTCTTGACCTACGCGGACATGAACCGGCTGCTGGAGGACCAGTTCCTCCCGCCCGACAAGATGGACGCGATCTTCGTGGCGCTGGAGGACTCCGGCGTGGAGATCCTCGACGACGCCGAGGCTTCCGCGGCCGGCGCGGGCCTGGGCGACGGCGAGGAGGACCGCTCGGTCGCCGAGGAGGTCGAAGTCGCCGCCGAGGAGGACGACGCCCACGAGTCGCCGGTCTTCGCGCGCGGCGTGATGCCCGAGAAGATCGACGACCCGGTGCGCATGTACCTGACGCAGATGGGCGAGATCCCGCTGCTCACGCGCGACCAGGAGATCCACCTGGCCAAGACGATCGAGATCACGCGCAAGCGCTTCCGCAAGAAATGCGTCGGTTCGGGCCTGTGCATGAGCAGCGCGCTGAAGACGCTCGAGGAAGTCGAGCGCGGCGAGCTGGCTTTCGACCGCACGCTCAAGGTCAACCCCAACCCCAAGCCCGACGACGATCCCAAGATCGTCGAGACGCTGGGCAAGAACTTCCTGGCCAAGCGCCTGCCGGTCAACCTGGTGACGATCCGCACGCTCCTGGCGCGCATCAAGGAGCACTACCGGCTGCTCCTGGATCCCAAGCTCGGCAAGCAGGAGCGCTCGCTGCAGCTCGAGGCGGTGCAGAACGTGCGCCGCAAGCTGGTGATCCTGATCGAGGAGTGCCACCTGCAGGTCAAGAAGGTGCGCCCGTACATGGACCTGCTCGACGGTCACTACCGCGAGATGCGTGCGGTCGATCGCAAGCTGCAGGCGCTGCGCACGGCGAAGAAGACCGGTCCGCAGCTCAAGGAGCTCGAGGATCGGCTGGTCGAGCTGGAATTCCAGGCCATGGAACCGGTCGAGCGGCTCAAGCGCCGTCTCGAGCAGCTGCGTCTGCACTTCGCCGAGTACGAAGAGGCCAAGCGCCAGCTCTCCAGCGGCAACCTGCGCCTGGTGGTCTCGATCGCCAAGAAGTACCGCAACCGCGGCTTGTCGTTCCTCGACCTGATCCAGGAAGGCAACACTGGCCTGATGAAGGCCGTCGAGAAGTACGAGTACCGTCGCGGCTACAAGTTCTCGACCTACGCGACCTGGTGGATCCGCCAGGCGATCACGCGCTCGATCGCCGATCAGGCGCGCACGATCCGCATCCCGGTGCACATGATCGAGACCATGTCGAAGCTGCGCAACGCGACCAAGAAGCTCGTGCAGGCCAAGGGCCGCGAGCCCTCGGTGGAAGAAGTCGCCGAGGCCACCGGCATCTCGGTCGACGAGGCCAAGCGCGTGATCAAGATCTCGAAGCATCCGATTTCACTGGATCGCCCGATCGGCGAGTCGGACGACAGCTACTTCGGCGACTTCATCGAGGACGAATCGGCGGAGTCGCCGGTGCAGGCCGCGGGTCACGAGATGCTCAAGGAGCGCATCGACGAGGTGCTCTCGACCTTGACCTTCCGCGAGCGCGAGATCGTCAAGCTGCGCTACGGCATCGGCGACGGTTACACGTACACGCTCGAGGAAGTCGGCCGGATCTTCCGCGTCACGCGCGAGCGCGTGCGCCAGATCGAGGCCAAGGCGGTGCGCAAGCTGCGTCACCCGGTCCGCGCGCGCGCGCTGGCGAGCTTCCTCGACGGCGTGACGATCCCCGACGACGCGGAGGAGACCGCCGGGCCGATGTGAGGCCTTCCGGCGGTGCGGGCGCCCTGGACCTTGCCGGAACGCTCTCCGGCGGGCATCG
>Ga0315910_10003461_pt1 | contig 13418 bp, 9 predicted proteins | sample EdamamesoilMG_FD_204470 | JGI IMG/M metagenome (GOLD analysis project Ga0315910, IMG submission 204470) | Garden soil microbial communities collected in Santa Monica, California, United States - Edamame soil | ecosystem: Environmental > Terrestrial > Soil > Garden | place: USA: California...
GCGAGTCGCGGATCGAGTTGCCGCACGCTGCCCGCAGCGGCGTTGCGTGGGTTCACGAAAGTCTTCTCGCCTCGCTCCGCCGCGCGACGGTTCAGCTGCTCGAAGCCGGCCTTGGGCATGAAGATTTCGCCCCTCACCTCGAACACCCGCGGTATGTGGGAGCCGCGCAGGTGCAGCGGGACCGAGCGGATCGTGCGCACGTTGTGGGTCACGTCCTCTCCGGTCGTCCCGTCGCCGCGAGTAGCGCCGAACACGAGATCTCCATTCTCATAGCGGAGGCTGATCGCAACACCGTCCAACTTGGGCTCCGCCCAGTAGGGCACGTGCTCCACGCCGATATCGAGAGCGTTCAGTCGATCGCGTGTGCGTTTGTCGAAGCCCTCGAGCTCGGCATCGTTGAAGACGTTGTCGAGCGACAGCATCGGTCTCGCATGACGAACCTCGCGAAACGCCTCGAGCTTGGCTGCGCCGACACGCTGAGTCGGGGAATCCGGCGTTACGAGCTCCGGGTGCGCCTGCTCGATCTCTTGGAGCCGCCTTACGAGACGGTCGTATTCCGCATCAGGGACCGTCGGGCTATCTAGAACGTGGTAGGCGTAGTTGTGTGCCTCGATGGTGCGCCGCAGCTCGCGTACTTCGGAGTCCAGCTTCGATGCGCTCGTTCGTGAGCGTTCCATGCTCCGGGTCTCAACGTCTATCGAACTGATGGCGATATTCGATGAGCTCTTCGCGCAGATAACGTTCCCGCTGGCTGCTCCACGAGCTGCCGCTTTCGTCGAAAAGGTCGGCTGCCAACTCCACGGACAACCCGCGCGCAGTCTCGACCATCGCATCGAAGCGAGTGACGGGATCGCCGACTCCGGGCAGGACAACGAAGAAGCTCAAGCCCGCGATCGAACCCTCGCCGAGGTTTTCGAGATCGAACGTACCGGGCTCGGTGAGGCTCGCGACGCTGAAGCCCTCGCGGTTCGTTCCGAGCTGCCGGTGGAAGATCGAGTAGCGCCCGTGCTCGAGCCCAGCGTTTCGCAGCGCCGTTACCGCGCGCTCGCTCCGCAACTCATCGGTGCGCGGAATCAAGCGCAACGCAACGATTCGGTCAGGGCCTGGCCGCGCCTGTTCTTCTTCGGAGAGCGTTTCGACGAGAGGCGGCGGCTCGACGGTTTCGGGCGGCGGTATGGGCGCGCCGTCCATGCGGGGCTCGGTGCGCTCGCGAAGACGCGGCAGAGTCGGCAGGAGCTTGCGCGAGACGATGCCGCGGCTCCAGAGATATACCGCCACTACTAAGAGGGCGCCCAGCCCCAAAAGTATCCAGCGAAGATCCCCCATGGCGAACCCGTGTTACATCGCTGCGAGTCTGACCGCTTCGTCGATGTCCACGGCCACCATCCGCGATACACCGGGTTCCTGCATCGTCACGCCGGTCAGCTGGTGCATGGTTTCCATGGTTGTCTTGTTGTGCGTGATGATGACGAACTGCACGCGGCCGGACATTTCTTTGACGATCTCCGAGAAGCGGCCCACGTTGGCGTCGTCGAGCGGCGCGTCCACCTCGTCGAGCAGACAGAACGGCGCGGGATTGAGCTCGAAGATAGAGAACACGAGGGCAACCGCGGTAAGAGCCTTCTCGCCACCCGACAAGAGGTGAATCGTGCTGATCTTCTTGCCCGGCGGCCGAGCCATGATTGTCACGCCCGCCTCGAGCAGATCCTCGCCGTCCATCTCGAGGTAGGCATGCCCACCTCCGAACAGTCTCGGGAAGATCCGCTGGAGCCCTTGGTTCGCCTTGTCGAATGTCTCCTTGAACCGCGTGCGCGTCTCTCGATCGATCTTGCGGATCGCGTTCTCGAGCGTGTCGAGCGCTTCGGTAAGGTCCTTGAACTGTGCGTCGAGGTACGTCTTGCGCTCGGACTGCTCCTTGAACTCGTCGATCGCCGCAAGGTTGATTGCGCCCAGGCGCTGGATCTTTCGCTCCAGCTGCTCGAACGTCTCGTTCCAGACGGTTGCCGTCGCGTCCGGGGGCAACCCGGCGGCGATCTCCTCGATCGCGAAGCCGGTGGCCGCAAACTGCTCCGCCACGGTCTCGGCGCGGACCTGCGCTTCACGCACGGCGAGCCGCACGTTGTCCGCGAGATCGCGAATCTCATTGACGGCTTTCTGACGCTCGTTGCGTTGCTGCTCCGTCTCGCGCAACTGCCCATCGATCTCGTCCATCGCCTTGCGGGCTTTGCCAAGGTCCGCTTCGACGGATAGGCGCTCGTCGAGCTTGACGACCAGCGCTTGCTCATCCGCGCGCATCGGCTCTGCGGCTACTTGAATCTCGGTCTCGAGCTCTTGGCGGCGTTTGGTCAAGTGCCCCAATTGCTGCTGGACGCGCACGAGCGCCGCACTCGCGGATTCGCGCGAGCTGCGCCGCGACTCGACTCTGATCGCGATGTCTTGAACCGCTTCGCGATGCTGCTCGGACTCTGCGCGAGCCGCAGAAAGGCGTTCCTGGTGATCGCGTCGTTGCTGATCGAACTCGGCCCGCGTCGCCGCGAGATCGCTCTGCCGACTCACAGCCGCGCCACGGCGAGCCTTGCTCTCGTCCACAGAGGTAATCAGATTCTGTTGCTCGGCCGTAAGGTCCGCGAGCGCGCGGTCGAGCGCGGTCGAGCGCTGCCGAGCTTGCTCCAGCTCCGCTCGCGCCACGCCGAGGTTGGCCTTCGTGTCGGCGGAAAGCTCTTGCCGTCGCGTCGCCTCTGCTTGCGCTTGCGTTCGCGCTTCCTCGAGACGCTCCAGCTGAAAACGTGTGTCCGATAAGGCCTTCGCCATTTCATCCACGCGGCGCGCCGTAGTTTGCGTGTTCTCGAGCAGGCGCTTGATCTCGTCGCGGCGCGCGATGACACCGACTTGCGGGTCATCGCTGCGGTTCATTCGAACCCACTGACGGCCAATCCACGCGCCTTCACGTGTGACGAACGATTCGCCGGCAGCGAGCTGCTGACGCCGGCTCACGGCATCTTGCACCGACGTCGCTACGCGGACACCGGCCAGCAGCGCGGCGACCGCAGGCGGAGCTTGCAGGTGCGCCAACAAGGAGTCGCCACCGCCGCGGGGCGCTGGTCCACCGTCGTTCTCGATCAGCGTCAGACCGCCTTCGGTCACCTCGGGCAACGAGGCTGCGACCGTGTCCAGACTCTTGATACCGATGGCATGCAGGTAGGGGCCGAGAACGGTTTCGACGGCGCGCTCCCAGCCCGTTTCGACGACCAACTCTTGAGCCAAACGGTTGCGCTCGTCGAGGGTGTGCGATTTGAGCCACCGATTCACTTGCTCGGTGGATTTACCCAGTGTCGCTTCCTGGAGGGCTTCGAGCGACGTGAGTCTGCCGCGATCCGTTTGCAAGCTCTCCCGCAGCTGGTCGAGCAGCGTTGAGATCTTGCTCTCCTGCTCTCGTAGCTGTTGTATCTGGGTCCAAACCGTCTCGAGCGCGCGCACTGCGTTGTCGCACGCGGCCGTGAGGCGCTCTTCGTTTGCGACCAGTGTCTCGAGACGCTGCTCGATCTCGGTGGAGCTTAGGGTCTGTCGTTCCTCTTCGAGGCGTTGGCGTTCTTTGTCGACCCGCTGTTGCTGAGCTCCGAACTGCTCGAGCCTCGCGTCTTCACCGTGAATGGCCCGCTCGGCGGCGGCGAGATCCTCGCCGATTTGTTCCCAGCGCTCGCGCCACTGCTCCATGACGCGTTCGGCTTGCTCGAGATTCTGTTGTGACCGACGCTGCTCCGCGTGCGCCTCTTCGAGGCTGGGCCCCAACTCGCTCAGGATTTTCTCGAGCTCTTCGATCTCGACCTGATCGCTGGCGATGTGCGCGTTGATCTCTGCGACCTGCTGATCCGTACTGTGCAGATCCTCGCTCTGGCGCTGGATCAGATCTTTGCGATGTTGAAGCGATTGCTCGAGGCGCGCGATCTCCGCGCCGACCTTGTAGTACGTTCCTTGAACGACGCTGAAACGCTCGTTCGAGTCCGCGAGGTCGACGCGCAGTTTCTCTATGGACGTCTCTGCGGAACGCTGCGCCGCCACGGCCGCCTCGAGCGCGATCTGCTTCTGTCGCAGCTCCTGCTCGTGCCCGGCCACCTCGGCGCGGTGCGCGCTGAGGCGCAGCGACAACAGCTCGGCGTTGACCTTGCGCTGCTCGGCCTTGAGATTCTTGTAGCGCTCTGCGTCCTTGGCTTGCCGCTGAAGGTGCGCGAGCTGCTTGTCGATTTCCTCGCGCAGGTCCTTCAACCGCTCGAGGTTTTCGCGCGTGTGATGGATGCGGTTCTCGGTCTCGCGCCGGCGCTCCTTGTACTTGGAGATGCCAGCCGCTTCTTCGATGAACGCACGCAATTCCTCGGGCTTGGCCTCGACCAACCGCGAGATCATGCCCTGCTCGATGATCGAGTAGCCGTGCGATCCGACGCCGGTGCCGAGCAGGATGTGCGTGATGTCCTTGCGGCGGCAACGTGTGTTGTTGAGGTAGTACTGCGACGTGCCGTCGCGCGACACGACGCGGCGCACGGCGACCTCGTTGTAACCCGCGAAGGCTCCCGTGATCGTGCCGTCCGAGTTGTCGAACGTGAGCTCGATGCTCGCGACGCCGACGGGTTTGCGATTTGCGGATCCGTTGAAGATGACGTCGACCATGGAGTCGCCGCGCAACGTCTTCGCCGATGCCTCGCCGAGAACCCAGCGGATCGCATCGATGATGTTGGATTTGCCGCAACCGTTCGGTCCGACAATACCCATCAAGTTGCTTGGGAACTTGATGGTGGTTGTATCAACGAAAGACTTGAAGCCCGAAAGCTTGATCTTACTCAGGCGCAATGACGATAACCCCGTGGTGGTCGAGCAAGGCCGGGCCGCAATGGCCGCCTCGACGGCGGTAGTGTAGAGTAAAAACCAATCCAAAAGCGACGCCCGCGCGCGTTGCATTCAGTGCCGATTCGGAACACGCAATTTGCCGAGCAAGCCCGCAACTCGACCGTCGAAAAAAAGCCTCGAGACCTTTCCCAATCCGAGCACCGACACCGACTACACCATTCGCATGCGAATTCCGGAGTTCACGTGTCTCTGTCCGAAGACAGGGCAACCGGACTTCGCGACTTTGTACCTCGAGTACGTTCCCGACGTCGTGTGCGTCGAATTGAAATCGTTGAAACTTTATATCTGGTCGTTCCGCAACGAAGGCGCGTTCCACGAAGCGGTCACGAACCGGATCCTTGCCGACCTCGTTCGGTTGCTGAACCCGCGCTTCATCCGTTTGACGGCGGACTTCAACGTGCGCGGCGGCATTTATACGAGCGTCGTCGCCGAGCATCGCCAGTCCGGATGGAACCCTCCCGCAGCCGTCGCGTTGCCCGGGGGCCGAGACTGACGATCTACCCTCTTCCGCTGCCTCGATGCCTCTGTATAATCGCCGCCTCCGTTTGAGCGGTCTTGGAGGCCAAGACCATGTCTGCCAAAAAAGCAGCCGCCAAGAAAAAGGCGCCCAAGAGCACGAAGAAGCCAGCCAAATCGGCATCGGCTTCGTCGAAGCGTGCCGTCAAAGCAAAGGCAAAAGCACACGCCAAGCCGCTAAAGAAAACAGGGACGTCAGCTAAGCACACGAGCGCCAAGAAGCTCTCGACCAAGCCGGCGCCCAGCAAGCTTCAACCAAAACCATCATCAGGGAAGAAGACGATCGCTACCGCACCTAAGAAGCCGGGTGGAAGCCCGGTGCCGCCGTATCGGCCGGCGTCGAAACCGTTAGCTCCGCTCCCGCGTCGGCGTGGTGGTGGCAGCGTCCTCAGTGGTCCGGTGAAGGGTTTCACGCCCTATCAGCCGAAACGCGGCGAGGATTACATGAACAAGGATCAGCTCGAGCATTTCCGGCAGCTTCTGCTGGCCTGGAAGCGCGAGCTCATGGAGGAAGTGGATCGCACGATGCTGCATATGAAAGACGATGCAGCAAACTTCCCGGATCCCAACGATCGCGCGACTCAGGAATCCGAGTTCGGCCTCGAGCTTCGGACTCGAGATAGAGAGCGCAAGCTCTTGAAAAAGATCGACTCGGCACTGGCGCGAATCGACGATGGCACCTACGGCTATTGCGAAGAGACAGGCGACGAGATTGGGCTACGCCGTCTCGAAGCGCGCCCCGTAGCTACGTTGTGCGTCGAAGCACAGGAGCGGCGCGAGCTTGCCGAACGGCAGTTCCGCGACCGCGAGGACCAGTACCGCTAACTGCGACGGCCGCGTGACGTACGTCGGCCGATTCGCTCCTTCCCCGACGGGCCCGCTGCACTTGGGCTCGTTGACCACGGCCGTGGCGAGCTTCCTGCACGCGCGCCAGAACCACGGCGAGTGGCTCGTTCGCATCGAAGACATCGATCCGCCACGCGAAGTACCCGGTGCCGCAGATCAAATCCTGCGCGTGCTCGAGGCATTCGATCTCGAATGGGATCGAAGCGTGCTGTACCAAAGCTCACGCCTTGCGCACTACGACCACGAAGCGCAGCGGCTGCTCGCCGCCGGGCTCGCGTTTCGTTGCCGGTGCACGCGCAGCGAGCTCAGAGCGCAGGAAGGTCCGCCTGCCCGTTACCCCGGCACGTGTCGCGACCGGTCGGTGCCTCCGGGCGACGCGGCGATCCGAGCGCGGGTCGACCCCGGCGCGATCACCGTGAGCGACGAGCTGCAGGGCACGAGTGAGGTCGATCTTGCTGCCACAACGGGCGACTACGTGATCGTTCGGCGTGACGGACTGCCGGCCTATCACCTGGCGGTCGTACTCGATGACGCGGCGCAAGGCGTCACCGCGATCGTACGCGGTGTGGACTTACTCGAGCCCACTGCGACGCACCTCCATCTCCAGCGCACCCTCGCGCTCACCACGCCGCGCTACTACCACTTGCCAGTGGTCGTGAACGAGCAGAAGCAAAAGCTTTCGAAACAGACGGGCGCGACCGCCGTCGATGCGACACAGCCGCGTGTCGCAGCGAGAGTGCTCGAGCTCTTGGGATTGCCTGTGCCCGAAGCGCTCGTCGGCGAACGGCCGCGAGCGTTATGGCGCTGGGCGCTCGAGGGTTGGAGCCTCGAGCGCCTGCGCGGGTATCGTGAGCTGGCGGAGACGCCCTAGTTCGACTCGACGTCGCGCATGCTCAAGCGAACGCGGCCTTGCCGGTCGACTTCGAGCACCTTCACGCGAACGACATCGCCTTCCTTGAGCTTGTCGCTGACGCGCTCGACTCGGTCGTTCGAGATTTGCGAGATGTGCACGAGACCGTCGCGGCCCGGCAGAATCGTGACGAAAGCGCCGAAGTCCATCAGACGTACGACTTTGCCCTCGTAGATTCGGCCGACTTCGACGTCCGCCGTGATGAGCTCGATGCGCTCGACCGCGGCGCGGCCGGCCTTGCCGTCAACGGACGCGATCTTGACCGTGCCGTCGTTCTCGATGTCGATCGTCGCACCGGTCTCCTCCGTGATCGCACGGATCACAGCGCCGCCCTTGCCAATGACGTCGCGAATCTTCTCCGGGTCGATCTTGATCGTGATGATCGTAGGCGCCCAGTCCGACATCTTCTCGCGGGGCTTGTTCAGCACCTTGTTCATCTCGCCGAGAATGTGCAGCCGACCTTCGCGCGCCTGCGCCAAGGCCGCAGCCATGATCTCTCGCGTAATGCCGAAGATCTTGATGTCCATTTGCAGCGCCGTGACGCCATCCGAGGTTCCCGCCACCTTGAAGTCCATGTCGCCGAGGTGATCCTCGTCGCCGAGGATGTCCGTAAGGACGACGAATGACTTCTCCTCTTTAATCAGGCCCATCGCCACGCCGGCGACCGGGGCCTTCGTCGGCACTCCCGCGTCCATCAACGACAAGCTGGTGCCGCATACGCTCGCCATCGAGCTCGAGCCGTTCGACTCCGTGATCTCGGAGACCACTCGCACGACGTACGGGAACGTCTCCATGTCCGGCATCACGGCTTCGACGCCGCGACGCGCGAGGCGGCCGTGACCGATTTCTCGACGCTTTGGGGAGCCGATAAACCCTGTCTCACCAACGCTATAGGGCGGAAAGTTGTAGTGGAGCATGAAAGGCTCCTTCCGCTCGCCTTCGAGTGCGTCGATGATCTGTGCATCGCGCCCAGTGCCCAGGGTCGTAACGACGAGGGCCTGCGTTTCGCCGCGTGTGAAAACGGCCGACCCGTGGGTACGGGGTAAAACCCCGACTTGCACATCGATCTTGCGGACGGTCTTCGTATCGCGACCGTCGATGCGCGGCTTGCCGGCAATGATGCGGCTGCGCACGACGTTCTTCTCCGCGTCATGGAACTCGCCCTCGATCTGAGCCGGCGTCCAGGTGTTCCCCTCGCGAGCCGTAAGCTCCGCGACACACTGCTTCTTGAGCTCACCGATCTTGGCGTAGCGGACCTGCTTCTCGGCGATGCCGTACGCCTCGGTGATGGGCGTGACGAACTTCGCGATGCCGGAGGCCAAGGCCTTGTCTTCGACCGGGGCGGTCCAGGCAATGGCCGGCCGACCTACTTCTTTGGCGAGCGAGCGAATCGCCTCGATGGCGACCTGCATGTGCTGGTGGCCGAACATCACTGCACCGAGCATGACGTCCTCCGACAGTCGATCGGCTTCCGACTCGACCATGAGGACCGCGTCTTGCGTGCCGGCGACCACGAGGTCGAGCTTTGATTGCTGAAGCTCGGCGCTCGTGGGATTCAAGAGGTACTGCCCGTCCTTGTACCCGACGCGCGCTGCGCCGATCGGACCCATGAACGGCAGGCCCGACAATGCCAACGCGGCCGAGGCGCCGAGCAGTGCCGGGATATCAGGATCGATCTCGGTGTTCATCGACAGCACGGTCGCAATGACTTGCACGTCGCGGCGATACCCTGCCGGGAACAACGGGCGAATCGGTCGATCGATGAGCCGGGAGGTCAACGTCTCCTTCTCGCTCGGGCGACCTTCGCGTTTGAAGAAGCCGCCGGGAATCTTGCCGGCCGCATAGGTCTTTTCTTGATAGTTCACGGTGAGCGGGAAAAAGTCGCGCCCTTCGACGTCCTTTTTGTCGCCGACCGCGGTGACGAGCACGACGGTATCGGCCATGTTGACGAGGACGGCTCCGTCGGCTTGACGGGCGATGGCGCCGGTTTCGATGGTGACGTCATGCGCACCGTATTTGAAGGTTCTGCTGGCTTTCACGTTTATGTTTCCTTGACGAGATTGGGCGCCAGTGATCTCCGGTTACCGGAGGTCCGTGGGCCGCGTGGAATGTAGGTCCAAAACGAGCAGAGCCGGCAAAACCGGCTCTGCGTGCGGAAAAAAGTTAGCGCCTCAGACCGAGGCGGCCGATCAGACTTTCGTAGGAAGCCTGGTTCGTCTGTTTGAGGTAATCCAACAGCTTACGGCGTTGGTTCACCATCTTCAGCAGACCGCGACGCGAGTGATGATCCTTCTCGTGACCCGAGAAATGCTCCGAGAGTTGATTGATGCGCGCCGAGAGCAAAGCGACTTGCACCTCCGGCGAACCCGTGTCGGTCGGAGTGCGACCGTACTGGGTGATGATCTCGGATTTCTGTGGCGATTTGAGAGTCATTCAATATCCTCTGGGGCTGCCCTATTCAGCAGCTATTTGTTCAACCTACTTTGGAAGGCGCGCATCATACCGAAATTAGCGTGCCGCTCCAACAAGTTAACGAATAAACACGCGGGTCGGCGCTAGCTGCCGGTCCGCGGTGACTTGGCCCAACGCGATGAGCTCCCCCGAGAGCGCCTCGACCTTCACGGGGCCAATACGAAGGTGAGGTTCCGCAGGGATCGCCTGCCCCGACGCCAGCCGACCTGCGGCGTCGGAGTCCACCGTTGCGGTAGGCCACCCTACGAGCGCGAGGTTCGGCGACAGCAACAGTCGATCCAGGGCCGCCACGCCCTCCGCCTCCGCCGCCTCGAGGGCCTCGAACGAATGCATCGCCTGGCCCTGAAACGGATCGACGGTCAGGCGGCGCAAGGCCGCTACGTGACCCACGGTTCCGGCCGCGACCGCGATGTCCTCGACGAGCGTTCGGACATAAGTCCCCTTCGAGCAGCGGACCGTGAGCTCGAGTTGGGGCCAGTCATAGCGATCGATTCGCAGCTCCTCGATCATGACTCGCCGCGGCTCTCGAGGTACCTCCTGACCGGCGCGCGCGAGGCGGTACAGCGGCACGCCGCCGCGCTTCAACGCCGAGAACATCGGTGGAACTTGCTGAATCTCTCCCCTGTGTCTTTCGACGGCGGCCTCGATCGCCGCAGGATCGAGTGCCGGCTCCGCGGACCGGTCGGCGGTCACGGTCCCCTCTGCGTCGCCGGTGTTCGTCGCGATACCGAGCCTCACGGTCACGCCATACGTCTTGCGAGCCTCGAGCAAATAGGCCGCGAGCTTCGTCGCGGACCCGAAAAAAATCGGCAGCATGCCCGTCGCCAGTGGATCCAAGCTGCCGCCGTGGCCGGCCTTCGACGCTTGAAAGAGCCGCTTCGCCCGCTGCAGTGCGTGGTTCGACGACATGCCTGGGGGCTTGTCGAGCAACAAGAGCCCGAACAGGTTCCTGCTCGGTGGTCGCGTGCTGGGCACGATGAACCCCGACTAATCGCCGTCGGGTGTGGTGCCGCGGGCCCCGTCGATCAGTTGCCCGAGCTCCGCCGCCCGCTTGGCACTCGTATCGTGACGGAACCGCAGCTCGGGGACGCGCCGCAGGTTGAGCGCGCGTCCGACGCGCGTCCGGATGAACCCCCGCGCTTGCTCGAACCCTTCCTTGATCGGCGCCGGGTCTTCGTCGAGCGAAAGCGTGTTGAAGTAGACCGTCGCGAGGCTCAGGTCGCCCGTGACCTCGACGTCGCTGATTCGAGCTTGCGTGAGTCGCGGATCCTTGACCTCGGATAACAACAGCTCGCTGAGCAGCCGTTGGATCTCCGTGGCGACCCGATGCTTCCTCGAGAACTCACGTGGCATCAACCCACCTTACGCGCAATCTCCGTGCGCTCGTAGCACTCGATTTGGTCTCCGGCCTGAACGTCGTTGTAGTTGCGCACGCCGATGCCGCACTCGGTGCCGGCACGAACCTCGGTTACGTCGTCCTTGAAGCGCCGCAACGACTCGAGCTGCCCTTCGAAGATGACCACGTTGTTGCGCAGCACTCGAATCGGATTGCTGCGGCGGACGTACCCGTCGACCACCATGCAACCGGCAACGTTGCCGAACTTCGGAGAACGGAACACTTCGCGAACCTCGGCGAGGCCGACGATCTGCTCGCGGATCTCCGGTGCCAGCAAACCGCTCGCAGCGGCTTTGATGTCGTCGATCGCTTCGTAAATGATGCTGTAGTAGCGAATGTCGACACCGCTTTCCTTGATCGCGCCTCGTGCTCCCGCGTCGGCACGGACGTTGAAACCGATGATGATCGCCTTCGACGTCGCTGCCAGCTGCACGTCGGACTCCGTGATGCCGCCGACACTGGCGCCGACAACGGTGACCTTGACGTCATCCGAAGACACCTTCTCGAGCGCATCGCGCAACGCCTCGGCGCTGCCGTGCACGTCGGCTTTGATCAAGAGCTGAATGCTCGGAGTGCCTCCAGCCTGCATTTGGCTGAAAATGTTCTCGAGCTTCGCCGCCTGCTGGTGCGCGAGCTTCGTCTCGCGCTCGCGGCTGTAACGAAACGCCGCAACCTCGCGAGCCTGACGCTCGTCGGCAACGACTTGTACGTCATCGCCCGCCGACGGAGTGCCCGATAGACCCAGCACTACGACGGGTGTCGACGGGCCGGCAAACGGGATCGCCTGACCGGACTCGTTGAACATCGCTCGGATACGGCCGTACTCCTGACCCGCCAACAACGTATCGCCGACTTGCAGCTTGCCCTTGTTGATCAAGACAGTCGCGACCGCGCCGCGGCCACGCTCGAGGCTCGACTCGAGGACCACGCCGGCCGCCGGGCCCGAATCCACGGCCTTGAGGTCGAGCAACTCGGCCTGGAGCAGCAGCGACTCGAGCAGCTTGTCGACGCCCTGACCCGTCAGCGCGGACACGCTGACGAACAGCGTCTCACCGCCCCACTCCTCGGAGATGAGCTCGTAGTTCGAGAGCTCCCTGCGAATTCGATCGAGATCGCCACCGGGTTTGTCGATCTTGTTGACCGCGACGACGATTGGAACCTTCGCGGCCTTCGCATGCTGGACGGCCTCGATCGTTTGCGGCATGACGCCGTCGTCGGCGGCCACGACCAGAACGACGATGTCCGTGACTCTGGCGCCGCGCGCACGCATGGCCGTGAACGCCGCGTGACCGGGCGTGTCGAGGAACGTGATCCGCCCTTTCGGGGTCTCGACGTTGTAGGCGCCGATGTGCTGCGTGATGCCGCCGGCCTCACCCGCGGCGACGCGCGTGCGACGGATGTAATCGAGCAACGACGTCTTGCCGTGGTCGACGTGGCCCATGATCGTGACTACCGGCGCGCGTGTGACCGCATCGGAAGACCCGGCCGCTTTCTCGACGGAGCGAATCAGCTGATCCTCGATCGCCGTTTCTTTCACCGTGTGCGCCGTGTGGCCCATTTCCTCGACGACGAGAGTCGCCGTGTCTTGATCGAGGACTTGGTTGATCGTGACCATCATGCCCATCTTCATGAGGGCCTTGATGACTTCGTTGGCCTTGACGGCCATCCGCTGCGCGAGATCGGCGACGGTGATCGTGGCACCGATCTCGACGTCGCGAACGACGGGGGTGGTCGGTTTCTCGAAGCCGTGCTGCGGATCGACGTTGACCTGCACGGATCGACGACGCTGCTTCTTTTTCTTGCGCCGCCCGCCCATTCCGTCGGCGACATGCAGCGTATGGTCGGGCTCGGCGGGCTCCTCGACCATGCGTTCTTTCTTGGTTTTTGCCCGCGCGCGCTCGGCGTCGGCGCGCAGCGCGGCTTCTTTCTCCGATTGCGCCGCCTTGCGACGCTCCTCTTCCGCACGCAGGCGCGCGGCTTCGTCTGCCGCGGCGGCGCGCCGTTGCTCTTCCTCTAGACGCTTGCGTTCATCCGCCGCGCGCTGCTCGGCAGCTAGACGCTCGCGCTCGGCTGCCTCGCGTTTCTCGCGCTCTTCCTGTGCCGAGCGCTCGACGGCGGTGCGCGCATCCTCTTCGGCCCGACGCACTGCATCGAGCTCTTCCTGCTGCTTGCGCGCCTGCTCTTCGAGCACGTCGCGCTTGATGTAGGTGCGCTTCTGACGCACCTCGACGTTGACGGTTCGGGCGCGACCTTGGGTGCTCGCGAGCTTGAGCTCGCTCTGCGACTTGCGGTTCAACGTGATTCGGCGCGGTGCGGACTCCGTGGCATCTTGACGGCCGTGGTTCTTGCGCAGGTGCGTCAGCAGCTCGAGCTTGGCGT
>Ga0315910_10003462_pt1 | contig 13416 bp, 15 predicted proteins | sample EdamamesoilMG_FD_204470 | JGI IMG/M metagenome (GOLD analysis project Ga0315910, IMG submission 204470) | Garden soil microbial communities collected in Santa Monica, California, United States - Edamame soil | ecosystem: Environmental > Terrestrial > Soil > Garden | place: USA: California...
GCCTGACGAGCAGTGAACGCGAACATCACTTCGTGCTCGTCGAGGCGCTCCAGCACGGCAGCACCCGCTACCGGACCGCCTTCCTCGAGGCGCTGCGCGACGGCGTGCAACGCGAACTCGACGCCGAGCAGCCCGGCACGGGCCGCCCCGACGGCGGCGGCACCCCCGGTCTCGAGTTGATGGACGAGACGCGCGTCGAGGTCGACATCGAGATCTCGCGGGCAATGCAGATCATCGACACCACCGCCGAGTGGGAACTGCGCGAACTGCAGACCTTCACGTCCACGTTGTGCGGCCAGCAGCACGTCAGCGCCGAGTCGAACCCGCTGCGGCCGCTCGTCTATGCGACCGCCTTGTGGAAGGCCGCCGCGGCGGTCGTGCCGATCCAGGCCCAGCAGGCGATCCTGCTGCGCATCTCGTCGGGCGTGATCGCGGGGCTGCTGAAGAACGCCTGGGCTGCGGCGAGCACGCGGCTCGAGTCGCAGGGTGTCGAGCCCGGCATCTACCGCACCGTGCTGCTGGCGCCGGGCAGCGTCGGCGGGCGCGCGCCCGAGTTCGACGTGACCCAGCCGGGCGTGCTCGGCGCGATGCTGTCGCGCATGCCGGCCACCCCGAGCGCGGCCGGAGCGTCGCTGCTCGGCCGCAGCGTCGGTGCGGCCGGCGAACCCGGCGCCCCCCGGCCGACCGACCCGCGTGTCGTCGAACTGCTGTCGCGCGTCTTCGCGTCGATCCAGGCGGACACCCAGATCGACGCCGCCTGCCGCGCCGTGCTCGCGCGCCTCCAGGTCGCGGCGCTGCGGGTCGCGCTGCAGGACCGCAGCGTCTTCGAGTCGCACGAACATCCGGTCTGGCAGCTGATGGACCGGATCGCCCATGCGAGCGCCGGCCATCCGCTGCCCGAGGACACGCGGCACGCCTCGCTGCTGGCCTTCTGCGACGCGGTGGCCGAGGAGATCTCGCGCACCGCCACGGCCGACGCGGCGATGTTCCGCCGCGGCACGGCGCGGATCGACAGCTTCCTCGCCGAACAGCTGCAGTGGCAACGTCGCGAAGCCCAGGCGACGATCGACGCGCTCGCGCGTGCGGAACGCGCGGGCGTGCTCGAACAGCACCTCGGGCAGAGGCTTGCCGAACAGATCGCCACGCTGCACACGACGCCGGAGATCCGGCGCTTCGTGACCACCACCTGGGCGCGGGTGCTCGCGGAGTCGATCCTGCGCTTCGGCGACCAGGGCGAACCGACACCGACCTACATGAAGACGGTCGACGAACTGCTCTGGAGCCTGCAGACGCCCGATCACCCGCAGAGTCGGCAGCGCCTGCTCAGCCTGCTGCCGGGGCTGCTGCAGCGCCTGCGCGCCGGCATGTCGCTGATCGGCTTGCCGGCCGAGGAGCAGCAGCCTGTGTTCGACGCGCTGATGACGGTGCACACCGCCGCGCTGCGGCCCGGTCCGCGCGCGACCGCGCTGACGCCCGAACAGATTGTGCAGCGCATGCGCGACGAGGTGATCGACGATGCACCGACGGCACGGCCCTTCGGCGACTCGGTGATCGACATCGCCTCGATGGACACGGTGCCGGCCGACTTCATGCACACCAACGTCGGGGACGACGGCGCGGCCGCGAGCGGGCGCCGCATCGACGCGCTCGTGCCAGGCCAGCGCCGGCGGCTGTTCGTGCAGGGGCGCTGGAACCGGGTCCAGCTGCTGTGGCGCAGCGACCAGGGGCTGTATTTCCTCTACGCCGGCGAGCGGCCGGGCCGGACCCATTCGATCACGCGGGCGGCGCTCGAACGCCTGGACGGCGCGGGCCTGATGCTGCCGCTGGAGGCCAAGCCGCTGGTGCAGCGCACGCTCGACGCCCTGCTGAACCAGTTGTCGCTCGACCCCTGAGCGGGCCGCTGGTCAGGCCGCGAGCGCGCGCTCGATCTCGGCAGCCACCTGCTCGGGCTGCTCGTGCACGATCCAGTGGGTCGCGCCGGGCACGCGCGCGACGTGCAGGTGCGGCACGTAGGCCTGCAGGCCGTCGAGCAGGGCCACCGGCAATGCCGTGTCGTCCTCGGCCCAGACGACCGAGGTCGGCACGCGCACAGTCACCAGGTCGTCGGGCAGTTGCAGCCGCATGATCGTGTCGTCCGGCGAGGTCGGCGGCCGCAGCGGCGAGGCGCGGTAGTAGTTGCACCCGCCGCGCAGACCCTGGCGCCAGACGTCGCGGTAGCGCTCGCGCACCGCCGGCGTGAGCCACCCTCCGCCGCGCCGGGTGGCATCGGCGGCGCCCATGTTGACGAAGAAGGGCCACAGCCGGGCGTGGTCGTCCTCGGCGAGCAGCGCCTCCGCATCGGGCCGGCAGAGGAAGTTCATGTACGCGCTCGCGCGCTGCTGCAGCGGGTTGTCGCGCAGTTCGCGCAGGAAGGTCGCCGGGTGGGGCGAGTTGACGATGACGAGACGCTCGAGGACCTCGGGATGCTGGGCGCCCAGCACCCACGCGAGCGCGCCGCCCCAGTCGTGCGCGACGACCGCCGCGGCGCGACCGCCGAAGTGCTCGATCAGCGCGCGGATGTCGGCGACCAGGTGCTTCGCGCGGTAGGCCTCGACCTCGTCGGGTGCGCTCGAGTCGGCGTAGCCGCGCAGGTTCGGCGCGACGCAGCGGTGGTGCGAGGCGAAGTGCTCGAGCAGGGGATCCCAGACGAAGGCCGCTTCGGGGAATCCGTGCAGGAACAACAGCAACGGCGCACCGTCGCTGCCGGCGACACGGCAGGACAGCGTGATGCCGTGCGGCAGTGCGACGTGCGTCGTCTCGACCATGGCGGCATGTCGCGTCGCGGCGATCCCTTGTTTGATGGTGGAGTTCCCGGGGCAGTTTAACTACCATCACTGCCGCTCTCGTCCACCCAACCTCCCAACCGCTCAAGAGGATCGCCATGGCCCTGAATGCAGTCATGAAGTTCATGAACTCCGCGGGCGGCGCCCAGATCGCTCCGGGCGAGTCGCGCCTGCCGGGCAAGTACACCGGCTGGATCGAGCTGCAGGGCTGGGACTGGGAAGTCGAATGCGAATCGAGCTGGACCAAGGGCGGCGGCGCGAGCGTCGGCAAGCCCAATCCCGGCAAGATGAACTGGGAACACTACTTCGACAAGTCGTCGTGCACGCTGCTCACCTTCATGTGCACCGGCAAGGCCTTCCCGGCCGTCGAGCTGAACATGCTCAAGGGCACCGGCCAGACCTCGGGCCAGAAGGTGTTCTTCCGCATGCTGATGAAGGGCGCCTTCATCACCAAGGTCTCCAACAGCGCGACCGACGAAGGCAACGTCGTGCAGAAGGTCGAGATGGTGTTCAAGGACGTGTCCTTCGGCTACTCGCCGCAGAAGAACGAGGACGGCACGCTCGAGGCCGAGATCGCGTTCGGCTGGGACATTCCTTCGGGCGTGGTGCGCCAAACCGTGGAATGATGGCCCCGGCCGCGTTGGGTCGGCCGTCACCGCGAACATGGAGTGAAGCATGGCCCTGAACGCCATCATGAAGATCAGCAATGCTCCGGGTGAGTCCAGGATCCCGGACTTCAAGGGCTGGATCGAGATCCAGGGCTGGGACTGGGAGGTCGATGCCGAGACCAGCTGGACCAAGGGTGGCGGAGCGAGCGTCGGCAAGCCCAATCCGGGCAAGCTCAGCTTCGAGCACTACTTCGACACGTCCGCGATCAACATCATGCGCAACATCTTCTCCGGCCGGTCGTTCGACTCGGTCGAGCTGAAGATGCTCAAGGGCACGGGCGACAAGAAGGGCCAGAAGGAGTTCTTCAAGATGGTGATGGCCGACGCCTTCATCACCAAGGTGACGAACAACGCGACCGACGAGGGCAACGTCATCCAGAAGGTCGAGATGGTGTTCAAGGAAGTGACCTTCTCCTACCGGCCGCAGCTCAGCGCCGACGGCTCGCTCGACAAGGAGTGGACGGTCGGCTGGGACATCCCGGCCGGCAAGGTCAAGTGACCGCGACGGTGTCGGGCTCCAGCGGCCCGGCCCGCTCCCTCCAGCCGAGCAGCGCGGTCGCGACGTCCGCGACGCCGGTCTTGCGCAGCGCCGAGAACAGCGCGACACCGACGTCCGACGTCTCGCTGCTGTAGCCCGCCAGCACGTCCTGCGCGGCGGCCAGCGCCAGCGCCGACTCGCTGCGTGTGAGCTTGTCCGCCTTCGTCAGCAGCACGAGCAGGGCGACCATTCCGGTTCCCACGCGGGGCGCGACGAACTCGAGCAGCTGCCGGTCCAGCGGCGTGAACCCCAGGCGCGCGTCGATCATCAGCACGACGCCGCTCAGGCTGCGGCGGATTTCGAGATAGTCCGCCATCACCTTCTGCCAGCGCAGCTTCGCGCCGCGTTCGACCGCGGCGTAGCCGTAGCCCGGCAGGTCGGCCCACAGCATGTCCGGGGCGTCGCGCGGGCCGAGTTCGAACAGGTTGATGTGCTGGGTGCGTCCGGGTGTCTTCGAGGCAAACGCGAGGCGCTTCTGCTGTGTCAGCACGTTGATCGCGGTCGACTTGCCGGCGTTGGATCGACCGACGAAGGCGATCTCGGGCAGTTCGGTCGCGGGCAGCTGGTCGAGCTGACTGGCGGTGGTGAGGAAGCGTGCGGTGTGCGTCCACGCGAGTGCGCGCTTGGCAGCGGCGGCACCGGCGTCGGCCGTCGTGGAGGTCTTGTTTTGTTCGGCCATCGATTCGTCCTGATCCAGCATTGTAAAATCGCCAGGTTTTGCACCGGAACGCCCGCCCCTCATGAAGCCTGCTGCCGCCCCGTACGCTCTCCGCCTGCTGACCGCCGCCGCGCTCGCGGCCGGGCTGGCTGCACCGCTCGCAGCTGCCGAACCGGTGGCCGCGGCCAAGCCGGACCTGGCGAAGGGCCAGACGATCTCGACGAACGTCTGCGCGGCCTGCCACAGCGCCGACGGCTCGCGCGGCAGCCCCGCGAACCCGATCATCGCCGGACAGCACCCGGAGTACCTGGGCAAGCAGCTCGAGGAGTTCAAGTCGGGCAAGCGCGACAACGCGGTGATGAAGGGCATGGCGGCGACGCTGAGCGAGTCCGACATCAAGAACGTCTCGGCCTTCTACGCCGGCAAGACCGCCAAGCCCGGCTTCGCGAAGAACAAGGATCTGGTCGCGCTGGGCGAGAAGATCTACCGCGGCGGCATCGCCGAACGCAGCGTGCCCGCCTGCGCCGGCTGCCACAGCCCGACCGGCGCCGGCCTGCCCTCGCAGTACCCGCGCCTGGCCGGCCAGCATGCCGATTACACCGAAGCGCAGCTGATCGCCTTCCGTGGCGGCACGCGCAAGAACAACGCGCAGATGACCGGGGTGGCCGCGAAGATGAACGACCGCGAGATCAAGGCGGTCGCCGACTACATCGCCGGGCTGCGCTGAGGCGGGTCGCGGCAGACCGGCGGCACCATGCCCTACGCACGCCGCGACAGCGCCGGCCGCATCGACAGCCTGCACCGCAACGCGCAGCCCGGCAGCGAGTTGCTGCCGGACGATCACCCCGACGTGCAGTCCTTCGTCGGCAACAGCGGCGCCGACAAGGATGACTTCACCCGCCTCGACGCCGACTTCGTGCGCGTGATCGAGGACGTGATCGACACGCTGATCGTCAAGAATGTCATCAACATCACGGAACTCCCGGAGCAGGCGCAGGCCAAACTGTTCGCGCGCAAGAGCTTCCGCGAGCGCGTGTCCAGGAGTTCGCTGCGCCTGTTCGGACAGCCTACCGACTTCGGCGACGTGATCTGACGCTCGGCGTGCGGTGAGCGCCGCAGCGGAGGCCGACCAGGCGCTTGCGCCGCTTTGAGGACCGCTGACATGCATCTGCTGAAGGACCGTGGTTTCGTGCACCCGCTGGCGTCGGAGATCACGCCACGCAGCGTCGTGGAGGGTCGCCGTCACATCCTCGCCACCCTCGCCGCGGGCAGCGCCGGGATGGTCATGGCCGCCTGGGCCGCCCGCGACGCGCGAGCGCAGGTTGCACGGCCGGGCAAGCTCGCGGCCCTGCCGGGGGTGCGCAGCACGCTCGCCGGCGCGCTGACGATGGAGAAGGCCACCGCCTACGCCGACGCGAGCACCTACAACAACTTCTACGAGTTCGGCACCGACAAGTCCGACCCGGCCGAACGCGCCGGCACGCTCAAGCCGCGCCCGTGGAAGGTGAGCGTCGAGGGCGAGATCGGCAAGCCCAGGGTCTACGACCTCGACGACCTGCTGAAACTCGCGCCGCTCGAGGAGCGGGTCTACCGGCTGCGCTGCGTCGAGGGCTGGTCGATGGTGATCCCCTGGACCGGCTACTCGCTGGCCGAGCTGATCCGCCGCGCCGAACCGACGGGCAATGCGAAGTACGTCGAGTTCGTCACGCTCGCCGACAAGGCGCAGATGCCGGGCCTGCGTTCGTCGGTGCTCGACTGGCCCTACGTCGAGGGCCTGCGGCTCGACGAGGCGATGCATCCGCTGACGCTGCTGACCTTCGGCATGTACGGCGAGGTGCTGCCGAACCAGAACGGCGCGCCGGTGCGTGCCGTCGTGCCGTGGAAGTACGGCTTCAAGAGCGGCAAGTCGATCGTCAAGATCCGCTTCACCGAAAGGGAGCCGCGTACCAGTTGGGTCGTGGCCGGCCCCCGCGAGTACGGCTTCTACTCGAACGTGAACCCGAAGGTCGACCACCCGCGCTGGAGCCAGGCGACCGAGCGCCGCATCGGCGAGGACGGCCTGTTCCAGAAGAAGCGGCCGACGCTCATGTTCAACGGCTACGAGGCCCAGGTCGGCTCGCTGTACGCCGGCATGGACCTGGCCAAGTTCTTCTGATCGGGGTCGCGGTGGACACCGGCCGACTGCTGCTGCATCCGGCCGCCAAGCCGCTCCTGTTCGTCGTGTGCCTGGTCCCGCTGGCGACATTGGTGGTCGGCGCGGCGACGCACGGCCTGGGCGCCAACCCGGCCGAGACGCTGATCCGCTCGACCGGCGACTGGACCCTGCGCTTCCTCTGCCTGACGCTGGCGGTCACCCCGCTGCGCGTGCTGACGCGACGGCCCGCGCTGGCGCGCTTTCGCCGCATGCTCGGCCTGTACGCGTTCTTCTGGGCGGTGCTGCACTTCCTCGCCTACGCGTGGCTCGACATGGGCTTCGATCCGGCCGAAGTGGCACGCGACCTCCCCAAGCGCCCGTTCGCGCTCGTCGGCTTCACGGCCTTCGTGCTGATGATCCCGCTCGCCGCGACCTCGTTCAACCGGGCGATCAGGGCGCTCGGCGCGGCGCGCTGGCAGGCGCTGCACCGCTGCGTGTACGCGATCGTGCTGCTCGGGCTGCTGCACTTCTTCTGGATGCGCGCGGCGAAGAACAACCTCGCCGAGGTCGCCGTCTACGCCGCGGTCATCGTGCTGCTGCTCGGATGGCGCGTCCGGCGCCGCCTGCGCGCTCAGGCCTCGGCCGCCGGCGCCGCGAAGAGCAACTGGTCGACACCGTAGAGCTTGGCCAGCGCCTCGAGCTTGGCCGGCGCATGACGCACGCCGAAGCCCTTGCCCCAGGCCGACGCGAGACGCTGGCACTCGAGCAGCACGGCCAGCGCGGAGGTGTCGAACTGCTGCAGCGGCGATGCGTCGATCAAGACCCCGGCATCGGGTTCGCCCTGCACCGCCTGGGAAAGCATGCGCAGCGTGTCGCGCGACTCGCGCAGCGTCAGCGTGGCCGGCAGCAGCAGCATCGTGTCGGTCAGCTCTTGGTCGCGCCGCCGGACGCCTTGTTGCGCTCGGCCATCTTCGCGATCAGCCCGTCGATGCCGCTGGCGCCGATCTCCTGGGCGAAGCTGCTGCGGTAGTTCTCGACCAGCCAGATGCCGAGCACGTTGACGTCGTAGATCTTCCAGCCGGCTGGCGACTTCTCGAGCCGGTAGTCGAGCTGGATCGGATCACCCCGGCCGCGCACCTCGGTGCGCACGACGACCTCGTTGTCCTCGGCGGCGGCACGCATCGGCTTGAGTTGCACGGTCTGGTCCTTGACCTGCGAGAGCGCGCCCGAGTAGGTCCGCACCAGCAGGGTCTTGAACTCCTCCTGCAGGCGCTTCTGCTGCTCCGGGGTCGCCTGGCGCCAGTAGCGGCCGACGGCCGAGGCCGTCATCCGCTGGAAGTTCACGTGCGGCATCACCTTCGCGTCGACCAGGGCGATGAGCTTGCCGATGTCGCCAGCCTGGACCGCCTTGTCGGCCTTGATCGTGTCGAGCACGTCGGTCGAGACTTCCTTGATCAGCGCGTCGGGCGCCTGCGCGGCTTGCGCCTGCACACCGGCGGCCGCGGTCAGCCACACCGTCGCGGCCAGCCAGGCCATCAGGTTTCGTCTGGAGAGCATCCTGTTCCTTTCTCGAGGTCCGGACTCGTCGCCCGGCTCCTTCCTATGAACCCCGCACGCAGGGTTGGTTCATCCACAACGACTGGCGACCGTCGCGGTGCACCCGGGGGACACCGCCGTCGTATCAACCGGTTTCACTTCGCCGGCCCGGACACAGGAGCCGAGGCCGCTGGCGCCGCCACTCCGGCGGCCTCGGCCGGCTCATCGTCCGCCGGCGCGTCGTCCGCTTCCTCGGGCGGATCGCCATCGTAGATCAGGCTGCGGCGGCGCTGCAGGTAGCCATCGCGCATGAAGGTGTACGGGTCGAGGGCGATGTCGTCGAGCAGGCGGCTCGCGCCGAGCAGGTTGGCACGCCGGTTGACGATCTGCCAGGCGGTCAGCGCATACTTCACGTCGCCGTTGTGGAAGGCGAGCGCCGGCGTCATGTTGAAGTCGATCGGGAAGGCAAACGAGTCCCGCAGCGTCGATGGACCGATCAGCGGCCAGACGACGTAGGGGCCCGGGCCGAAGCCCCAGACGCCCAGCGTCTGGCCGAAGTCCTCGTCGACGCGGTCGATGCCGGCTTCGCTGGCGATGTCGAGCACGCCGCCCAGGCCGAAGACGGTGTTCATGCTGACCCGGATCACGCCCCGGAAGCCGGGTTCCAGCTTGCCCTGCATGAAGCTGTTGGCCGACGACCAGGCATCGGCGAAGTTGCCGACGAAGTTGTCGAAGCCGCGCCGCACCGGCTGCGGCACGATGTCGGCGTACACGGTGGCGACCGGCTTGAGCACGGCCGCGTCGAGCGCGTCGTTGAAGGCGTACACCTTGCGGTTCCAGCCCTCCCACGGATCGCGCGGGTTCGCCGGCGCCTCGCCGGCCGGACGCGAGGTCGCGCAGCCGGCCAGCGCCAACGCCAGCAGCAGCGTGCCGAACCGCCGGACCGCGCGTCGATTCACTTCTTGATGCCGCCGGCGGGCGGAGCCGGCGCGGGCTGAGGTGCGGCCGCACCGGCGTCCGCCGCCTTGTTGAACAGGAACTGGCTGATCAGGCTCTCGAGCACGACGGCCGACTGGGTCGAACCGATCTGGTCGCCGGCGGCGAGGTTCTTCTCGTCGGCGCCTGGCTCGAGGCCGATGTACTGGTCGCCGAGCAGTCCGGCCGTGAGGATGCGCGCCGAGGTGTCCTTCGGGAACTGGTAGGACTTGTCGACCTCGAGGCGCACGACGCCCTGGTAGGTCTTCGGGTCGAGCGTGATCGAGACCACACGCCCCACCGTCACGCCCGCGCTGCGCACCGGGGCGCGCGCCTTCAGGCCGCCGATGTTGTCGAACTTCGCGGTCAGCGCGTAGCCGTCGCCGCCGCCGAAGCTGGCCAGATTGGCCGCCTTCAGCGCGAGGAACAACAGACCGAGGATGCCCAGCAGGACGAACAGCCCGACCAGGGTTTCAGTGCCCTTCTTGCCCATTGCAGATTTCCTTTGCTACGGCGTCGAGAACATCAGCGCCGTGAGGATGAAGTCCATGCCCAGCACCGCGAGCGACGAAACCACCACGGTGCGCGTGGTGGCGTAGGCGACGCCCTCGGGCGTGGCCTCGGTTTCGTAGCCCTGGTAGAGCGCGACGAAGGTGCAGATCACGCCGAACACCGCGCTCTTGACGATGCCGTTGGCGACGTCGCGCCAGACGTCGACCTTGCTCTGCATGATCGACCAGAAGTTGCCCGCGTCCACGCCGATCAGCATGACCGCGACGACGTAGGCGCCGAGGATGCCGATCGCCGAGAACAGGATCGCCAGGATCGGCATCGAGATGACGCCGGCAAGGAAACGCGGCGCGAGCACCCGGCTCTTCGGGTCGATCGCCATCATCTCCATCGCGGCGAGTTGCTCGCCGGCCTTCATCAGGCCGATCTCGGCCGTCAGCGAGGTGCCTGCACGCCCGGCGAAGAGCAGGCCGGTCACGACCGGCCCGAGTTCACGCACCAGCGACAGGTTGACGATCAGCCCGAGCGACTCGGACGCGCCATAGGTCACGAGCGCGTAGTACAGCTGCAGCGCGAGCACGAAGCCGACCGCCAGTCCCGACGCGAGGATGATGACCAGCGACCGGTTGCCGATCGCGTGGATCTGCACGACGACGAGGCCGAAGCGCCGCATCGCATCGGGCATCGCCCGCATCAGCTCGACGAAGAAGAACGCGGCGTGGCCGAGCGAACGCAGGACCGACAGCGAGTGAACGCCCAGCGCGGCGAGCGGGTTCAAGGCGCTGCCCCCGCCGAGAGGCCGAAGTCCTGCGCCAGCGGCGGCGCGGGGTAGTGGAACTTGACCGGGCCGTCGGGCTCCCCGCGCACGAACTGGCGCACCTCGGGATCCGTCGAGTCCATCAGTTCCTTCGGCGTGCCCTGCGCGACGATGCGGCCCTGCGTCGCGAGCAGGATCACATGGTCGCTGATCGACATGCACTCGGGCACGTCGTGCGAGACAACGAGCGAGGTCGCGCCGGTCACGTCGTTGAGCGTGCGGATCAGGTTCGCGGCCACGCCCATCGAGATCAGGTCGAGCCCGGCGAAGGGCTCGTCGTACATGATGCACTCGGGGTCGAGCACGATCGCACGCGCGAGCGCGATGCGCCGCGCCATGCCCCCCGAGACCTCGGAGATGCGCAGGTTCGCCGCGCCCCGCAGGCCGACCGCGTTGAGCTTCATCAGGACGATGTCGCGGATCATCGACTCCTTCAGGTCGGTCTGCTCGCGCAGCGGGAACGCGACGTTGTCGAACACCGTCAGATCGGTGAACAGCGCGCCGAACTGGAACAGCATGCCCAGGCGCCGCCGCAGGTCGTAGAGCCCGGGCTTGTCCTGGACGTCGACCTTCCGGCCGTCGAAGCGCACCTCGCCCGAGGTCGCCGCGTGCACGCCGCCGATCAGGCGCAGCAGCGTGGTCTTGCCGCAGCCCGAGCCGCCGAGGATGGACGTGACCTTGCCGCGCGCGAAGGACAACGACACGTCGCTGAGGATCGTGCGGCTGCTGTCGTACCCGAACGTGACATGGTCGATCTCGATCAGGGCGTCGCTGCGATGCGGTTCACTCGGCATGAGGAGCAGATGTTCTGTCGCCACGCGTGGCGGCGGCCCGGACGGGCGTTCTCGATCAATTGTCGCATGGCGCCTCGCGCCGGTGCAGGGGAAACCCGGATACGTCTCGTGACGGTTTCAGCGGCGTTGGCAGTGCGTGCAGAAGTAGGTCGCGCGCTGCCCCTGGACGATGCGCCGGATCGGCGCCGCGCACGTCGGGCAGGGCTGCCCCGCCCGGCCGTAGACCCGTGCATGGGCCTGAAAGCGACCCTCCATGCCATGCGCATCGCGGAAGTCGCGCAGCGTCGTGCCGCCGAGTTCGAGCGCCTGGCCGAGGATGCGGCGCACCGCCGTCGCCAGGCGCTCGCAGCGCGGACGGCTGATCCGACCGGCCGGCGTGCGCGGGTCGATGCCGGCCTCGAACAGGGCCTCGCAGGCATAGATGTTGCCCGCACCGACGACGATGTCGCCCGCCAGCAGCGCCTGCTTGATCGCGACGCGGCGCCCGCGCAGCCCGTCGTGCAGTCGTGTCCCGGTGAAGGCCGGATCGAACGGTTCGAGGCCGAGGCCCGCCAGCAGCTGCGCGGCCATGCCGGCATCGAACGCCGGCGACCACACCACCGCGCCGAAGCGGCGCGGGTCGGTCAGCCGCAGCGTGCCCTGCGTGGTGGCGAGGTCGAAGTGGTCGTGCGGCCCCGCGGCGGGAGCGGTTGCGGCAAACGCCAGCGACCCCGACATGCCCAGGTGCAGCAGCAACCCGCCGCGCTCGAGTGGCATCCACAGATACTTGCCACGCCGCGTCACCGCACCGACGCGCTGGGCCACCAGCGAACGCGGCTCGCAGCCGAGCGGCCAGCGCAGTGGCTTGCCGAGGCGGACCTCGGTGACCCGTGCGCCGAGGATGCGCTCGGCAAAGCTCCGCCGCGTGGACTCGACCTCGGGAAGTTCCGGCATGGCGGGAATTATCGCGAGCGGTGCGGATCGCACGCTCTGCACCCCGCAACACCCCGCACTAGAATGGTTTTGCCGCCCCCTGGAGCCCGCCGAATGCCCGCCTTTGCCGTCCGATCGTTCCGGGCTTGTGTGCTGGGCGCGCTCGTTGCGGGCCTGGGCGGCCCGCCGGTGGCGGCGGCCCAGGCCAACCCGGCCGCGTCGGCGCCGGCCACGAACTCCCGCCTCGACGCCCAGCTCTTCTACCAGTTGCTGATCGGCGAAATCGAGCTGCGCAGCGGCGAGGCCGGCTCGGCCTACCAGATCGTGCTCGACGCCGCCCGCCGAACCCGCGACGAACAGCTCTTCCGTCGCGCCACCGACATCGCCCTGCAGGCGCGCGCCGGCGACCAGGCGCTGGCGGCCGTGATGGCCTGGCGCACCGCGCTGCCGAACTCGCTCGAAGCCCATCGTTACCTGGTCCAGCTGCTCGTGCTGCTGAACCGGCCCGCAGAGTCGATCGAACCGCTGCGCGCGCTGATCCAGCTGACCCCGCCAGCGGAGCGCGTGACGCTGATCCAGTCGCTGCCGCGCTTCTTCGCGCGGGCGCCCGACCGGACCCAGGTCGCCGAGATCCTGACCCAGGCGCTGCAACCGCAGCTCGACGTCCCTGCCAACCGTGCCGCCGCGCGGACCGCGATCGGCCGCGCGTGGCTGGCGGTTCCGAACGTCGAGAAGGCGCTCGAGCAGGCCCGGCGCGGCCAGGCCGAGGATCCGACGGCCGACGGCCCCGCCCTGCTGGCCATCGAGATCCTGCCGCGCCTGCCGGCCGCCGAAGCCGTCGTGCTCGAGCACCTGCGCATCCGGCCCGACAGCCACGGCATCCGGCTCGTGTACGTGCGCACGCTGGCGACCTCGCAGCGCTACGGCGACGCGGTCACCCAGCTCGGGACCCTGACCCGGCTCGCGCCGGAACTGGCCGCCCCGTGGCTGACGCTCGGTGCCCTGCACCTCGAACTGCGCCAGCCGGCCGAAGCGACGGCGGCGCTGCAGCG
>Ga0315910_10003463_pt1 | contig 13414 bp, 11 predicted proteins | sample EdamamesoilMG_FD_204470 | JGI IMG/M metagenome (GOLD analysis project Ga0315910, IMG submission 204470) | Garden soil microbial communities collected in Santa Monica, California, United States - Edamame soil | ecosystem: Environmental > Terrestrial > Soil > Garden | place: USA: California...
AGCTTGCCGAGCGAAGTACGAAAGCGTGGGTTCGTGACCAGGCCAGCGTCGATGATCTTTTGGAGCTCTGGTTCGTTCACCCCGAACTCGTCGAGCCGCCGGGGCTTGCTGCCGAACATGTTCTGGAGCAGCTCTTCGCGGGTCGTGCCGGCGAAGGGTCCTTCGGCAGTCAGGGCCGCGTGCAGCGTTGCGTGCGCCGCCCAGCTGTCGTCTTCGAAACTGGGGCCGCGCTTCTGGAGGCGCTCGCGCGAAGAAAAACCGCCGCTCGTGGGCGCGATGAGCTGCGTGACTACTGGCGCCGACCATTTACCTTTCGGAGCAATCACGACAGCGCGTGGCGAAATGGCGCCGTGCGCGGTGCCGGCGTCGTGCATGGCGCGCACCGCGCGTACGACGTGAACGCACAGGTTCACCGCCTCGAGGGGGGGCAGTCGGCTGACCTTGAGCCGCGCATGCAGGGTGTCACCCGGTACGTAGTCGGCGATCGCGATGCCAACGGGCCGTGTGCTGCCCAGGTCGGCCGGCAGCTGTGCGCTGTCAGGCGTGCGCAGCAAGCGGATGATCGGTGCCAGATGGCCGGGCGTGAGCCCGAGCACCGTCTTCAAGCTGACGAGGCGCGCCTTGCCCACTGGGGCAGCTACGACCACGCGCTTGCTCTGCCGGTCGATGGCGAGCCACGCGATCGTCCGATTTCCGGCTTTGACGCTCGTGATGTAGGTGTAGCGGTCGACAAGTGGTTTCGGCTTGCCGCCGTGTGGCTGTGGACGTTTGGCCGCCATTATCAGAGAAAGCGCATCCCCCCGGGGGGATATTGAAGTGTCGTTCTTAGTTGGGTTGCCAGCTCAGCGCGACAGATATACACCGGGGATATGCCAGAGGGTAAGTCCAGCCGCACGCTTCGAGCCATCATCCGACCCACTTTCCCTGCACTCTTGGGACTCTCTATTATCTTGGGAAAGCGCCCTATTATCTCGGGAAAGCGCCCTATTATCTTGGGAAAGCGCCGCATCGTCCCGGGAAAGCGCCGTGAGGGCGCCGCGCGCGTCATTCTGGCGCTGTCATTGGCGGGGCTGGCCCTCGCTTGCAGCAAGAAAGACCAGGCAAAGTGTGACGAGGCGCTGGCCACGGCACGCCAGGCGCTCAAGGCAGGGCAGGTCGATTTGATGGGTCAGTGGCGCGATCGGGCGTACAAATACTGCGCCGACGCCGCGGCAACGCAGGGGCTGGACAAGGAGATCGTCGATACCCAGGCAGCCGAAGCCGCCAAGAAACAGGCTGAGGCAGCCGAAAAGCAGAAGCTGACACAGCTCGGCCAGACGTTCGCGAGCTGGGTAGGCCAGAACCGAACCGCACCGGACAAAGCCTCCGCCGCTCCCCAGTGCCCCGAAGTCGAGAAGGGGCAAAAGGAAGAAGAACGCTTCTGCACCGCGACGCGCAAGGCCGGGGCCTACGACTTCACGGCGCGCTACTGGCAAGCTGAGCCCGCCGCTGCACGCTTCACCTTGAAGCCTGGTGCGGTCATGGAGTGTTCTCACTTTGGACCCACGAGCGAGCTGCGGTCGTTCAACATTCCAGCCGCGAGCGGTGGTGCCACGGCGAAGCGAACCGTGTGTCAGTTCAGCGGGGGAGCGCTGAGCGGCATGCAACTCGTGCTCACCAACGCAATCAACGCCGACGTGCATATTTTCTCGACCGAGTATCTCGCCAGAGATCCGGCGATGAAGCCGTACACCGGCGGCTAACCGCTGCGACAATTAGCGGATCGGTAGCAGTCGCCGCCGTCAAGAGCGGCCTAGCTGGCGTCAGTGTAGTCGCTTGTGCTCTGGCGTGCGCTCGATGCCACAGCGATTCTTCTAGTTGGGATGGAAACGCCGAGCAGCACGGCTGGCAAAGTTGCGGCGGGGCTTGGTTTTCAACGTCTTCGAGCCGATAAGCCTTTTGCCGCGTCTCCGAAGCGCCGCAAAATAAGCGAGCACACCCAAGATGGCTACCGACCCTGCCGAGGTTTCCGGACACGACGCCGTTACCGGCGTTCGAAATATCGGCGATGACGGCGATGGTGAGCCGCCCCGCAGCTACCGGGCCGGGGAAATCATCGACGAGAAGTTTCAATTGGTTCGGCGGGTGGGGGAGGGCGGCATGGGCACTGTCTGGGTGGCCCACAACCTGGTGCTGGACGTGCAGGTGGGCATCAAGCTCATCACCTTCCGTGGCCGCAAAAATCGTGAAGCATTGGCGCTGCGTCTGCTCGACGAGGCACGCTCAGCGGCGCGCCTGGGTCACCCGGCGGTGATCAAGATTCACGACTTCGGCATCACCGATTCTGGTGATCCATTCATCGCGATGGAGCTGCTCGGGGGCGAAGACCTCGCTTCGGTGTTGGAGCGTGAGCACAAGCTAGCGGCAGACACCGCCGTGCAGATGCTGCTCCCGATCGCGCACGGGCTCGCCGCGGCGCACGACAAAGGCATCGTGCACCGCGACATCAAACCGGAGAACATCTTCCTCTCGCGCGAGGACGATGGCGAAGTGCGTCCGAAGATCTTGGACTTCGGCATCGCCCGCATGATCGACAATCCGACCAAGCTGACGCTGGAGGGGACGCCGCTCGGCACACCGGAATACATGTCGCCCGAGATCGCGCGCGGTGACGTAGCCGAATGCACCAGTGACGTCTGGAGCTTCACCGTCGTGCTCTACGAGCTGGTGAGCGGCAGGTGCCCCTTCGAGGCGCCGAACTACAACAAGTTGATGCAGGCGATCCTGAATTCCGAGCCCGCGCCGCTCGGGTCCGAATTCGATGGCGAGCTCGTTCGCATCATAGGCAAGGGGCTCGAGAAAGAGCCGGCAGCGCGTTGGGCTTCGATGCGCGAGATGGGAGCTGCGCTGGCACGCTGGCTGGTCGGGCAGGGGGTTACCGAGGACGTCTGCGGGACCTCGCTGCGGCGCACGTGGCAACTGCCCGCGAGCCCGCTCCCCACCACGACCGAGGTCTCGACCGTGACGCCGCTCGTCATCGAAGCCGAGCTGACGGCGCCCCCTGCTTCACTCGCTCCTCCATCGGGCCCCCCTTCGGGACGACCTTCGTTCGTCGACACGCACGAACACCAGCTCACAGCCATCGCGGAGATGAATCGCGGCGGTGACCCGGTCGAGCTCTTGGCGCGCGCCGAGCAGAGACGCATCGGGTTCTTGGTAGGCTTGGTGATCGTGGGCTGCGTGCTGTTGGTAGCCAGCATCCTCTACAGCACCGGCATCCTCCACTAGTCCAAGTCCACAAGTCCAAACCCGAGCTCGACTGACTCGCGCCCGACGCTACTTGGAGCCGGTGGCGGGAGCTTTCGGGCGCACCTCGATTCGGTGATCGAGCGCTGGCAGCTGCTTCAAGTAGGTGAAGATGGCTCCGAGGTCTTCGGCGGTCATGCCCGAGTATTCGAGCCACGGCATCGGTGTGTTCTGGCCGGGGTGCACTTCGGTGGATGCGGACTTCTCGCGGAAAGCGTGGAACCGCTGGACGAAGCGGTCCTTGTTCCACGACCCGAGGCCTGTGGCGTGCGGGGTGAGGTTCGGTGCGCGCACTTCGCCGAAGGGTGATTTGAAGACGCGGCCGCCGGCGAAGTCTTGGCCTGCCAGCGGTTGATGGTTGGCGTCGGTCGGCGTATGGCACTCTTTGCAGCCGGCCACGGTGGCCAGATACTCGCCGTAAGCGGCGGTTTCACCCGCCGGCGGCGCTGTGACCGGCCCCGAGAGTGGCACCGGGCCCAGGGTGATGAAGAAGCTGGTCGGAAAGTCGATGACGCTCTTTTCGGCCTCGGCCGTGCGCCTCTTCAACGAGCGCAGGTAGGCGACGATGGCTCGCGTGTCCTCGTCCGAAAGGGTCCGATAGGAGCGATAGGGCATCATCGGAAACAGCGCCTCGCCGTGGCGGTCGACGCCTTCGCGAATGGCCCGCATGATCTCGCCGTCGCTCCAGGCGCCGAGACCGCTAGCTTTGTCGGGCGTGATGTTGGGTGGACACACGCGGCCGGGCATGCCCCAGCGTTCGTTGAAGCAACTACCGCCAGAACCCGGATGTCCCACCACGGGTGCGCCGAACAAATTCCAATCGCGCTTAGAGTGGCAGCCCAGGCAAGCGACCACGTGGCGGGTCAGGTAGTTTCCACGTGCCTTGCGCGACTCGGTCAGCTCGACTTTCTCCGTGCTTGCGGGGCGAGCTTCGGGGCTGGCGGTCCCCATGTAGAAAAGCAGCGTGAGCGCTACGAGTGCGAGAAGCGCGAGGCCCGTGACGAGCTTCTTCATCACCCCAGATCCAGCGTGCCGACGGGCTCCGACCCCGTCAATGCTGCTCCATGGTCTTCAAGAACGTGATGCCGGGCCAATCTTTCTGAGTCGTTTCCAGGTGCCAGGAGTTGCGCGCCAAGAATACGGGCGCGCCCGTGTGATCGTCGGAGAGGTAGCCAGAGTTTTCCGAAGCGAACTTTTTCATCACCTCTTGGTCGCTGCATTCGAGCCAACGCGCAGTGTACAGACCCGAGCTCTCGAACACGACGGGGATGTTGTATTCGGACTGAATCCTGTCGGCGAGCACGTCGAACTGCAGCGCGCCCACGACTCCGACGATGAAGTTGCCGCCGATGCGCGGCTTGAACACACGCGCGGCCCCTTCCTCTGCGATCTGTTCGAGTGCACGCCCGAGGTGTTTGGCGCGCATGGGGTCCGAGGCTCGCACCCGTTGCAACAGCTCGGGAGCAAAACTCGGGATCCCGGTGAAGCTCAGTTGTTCGCCTTCGGTGAGCGTGTCGCCGATGCGGAGTTTCCCATGGTTGGGGACGCCGATGATGTCGCCGGCATACGCCTCCTCTGCGAGCGCGCGATCTTGGGCCAGAAACAGCACCGGGTTGTGCACGGTAAGCAGGTTGCCGCTGCGCACGTGCAGCATCTTTTGGCCGCGTGTGAAGTGCCCCGAACACAGGCGTACGAACGCGATGCGGTCGCGGTGCTTCGGGTCCATGTTCGCTTGAATCTTGAAAACGAATCCAGTGACCGTAGCTTCGTGGGCGTCGATCACGCGCTCTTTGGCCTTCTGGGCGCGCGGCGGGGGCGCGAGTTTGCCGACCCCAGCGATCAGTTCCCGTACTCCGAACGAGTTGAGCGCGCTGCCGAAGTAGAAGGGCGTCATGTGGCCTTGGCGATACGTTTCGAGGTCGAACGTCGGGCACAGGCCGCGCGCCATCTCGACTTCTTCGCGCAGCCGCTTCACGGCACTTTCGGGCAGCAGTCGATCCAGCTGGGGATCGTCGAGCCCCTGGCACAAAATCCCGCCCTCCTCGCGTCGCTCTTTGTTGCGATTCACGAGCAAGAGCCGGTCGTTGAAGAGGTCGTAGCACCCGAGAAAGTCGCGCCCCATACCGATGGGCCAGGTCGCAGGCGTGACCTCGAGCTGCAGCGCTTGCTCCACCTCGTCCATCAGGTCGAACGGGTCGCGCCCTTCGCGGTCGAGCTTGTTGACGAACGTGATGATGGGGACGTCGCGGAGCCGGCAGACTTCGAACAGCTTTTTGGTTTGCTCCTCGATGCCCTTGGCCGCGTCGAGCACCATGATCGCCGAGTCGACCGCGGTGAGCGTGCGGTAGGTGTCCTCGCTGAAGTCTTGGTGACCGGGCGTGTCGAGTAGGTTGAAGGTGTGGTCGTCGTACTCGAACGTCATCGCCGACGCGGTGACGGAGATGCCGCGTTCCTTTTCCACCTTCATCCAGTCGGACCGTGCGCGTCGCTGCTCGCCGCGCGCCTTCACCGCACCGGCGAGTTGGATGGCGCCTCCGAACAAGAGCAGCTTCTCGGTCAGAGTCGTCTTGCCCGCGTCGGGGTGCGAGATGATGGCGAAGGTTCGCCGCCGTTCTACCTGCTTGTCGATCATGGCGCGGCGCCGAATATGGCCGACAAGCCGGGAGAGCGCTAGCGGCGGCTAAAAAAACGCGAGCCTCGACGCTGTCGCGGGCAGGGTGGCCTCAGGACCAGGCTCCCGCCCTGGCGGCGGAGCGGACGAAGTCGCTGAAGTCCCGCGGCTTGCGGCCAAGTGCCTGGTGCACCCCGTCCGAGAGGTAGGCGTTGTGGCCGTCGAGAGTGAACGCGAAGAGCTCCTTCAAGAAGCTGGCGACGTCGCCGGGGACCAGGCCCTCGAGCTGCTTGGCGTACGCTTCCGGACTGACAGGGACGTAGCGCAAGCTTCGCCCGGTGACTCTGCCGATTTCGGCGAGCGCCTCGCCGAAGCCGAGCAAGCGCGGCCCAGAAAGCTCGTAGATCTTGCCGTCGTGCACTTCGTCGGTGAGTGCTGCGACGGCGACGTCCGCCGTGTCGTCGAGGTCGACGAAGGGCTCGGCGACGCTTCCGGCTGGGAACGCCAGTTCACCTTCCAGAATTGATCCGAGCAGGAAACCTTCGCTGAAGTTCTGAGCGAACCAGCTACAGCGCAGGATGGTGAACGCGGCGCCGCTCTCGCGCACGGCTCGCTCGCTCGGATACACGTGGTGTTCGCCGCGGCCCGAGAGTAGGACGATCTTGCGGACGCCGCTCGCCACCGCCAGTTGGCTCATCGCGTGCAGGTGCACGGGTGCGGTCGGCGCGGCCAAGTCGGGGGGATAGGCGATGTACAGCGACTCTATGCCTTCGAGCACCGGTGCCCAGGTGTTGTCGTCGTCCCAATCGAAGCGCAGGGCCCCGCTGCGAGAAGCAATGCGCACGGGCAGGTGCCGGGCTCGCAGTCGCTCCGCGACGCGACGCCCCGTCTTGCCTGTGCCGCCCAGAATCAATGTCGTCCCTGTTCGAGTCATGGTGAGCTCCTTGTTTCGTGCTGCCCGGATGAACTTGCGCCTTGCGCTATTGCATCGCAACCGGCACGAAATCAGATCACAATTGCATTCATGCAACGAACCCCCCAGGCCCCGCCCGGATTCCACTGGGACGATGTGCGTCTGTTTCTCGCGCTGTGCCGTGCTCGAACCGTAGGCCGCGCCGCCTCCGCGTTGGGCATCGACGCCTCGACCGTTTCCCGTCGCCTCGCCGCGCTCGAAGCGAGCATGGACGCCCAGCTCTTCGATCGCGGACGTGACGGCATTGCGCCGACGGAGGCTGCCGAAGAGCTGCTACCCGTCGCCGAGCAGATCGAGCAAGCCATGCTGCGGTTCAGCAGTGCGGCAGACGGACTCGAGCGCGAGGTCGCGGGGCTCGTCCGAATGACGTGTCCGACGGACGTTGCCGAGGTGGTGGTCGTACCGTTTCTGCGCGAGCTGCTGACCCGACACCCAGCCTTGCGCATCGAACTCGATCCCGGGGAGGCGGTGCTCGACCTCACGCGCCGCGAGGCGGACCTCGCCCTGCGTACGCTGCGTCCGACCCGGGGAGACCTCCTCGTCAAGCGCGTCGCTTCCGTGCGCTGGGTCGCGGCGGCGTCACCAGCACTGGCGCGCAAGCTCGGGAGACTTCGCAGCTGGTCGAATGCGCCTTGGATCGGTTGGGGGGAACGTCTCTCGAGTCTCGCTCCGGCGCGCTGGCTCGAGACGCACGCGCGCGGGGTCGAGCCAGTCGTGCGATCCGACAGCTTGCGAATCCAGCTTGCCGCATTGTCGAGCGGCGTAGGCGTCGGCCTCGTGCCGGAACCGAGCGTCGCGCACTATGGCCTCTCGCCCTTGAACCTCGGCGCTGCGCTGCGCGAATCGGCGCAGGACTGGCCAACGGACGAGCTTTTCCTCGTCACGCATCGCGCACTACGCGAGGTCCCGCGTGTGCGTGTGCTGTGGGATCTGCTCGCCGAGCGCCTCGCCGAGGGTTTGCCAGCTCCCGGAAAGGCTGAGCGCTGACCGCGGCACGAAAAAGCGAGCTCTCAGCCGGTGGTGGTTACTGGTCAGGCTTGTCGGGTAGTGGTGGGGGCGGTGGCTCGGTAGTTCTCGAGGACTGTCGCTGCCGGCTCTCCACCCACGCCTCGTCGTGCGCCCGCTGAATCGCGAGAAAATCGGCGGCCAGGCGATCGATCTCGTGCTTGGTCGGAGCCGCGGCCAGCTGGTCCTCAATCTCGAATCTAAGCCGGCGCAGCGCCTTGAACGTGGCGGCCATGCGCACGTAGTTCGAGCGGTCGTCGCGGTAGCTTTCGAGCATCGCGAGGAAGGTGACGAGCGCACTCGTGACTAGCGCCAGGTTCTTCAACACTGGCGCGACACCCGCCGACACAGTGACGCCGAGCAGGATGGTCCCGGTTGCGCTCAGCACTCCAATCCCCAAACGCCAGCGCCAGGCGAAGCGCCGGAAGCGACGCTGGTGGCCGTCGTAGTAGCTTTCCGCGTGCTTCGCCCGCTCGAGCAGATCGCTCAGGCGCGCGTGGCCGTCCAGAACCTTCGGCGGCGCACCCGTCTCGGCTACGGTCTTGATGTCAGGAGTCAAGCCCACTCCGGGTAACGTGCCTTCAATCGCCACGGTTTCCGCCTCCGTTCGCTGAGCAGAGTAGTCCAGCCCCGGTTCGAGGGCAATCTCGTTCAGACCACCGCGCGATGTCGTTCGATGCAGGTGGTGAGCACCTCGTCGAGCGGGCGCGACCACCAATGCTCCGAAAAGATCTCGACTTCGGCGGCGCCGGCGTAGCCCGCTGCCTCCATGAAGCCGCGCAGCTTCTTGAGTTCGATGATGCCGTCGCCCATCATGCCGCGGTCGTTCAGCAGATCTCGCGTTCCGAGCAACCAATCGCACACGTGGTAGGCGAGCAAGTATTCGCGACCGGCGCGCGCGATCTGCGCCGCGAGCTTCGGGTCCCACCACACGTGGTACACATCGACTGCTACACCGAGAGCGCCACTCTTCGTGGGGTCGAGCGCGTCGCAGATGTCCAGCGCTTGCTCGAGCGTATTGATGCACGCGCGCTCGGCAGCCTGCATGGGGTGCAGCGGTTCGATGGCGAGCGGCATATCGACCTGACGCGCGTACTCCAGGGTCGCGGCGATACCGTCGAACACCTGGCTGCGCGCAAGCGCGATATCGGTGTATGCGGCCTTGCCGGTCAGCGCGCCCGGCAGCGCTCCCACGACCAAGACCAGACAGGGGCTACCCAGTGTCTTCGCTTCATCGATGGCGCGGCGGTTGTCTTCCAGAGCCGCTTTCAAGCCAAGCGCGTCCGCGGCGGGAAAGAACCCGCCCCGGCAGTACCCGGACAGCTCGACCCCAGCGTCGCGAACCTGCGCGGCTACCTGATCGAGGCCTACGGCCTGCACCTGGTCGCGCCACGGGCAGATCAGTCGGATGTCGCGCTGGATGCACGCCTCGATGATTTCGTCCAGGGGCGCCTGTTTGCGCACCGTGGCGGTGTTGAGCGAAAGTGCCGTGTGATCGCCGGAGAAGTCGCGCATGCGCCACTACCTCGAGGGTTCAGATCGCGAGCGCTGGCACGTCGATCCAGCGGCGTTCTTTCCAGCTCTTGAGTGCACATTCGACGAGTTGTACGCCTTTGGCGCCCTCGACCAGGTCCCACTTGAATGGCTCGTCGCTCACGATGTGGCGAATGAACGCCTCCCACTGGTGCCGGAAGCCGTTGCCGAAGGCCGCGTACTCCGGGACCGGCTGCCAACCGGAGAAGAAATCGATGGCTTGCTTGACGTCCGGGTTCCAGACGGGCCTTGGCGTGTTGACGCGCGCTTGGGTGACGACGTCGGTCAGGCCTGCCACGGCGGAGCCGTGGGTGCCGTCCACGTGGAAGGTGACGAGGTCGTCGCGCCGAACGCGGGTCGTCCAGGAGCTATTGATCTGCGCCACGACACCGCCTTCGAGCTCGAACGTCGCGTAGGCGGCATCGTCCGCGGTCGCGGCATACGGCTTTCCCGCCTCGTCCCAACGCTCGGGAATGTGGGTCGCCCCGAGACACGAGACCGAGCGCACCTGGCCGAAGATGTTATCGAGTACGTAGCGCCAGTGGCAGATCATGTCGAGGATGATGCCACCGCCCTCCTCGGCGCGGTAGTTCCACGACGGCCGCTGGATGGGTTGGAGATCGCCTTCGAACACCCAGTAGCCAAACTCGCCGCGCACCGACAGCATGCGCCCGAAGAAGCCGGCGTCGACCAGCAGCTTCAGCTTGCGGAGGCCGGGCAAGAACAGCTTGTCTTGCACCACGCCGTGCTTGATGCCTGCGGCCTTGGCCTTCCGAGCGATGCTGAGCGCCTCGTCCAGATTCGTTGCGACGGGCTTCTCGCAATAAATGTGTTTGCCTGCCTCGATGGCTTTTGCGATCAGCTTCGGACGCATCTCGGTGGTCGCCGCATCGAAGAACACGGTGTCTTCGGGGTTCTTGAGCGCCGCGTCGAGATCCGTCGTCCAGCGCTCGACGCCGTGACTGCGGGCGAGGGCTTCGATCTTGCCCTCGTTGCGACCCACCAAAATTGGATCCGGCAGAACCCGGTCACCGTTTGCTAGAACTACGCCGCCGTCGCGACGGATGGCCACGATCGAGCGGATCAGATGCTGGTTCATTCCCATGCGCCCGGTCACACCGTGCATTACGATTCCGAGCCGTTTCGTGGTCATTCGCTTGGTCTCCAACGATACCGGACCCCGTCCAGTGCCACGGCAACGCATGCCGGCTCAGGCTGGGGTCGGCGGGTTTCTGTCCCGTCCCATTACACGACTTCTCACGCCTGCCCAATCGCGAATTCCCATGCTGTTCGACGCGCCGGCGTTTGGGGACCCGAGCGCCGGTCTGTCGCCGCGTTTCCGAGAGTGGGATCGCGGACGAGGGAGGCGTGCATTCCCGCTCGGCGCAATGATGATCCGAGATCGCGACCACTTCGTTGCGGGGGACTGTGGTTTCGACCACTTCTGCAGGTTTCAGGGCAAGCGCGGACGCGGGACCCCTGGCTCGGGCGCGATGAAATGCCCAGCAAACAGCGCTTGTGAAAGCGGGCCGGCCGCGGCTAAAAGGGCGGCATGCGGCGAATCTTGGATCGTCCGACCTCGGGGGAAAGCGGGTGCGGGCTGTGAGCGAAGCGGAAGGGAGCCAGCGCTCGACGCGCCTGATGGCGACGTCGTTCATGGCGCTGTTCGCGATCGTCGGGCTGACCCTGTACGGGCTACCACTGTATTACCCGAAGTTCATGACCGAGCTGGGCTGGTCGCGCGGCGAGGTCACGTTCGGGAACATGCTGGGCAAGCTGGCGATAGGCCCGCTCTTCGGCTTTCTGGTGGGGTGGATGATCGAGCGCCGCGGACCTCGAGCTCCGATGATCGCGGGGCTGCTCGTGGCCGGCGGCGCAGTGGCGATGTTGGGCAACACCAGCGTCTACTGGCTGTTTCTTGCCTGCTACTGTTTCAACGCGCTCGGGTACGTGCTCGCCGGTCCGCTCCCGAACCAGGTGCTGCTCTCCAACAACTTCAAAGAGCAGCGCGGGCGGGCCATGGGCATCGCCTACGTCGGTATCGGTATCGGCGCGTTCTTCGTGCCGCAGCTCACCAAGTACCTGCAGGCGGAGTTCGGCTGGCGCACCGCGCTGCAGTTGCTCGGGCTCATCATCGTGCTGTGCGGCATGCCCCTCGTCCTCATGCTGCGCAAAGAAGACGCGTTGCCGCCTGCCCCCAAGGGGCCGCAGGCGTCTTTGCGCGAGGTCTTGCGCAGCCCCAGTTTCTACCTGATCGCGGTCGGCAGTTTCGCGTCGGTGGGCGCCGTGGGCGCCGTCATGCAGCACATGATGGTGTTCATGACGCTCGACCAAGGCCGAAACGAGGCGCAGGCGCTGAACGTGATGAGTTGGATCGCAGGGGCCAGCTTGCTGGGTCGCTTTGGCGCGGGGTGGCTGGCCGACAGGTTGGGCCCCAAGCGGGTGATGCTGCTGGTTTACCTGCTGGTGGCGACGGGCGCGGCACTCTTGGTCTGGGGTCCCAGCGGGTCGTCCATCTACCTCTTCGCCGTCGTCTTCGGTCTGGGGCTCGGCGGCGAGTACATGATCATCCCACTCATGGCAGGACAGATCTTCGGCATCACCGTGCTGGGCCGAGTCATGGGGATCATCGTGACCTTCGACGGAGTCGCCGAAGCGTCCATCCCGTATTTCGTCGCGCGCATGTACAAGTGGAGCTCCAGCTACGACCTGGGCTTCAAGTTCGTATTGGGCCTGGCCCTGTTCGGTTTCGTCGCGATCGCCTTGATTCCCGTGCGCAAGCTGCTGGCAAGCGCAGAGCAAGCGCCCGCCGAGCCCGAGCCCGAGCCGGGCGCTGTCTCCTGAGAGAGCGCGGTCTGCTGATGCGCAGCGTGCGCCCTGGCATAGCGGCAACGGCTGTGTTTGAATGCGCGGCCTCATGAGCCAGAAACCCGCTGAAACCCCCGTCGTTTTGGTCACTGGCGCGAGCCGCGGTCTAGGACGCGGCATCGCGCAAGCACTTGCCGAGGACGGCATGAGCGTGGCCGTGCATTTCGCCAGCAACCGAGCGGCCGCCGATGAAACGCTGCGCGAGTGCCAAGCGAGCGCGAAGCACCCAGGGCAACGTTTCGTCGCCGTCGGTGGCAACATCGGCGACGCCGCCGACCGCGCTCGCATCGTTCAAGAGACGTTGGCGGCTTTCGGCCAGATAGACGCGCTGATCAACAACGCCGGGATTGCCCCGCGTGTGCGGGCCGACATCGTGGACGCGACCGAGGAGAGCTTCGACGAGGTCATCGGCATCAACCTCAAAGGGCCGTACTTCCTGTCGCAAGCGGTGGTTAAGAGCTGGCTCGCCCAGCCGGGGGCGGCTCGGCTCGCGGGCGGCTACAAGTTGATCTTCGTTTCGTCGATCTCGGCGTATCTGGCGTCCATCAACCGAGGCGAGTACTGCATTTCGAAGGCAGGGTTGGCGATGGCGACCAAGCTCTGGGCCACGCGCTTGGCCACCGACGGCGTTCAGGTGTTCGAGATCCGTCCGGGAATCATGGCGACGGACATGACCGCCGGCGTGAAAGAGAAATACGACAAGCTCATCGCCGAGGGCTTGGTGCCCCAGAAACGCTGGGGGACCGGAGACGACGTCGGGCGCGCAGTGACCGCGCTCTTGCAAGGGGCCTTCCCGTTTTCGACCGGCGACGTGTTCAACGTCGACGGCGGTATGCATCTACAAAGGCTTTAGCCGAGGTTCGAGGTAGCTCGATGATCAGAATAGACAACGCACTGACTGCCGCCGCGCTGGCGCCAGCGATCACCCGGCTCTTCGAGGCCTCTGCCGCCAAGATCGAACGGCTCGAACAGCGCTGGGATCCGAGCGCCGGCACCCCGGTGTTCACCGTGGAAGGCGCATACACCAGCCGCGGTTGGACCGAGTGGACGCAAGGGTTCCAGTTCGGGGCTGCCATTCTGCAGTTCGACGCTACTCGGGACGAACGGTTCTTGCGGATTGGGCGGCAAGCGACGCTCGA
>Ga0315910_10003464_pt1 | contig 13414 bp, 12 predicted proteins | sample EdamamesoilMG_FD_204470 | JGI IMG/M metagenome (GOLD analysis project Ga0315910, IMG submission 204470) | Garden soil microbial communities collected in Santa Monica, California, United States - Edamame soil | ecosystem: Environmental > Terrestrial > Soil > Garden | place: USA: California...
CGCAGAAATCGGCTGGGCCGGGCGATTGATGCCAAGCGTGGTGGCAATCGCCAGCGGCGCCAGCATATGCGCGGCATCGCTGTGCCCATAGAGCAGCCGGTCGAGCACCGTCGCCCACGAGACATCGCGCATGAAGGAGAGCTCGAGCCCCTCCTCGGCCGCGAACCCGTGCTCGTGCGCGAGGATCGGCAGGCACGCATCGACGAGCGGCAGGAAGCCGATGGTGAGCTTTTCGGTCAAGACCCGTCTCCCAGCAATTCGTGCGCGGTGACCACGGCTTCGGCGATCTGCACGATGCGCTTTCCCGATTGCATCGCCTTCCGGCGCAATTCGGCATAGGCCTCGGGTTCGGCAACGCCGCGGCTGTCCATCAGGATACGCTTTGCGCGGTCGATCGTTTCGCGCTCGGCCAACTTGCCCTTGGCTTCGGCAAGATCGGACTGGAGGCGCGAGAAGGCGCTGAAGCGGCGTACGGCGAGGTCGAGCAATGGGCGGATGCGGTTGGCCGCGAGTCCATCGACGACATAGGCCGAGACCCCGGCATCGATCGAGGCGGCAATCGCATCCTCGTCGGATTCATCGACGAACATCGCGATCGGACGGGCCAGCGCGCGGCTGACCGCGAAATATTCCTCGAGCACATCGCGCGATGGATTGCCGAGGTCGATCAGGACGACTTCGGGCGCGATTTCCTCGATCTGCGCGAGTAATCCCTGCCGGTCGCTGACAACGAAGATTTCACAGCCGTCGAGTTCGGCGAGACCCTCCTCGATGATCGAGGCGCGCGCCGTGCTTTCGTCGACGATGGCAATTCTCATGGCGCGATCCGCATCGCAGCATATTGCAGTGCACAATGAAATTCGCAAGCCTATTGCAGGTGCGAATAAACCCCATGTTTACGCTGCGTGCGGTCCGGCCACCGGGCCCACGTAAAAGGGGCGGCCGGCACGTGCCGACCGCCCCTCTTCTGCTCCCCGAGACGCGATCAGAGCCGGAACTTGGCGCCAAGCGTGAAGCGGCGTCCGAGCACGTCGAAAAGGCCGGCGTTGAACTGGGTCGATGCCCCGGTGAAGGTCGAATAGGTGCCTTCGACCGGCGGATCCTTGTCGAACAAATTGGTGACCGAGCCGAACACTTCGAGCGTCGAATCGCCGACCGGGAATTCGTAGCTCAGGCGCATGTCGGCATAGAACACCGACGGGGTGTTGTTGTCCTCGATCTGGGTGTTGTTCAGCGTAAAGCTGCGCTTGCCCGATCCGATCAGGCGGCCCTGGAGGAACATGTTGAAGCCGCCGTTGCGGTAAGTGATGTTGCCGGTTCCCCGGAACTTGGGGAACAGGCCGAAGCCGCCAGTATCGGGGGCGATGCCGGTGAGGCCATGGAAGCGGGTAACCGCGCCGGTGGCGCCGGTATCCGAACGGTCGAGCAGGAACGACATGAACGCGCGGGCGGAGAACGATTCGTCGCCGCCGAAGACGTTGAGGTTGCTGCGATAGCCGATTTCGGCATCGACGCCTTCGACCGACGACTGGGCGACGTTGACGAACTGGTTGCCGACCAGGACGATCTTGTCGGCCTGGCTTGAGTCAACCGTGATCAGGTCGCAGAACGACGTCTCGTCGTCGAGGAAGCAGCGGTCGACCACGCCCTGGGTGCCGACGGTCGAGATCGCTCCATTGATCTTGACCTGGTACCAGTCGACCGAAGTCGAGAAGCCGGGCAGGAAGGTCGGCTGCAAGACTGCGCCGGCAGTGAAAGTATCGGCCTTCTCCGGCTGGATCTCCGGATTGCCGCCCGAGAACACGGTGACCTGGTAGGTCTGGCCGCCCCAGGTCGGATTCTCGGCGGTAGTACGCCGGTCGATCACGTTGCCGACACCGCCGGTCTTGTCGTAGCGTTCCGAAAGGTTGCCCGCGCGAACGTCGCGCGAATAGGTGCCGCGCAGGCGGAAGCCTTCGACGACGGTGACGTCGAGGCCGCCCTTGTAGGCCCAGATCGAACCCGAGCCGGTATAATCGGCCCAGCGTACGGCCAGGTTGAGCGAGGCGGCGGCGCCCTGGTCGTTCTCGAAGATCGGCACCAGGGTTTCGGCGAAGAGTTCCTTGACCACCGCCTTGCCTTGGACGTTCGAGACCTTGGAGAACTGGTGGGCGACCGTGTTCGAGCAGTCGGCGCCGTTCACGCCCCGCAGGCCCAGCGCCGCGTTGGCCAGGGCGTTGGTGGTGCAGGGGTGGTATTCGCCCTCGACCGGAGCGCTGGCCGTGCCGACGTCATGGTTGGACGCCTGGTTGGCCGTGTCCTGGACCACCTGATAGATCGATTCGTCGCGATATGAGGCGCCGAACGCCAGCGAAACCGCACCGGCCGGAAGGTCGAACAAATCGCCCGCGGCCGAGACTTCGGCGAAGTGCTGTTCGAAGGTGGTGATGTTCCGCTTCGGCGCCACTGATGTGTACTGCAGGGTTTCGCCGGTGAAGCCGAGATTGGCGAAGTAGAGCGGCGTGTTGACGTTGACGCCGACATCGTTGCCCAGCACCCAGTCGATCGCCTCGGGCGAAGCGTTGCCGCGCCCAAACAGGTTGAGCGGTTCGCAGCCCGGGAACGCGGCGGCGCCTTCGGGATCGAGCGACACGCGGCAGACGATGTTGCCGTTGCCGTCTTCGACCGCGTCCATCGCCGCGAAGATCCGGTCGACGCGCAGCGTGTGCTGGTCCCAGACACGGCGGCTGTGGCCGTACTGGTAGTAGCCGTTGACCAGCCACCCATCCATGAACCCGCCGCTGTTGATGTTGTATTCGAAGCCGGCGGTCCCGACGTTCTGGGTGACCTTGTCCTTGAACCAGACGTCGCCGATATCCTCGATGCTGCCAACGCGGCGCAGGTTGAAGGAGGCAATGTTGTTGGTGTGCATCAACTGGTTAATCTCATCCGGAAGGAATGCGTTGTCCCGGAAGATCGTGATTGCGGTTGGTGCGCCGTGGAGCGAGGCACGCGGATTGTTCCACTGGAACTGCTCGTTGTAGCCGCGCATGTACTGGCCGAAGATCAGCAGGTCGTCGGTCAGCTCGTAATCGCCATAGGCAAACACCGAATAGCGCTCGGTATCCGGCCACAGCGTATAGACCTCGCTGTTGAGATCGTCGCCGTCGCCGCCGACCGTGCGGCCCGCCGTCGGGCCCGCGCCGCCGACCACGCCCGAGGTCGGCGAACCGGGAACGAAGGGCGCGAAACTGCCGTCTGGCCGGAAAAGGAGTCCGTTTATCGGGTTCTGGACCCCCGGCGTCACCGGATCCACGTCCTGGGACGAGGAAATGATGCCGTCGAACGACGACGACATCGAATGGACGTCGGCGTAATCCTTCCACACGCCACCGACATTGACCGCGCCGGTGTTGTTGTACCAGTCGCGGCTGGTGATTTCGTGCACGCCGTCCTGGTTCGCGTAGGAACCGGAAATGATGAAATGCCCGCGATCACCGATATCGGTTCCCCAGGTCAGGCTGCCTTGCCAGTTGTCGGCATCGCCGCGGCTGGTGGTCCCGCCCTGGATATTGGCTTCGAGGCCCTCGAAATCGGTGTCGAGCATGAAGTTGACCACGCCCGCGACGGCGTCGGTGCCGTAGGCCGCCGAGGCGCCGCCGGTGGTGGTTTCGACGCCGCTGATCATCGCCTCGGGGAACAGGTTGATGTCGACCCCGCCGAAGGCGCTGGTCGCCGGCACGCGCCGGCCGTTGAGCAGGGTCAGCGTGCGGTTCGGGCCGAGGCCGCGCAGATTGAGGTTGCCGGTGCCGCCGCGGACGAAGAAGTTGCTGAAATTCGGGGTGGTGTTGGCCATGAACTGCGGAAGCTGGGTGACGCTGGCGATCAGCGAGGTCGGGTCCATGGCTTCGAGTTCGTCGGCCTGGACCGCGGTCACGGGAACCGGCGTATCCATGCCGGTGGTGACAAGGCGCGAGCCGGTGACCACGATCGGCCGCTCGGCGGGCGGCACATCCTGCGCGAAAGCCGGCGTTGCCGCCAGGCCCATCACCGCGACGCTGACACCGCATGCAAGGACCCCGCGAAGCGCCTTGCCGGCGCGGTTGCTGTTCTCAATGGTCACGTAGATACCCTCCCCGTTTTGATCCGTGCCGAGGCTTCAAACCCTCCGGCAACTCGCTCACCCGGCGCGGAAGCGTTCCGTGCCGGGCTCAATGTGAAGGCGAATCCGCATTCACACCTAATATGAATACGAATACATATTCACAAAATGCGCGTCAATCGCTTCGCTGTGGGGATTGGGCGGCGAATCCGCACTTCTCGCGGATTGTTGCAACATGGCATCACGCCCTGTCGGGAGCGCGTCGGCGGTTGCTGATTGTGAACCAGTGGGCGCGGGTTAGCCTAGGCCGATCTCGCGCAGCCGCTGGAGCAGGAAAGCGTGGCTCGAAAGCGGTTCCGGATAAAGGTCGGGGTGCGCCGCATCGATGCATTGCGGCAAGGTCTCGATCGTGAAGTCGGGCCGGAAATGGAGGAAGAACGGCATCGAATAGCGTGAACGCCGCGCCGCCTCGCCGGTCGGGTTCATTACCCGGTGGGTGGTCGAGACCAGCCGGTTGTTGGCCAGCCGTTCGAGCATGTCGCCGATATTCACCACCAGCGCGCCTTGGGGCGGGGTGACAGGCAGCCACTCGCCCTGCCGGGTGAGCAGTTGCAGCCCGGCTTCCTCGGCGCCGAGCAGCAGGGTGATGGTGTTGATGTCTCCGTGGGCTGCGGCGCGGATCGCGCCTTCGGGCGCATCCTCGGGCAGCGGCGGGTAGTGGAGCAGGCGCAGCACCGAATTGCCGCGTTCGATCGTCGGATCGAACCAGCCTTCCTCGAGCCCGAGGTGCAATGCGATTGCGTGCAGGATCCGCCGTCCGGCGTCCTCGAAGGCCCGATAAAGGTCTTCAAACGTCTCCTGGAAGCCGTCGATCTCGATGGGCCAGACGTTGTTCGCCATGAACACCTTCATCGGATCTCCGGGCGGCAGGCTCTGGCCGATGTGCCAGAACTCCTTGAGATCGTGGACCCTGGCCCCCTTGGCCCGCTCGGTTCCGAACGGGGTGTAGCCGCGCGCGCCCTTGCCGCCGGCGATGTGATATTGGCGCTTCACCTCATCGGGCAAGGCAAAGAACTCGCGGGTCAGGTCCCATGCCCGCGCAACCAGATCGTCGGGAATTCCGTGATCGCAGACCACGCCGAAACCAAGCCGCTCGAAACTGCGCCCCAACTCCCCGGCGATTTCCGCAGGGGGGCGGGCCAGCGATACGGTGGCGATCCGGTCCATGCCGACGCCCCTATGCCGAGATGAACAGCCCGGCCAGCGCCGCGCTCATCAAATTGGCCAGCGATGCCGCCGCCAGCGCGCGCAGCCCCATCTGAGCGACATGGGCTTTCTGGTTCGGGGCGAGGGTGTCGTACGCGGCCAGCTGGATCGCGATCGAACTGAAATTGGCAAAGCCGCACAAAGCGAAGCTGGTGATCGCGACGCTGCGCGCGCTCAGCGAAGCCTGGACATCCTCGAGGCTGAGGAAGGCGACGAACTCGTTGAGCACCAGCTTCTGCCCGAACAGTCCCCCGGCGATCTGCGCCTCGTTCCATGGGATGCCGGTGAGGTACATCACCGGGGCAAAGGCATAGCCCAGCAGGCCTTCGAAACTCAGCCCCGGAATGCCAAGCCCGCTGCCGACCACGCCCAGCAGCCCGTTGGCCAGCGCCACCAGCGAGATGAATGCGAGCAGCATCGCGCCGACGGTCGCCGCCAGCTTCATCCCCGTATAGGCCCCGTCGGCGGCGGCCATGAAGATGTTGGCCGGGCCCTCGTCGCTTCCGGCGGCGGTTACCGCGCTGCGTTCAGGCTCGGCGTCGTTTTCCTCGTCGGGCATGATCAGCTTGGCCATCAAAACACCGCCCGGTGCCGACATCAGCGCGGCGGCAAGCAGGTATGGAGCGATCTGCGATCCCAGCATCGCGATATAGGCTGCCATCACCGACCCGGCGACGCTGGTCATCCCCACCACCATCACGCAGAACAGTTGCGGACGGCTGAGGTTGGCGAGGTAGCTCTTGGTCACCAGCGGGGCTTCGCTCTGGCCGAGGAAGATATCGGCCGCGACTGTGAGCGATTCGACCCTGGTGATGCCCGTGACCACGCGCAATGCTCCGCCGACCCAACGCACAATCAGGCCGATCACGCCGCAATAATCGAGCACCGCGACCAGCGAGGCGAAGAACACGATCACGGTCAGCGCCTGCAACGCGAACGAGGCGCCGCCAAGCTCGGCGGAGGCAAGGTCGCCGAAGATGAAGCGCGTGCCTTCGCCCGAGTAGCCGAGCAGGATGATCACGCCCTCTGTCAGCCCTTCCATCATGCTGACGCCCCACGGCGTTTTCAGGATGAACAGCGCCATCGCCGCCTGGAGCGCCAGCGCCGCGCCGACGACACGCAGGCGGATCCGCTTGCGCCCGGTCGACAGCGCCACGGCGATGAGCAGGATAACGACGATCCCGGCAAGGTTGATCAGCAAGTCACGCCCCCCTTGGTCCAGCGGCGCCCGGCTGCACTATGTGCACCTTGGAGCGGCAAGGTCAAACGCTGCGAAACTTCTGTGCCCGCTTGCCAAAGGAGCGCCAGCCTCTAGCCTCCGCCCGGAAACGAACGGGAGGCGAGGGGGCGATGAAGTTCGGCATTTTCGATCATGTCGACGACAGCGGGGCGGCGCTCGCCGAACAGCTCGAGGCGCGGCTCACAATGGCCGAGGCCTACGACCGGCTGGGATTCCACGCCTACCATGTCGCCGAGCACCACGCGACGCCGCTGGGACGCGCGCCTTCGCCCTCGGTATTGCTCGCGGCTTTGTCGCAGCGCACGACAAGGCTCAAGTTCGGGCCTTTGGTCTACCTCCTGCCGATCTACCATCCGCTGCGCCTGATCGAGGAAGTGGCGATGCTCGACGCGCTATCGGGCGGGCGGTTGCAACTGGGCGTGGGGCCGGGCGCCTCGCTGATCGAGATGGGGTTTTTCGGACTTGAGGAAGGCGACCGCCGCCCCAAGTTCGACGAAGCGCTCGAAGTCCTGCTCAAGGGCCTGACTTCCGAACGGCTGAACCATCAGGGCAAGTACTGGCAGTTCGACGATGTCCCGATCCGTTCGCACCCGGTGCAGCAGCCGCATCCGCCGCTATGGTACGGCGCGGGCAGCCCGGACTCGATCGCGTGGTGCGCGCGCGAGGGTATCAACATGGTCACATTGGCCTATGGCGAGCGCGTGGGCCAGGTGATGGAGCTTTACCGCGCCGAATGGGCGAAGAACGGCGGCACCGAAGACGCGATGCCGCTGATCGGGGTCAGCCGCCACGTGGTCGTGGCGGAAACCGACGAGGAAGCTCTCGCCATCGCCCGCCCGGCCTATCTCAAGTGGCGCGACAGCTTCGCGCAATTGTGGATCGAGCGCGGCTATCCAAGACCGCTGACCGAGGTCTATCCCGATAGCTGGGACCTGCTCCAGGTGCGTGGCAATTGCTGCGCCGGCTCCCCGGCCACGGTGCGCGCCTTTGTCGAGCAGGAAGTGGCGCGGGGGATCACCTATTTCCTTTCATGGTTCGCGTTTGGCGACATGAGCGTGGAGCAAGTTACCCGATCGGTCGAACTGTTCGCGGGCGAGGTCATGCCTGAGTTCGGTTGAACGAACACCGCCAATTCCGGGTTAATTCCGGTAAAGCACTTCGCTTAAGCCTGCCCGGCAAACCGGGCTTAACCCGGCATGGCCGAGAGCATTCCCCGGGGGGCCTGGAGAACGTCTAACATGGCTATTCTGTTCATATCTATCGCTGCCGCGGGCCTGGCGCTCGTGTTGCTCCAGCCAACGCAGAAGAACCGCACCATGCGGCTCGTCACCCAGGGCGCCAGCACCGGCATGCTGGCGGTCGGGCTGTTCGGCGGGGTGATTACGATGATGGCGCCCTAGGGGTCGAAATCAGTCGCTCCTGCCTTCGTCGCCTTCGCGCTGGTTGGCGATCACGCCGAAGTCTTGCGATTTCTCACCGGCGTTTGCCGAAAGAAAACCCTCGGCGGCGAGGCCCCGCCTGAGCAGCTCGCGCACCGCGGAAGCGCGGGTCGGCATGCGGCGGTCGAACCGCCAGTCGTCGATCGCCTGGAGTTCCTCTTCGGTCAGCATGATCTGCAGACGCTGCTCTCGCGCAAGCTCGCCCATGGCACTTGTTCCACCAGCCGTGAGTCCGTGTTCCTCATATAATGGACTTTGCATCACTGGCTTACAACAGGTATTTTGAGTTTTTAATGCTACTTACTCATTTGGCCCTTTAGACTGTCGAGTGAGTCCATGCAACTTATGTTCAATTGGCCAAAATGGCTAATTCAACCAATTGATAAATAGAGATAAAACGACCCAGAGGGTTGTCTTGCCGAACAAAATGCATATGATCGAACGGCAAGGACTCACTCCGTTGGACGGGTGGCGGGATGCGTAGATTTACACTTTTGCTCGATGACGGCGGGAACGAGCCTCGCCGAATCGAATTCAGCGGCCACGAACCGCGTGAGGCTTTCGAACTGCTCAGGCGGGAGCGAGTCGCGAGGAAAGCCACGCTTTGGGAAAGCGAGCAGAAGCTCGGAACGATCGTCCGTACCGGCAGCGATTTCTGGGAAATCTCTGCCTAGCAGTCCGACTCAATTCTCCGCGGCAAACTTCGCCACTGCTTCGGCATTCTTCCGCCCGGTCAGGAAATAAAGCACCGCGATAGCTCCGATAAGCACCGCGGCAATTGTCGGCGCCCGGGCATCGCCGTCCATGATCCGCGCGACGATCATGGTGGCGCAGATCACAACCCCGCCTATCGGCACCGCCATCGGTACGTTGAAGCAGCCTTCGTGGCTCCCCTCGCGCCGCTGCAGCACCACCAGCGCGCCGTTGACCAGCACGAAAACGGTCAGCAGCAGCAGCACGGTTGCGCTGGCGAGATCCGCGATATCGCCTGCCAACTGGAGCAGCAGCACGACCGCAAGGATGATCAGGATCGCCACATGCGGCGTCCGGCGCGTGCCGTGAACCTTGCCGATCGCTTCGGGTAGCAGGCCCTGCCGCGACATGCCGTAGAGCAGCCGCGACCCCATCACGAAATTGACCAGCGCGGTATTCGCCACCGCTGCAATGGTGATGATCACGAAGCCCAATGCCGGGAACCACGGCGCGGCGATTTCGATCACGTGCTTCAGCGGTGCGGGGGCGGTGGCCAGCTCGGGCCACGGCACCACCGAAACCGCGGTGATCGCCACCGCGATATAGATGGCCGAGGCCACCAGCATCGCCCCGATCACCGCGATCGGCATGGTCCGGTTGGGGTTCTCGACCTCCTCCGCCACGTTGAGCATGTCCTCGAAGCCGAGGAAGGAGAAAAAGGTCAGCACCGCGCCCTGCATCACCAATGCGAGGGTGAAGGCAGAGGTGCCGTCCGCCGCAACCGGCACTTCGAGCAGGTCGACCGAGCCCCAGTATGAAAACCCGGTGACGATCACCAGCAGCAGGCCGGAGACTTCCATCGCCGTGCACAGCGCGTTGACCCACAGCGATTCGGTGATCCCACGGAACACGATCCCGGCGATCACCAGGATGAAACCCAGGGCGAGCACCACCGTATGCCCCGGCGTGCCGAGGATGCCCCACGCCCAGTCGAACCCGATCAGCGAATTGAGGTTCTCGGCCACCACTTTCGACTGGGTCGCGATCGAGGAAAGGCCCGAGCACAGCACCATCAGCCCGACGACATAGGACAGGCCGGGCAGGCGATAGGCGCGATAGGAAACATAGGCGGCGCCGCCCGCTTTCGGATATCGCGAGGCGATCGAGGCGTAGGAGATCGCAGTCAAGAGCGCCGCGACCATCGAGACCAGGAAGGCGATCCACACGGCCCCGCCCATAACCCCGGCGGCCTTGCCGACGAGGCCATAGATACCCGCGCCGAGCATCGATCCGATGCCGTAGAGCATCAGCTGCGGCCATTTGATGCTGCGCTTGAGTTCCGTCATCCCCGACTCCCGTGATGCTGCGGGGCAGTCTGGCACGAAACGGGCGGTGGTCCAGCCCCTAACCTCCCTTTTCGTCATTCCCGCGAAAGCGGGAACCCAGAGCGGCGTTGCGCCACCTTGCCCTGGGTCCCCGCCTTCGCGGGGATGACGAGGTGAGTTTACGGCGCGATATGCGGTCGCTCAGCCCGAATGGCGAGGCATCCATTTGCCTTTGATCCGGCTGGTCAGGTGGAACTGCCAGCAGCGGTCGCAATGATAGGGCCGGAGCGGGACGTCGGCGCTTCGCGCGGCGGCGAGTGCGTCTTCATAGGATCGGTAGCGCGCCTTTTTGGCGCAAATGCTTAGCCTGGTGCGCACGGGCTCCCTCGGCGCAGCCCGATCAACGCTGCTTCTTGGCTGTGGTCGCCGTGAAATCCGGGTCCTTGTTCGCGACCCAATCGACGAATTTGCGAACGTTGGGGTTGGCCAGCAGGCCCTCCACATCCATCCCGTGGCGCTGCAGTTCGGAATTCGTGAAATTGGCAATCAACGTCTGCTGGCAAATCGGGTGCATCGGCACGACATCGCGCCCACCCCGGCTCTTGGGCACGGGGTGGTGCCAGACAATTGTCTTCCCGGTGGGTCGGCCACAGAGCCAGCAGGGCGGTACGACTGCCTGAGCGTCCTCCTGGCGATGCGGGTCTTCATAGGGACCATGTTTCGAATATTTGCGGGCCATACACCTACCTTTGCAACCCTAAGGCGCGATCAGCACCTTGCACTGGCTGGTGCGGCGCTTGAGGCTTTCGAACACCTCGGGTACCGCATCAAGCGCGATCGTGTCGGTGACCAGCAGGCGTGGTTCGATTGCACCCTCGGCCAGCGCCTCGAGCGCGGCTTCGTATTCCTGCCGGGTGAAGAACGCGCTGGTGACGAGCCGCACTTCCTTCTGCAGCATGGCGAAGCTGTTGAACGTGTCGGGCCTGGTGCACAGGCCGAGCAACAGGATCGTGCCGCGGTTCCTGAGCTGCTTCACCGCCTGTTCGATCAGGCCGGGAATGCCGACGCATTCGAAGACGATGTCGGCCTTGCCGCCCAACGCGCGCTCGGCGCTGCCGACCGGGTCGGCAGGATCGACCACGAACACGTCCGCACCCATGTCGAGCGCGCGCTGCTGCTGGGAATCGGCGATGTCCTGCACCGCGACTTTCGCCGCGCCCGCCCGCCTCGCCCAGAACGCGGTGGCGAGGCCGATCGGCCCGGCGCCCAGCACCAGCACCTTGTCGCCCTTGCGGATGCCCGAGAGGTTGACCCCGTGGAGCGCCACCGCCAGCGGCTCGATGATCGCGCCGTCGGCGAGGCTCAGGTCTTGCGGCAGTTTCACGCACTGGTTCGGGCGGGTCACGGCGTACTCGGCATAGCCGCCGCCCTGGAGGCCGAACGCCTCGCACCATTGGACCTCGCCCTTGCGGCAATGCTCGCACTGGCCACAGCTCCTGAGCGGGATCACCGAGACGAGGTCGCCCGCCTTGAGGCCCTCGGTTCCCTTTCCGAGCGCGACCACTTCGCCCGCGAACTCGTGCCCCAGCACATCGCCGTGCTCGCAGCCATAGGCGGCGTCCTCGGTCATGTGCAGGTCGCTGCCGCAGATCCCGCAGCGCCCGACCTTGACCACCAGCTCGCCTTCGCCGGGCACGGGATCGGGCAGGGTCTCGAAGGCGAGCGGCGTGTGCAGCGCCTGGAAGGTCACGGCTTTCATGGATTCGCCTTGCGCCTGGCCTTGACCCCGACTGAGGTGGAGAATTCCCACTCCTTGAGCATTCCGCGCTTGTAGCGGTCGGGCAATTCGATGGTCAGTTCGAAATCCTGCTCGCCCTTGAACACGGCCACCAGTTGCCGATCGACATTGCCCATGATGGTCTTGCGCACCGGCAGATCGATCCTGGTGATCCCCTGGGCGCGCATCAGCGCCTCCTTGGCCAATTGATAGAGCTGGCTGCGCAGGAACTGCAGCTTGATGTTCGGGCGGCGGTATAGCAGCCGCTCCTCCAGCGTTTGCTCGATCACCGTTTCGATCCCGCCATCGTCAAGCTCGATCCGCCGCACGCCCAGCAGCCGTAGTCGCATGTAGAGATCGAGGTCTTCCCCCTCATATCCCGAGAGCAGTTCGTCGTAGCCGTCGATGGCGTCGAAGTCCTGGCGGCGGACGAAACAGCTGCCGCGCACCGAATTGCCCATCTTCCCCTTGAATGCTCCGTACACCGCCTCATCCATCGGGAGTTCGATGGCCGCGAGGAAACCGGGCGACACGAGCACATCGGCATCGAGGAACACCAGCACCTCTCCCTTGGCTGCTTTCGCGCCGAGATTATGCGCTTCGGGAGCGTTGAATTTGGGGCGATCGGCGACCTTTACCACCTTCGCCGCGGGGAATTCCTTGCTGGCGAATTCGCCGCATTGTTGCGGGCAATCGTAGTCGACCACGATCACTTCGGCATCCGCCTGCGCGATGAAGCGCGGCAGCGACTGCTTCAGATCGTCGAGCCGGCCCTTGCAGGTGGTGACGATCGAATAATATGGCTGTCCACCCTTCTTCACGCGGTTCCTATTCGGTCCAGATCGGCTGTTCGCCCATCGCAACCGTCGTCGAATTGCCGAGGATGAAATTGTCGAGCACGTCGATCGCGTCGGGGAAGGCGGCCTTCACGCGTTTTGTCAAATCGGCCGAATCCTTCGACTGGGCGACCAGCGTCGGCCAGGCCGAGAGATATTCCATCGAGAATTCCAACCCGCTGATGTCGTTGGGCAGGCCCGGCTTGGCATGGCCGGCGACGACGATCTCGGGCTTGAGCGCGGCGAGCGTATCGAGCGCGCCGCGCCAGGCGGCAACATCCTCCGCGCGATGCTCGCCGACCCACATGAACACCTGGTTGTAGACGATGTCGCCGGGGAACAGCGCCTTGATCCCGGGCGCCCACAAGGCGGTCGAGATCGCGTGGTCGCCCCACATCGGCCCGATCACCTTGAGCGGCTGGCCTTCGAGCAGGATCGTGTCGCTTTCGAGTGCTGCCGGGGCCGAAGGGTTCGCCGGTCCGTTCGCGCCGAGCATCGGGCTCCATCGCTTGACCTTGTACGGCAGCGAGCGCCAGATCGCCGCGACCACATCGGTGTGGGCGACGATCTTCGCGTCCGGGAAGGCTTCGGCGAGCACGTCCATCGAGAAGAAATGGTCGGGGTGGTCGTGGGTGACGAAGATATGCGTCAGGTGCTTGCCCGAATCGAGCACCATCGCCGCGACGCGGTGGGCGTCGGCCTTGGTGAACGGCGGATCGATCAGCACCGCGTCGCGTTCGCCCATGATCAGCGCCGC
>Ga0315910_10003465_pt1 | contig 13412 bp, 9 predicted proteins | sample EdamamesoilMG_FD_204470 | JGI IMG/M metagenome (GOLD analysis project Ga0315910, IMG submission 204470) | Garden soil microbial communities collected in Santa Monica, California, United States - Edamame soil | ecosystem: Environmental > Terrestrial > Soil > Garden | place: USA: California...
CGATGTCACGTCGTGTCCGCTCGATCGCGAGCGCCGCGACCGCGGTCGCGCACGGCGACTTCGGCGTCGGACTCGCACCCGAGGATTCGAGCGACGAGATCGGGAGTCTCGGGCGGGCGTTCAACTCGATGGTGTCGCAGCTGCGCTCGCTGATGGAACAGATCCGGAAGCAGGCCCACGAGCAGCAGGAGCGGCTCGAGGGGCTCGTGCGCGCGAGGACCGAAGAGCTCGCCGTGCGCAACCGCGACCTGCGCTTGGTGATGGACAACGTCGACCAGGGTTTCGTCACCGTGGATCGCGACGGATACTTGTCGGACGAGCGGTCGCGAAGGATCGAAGATTGGTTCGGCGTCCCCCACGCCGGGCAGACACTCTGGGGCTACCTCGACGCCGTGGCGCCCGGCTTCGGCACGCGCGTGAAGTTCGGGTTCGAGCAGCTCACGGACGGCTTCTTGCCGATCGACGTAGCGCTCGAGCAGATCCCCTCGCGCTTCACCGTCGCCGGGCGACACCACACCCTCACCTTCCAGCCGATCGAATCCGCAACGGGAGAGATCGCGAACGCGCTCGTGATCGTCACCGATGCCACCGCAGTGGTCGAGCGCGAGCGCTCACAGGAAGACCAGCGAGAGACGGCGAGCCTGGTGGCGAAGCTCGTGTCGGACCCAAGCGCGATCGAGGATTTCTTGCGGGACGCGCGCGAGACCGTAACGAAGATCGACCGGCGCGAGGGGGGACCCACGGAGTTCGGTCGAGCCGTCCACACGTTGAAGGGCAACTCGAGCATGTTCGGCCTGTCGTCCATCGCACGCGCGTGCCACGAGCTCGAGGAGCAGCTCGCCGAAGGCGTGAGTCCTCGGACTGTCTCGATCTCGGCGCTCGTCGCCGCGTTTCGCCGGATGGAGACGAAGCTGCTTCCGCTGCTCGACGGCCTGGCCGTCGGCGGGACGCGGCTCCACGAAGAAGACCGCCAGGAGCTCATGCGCGCGATTCGCGAGACCGCACCGCACGCCGTCCTCGAGCAGATCGTTCGCAACTGGGCGCTCGAGCGCGTCGATATCCGGCTCGCTCGCGCGGCCGAACACCTGAAAGACCTCGCCGCACGGCTCGGCAAGGGACCCGTCGCCGTTCATGTGGAGAGCGAAAGGATTCGCGTGGAAGGCGACCAGTGGCGCGTCTTCTGGACGGAGCTTGCCCACGTGCTTCGGAACGTGGTGGACCACGGCATCGAGCCCCCGAGCGAGCGCACGGCGCTCGGAAAACCCGCGACGGCGCCGATCCACCTGCGCGCCTTCGCCCGCGCGGGCGATCTCGTCATCGAGGTCGAGGACCACGGCCGGGGCATCTCGTGGGACCAGGTCCGCGAGCGGGCCCTCGCGCTCGGCATCCTCAAACGCAAGGACTCGCCGCGAGCCGAGTTGGTTCAAGCGCTCTTCCACGACGGGCTCAGCACGGCGGAAGAGGTCACGCACACGTCCGGACGTGGACTCGGACTGTCGGCCATCCGCGCCGCGGTCGTCCGGCGCGGCGGTCGCGTCGAAGTCGACAGCGAGCCCGGCCGCGGCACGCGCTTCTCGTTCGTGTGGCCGCTCGCCGCGCGCGGCGCTTCGAATCCCTTCCCGCCCGCGAGCCCCGTACGAAGGAACCCGCCGTCATGATCCGCCCTGAGAAAACCTGGCAGAAAACTCTGATCGGAATCGGGATCGCCCTCGGCGTCGGCGTCGGATGCAGCCAGAACGACGACAGCCGCGCGCTGCTCGCCGACCTCGAGCGCGCCGGCGCGAGCTCCGCGCGCCCGAAGGAAGCCGACACCGCCGAGGTGAATCCACGCCTGCTCCGGCGTTTCGAGCCCCTCCCCAAGCGCTACGATGCGGCAGCGAACCCGTCCACGCCCGCGCGCGTCGCGCTCGGCCGCATGCTCTACTACGAGAAGCGACTGTCGAAGGCGCACGACCTCTCGTGCAATTCGTGCCACGATCTCGTCCGCTTCGGCGTCGACGGCGAGGCCAAGTCGCCGGGCCATCGCGGCCAGCGCGGTGCGCGCAACTCGCCGTCGGTCTACAACGCAGCCGGCGCGTTCGTGCAGTTCTGGGACGGTCGGAGCCCGGACGTCGAGGCACAGGCGGCGGGTCCGATCCTGAACCCCGTCGAGATGGCCGCGCCGAACGGCGAGCACGTCGTGCGCGTGCTGCGCTCGATGCCGGCGTACGTGACCGCGTTCGAGGGCGCTTTCCCGGGCGAAAAGTCACCGGTCACGCTCGACAACGTGGGGCGTGCGCTCGGCGCTTTCGAGCGCGGGCTCACGACCCGAGCGCGCTGGGACGACTACCTCGAGGGCAAAAAGGACGCCCTCACGCCCGCCGAGGTCGACGGCTTGAAGACGTTCACCAACGTCGGTTGCATGGTGTGCCACACCGGCGAGCTGCTCGGCGGCTCGACGTACCAGAAGGTCGGCGCGGTCGTGGCGTGGCCGAACCAGGCGGATCCGGGCCGCTTCGAGGTCACGAAGAACGAAGCGGACCGCATGGTGTTTCGCGTGCCTTCGCTGCGCAACGTCGCGAAGACGGCTCCGTACTTCCACGACGGCTCGGGGGCGACCCTGCCCGACGCCGTGCGCATGATGGGAAGGCACCAGCTCGGACTCGACCTCTCCGACCGTGAAGTGGCCGCGATCGTCACCTGGCTCGACAGCCTGACGGGCAACATCCCCAGTGCCTACATCGCGCCGCCCGAGCTACCGCCGAGCGGACCGAGCACGCCGAAGCCCGACCGGCGGTAACGGATCCGTGAGCGGTCGCGGCACCCGTCAGGGAGCCACCGGCACCGAGTCCAAAAGCCGCCCGAGCGGTAGCCGTTGCTGGTAGGCGTCGAACGCAACGAGCCCCGCGACCGCGCGCGCACCGGTTTCCTTGAGGTGCGTGTTGTCCGAGTTGCCGTCCGGGTAGTTCGGCGACTCGCCGGCCGCGAGATTCATGAACAGTGCGGTCGTTGCGGTTTGCCCGATGCGCTCGAAGTACGTCTCCGTGAGCACCGCAGCGTCGATCAGCGGCACGCCGAGCGCCGTCGCGAGCTCGCGCACCGCGGGGAGGTACGCGCCGTGGGAGTCCTTGAGCATGGTCCCGGTCCAACCATTTCGGTGGATCGACGTGAGAAGCACCGGCGACGCCTGCTTGGCGCGCGTGTCGTTCACGTACGTCGTCAGGTACTGCTTGTAGGTGGTTTGGGGGTCCGTGAAGCGGGCCGGGTCATCCGATTTTTCGTCGTTGTGCCCGAACTGGATCAGCACGAAATCGCCCGGAAGCAGCGCATCCTTGACCGGTGTCCACGCTCCCTCGTCGAAGAAGCTCTTCGAGCTGCGACCCGAGAGCGCCTTGTCCTTCACGACCGCGCAAGCCGGTGCGAACCAGTCACCGAACACCTGAGCCCAGCCGGTGCGTGGATAGACATCCATCGCGTAGACCGACGCGGTCGAGTCACCGATCACGTAGACGCTGACGACCCGCGTGCCCGCGGGTGGCGCGCTCGAGCAGACCGAAAACTCGGTGGATCCGCCGCCTCCCGCGCCCGCCTGGCCCGCGCCGCCACTCGCCGTTCCCGCCGTGCTGCCCGCTGAGCCGCCCGAGCTCTCCCCGGCGCCGCCTCCGCTCCCGCCTTCGGCGCCGACACCAGCCAGGCCACCCTGCGAGGTCGCGGCCTCTCCGCCGGCACCGGAAGTACCGGCGCCTGCACCGGTTCCCGCCTGAAAGCCGCCCGCACCGGCCGCGGCGCCCCCGACGCCAGCCACGCCCGCACTGCTCGACGGGACACCCGCATTTCCCGGCATCGCGGCGACTCCCGCCCCGCCCCAGCCGCCCGAGCCGCCTAACCCCGCGACGCCTCCCGCGCCGCTCCCGCCCGCCGTGCTCGCCGGCAGGCCACCTGTGCCTCCAGCCGTTCCGGCGCCGGCCGCATCCGCATCGCCGGCGGGGGGCTCGGCGCGGTCAACAACGCAGCTGGTCGCGAAAAGGCCGATACCAAGAACGAGGGACGCGCGGCGCCGGAGATGGACCATTCTGTCCCGGCAGTAGTTGCCTCTCGCGCCCTGAATCTGTCAGCAAAGACGCCGTCAGGGTTTGAGCCGCCACTCGTCGAGGACGGCAAGCCGCAAACCCGGCTGATCGACGCTTGGCATCAGGGGATCGGCGCCGAGGAGCCCGTCTGCGTCGATGGTGAAGGAAAGCGTCGTCGTGGGTGTCGTCAGGAACAGGAACCGTCCGGACGCGTCGACCTCTAGATCACGGATGTCCGGAAGCGCCTTGCCGGTCACTCCGTTCAACATGTCTCGGTCGAGGTCGAGCGGGGTCAGGGTCCCGCCCGACAGCGCGAAAGCCACGAGCTCGTCCTCCCCGGCGACGTAGAGAAAGCTCCCGTTCGGGTGCAGCGCCATGCGTTCGAGGTTCTCGGTGGGTGAGTTGCTCGTCGTCGAATACGAGGCGAGCGAGCCGGTGGTCATGTCGATCGTGAACGAGCGGACCCGGAGGTCAGTAAGCAGGTAGAGGACCGTTCCGGCCGGATTGATCAGGAGCTGGCTCGGGATGTCGCCCGAGACCCCGCTGATCGGGGGCACCGACGGCACCGAGCCGGTAGTCCCGGTGGTGCCGAACGTCAGGCCGACGATACCCACCCCGCTGAGGCTGTACGGTTCTTGAATCACGTAAACGAAGTTTCGAGTGGGATGAACGGCAACGCCCCGTGCATCAGTGATGGTTTCGCGGAGTCCGAGCGCTTGGATCGCTCCTCGGGCCTGCCCGCGATTGATCTTCAGCGGGTGGAGGCCACCCCCTTCGCCGTTGTCGGCTTCGTTGGTGATGAACAGGTAGTCGAACTCGTCGGGAGGCCCCTTCCGGATCGCTGCGTCATCCCAGGCGGACAAGGGGGCGTCCGACTCGAATTGGTTGTACTGGCTCTCCGTGAGGGCAAAGGTCCCTGGATCGATGTCGTAGGTGAAGGTGATTTGCCCGGTGCCGCCCCCGTTCAGCGCCACGATCTGTCCCCGGTCGGGGGTGATGACGATGTCGCCCGTTGGACACGTGGGCATGGGTCTGGTCGTCGTCGTCGTGAGCGTGGAGCTCACACGCCCGAGCGCGTCCACACCGAGCGCGACCGGCCCGGTGCATCCGCCGCTCAGGGTGACGTAGACGGCAACCGGCACGAGCTCGCAGAGCGGCTCGTTCGGCCCGGTTTCGTCGTTGCAGATGATCTCGGGCGCGCCGCCCTCGCCGCCTTCGCCGGAAGCCCCCGCCGCCCCGCCCGATTCGCCCCCGCCGCCACCGTTGCCGCTGCCGCTGGCGCCCCCGCCACCGCGTCCAGCGCCACTTCCAGCGCTCCCGCCGGCCGCGGCATCGCCCATCCCGCCCTCGCCTCCCGTCCGTCCGCCCTCGCCTGCATCACCGCCCTGTCCGGCAAGCGCCGAGCCTGCCGCTCCCGCGCTGCCACCCCGACCCGGCTTGCCGAACGAGTAGCGATCGAGATCGAGCGTCAGGGAACAATGAGCGCTCCCCACCCCGACGAGCAGGGGCATCAGCAGCCTGCTCGCACGGTGGCGCACACCCATGGTGTCCTTCTAACACGCGAGCCGGCGAGCCCGGAACCAGAGCAACTTCGGGCGCACGCGCCCTTGCGGCACGAGCGCTTTTGCGGCCTACTCTTACGCGGGAATCTTGGCATCGAGGACGCAAGCACGGAGAGGCCTTTCGCGAGCGTTCCTCACGGCGTTGCTGTTATCGGTGCCGGTCGGGGCGGCTGAGCCTGCCGCGCCGGCGACTCCGCCGAAGGGCGACCGCGCCCGCGCCGATCAGCTGTTCCGCGAGGGGCGCGAGCTCATTGCAGCGGGCAAAACCAAGGAAGCCTGCGAGAAATTCGAGCTCAGCCAGGCGGCTGACTCGTCGCCCGGAACGCTGCTCAACCTGGCCGCCTGCCGCTTGCGCGAAGGGGATCTCGTACGCGCGCGCGAAGGGTTCCGGCACGCCGCCGCGCTCGCGGTCGAGCACCCCGACGCCGCCCGGCGCAAGGCGTGGGTCGACGCCGCAAGCGGCGAGCTGCTCAAGCTCGAGCCGCGCATCCCGAACCTCGAGTGGACGGTGCGCGCGGCGGACAGCGTCACGCTGAAGGTCGACGGCAAGCCGATCGAACGGCCGGCGGCGAATGCGAGGACGCCCGTGAACCCCGGCGCTCACCGCATCGATGCGGAGGCCCCGGGCCGCGTCCCGTGGTCGCTCGAAGTCAGTGTGCGCGAGGGCGAAGTGGCAGCCGTCGTCGTCCCGGAGCTCGCCGCCGTGCTCGCGCCCCTCCCGCCCGAGCCTCCGGCACAGGCGGCGCCCGCACCGAAGGCCTCGCAGCCTCCGGAGCGAGGCATCGCGCCTTACGTGTTGTTTGGAGCGTCGGGGCTCTTGCTCGGCGGGGGCGTGGCGACCGGGCTCATGGCCAACAGCGCCGAGGGCGATCTCGAGGAGCAGTGCACCGAGCCCGATCCAATGCACCCGGGCAAGTTGCTCTGTGACCCGTCGCTCGAGTCCACGCGTGACCGGGCGCGGACGCTCGGCATCGTCACCGATGTGCTCTGGGCCGGGGCCGTCGTGAGCGCCGGCCTGGGCGTGTACCTCTACCTCCGCAAGCCCGAACCAGACCGAGCGGGGCAGACGAGCCCCCGAGCGACGGCGCGGATCGGCGTCCAAAGCAGCGCGCGGGGCGCCTCGCTCGACATCCGCGGCGACTTCTAACTACCTGAGATCGAATCCGTCGCGCGCCGCCGGCGGTGGCTCGGCGGCACGGATCGGTGGATCGGCAGCGCGCGGCGGAGACGGCTTGCGCTTCGCGGCAGTGCTTCTGGGCGTCGCGGAAGGTGGTGCCGGGGCTTGGGCGGGCACGGTTTTCTCGGGTGCTGCAGACAGCGCGGAATGAGCTGCCGTTGGGGTTCGCGGGACCTCGAGCGGGGCAGCTGCCGGCACGGGCGCGGGCGCCGTGGGCGCGGGCGAAGGAGTCGCCTCACCCTGCTTCGAAACGTCGACTCCAGCGGGCTCGGGCAGGGAGCCCCGCCGCGTCAACGCGAAAGCGACGACGCCGAAGACCACGATCGCAGCTGCTACGGTGACGATCCGAGAGCGCCGGCGGCTCGGCGGGGGCGCACTCTGCACCGGGGCGAGCGAGCGCTCCGTCGGTGAGCCGCCAGCCTCCGTGCGTTCGGCGCTGGCCGTCAGCGGCGCCACACCCGTCAACGCGCCGTCGAGTGCGTCGATCGCCTCCTTCGCCGTGGCGAAGCGCCGGGCTGGGTCGGGATCCAGACAACGCGCCAGAAAGTCGTCGAACGCGGCGGGAAGGTCGCCACGGAGCCCGAGCTCGCGAGCCCTGAGCGATGCCGGGGGTCGCGTGGAGGCCTGAATTTCGTCGAGCAACGACAGCAGCGTCGCGCTCTCGCTGTGCGCGTTCCGCCAGTACACCTTGCCCGTGAGCGCGTAGAACGCGATGAGTCCCAGCGCCCAGATGTCCGTGCGCGCCGAAACCGCCCCGCCCCGCACCTGCTCGGGCGCCATGTAAAGGGGCGTCCCCTTGAGATCGGTGCTGACATGCGAGGTCCCGAGGAGCTTCGCGATGCCGAAATCGAGGATGCGGACGAACGGCGACGGCCCGTCGGGCTGACTGACGAACAGGTTCTCCGGCTTGAGGTCCCGATGGACGATCGGCTGCGGCTTGCCGGACGCGCCGACGTAACCATGAGCCGCCTCGAGCCCGACCGCGACCTGGCGCAGCAAGCCGAGCGTCGTCTTGGCATCGAGCGGGCCCCGGCGCACGACGACCGCGTGCAGGTCCTCGCCCGAGAGCAGCTCCATCACCAGGTACGCGAGCTCGCTTTTGTCGTCGACACCCGCATCGAGCACCTTGACGATGTGGGGCGACTCGGTGCGCGCCGCGATGCGTGCTTCGAGCTCGAAGCGCTCTCGTGCACCCGGTGCCTCGAGCGAGCGCGGAAAGAGCACTTTCGCGGCGACGCGCATCTCGGTCGTCACGTGGCGCGCCTCGAACACCGCACCCATACCGCCCTGGGCGATGTACCGCACGATCCGGTAGCGCCCGCCGAGGACGTCGCCGGGCTGAAGGCTCATCACGCCGGACATTCCGGTTCGGCATCATAGCAGCTCGGGGACGGCTCCCGCACCGCCGTTCAGCGCCCCTGCGCACCCTCGCGATCGTCGCCTAACGGCGCGTCAGTCTGGAACCCAAGAATCGAAACCAAGGGTGGCGATCGTCATCGATGCGTCCGACTGGGCTCCTTTGCCATCGGCCCGCTTGATGTTCACGAAAAACCGGTTGGGAACGGGATCCTTGTTCCCATTCCAGACGAAAGGTGTCGTCACCGTCAGGACGGTGTCCACGCTCGCCGGGATCTCGACGAAGTCCTCGGCATACTTCGTCTTGAGGCCCCCCTTCACTTGCGACCAGACGACCTGTTCGAGGCCCGTCCTGACCACGTACGATCCCTTCTTCGTCCCGCCGCGCACGGTGAGACGGAGCTTGATCAGCTTGCCGAGCTTGATCGAGCCCCCGTTGACGGCCAGACCGATGATGACTGCCTCCATGCTTGCCTCCGTTTGCCCGCTGCCACCCGACTCGATATCACGCCCTGGCACGAGCGAACGGAGCCAGATTCCTAGCGCCTGAGCTCGGCCGCGAGCGCGACGAACGGGTCGAGCGCGCTCGGATCGGCGAGCGTGTCGCGACTTGCGGCCTTTTCGGGCGCGACACCGAGCAGGATGCGCTTCACGGGCACCTCGAGCTTCTTGCCGTTCTGCGTGCGCGGGATGACACGGACGGCGCGGATGTGGTCGGGAGCGTGGCGCGGAGAGAGCTCGCGAACGATGAGCTCTTTCACGCGACGCTCGAGCGCCGGGTCGAGCGCGACGCCCGGCGCGAGCACGACGAAGAGCCAGAGCTTGCCGATCGCATCGCCGTCGAGCGAGCCGGTGTCCACCACCAGGCAATCCTCGATCTCCGGCAGTGCCTCGACCACGCGGTAGAACTCGCTCGTGCCCATGCGCACCCCGCCGCGGTTCAGCGTGGAATCCGAACGCCCGTAGATCACCGCCGAGCCCTCGCTCGTCAGCTTCACCCAGTCGCCGTGGCGCCAGACGCCGGGAAACACCGAAAAATACGCCTCGCGGAGCCGTGACCCGTCGTCGTCCCCGACGAACGCGACCGGCATCGAGGGGAGCGGCGCCGTCAGCACGAGCTCACCGACCTCACCGGTGACCGAGTGCCCGCGGTCGTCGAAGGCTTCGATCTTTGCCCCGAGGCCGCGGCACTGGATCTCCCCTGCCCTCACCGGCAAGTACGGGCACGAGAGCAGGAAGGCGGTGCACACGTCGGTCCCGCCGCTCACCGAGGCGAGCACGAGATCCTTCTTCACGGCCTCGTAGACCCAGGCGAAGCCGTCGGCAGGCAGGGGCGCGCCGGTCGTCCCGAGCGCGCGGAGAGCGCTGAGATCGTGCGCCTTGCCCGGCGCGAGCCCGCGTTTCTGGCACGTGATGAGGTACGGCGCGCTCGTCCCGAAGTACGTGACGCGCTCTTCCTCGGCGAGCTTCCACAGCGCGTCGAGCGACGGGTGCGCCGGGCTCCCGTCGTAGAGCACGACGGTCGAGCCGACGGCGAGGCCGCTGACGAGGAAATTCCACATCATCCAGCCGGTCGTCGAAAACCAGAAGAAGCGGTCATCGGGGCCGAGGTCCGAGTGGAGGGCGAGCGCCTTCAGGTGCTCGAGCAGGATCCCGCCGTGGCTCTGGACGATGGCCTTCGGCAGACCCGTCGTGCCCGACGAGTAGAGGATCCAGAGCGGGTGCTCGAACGGCACGGGCTCGAAGACGAGCTCCGCCTGCTCGGCGACGAGCTCGGCGTAGGTGAGGCAGCCGGCAGGGGCGGTCCCCCGCTCCGAGAGCACGACACCGCGCGTGCCTTCGAGCCCTTCGAGGATCGCCGCGAGCTCCGCCGTGCGATCGAGCAAGCGGCCGCCGTAGCGGTAGCCGTCGACCGCAACCAGGACCTTCGGGCGGATCTGGCGAAACCGGTCGAGCACGCTACCGACGCCGAACTCCGGCGCCGAGCTCGAGAAGACGGCGCCGAGGCTGGCCGTCGCCAGAAAGACGGCCAGCGTTTCGGGGCGATTCGGCAAGAGCGTCGCCACCCGGTCGCCACGCCCAACCCCTAGCCGGACGAGTCCGGCACGAACGCGAGCGACCTCGTCGCGCAGCTCGCCGCGCGTGAGGGCGCGACGCTCGCCCGCCTCGCTGCGAAAGATCACCGCTGGAGCGTCGGCGGCCCCGGCGAGCGCGTGCTCGGCGTAGCTCAAGGTGGCGCCTTCGAACCAGCGCGCCGCCGGCATCGCGCCCGAGAGCACGCGCGCAGGCGGGACATGAAATCTGACCCAGAAAAATTCTGCGACTTCACCCCAGAAGGTCGCAAGGTCCGTCACCGACCAGCGCCAGAGCTCCTCGTAGCTCAGGTGGCGGAGGCCGAGTTTCCGTTCGAGGTGATCCTGAAAGTGTGCCAGGCGGCTCGCCCGCACGCGCTCACTGCTCGGCCGAAAGAGCTCGGTCCCTTCGCTGACCACCGACGCCGTCACTGTGCCTCGAGTCTAGGGTCGGGAAGAGCGGTTTTCCACGACGAAGCCGCGCGATCGCCGTCTCCCTCGGCCGCGCCGCCTCCGATTCCGGCTGCTATAGTCGGGAGCCCGTGGAAAACCCGCTCCTCGCACTCGGTGCCCATCCGCCTTTCGACCGCATCGTCGCCGAGCACGTGACGCCGGCCATCACTCAGCTGCTTGCCGAGGCCGGTCGAGCACTCGAAGCGATCGAGAACGATCCCCAACCGGCGACGTACGCCTCCACCCTCTCGGCACTCGAAACGGCCACCGAGCCGCTCGAGGTGGCGATGGGCGTCGTGGAGCACCTCGAGAGCACGGCGACGACGGCCGCGCTGCGCGACGCCTACAACGCGGTGCTGCCCGACGTGAGCGCCTTCTGGGCGGGGATCCCGCTGCGTGACCGCCTCTTCCAGCGACTCGTCGCACTGTCCGAAACCGACGAGGCACGTCGCCTCGACGCCACCCGAGCCCGCTTCCTCGAAAAAACGCTGGCGGATTTCCGGCGCCATGGCGCCACCCTCGCGCCAGCCGACAAGGAACGTCTGCGTGCCATCGATCGAGAGCTCTCGACCGTCGCTTCGCGTTTCTCCCAGAACGTCCTCGACGACACCAACGCGTTCGAGCTCGTCCTCCCCGACGACACGCGGCTCGCCGGACTGCCCGCGTCGGCGCTCGATCTGGCCCGAGAAGCCGCCACCGCCGCGGGGCAGGCCGGTTACCGGCTGACGTTGCAAGCGCCGAGCGTCAACGCCGTCCTCACCTACGCCGACGACGCCGCCCTTCGCCAGTCGATCTGGCGCGCCTACAACGATCGCTCGACGCGCGGAGCGTACGACAATCGCCCGCTCGTCCGGCGGCTGCTCGAGCTCCGGCGCGACAAAGCCGTCCTGCTTGGCTTTCGCGACTTCGCGGACCTGGTCACCGAGGAGCGCATGGCGAAAACCGGCGCCGAAGCCCAACGCTTCGTCGACGACCTCGGCGTGAAGACGCGGGTCGCTTTCGAGCGCGAGAAAGCGGAGCTCCTCGCCTTCCGGCGAGAGCTCGAGGGCCCCGACGCGCCACCGCTCGAGCCGTGGGACGTCGCCTACTACTCGGAGAAGCTGAAGCTCGTTCGCTACGCCTTCGACGACGAAAAGCTCCGCCCGTATTTCTCGTTCGAGCGCGTGCTCGACGGCGCCTTCCGGCTCGCCGAGACGCTCTATGGCGTGCAGATCCAGAAAGCCGACGGCGTGAGCGTGTGGCACGAGACCGTGCGCGCCTTCCGCCTCCGCGAGCCGGGTGGCGCGGAACTAGGCCTTTTCTACGTCGATCCCTACCCTCGCGAGAGCAAGCGCGGCGGCGCCTGGATGCACGGCCTCGTGGCGGCCGTTCCGCCCACGCCTCACCTCGCGGTGTTCTGCGCCAACGTGGCGCCGCCCGCGGGTGGCAAGCCCTCGCTCCTCACCCATCGCGACGTGGAGACGATCTTTCACGAGTTCGGCCATCTGCTTCATCATTGCTTGAGCACGGTCAGCGTGCGGAGCCTTGCCGGCACGCGCGTGGTCCAGGACTTCGTCGAGCTCCCTTCGCAGATCATGGAGAATTTCTGCACCGAGCGCGAAGGCTTGAACCTGTTCGCCCGCCACTTCGAGACCAGCGAGCCGATCCCGGACGCGCTCCTCGACGGGCTTCGCGCTGCGCGCACCTACCGCGCCGCGAGTCAGCAGATGCGGCAGCTCGGCTTCGCGGCCGTCGATCTCGCCCTTCATCGCGACTTCGATCCGTCGGCGGGCACGGACGCGATCGCGTTCGGCAACGAGATCCTCAAGGGCTACGCCGCGGCGACGCTCCCTTCGGACTACGGCATGCTCGCGAGCTTTCTGCACTTGTTCTCGCATCCGGTCGGCTACGCGGCGGGCTACTACTCGTACAAGTGGGCGGAGGTGCTCGACGCCGACGCCTTCGGACGCTTCCGCCGCGAGGGCATCCTGAGCGCCAAGGTGGGGGCCGATTTCCGCGAGCACGTGCTCTCGCAGGGCGACAGCCGGGACCCGATGGATCTGTTCGTCGGCTTCATGGGCCGAAAGCCGACGGTGGAGGCGCTGCTCGAGCGCCAAGGGCTCGGGGGATGAGGGCGCAGGCCGCAGCCGTCATCGTCGGCGCAACGGCCGGCGTGGCTCTCGCCTTCGTGCAGAAGCGCGAGCCTCCGCCGCCGCTGCCGCCCGCTGCCGCCCACGCGAGCGCGCTCGCACCGGCGCCACCGCCCGCACAGCCGGAACCACCCGCCGCCGCCACCGTGCCGGCCATCGCGAGTGCCGCCCCGAGCGGGTCGCCGGCGTCGAGCGCCACGGCGCCGACGCTCGTTCCACCGCCGAGCCTCCCGCCGCTCAAGACGCCCGACGAGCTCACGGCGGCGGAGATCAAGTGTTACCAGAAGGATCCGGAGTCGTGCCGCCGCTCGGCGGACGCCTACGAAGCGGGCCGCATCGTGCCGCGCGATGCGGAGCGTGCACGCCACTACCGCAAGGTCGAGCTCACGCAGCTCGTGCGTCACTGCGAGCAGAATTCGCCGGGCGCGTGCCTCGTGCTCTCCGCGCGCTATCAGTCGGGCGACGGTGTCGCGCGCAGCACCCGTCAGGCGGCCGCGCTGGTCGACCGAGCGCGGATGTTGTGCCGGCGCGGCGTGCCACCGGCCGAGTGCGCGACCCTCACGCCGCGCTAGAGCGCATCTCATAACCCTGCCGAGAAAGAGTGGAGCTCTAGG